>Ga0209048_10005016_pt1 | contig 12572 bp, 8 predicted proteins | sample FrelakmetCRP12CR_FD_187146 | JGI IMG/M metagenome (GOLD analysis project Ga0209048, IMG submission 187146) | Freshwater lake sediment microbial communities from the University of Notre Dame, USA, for methane emissions studies - CRP12 CR (SPAdes)... | ecosystem: Environmental > Aquatic >... | reverse complement strand
CCCCCACGCCAGTCCCGTCAGTATTCGATGCGCGCGAAATACGTCTTCTGCGACGCCTCGCGCGCTTCCCCAAGCGTGCGGATCCCCTGCTCGGCAAGGAGAGGAATCATGCGCAGGAATACTTCGCCGGTCATGATGGCGTCGCCCAGGGCTGTGTGGCGGCCGATGGAACTGACTCCCATCCGCTCGGCAATCGCCTCCAGCCGGTGGGATTCGAGATCCGGATAGATGACGGCCGACAGCAGCAGCGTATCCAGGACGGGTTGCGCGAAGCGCACGCCGGTCGCCTCTTCCTTCAGGCGCAGGAAGCGCATGTCGAACGCCGCGTTGTGGGCGACCAGCACCGTGTCTTCGCAGAACTGGCCGAACGCGGGAAGCACCCGGTCGATCGTCGGCTGGTTTTCGAGCATCGCTGCGTCGATGCCGGTGATTCTGCCGGCCTCCGGCGACATCGCGCGCCGCGGGTCCACCAGCTGCTCGAAAACCTCGTGCTCGAGCAGCCGGCCGTTCACGATGCGCACGGCGCCGACGGAAACGATCTCGTCGCCTGCCGAGGGCTGCAAGCCCGTCGTCTCGGTGTCGAAGACGGTGTAGCTCAGTGCGGCGAGCGGCCGCAGGTCAAGTTCCGGCGTTTGCCCCGGCTGATGAAACAGGTCGAAATCATAGAATTCCGGCCGGCTCTCGATGTTGGCCCCGGCGCCCCCGGGTAACTCTTCCGGCCGCGTGACGGGCATGGCGATACGGAAGTATTCGCGCTGCGACGGCTTGTGGATCTGATACCAGATCTCCGCGCTGTGCTGCTCGATGATCTGCTTTAGCGTGAGCGGGCACGCCTCTCCACCCAGCTCCAGCGCGTCGGTTTGCCAGGCCATCGTGGTCTCGGAACCAAGGGGCGCACCGGTCCAGATCAGGTCAAGATGCGCGAGCTGACCCGCGCCTTCGAGGCCGAAGCGGATTTCCCGGATGCCGAACTCCTCCTGCAGCCGGCTCGCGAGGTAGGTGATCGCCTGCATGAGCGAATAGCTGTCCACCTTCATCCAGATCGACTCGTCGACCGCTTCGAGCTTCGTCGGCAGTCCCAACCTGCCTTCGATGCGGCGCCGAGCCGCATTGATGAGATCGACACCGCGCATGTCCTCCAGCGGCCATTCGGTGCGCAGCGAATCGGCGTATTGGCCGGCCACCAGGTCGAGCCCGGCGCTCATCCGCTGCGCCTCCTCGCCGATGATGCCGATGAAACGGCTGCGCGCCTCGTTGTCCATTTCCGGAAACGACGCGATCGTCTCCACTGCCGCGCGCACGCTGGCGAGCGACGCGCGGGTGCCCTGCGTCAGCGTCTGGAGCAGGGAATCGCGGCGGCTGCCGGCCTCGATGCGACGCGTGATGTTGTCCAGCAGCATGACGAATCCGGTGATTCCTTCCGTGGCGCCTTCGCTTGGCGCATCCGCTTCGGCGCCCAATACCGGTGCCATCTGCACACGGACGAGCTGGCCGGCCGGGGCCGTCGTGACGAAACTCGCGACCGGACTGCGCGCGTCCTGGCGCATGCGGTCGCGAATGCTCTCCAGTGCATGGATGATGAGGTTGCGATCGAAGATGGCAAACACCGACCGCCCCAGACCGACCAGCGTCACCGCCTTTCCGGCCGTGGCTTCCCCTTCGATCGGCTTGCGCAACAGCTGCATCGCCCGGGCGTTGTACAGCAGGATGCGCCCCTCGACATTGCACACGATGACGCTCTGCGCCAACTCGGACATCAGCGCGGCGAGACGCTTTCTCTCCTGCTCGATGCGGGCGTTCGCCTCGCGGACACGCTCCTCGACGTCTCGTGCCAGCACCGCGTGGGCATCGGCGAAACTGTTGAATCCCGCGGCCAGGCGCTTCGTTTCCGCCGACCCGCGCAGCGCGGCGCGGTGCGCCGGATTTGCGGTGAGCATCACGCGCGCGTCCTCGGCCAGCCGTCGCGGAGCGGTTATGTAGCGGCGAAACAGCGCCCGCAAGGCGAACGCGAGCGGCACCAGCAGCAACAGCGCGGCCACCACGGCATGGGCGACGCGTTCCTGCAGTATCTCGACTGCCTGCGCGCGCTCCTCCGCGCTCAGGTCCGCGCCGAGCAGCAGCAGCATGGCCGCAAGCAGCAACAGCACGAAACACCACGCGGCGGCGAGCCACCGCAGAAATCGGCCCCGGTCGGACATTGCCTATTCGCCGAGCATCTGCGCGACCTGCGCGATCAGGTCTTTGGTGGAAAAGGGTTTGGTCACGTACGCGTCGGCGCCGACCGCCATGCCCTTGTTTACCTCCACGTCGCGCCCCTTCGCGGAAAGCATGATGATCCTGATCCCGGCCCAGGCAGGATTTTCGCGCACCTTCTGACACACGTCGTATCCGGAAAGCTGCGGCATCATCACGTCGAGCAGGATCAGGTCCGGTGCGAACTCGCCCACCGCGTGCAGCGCGTCCTCGCCGTTGGTCGCGACCCGCACGGTGTAGCCCTTCTGCTTCATCAGGAACTCGAGCGAAACCACGATGTTGGGTTCGTCGTCGGCGATCAGAATCTTCTTGCCCATCGCTCACTCCTGCGGCGCGGCGGCGTGCATGTCCTCACCGCGCGCCAGTCCTGCCATTGGTTTCTGCACGGCGGCGGGCTGCGCAACCGGCAGTTCGAATACGAAGGTTGCGCCGTCGCCCGGAACACTTTCCACCCAGAGCCTTCCGCCGAAGTGCTCGATGATCTGGCGGCTGATCGGCAGTCCCAGCCCTGTGCCCTGGGGTTTCTCGGTCATCGTGTCTCCAGCCTGGCGGAATTTCTCGAAGATCACGTGCTGGTCCCGGATACCGACACCGGGCCCATTGTCGGTCACGCGGACGCGCAGCATGCCGGCCGTGACGGCGACGTCGACCACGACGCGGCCTTCGTCCGGTTTCACGAATTTCACCGCGTTCGACAGCAGATTGATCAGCACCTGCACCAGGCGATCGCGATCCGCCCGGACCAACGGCGCAACCTGCGACGTGCGCGTTTCCAGCCCGACATTCTTGTCCCGGAAGAGTTGTCCGGTCGCGTTGATCGAATCCTCGACGACCGCCATGACGTCGACTTCGGCGATCTGCCATTCCGCCCGACCCGATTCCAGCTTGGCCAGATCCAGCACCTGGTTGATGAGCCGGGTGAGCCGCTCGCTTTCCTGGATGATGATGGTCAGGAACTTCTGCCGCTCCTCTGCGTCCAGCCCCGGATTGTCATGGAGAATTTCCGAGAACGCGCGGATCGAGGTCAGCGGCGTGCGCAGTTCATGCGTGACCGTCGAGACGAAATCATCCTTGAGGCGGTCGAGTTCCTGCAGCCGCTCGTTGGCCGCGCGCAACTCGGCGGTCGCCGTCATCAGTTCACGCGACTTGTGCTCGAGTTCGTGGCTGTAAGCGATGACCTGCGACGCCTCGTCCAGCATCGTCCGGACCTCCTCGATGGACAGCACGTCCTCGTTCACCGCGGATGCCACCATGATGCGTGCGGAAGCCCCTCCGATGGCGCCGGCGAGTGCGGTTTCCACGAAGCGGACCAGACCGGCATCGGCCGGCAGCAGTTCCGGCGACGCGAGGCCCCGTCGCCGCGCATAGTCGGCAACGGCCACGCTGGCGCGTTCGGGCCCAAGGAAGCGCGCAAGCAGCGCCTTCAGTTCGGGCAGCGACGCCGTGCCTTTCCAGACATGGACCTCGGGGCCGTCGCCGCCGTGCCGGAACACGTCGACGAAGCGCGCCGCCTGCGCCTCCTCGCCCGCGCTCTGTCGCGTGAACACGGAGACCAGCACATAGGCGCCGACGTTGGCCAGTGCGCTCCACAGCATCGCGTGCGTGATGTCGTTGAGGCCCTCGAGTCCGAACAGCGCATACGGCTTGAGCAGCCCGATTCCGAACGGTCCGTTCTCCAGGAAGCCGATCGGCAGCCATCCCGATTTCGCGAACGAAGGCAGCAGCAGCGTGTAGAGCCACACGATGAACCCGGCGGCGAGGCCTGCGAGGGCGCCGGCGCGGGTCGCCCCCTTCCAGTAGATGCCCCCGATCACCGCGGGTGCGAACTGCGCCACCGCCGCGAACGAAATGAGGCCGATCGCCACCAGTGCATAGGCCTCGCCCGCCAGCCGAAAGTAGAAATACCCGAGCAGCACGACGCCGACGATCGCGCCCCGGCGGATGCCGAGCAGCAACCCCGTGAGGTTGCGCCGCTCGGCGAGCCCCATCGAAGGCATCCGCAGCAGCACCGGCATGACCAGGTCGTTGCACACCATCGTCGAAAGGGCAATGGTCTCGACGATCACCATGCCCGTGGCGGCCGAGAGCCCGCCCAGGAACACGAGCAACGCGAGCGCCTCCTGCCTTTGCCCCATCGGCAGCGTCAGCACGAACGTATCCGGGTCCACGGCAGCACCGGAGAAATGCATGACGCCGCCGAAGGCCACCGGAATCACGAACACGTTCATCGCCAGCATATACAACGGGAACAGCCAGATCGCCTTGCCGAGGTGATTCTCGTTGACGTTTTCCACGACCGCGATCTGGAACTGCCGCGGCAGGAACATGATCGCGAACATCGACAGCACCGTCAGCGACGCCCAGTTCGCGAAGCTTCCTGCCGCGCCGTTCAGCGGCGCGAACAGCGCTGCGAGCTGCGCATGCGCTGCTGCGCGCGCGAAGATGTCGGCGAACCCATCGTAGATGCCCCAGGTGATGAAGGCCCCCACCGCGAGGAAGGCGACGAGTTTCACCAGGGACTCGAAGGCGATGGCGGCCACCAGACCCTCGTGCCGTTCGGAGACATCCAGGTGTCGCGTGCCGAACAGGATGGTGAACGTCGCCAGCACCAGCGCCATCCAGAACGCCGTGTCCGCGAGGATCGGCCCGGAATCGCGCTGCGCCGACATCGCCACCTCCGGGTAGCGGACGAGGATCGCGAAGCTGTGCGAAACGGCCTTCAGCTGCAGCGCGATGTACGGGACGACCCCGATCACCGCGATGACGGTGACCAGCCCGGCGAGCGCCGCGCTCTTGCCGTAGCGCGACGACACGAAGTCGGCCAGCGACGTGATGCGGTTCGCCTTGCTGATCCGGATGATCTTGCGCATCACCAGCCACCACAGCGCCATCATCAGCGTCGGACCGATGTAGATCGGGAGGAAGCCGACGCCGTCGGCCGCGGCGCGACCGACGCTGCCGTAGAACGTCCACGCGGTCGCATAGACCCCGAGCGAAAGTGCGTAGATGTACGGATTGGCGATGATCGACCGGCCCCGATCCGCCCGGTGATCACCGTAGTATGCGATGGCGAACAGCGTGCCGAGGTACGCGAGCGAGACCGGAATGATCACCCAGCTCTGGAGCATCGCAATCCTTCGCTGGAGGTCCTACCGCGAGCGCTCGATGACGAGCGCGAGCAGCGCGATCAGCAGCGCCCAGGCCAGAAAGACATAGGCGTAGAGCAGCGGAATGCCATGCACCGAGACCTCGCGGTTGAACAGCGCGAGCAACGGGTAGTTGAACAGCAGGACGCCCAGCAGGAACACCGCCACGAGGCGCGGACCCTTCATCGTCGACCGCATCAAAGCCCTCCCTCTTCCACCGTCCCGACGGCCGCTTCCATACTAGCAAGATGGCGGCCCGGCGCGGTCATCCTTCGAGCCCGCCGTCTACAGTCGGTACGTCAGGCGCAGGCGGTCCTGCAGCTGTTTCGCCTGCCGGAATGCCTCCTTCAGCATCCTCTGGTCGACCTCGTGCAGAGCGTATGGGTCGATCCGGTTCGGACCACCACGCGCGGTCAGTTCCTGCTGCCGCAGCCGCAGAAATTGCAGGAAGTGAAACGCCTCGACCGTCGCGTCGACGTGCTGCTGCGAAACGTGCAGGCGCGCGCCGGCAAGCCGGATGCGCGCGGCCGTTCCGGTTTCGGGGATTCCGTGCGCCAGCGCAAAGACGCGCGCACAGTCGACGAAGATCCGGGTCCCGCGCGCCTTGAGGTCGAGCGTGCCCTTGACGCCTTCGTCGTCGTCGACGGTGAAAGTGCGGATCAGGCCGAGCGGCGGCTCAACGGCAAGCGCGTTCTGCACCATGAGCCGCAGAAACATGGGATTCGCCTGCGTGTACGCGAAGAGCCATTCGCGCAGCGACTCGCACAGCGCCATGTCGCCATAGAGCGCCCTGAAGTCGAATACGATGTTGGCATTGAGCAGCGCCTGCGGCGTCGGCGCGCGGATCCAGGCCAGGAACTTGGCCTTCCACTCCTCCGTCGTCAGGCAGAGTTCCGCATTGCTTGCCATCACGTTGCCCGTGCACAGCGGAAACCCGAGCGTGTCCAGGCACGCGTTGACGTCGCGCGCGAACGCGAGCAGGCGTGCGCGCCGCTCCTCCGCGTCGCCGCCGTCGGTCGCGGCGAACAGCAGCGCGTTGTCCTGATCGGTAGCGAAGGTCTGTTCGCCGCGGCCTTCACTGCCCAGCGCCAGCCAGCACCAGTCGATGCCCTCGAGATCATGGCGCGAAAGCATGAGGTCGATCGCCCGCCGCGACAGCGCGTCGTTGAGCGATGCGATGGTGCGCGTGAGCGGCTCGGCGCCCACACCCTGTGCGAGCAGATTGCCGGTGAGCTGCCGGATGTCCTCGCCCGCGCGCGCGAGCCGCTCGACCGTGTCGGACGCATGCAGGCCCTCTATGACCTGGCGCATCGACACGCGCTGCAGCGCAAACAGGTCGCGCTCGTTGATGACGCCGTGCAGGCGGCCGGCCTCGACGACGATTATCTGCCGGATCCCGCGCTCGGCCATCACGTGCAGCGCCTCGTAGGCCGTCACCGACGCGGGCAACGTGACGATCGGCGTGGACATCACCTCGGATAGAGGCGTGTCGAGCGGCCGTCCGGGCAGCACGACGCGGCGCAGCAGGTCCACGAGCGTGAACATCCCGATCGGCGCGCCGTCGTGATCGAGCGCGACGATCGTGCGCACCTTGGCATCGGCCATCTGCTGCAGCGCAGCGGAAAGCGGCACGGTTGCCGCACACGCGACCGGCTGCCCGCGCACGAGCTCGCCCAATGTACGCGTAAGCGTCTGCTGCTCGGCGGCGCGCTGGCTGTACTGGCCATAGAGGCTTTCGAGCGACTGCTTCAGCTTTTCGGTGATGGCCTGCGTGCAATATCGCTCGAATTCCGGCGACAGGCGACGCAGTTCGAGGAAATCGTCGCGGCGCAGCACATAGCAGGACGTTTGCTGCAGCGCATGAAAGATCCGGGTTGTCGCGCCCCCCGCCGAGAGCGCACCGACGGGAAACAGGTCGCCGGGACCGAGCGTGCCGTCCGGATCGGCCTGCACGTTGTTGGGGCGGCTCCCCACCAGCCCGCGCTGGACGATGAACAGGTGGGTGACAGGCCCGTTCTTCGTTGACAGTATCGTCGCGTCCTTCGCGAAATTCGCGAGCTGCAACTTGGGCACCAGCGCCCGCAGCGTCTCTTCGGGCATCCGGTTGAACGGCGCGTAGCGCCGCAGGAAGTCGCAGGTGGTGTCGATCGCGAGGGGCGTTGCCTGCACCCCATCGGGTTTCGTCCGCATCGTCATCGCGACAGCTTGAGCCCGGGAAACGCGCCGCACAGGCAAAAACCCCCGCGCAGCGGCGGGGGTCCTTGCCATGTGGTCAGCACCGTAACGTCAATGCACGGCGGCCTTCGCCATGAGGATGCCGGTGTTCTGGCGCACGTACAGTTCGTCCCACATGTCCTCCGAACGCTTGTCGCGGTAGAGCAGCGAGCCGATGATCACCGCGAGGAAGCCGAGCGGAATCGAATACAGGCCAGGGTTGCGCAGTTCGAACCACGGTTTTTCGAGTCCGACCAGGCTCGTTCTGTCGTCCTTGAACTTGGTCAGGTTGGCCTGCGCCGCCACGACGTTCTTGTCGAGCGCGGCGATCGCCTTCGCGACCTTCGCCTTCGCGGCGTCGTCCGCCGCTGCGGCCAGGTCGGCCTCGAGCTTCGGCTTGCTCAGCGCCGCGCCGTCGACGACCTTCTGCGCCGCCGCCTTGACCGCCAGCGGGTACGTCATGTTCGGCGACACCAGCACGAGACCGATCGCCGTCAGCGTGCCGACGATCATGCCGAGCACGATGCCGCCGGTGTTGCATCTCTTCCAGAACAGCGTGAGCAGCACGCAGGGGAAATTGGCCGACGACGCCACCGCGAACGCCAGCGCCACGAGGTGCGCGACGTTCTGGCCCTTGGCGGCTATGCCGATCATGATGGCCATCGCCCCGACCAGCACGGTCGCGATGCGCGCCGCCCTGACCTGTTCCTGCGGCGTCACGTGTTCAGAGCGGATCACGCCGACGTAGAGGTCATGCGCCATCGCCGAAGCCGCCGCAAGCACCAGGCCCGCGACCACCGCGACGATCGTCGCGAACGCCACCGCGGCGACGAACGCGAGGAAGAGGTTCCCGAGCATCGAATCGGCGCCGCCACCAACCCACTGCGCGAGCAGCGGACCGGCCATGTTGCCACCCGGGTCCACCGCACGGATGTTCGCCGGGCCGACGTTCATCGCCGCACCCATTCCGAGGAACAGCGTCAGCACGTAGAAGCCACCGATGATCGCCATCGCCCAGATGACCGACTTGCGGGCATCCTGGGCGGTCGGCACAGTGAAGAAGCGCATCAGGATATGCGGCATGCCGGCGGTGCCCAGGACCAAGGCCATCCCGAGCGAAATCTGGTCGATCGGGTTCTTCAGATACAGGCCCGGTTCCAGGAAGCGCTGGCCCAACTGCTCCGGCGTCATGTTCTTGGCTGCGTCGCCCAGCAGCGCCGCCACCTGAGCCTGCACCTTGGCGTCGCCGACGACTGCGGTCAGGAACCCGGGGAGGCTGAAGCCATACGGCGTCCACACGAACATGACGAGCAGGATCGACGCGGTGACCAGCAGGATGGCCTTGATGATCTGCACCCAGGTCGTCGCGACCATGCCACCGAACAGCACGTAGGACAGCATCAGCACGCCGACGACCATCACCGAGATCTCGTAGTCGATCCCGATCAGCGTCTTCACCAGCACGCCGCCGCCGACCATCTGCGCCGTCAGGTAGAACGTGGACACCGTGATCGTCGACAGCGCGCCGACGACGCGCGCTTTCTTCGGGTCGTTGCGGTACGCGAGGATGTCCGACAGCGTGTACTTGCCGATGTTGCGGCAAGGCTCTGCGATCACCAACAATACGGTGATGTAGGCGACAAGCCAGCCCACCGAGTACATGAAGCCGTCATAGCCGTAGAGCGAGATCAGCCCGGCTATCCCCAGGAACGACGCCGCCGACAGGTAGTCACCGGCGATCGCCCAGCCATTCTGCAGACCGGAGACCCCACCGCCCGCAACGTAGAAGTCGGAGGCCGTCTTGACGCGCTTGGCCGCGACATAGGTCACGTACATCGTGATCGAAATGATGATGCCGAACACGAGGAACGTGAGCCACCGGAATCTTTCGGGCACGGCGCCCTGTGCGAGCGCAGGTGTGGCGATGGCACACAGCGTCAGGAGTCCGGCAAGGACTGCGAGGCGACGGGTTTTCATTTGCGGGCTCCCAGCTTCTTCTCGACGTCATGGACGATGGCCGCGGCCTCCGTGTCAAACACCGCGTTCGCATGATGCGAGTAGTACCACGCGAGACCCCACGCGACGACGAACTGGGACAGCGCGAAGAGGATGCCGACGTTGACCGGCCCCCATACCTTGATGATGAAAAGGTTCTGGAAATAGGCCGCGCCGATCGGCAGCAGAAAATAGTAGAACATCGAGAAGGCCATCAAACCCCATAGAAACAGGGTTTTCTTCCGATGCAGCTGCTGGAACCTTGGATCTTCGTCGATCGCCTTCCAGTTCACCTGGGTCATGTCAGCCATCATCCCCTCCTTGCGCGATTGTCGGATTGGCAGCCTGCGGCGCGCTTGCCGCTTCCGCGCATTGGCGCACGAATTGACCGAGTCGGCGTTGACACAGGTCAATCCGCGGCCCCGCGGACTTCGCCGCCAAGTCTGCGCCAGTTACCACTTTGGGCGCAAGCAGGCCCCGGAATCGAGGCTGGAACGCCGGACCGTCACCCCGCCCTGCGACGGGGCCAGGCCGCGATCAGCGCGGCTGCCAGGTCGGGGAACGTTTCCCCAGGAACGCGTCGATGCCTTCCGCGGCGTCAGGCTCCAGCAGATTGCAGGCCATCGCTTCTCCTGCGGTGGCATAGGCGCCGGCCAGTCCATGATCGATCTGCTGATAGAACGCGCGTTTGCCCAACGCCACCACGGCCGGGCTCCGAGCCACGATCACGTCCGTGAACTCCCTCACTGCCGCATCCAGCCCCGCTTCCGGCACGACGCGATTGACCAGTCCCCACGCCAGCGCCGTCGGGGCGTCGATCATTTCGCCGGTCAGCAGCATTTCCATCACCCTCTTGCGCGCGACGTTGCGGGCCACGCCGACGGCCGGCGTCGAGCAGAAGACGCCGACATTGACGCCCGGAAGCGCGAATTTTGCGGTGTCGGCGGCCACCGCGAGGTCGCACATCGCCACGAGCTGGCAGCCGGCGGCCGTCGCGATGCCATGGACCCTGGCGATGACCGGCTGCGGCAACTGCGTCAGTCTTTGCATCATGCGGCCACAGGCGCCGAAGAGTTCGCGCTGCCAGTCCAGGTCCGGGTGCGCGCGCATCTCCTTCAGGTCGTGGCCGGCGCAGAATCCCTTGCCCCTGGCCGCGATGACGATGGCGCGAACGTCGGCATCGCCCGCCAGCGCATCGAGCACCGTTTCGAGCGCCGCGATCATCGGCCGCGACAGCGCGTTGAAGCGCTCGCCGCGGTTGAGGGTCACCGTGGCCACGCCTTGGCGCTTATCCAACTGCGCGTAGGGTTGCAGACCGGTTTCGACAGGTGCGTTCATCGTGACTCCCACCGGCATTTCGCCTTTGGCCCGGCATTTGGAGCCGGTATGATACGCCGCCCGGCCGGTCTTTCTCCCTGCCCGGCAGCCTCCAGATCAACGCCACCGTGACTCCGCCGTGAGCGACAAACTCCCACCGCTGGCCGTTCCCTACGCATCGGCCGCGGCGCTGCGCGAACGCATTGCGTCGGATTACCGGCGCGACGAGGCAGGAGCGGTTGCAGCTCTTGCCGAAGAAGCCCGTCTTTCCGCCGACGACCTGGCCACCACGCAGCGGCGCGCCACGACGCTGGCCGAGGGCGTCCGCGCATCGCGCACCACGGCGGGCGGCGTCGATGCGCTGATGCTCGAATTCTCGCTCGAATCGCGCGAAGGCATCGCGCTCATGTGCCTGGCCGAGGCCTTGCTGCGCATACCCGACGGCGCCACCCGCGATCGCCTGATCCGGGACAAGATCGCGCAGGGCGACTGGCGCGCCCATGTCGGGCGCAGCCCGTCGCTCTTCGTCAATGCCGCCGCCTGGGGACTGCTGGTCACCGGCAAGCTCGTCGACTCGCGCAGCGATTCGGCGCTGGAACAGGCGCTGGCGTCGCTGCTGCGCAAGGGCGGCGAGCCGCTGATCCGCAAGGGCGTGGACCTCGCGATGCGCCTCTTGGGCAAGCAGTTCGTGACCGGCCGGACCATCGACGAGGCGCTGGACAACGCGCGCCCGCGCGTGGCGCGCGGCTATTGCTACTCCTTCGACATGCTGGGCGAAGCCGCGTTGACGATGGACGATGCGCGCCATTATTTCACCGCCTACGAGTCCGCGATACACGCGATCGGCAAGGCCGGCCGCGGCGCAGGAATCTACGCCGGACCGGGCATCTCGGTGAAACTGTCGGCACTGCATCCGCGCTTTTCCCGCGCGCAGCGGGCGCGGGTGCTCGCCGAACTGGTGCCCGCGGTCACCCGGCTCGCGCTGCTCGCCCGCAGCTACGACATCGGCCTCAACGTCGACGCCGAGGAAGCCGACCGCCTCGACCTGACGCTCGACATCCTGGACATGCTGGCCGGTGATCCAGCGCTCGCGGGCTGGAACGGCCTGGGCTTCGTCGTGCAGTGCTACCAGAAGCGCGCCCGCGCCGTCGTCGACTGGCTGGTCGACTTGGGCCGCCGGCAACGGCGCCGCTTCATGGTGCGCCTGGTGAAGGGCGCGTACTGGGACGCCGAGATCAAGCGCGCGCAGGTCGATGGATTGACCGGCTACCCGGTCTTCACGCGCAAGGTGCATACCGACGTCGCGTATCTCGCGTGCGCGAAAGCGATGCTCGCGGCGCCGGAGGCAATCTACCCGCAGTTCGCAAGCCACAACGCGTTCACCATCGCCGCCGTGCACACGCTTGCCGCCGGTGGCGACTTCGAATTCCAGTGCCTGCACGGCATGGGGGAGAGCCTGTTCGACCAGGTGGTGGGAAGCGAGCACTGGGGAGACGCCTGCCGCATCTACGCGCCGGTCGGGTCGCACGAGACGCTGCTGGCGTACCTGGTGCGCCGCCTGCTCGAGAACGGCTCCAATTCGTCGTTCGTCAATCGCATCGTCGACCCGAACGTCGCCATAGCGGACCTGGTCGCCGACCCGGTTGC
>Ga0209048_10005015_pt1 | contig 12572 bp, 7 predicted proteins | sample FrelakmetCRP12CR_FD_187146 | JGI IMG/M metagenome (GOLD analysis project Ga0209048, IMG submission 187146) | Freshwater lake sediment microbial communities from the University of Notre Dame, USA, for methane emissions studies - CRP12 CR (SPAdes)... | ecosystem: Environmental > Aquatic >... | reverse complement strand
AAGGCATATGCTCGCCTGCCTGCACGCAGCCCCGCCTTGCGGGAGGGAGGCAGGTTCGCCGGGCAGGATGGCGTAGGTGGGTATGGTTCTTGGAGGCCACGCCTGCGTGCTGAAGCCCACTTCGGCGCGCAAGCACGGGTTTACCCGTGAAGCTCCATTTCTTGGACTTCTTTTTCGATTTTCTTCAATACCTTCGGATCATAAGGAACGATGTTTTTCAAAGAAGGGTCCAGATCCTTTTCCGGATTGAAGTTCTGCATAGCGATTCTCGGATATACCTTGAACTGGTGGCCGAACCATTAGCCTCTTTTAAGGATTTGTAACAATAAGGGATTTGATGCATTCGGTAAGCCATCTCTTGCCCCCTGGCCACTTCAAAAAAGGTTTGATCGGTGCGCTCTGTCCAGGTTTCTGATTGGTCTGGATGTGCTCTGGATTTTGCTTCTTGGGAAGTACCCCGTTGGACAAAAGCATCCTGTTTTCAGATATATCTTTGATGTGCAGTCTATCCATCTGGATTAAGATTTATTATCCGCAATCTGAGTAGCCGCAGAGGCATTTGGCACAGCCTTCTTCGAAGTGAAGGGAGCCCCCGCACTCGGGGCATGCCCCCTTGAAAAAGGGCGAACCAGATTCATTCTGACTGGCTGGTTTGGCAGCAAGAGAGAGGCCAAATGCTTCTTTTTCAAGCCTGGTTAGGGTTTTACCGGTGGGCGTGTTGGAAGCCGTAGCTCCAATTCTTTTGCTCTCTATATGCCATTCTATTGATTTGGCAATGGCATCTGCACAAGAGAGCACCTTTCCCGCTTGATGCCAGACAGGTATATGGCAACTTATTCCTTTCAACTGTTTAACCACGTCCTCTGGTTCAACTCCTGATCGAAAGGCCAGGGAAACCAGGCGCCCGATCGCCTCGGATTGTGAGGCCACACAGCCACCCGCCTTTCCGATTTGATTGAAGATTTCAAAAGGTTTTCCCTCGCCATCTTCATTCACCGTTACATAGAGGTTTCCGCACCCAGTCCGAATCTTCCGCGTAGAACCATGGATTGCGTCCTCGCGAGCCTTTGGCTTCTTTTCGATGGTTTGCGATTCTTCTTCTTTTTTCTTTCGATCTGTGTTGAGTGGGACTACGCCTTTATAGAGAACCTGTTCTGTCCGACTCCCATCACGATAGATGGTTACTCCCTTACAGCCCAATTCGTAAGCCAATAGATAAACCTTGGCCACATCATCTACTGTAGCATGATGGGGAAAATTAACTGTTTTTGAGACCGCATTATCTGTATATTTCTGAAAAACCGCCTGCATGTGGATATGATCTTCAGGAGAAATATCATGAGCCGTGATAAAGAGTTTTCTAACTTTTTCTGGGACTTCCTGAAGATCTTGGGTACTCCCTTTTTGAGCAATTTTTTTCATGAGGTCTTCAGAATAGAAACCCTCCTGCTTGGCTGCTGTTTCAAAAAAACGATTAACCTCCAGAAGTTGCTTGCCATCCAGGACATGCCGTGTATAGGCCAATGCAAAGATGGGTTCAATCCCTGATGAGGCCCCTGCGATGATTGAGATGGTTCCTGTTGGGGCAATAGTAGTGACAGTGGCATTTCGCATTGCATCCCAATGGTTTTTCAAAATGCTACCGCTGAAATTGGGGAAAGATCCTCTTTTCAAAGCCAATTCTCTCGAGGCCTTTCTTCCAATCTCTTGGATAAGTGCCATTATCTTCTCCCCGATGTTCAAGGCCTCGGGGGAGTCATATGGAATTCCCAATTGGATAAGGAGGTCGGCAAAACCCATAACTCCCAGGCCGATCTTCCTGTTCGCTTTGGTCATGGCATCAATCTGGGGAAGGGTGTAACAATTCATATCGATTACATTGTCCATAAAATGGACTGCTTTTGCTGTCACAGAGGCTAGCCTTTCCCAATGGATGGCCCCATCCTTTTTCATATTGGAGAGGTTGATTGAACCGAGGTTGCAAGACTCATAAGGCAGCAGTGGCTGCTCACCACAAGGGTTGGTGCTTTCAATTTCTCCAAGTTGCGGTGTGGGGTTATCTCGATTGATCCGGTCGATGAAGATAATGCCCGGATCCCCATTCTTCCATGCGTAATAGATAATCTTATCAAAGACCTCACGGGCATTAAGCCTTCGAACAATCTCCTTTGTCCTCGGATTCCGGAGAGGATACTCAATGCTCTTCATCACTGCTTCCATAAATTCGTCAGTCGCCGCTACAGAAATATTGAAATTATTGAAAAGATTGTCTCCCTCTTTGCATTGCACGAAATCAAGGATATCGGGATGGTCCACCCGAAGAATACCCATATTTGCCCCTCTTCGAGTTCCTCCTTGTTTCACAGTCTCTGTTGCTGCATTGAAAACTCCCATAAAAGAGACAGGTCCGCTGGAGACTCCCTTGGTAGAGCCAACCACGTCATTTTTTGGACGGAGTCTTGAAAAGGAAAAACCTGTTCCTCCACCGCTTTTCTGGATTAGAGCCATCTGTTTAACGGCATCGAAGATCTCCTCCATTGAATCCCCAACAGGAAGAACAAAACAAGCTGAGAGTTGTTGGAGATCTCTTCCCGCATTCATTAATGTAGGTGAATTGGGCATGAAGTCTAACGATGCCATCAGGGAGTAAAATGCCTCCTCTGTCTCAATGATATTGGATTGGGGATCATAATTAAGATCGGCCTGAGCGATATTTCGTGCCACCCGGCGAAAAAGCTCATTGGGCGTCTCAGTCACCTTTCCTTGGGTATCCTTTTTGAGGTACCGTTTTTCAAGCACTGTCATAGCATTCTGAGTGATATGAGCCAACTCCATTTTTCCGCTCCTTTATTATCATTGAAAAGAGAAATGCAACACTATCTGCAATCCTTACGGATAATTTGAAAACTTTCAGGAAATCTCTTCAAAGATATATATCAACATCTACATTATTCACCTATTTCCAAGGCTAGTCCGTCTTCCTTTTCTTTCATGAATTCATGGTTCCGATACCGATTCTGTAACTCCCCGATCTTCCCTTTATTCCAGCTGGAGATCTTAGTAAAATAGCCGGTAATCCGTGTAATGCCATCGACATCCTCAGATCCACAGTAAGCACATGAGGACCGAAGCCCCCGGTTCGTCCGATGGCAGCTGTTGCAGGTGGTGAACTCCGGAGAGAAAGCGATCTGGTCGTTTTGAGTCAATTGAAAAGTTTTAATTACAAAATTGGCTAGAGATGCCTTCGAAGGCCTTGCCTCGCCCAGCCAAATGTGCGTCAGCGCGCCCGCCTCGATCAGAGGATGAAAGAGACCCTCTTGCCTCACTCGTTCAATGGGATTGAGGACCGCAGCATTGTTCAAGTGGGAGGAGTTCGTATAATAGACTTCTCCTTTGGAGATATCCCCTTTAACAATGTGTCCCGATTTGGGCGAGTGATATTTAAGGTCTAGTTTTGCAAATCGGTAGGCCGTGGATTCCGCGGGTGTCTGCTCCAGCACAAAACGCATCCCATAGCGCTGGCTGAACTTGTCTACCAGTAATTTCATGTGGGCAATCACCTTGAGACCGAATTTAAAGGCCTGCTTGGATTCATGCATCTCCCGCCCGTTATGAATTTGAACCAGTTCATTGAGTCCCACCATACCGACCAAAAAACTGGCACGGTGCATCCTCAAATAAGGAGAGCCATCCCGGTCCATGGCCAGCAACGCCAGGGGACCCTTTTCCCCTAAAGAGAGAAGTTTTTCAATGAAGCGTTTCTTTTCCAGATGGGCCTTCACCGCCATCTCAACAAACTCAGCGATTTTAGAAAAGAGCTTGGCGTCTTCCCCTTTGGCCAGGTAAGCGATTCTTGGAAGATTGAGTGTCACGTTCTGGAGGGCACAGTATCGCATCTTCCAGGGTTGTTTGGCGTCTTCGAGGTCTGTTTGATCCAATTTAAAACTGAGGCGGCAGCACTCGGAGATTTTGGCTGTCTCGCCACGATCGAAGACGAAGGTGGTATTCCCTTTCTCAGAGGCGACCTCACAGATGTGGTCAAGAAAATCTGCATGACCAGGGGTTTGAAAGAATTTCTCCGTAATATGAACCAGCGGTTTTGGAAAGAAGAAGGGCCTCCCAGATCCGTCTCCTTCTTGATAGACATCGAAGAGCGCCTTGGCAAAACGTTGGGATTCGTTCAAATAGTCACTATAGGTCTTTCCTGTAAATTCTCCACCCGGTCCGATGGCAGGGACATTTTCAAAATGTTTGGGGATCTCCCAATAAAGATTGAGGTCGGTGAAGATCGCCTGCCCCCCTCTGGCAACCGCTTGTTGCGAGAACTCGAAGATCATCATCTGGGCCAGTTGTTCCAGTTCTCGGTCCGACATCCCCGCCAGATAAGGTGCAAAAAAGAGATTGATGGAATCCCAGCCAATCACCCCGGCAAAATGGTTCTTAAGGGCCGCAGTAAATCTAACCATGTGGGCGAGCAACACCTCCGGATGTTTGGCAGGCTTGGCCATCGCGATTAAGTTAGGAAGGTTCAAGCCGAAGCGTTTGACGTATTCGAGAGATTGACCGCAACAGTAAGGCCGGTCAACAGAGCCGAGACTATGGAGATGGATATCCCCACGCATATGGGCATCGGCGATGTCCTGCGAGAAGACACTGAGCAGAGCATATTCCTTCTTGATTCTCTCGGCTAAGGTAAGGTTGGTGGCTTCAGGGCCGTGAGGAACATTGGCATTCTCTTTATTGGGATGGAGGATGAGCTGATCGACATCGTAAAGAGGCATTCCCAATCGAGCATGCATCTTGCGGGCTTGCTCCAGTCCCCTTTCGATCAGCTTCGTGTCCACGAGTTCACGGATGAGAGGGGCGGTGATCAATTTGATCTTGGAAGTGGCAATTAAATCTTCCACCTCCCGAGCGATCTCCTTCGCTGTTTCGAAATCCACATACGTCTCACGCATGAGGGCGTCAACGATTCTCTGCCGATCCCAGCCCAACATCGCTTCGTCCGAAGTACGGACGAAGAGAGCCATATCCGTGGTTTCCACTTCTTTTTTGAACTCTTGATGATTCTCTTTCATCTCGATTACGGTTGCCATTTGATCTCACCTTTTATTTTAGGGTAAATGGGTAAAAAGATGTTCAGAAGGGCTATATTTAGTGCTACCAAAGATGTTTACAACAATATATTGTGGCTTGTCAAGGGAAAACTTGACTTGTGAAAAAAAATATTTGTCTCGATTTCTTCACGGTTTTGGCTCCGAACTCCGGACTCCTGACCCTTTGCCATTTTTTTCTTTATTATTAGAGGAAGGAGTCTTTTGGAATGGTCTCAGAGGCGTTCCGAGGAGACGCTTGATGATCCCCCAGGTGTTTTCTTCCACAATTTTAAACGGGATGGCCTCAATCTTTGGATCATCCAGGTTTCCTTTCACCTGATAGAAATAAGAGATGAAACCCTTGTCCTCGCCCGTGAGAATATAGCCCGCGATGGGAACACTGCTTAATATCGTATCAATCGTTACCAAAGGATGAACCCCTACCCTCACATCAATCAAGTTTTTCCCGAGGTCGATCTTCCCAAGAAGAGTGATTCTCATGGCGTCGCTATTCACCAGAAAATCGTCCGTGGTGGCCACCCCTTCCTTCACGTAAAAATTTCCCAGGATCTGACGATAAGGAAGCCCTTTGGTTGCCAAATCCGGGAGCCTTCCCTTGAGCAACTGGGAGACGTTCAGGATAGAGAAGATCTTGGAAAGGACGTTAAATCTTTCGATCACACCGTTCTCCATCTCAAACCTCAACCCTCCGTTGAGCGATTCCTTCATTTTTTGGAAATTCTCTCCTTCTCCTCTCAACTCCACCTTATCGATGTGAACTCTTCCGGTGATCATCACTCTTTCCTCCTCTCCTTTTTCGAAGAGGGTTCGGATAAAGGCCTTGGCCTCCATATTGGAGAAACGGGGCTTGATCTCAATTCTGATTCCCTTTTCCGTTGGTTTTATCCATCCCTCACCCCAGAAGTCCCCTCCATCTCCTTTGAATTGGAAGGGATAGATGAACAATGTTCCATCGATGGTCCTCATCTCTGCCTTCAGGTCTTGCCAACGAAGGCTCCGGTATTTCCCTTGATCGATCTTTATCTTACCTTCGATCGACCAATTCGAAAGCCCATCCCTTATCTTCTCAAAAGAAGTGGAGGTGGTTCCTTCTTTTCTTGGAAAGAGCGAATCGAGGTCCAGTTGTGGAGAAGAGATCTGAAAGGAGAGCCTCCCTGATTCCGGCAAGTCCGAGCCTTTTCCAGCCTTTTGGGAGGAGACGGACGAAGAAGGCGATCCCTGGAAGAGGGTGCCGGAAACAGTGACAGGAGAGTCTCCCACCTTTCCTTTCAACTCATCGAATCGAATTTGCTCAGGGGTGATCAAAAAGAACCCCTCAAAATGGGAGAAAGGAACAGGTATCTCTCGATGTCGAAGGCTAATCCCTTTCAATCGTACTTCACCTTCTTTTAAGGCGCCGATCCAGTTCTCCATCTTTCCCAGCCATTTCAGGCGAACCTCTGCCCCTCCGTTCAGTTCTTGAATCCCTTCCACGTGCGATCGGATCTGATCCGGAAAGAGGGGCGACTTGACGAGTGAAAACAGTTGCCTTAAGTCAATCGACCCCCATATGGATAGGCTCACATTTCCGTCTCTAATCAACCCGTCCAATGTCAGAGAGGAGTTGCCCGATTGGATCTTGGTCTTTGAAAAACCCATCCCCGAGTTGGAAAACGAAACCTCTCCCTCTCTCAAGACGAGAGGAATCGGATTTCCTTTTTGCAGGAGTGAGACTTCTCTTGGGGAAAATTCCCCTTCATAAGAAAAAAGGGGATCTCCCGGGATGGTTTTCCCTTTGAATGAGAATTGGCTTATTCCTGAAAGCGGTTCGAAGCCATTTGTTTTCGACCGCACTTCTTCGGGGAAGAGAGGCGTTTGAAAGAGGGTAAAAAGATTTCTTAGATCCATTCTTCCCTCGGCCATGATCTCGAGGGAAGGCTCCTTCTCTCCGTATTTCCAAAGGCCCTTCGTCATCAGGGTGGAATGATCAAACTCCACCTTTACCTCTGACCATTTGAGATCATTGTGGGCAAGTTCCAATCGTCCTTCCCCGATTTGGACCGGGAATGGGATTTGGGGATGCGTGAATCGGGCTTTTGAAAGATTGTAGATCCCGCGGTGTTCGATACGGAGGGGAGGGGTCAGGATCCCCTTGGCAGAGAGGGAATAGTGTGCCTCTCCCGAAAGGATGTGGATGGAGGAAAGGGTTCGGCTGAATTCTTCAGGAATCCCTTCGGTTTTTGAGAGACCGGGAAGATCCATCAAATCAAGTTTGCCCTGACACTCGAGTTGAAGTGTCGGGATGTGAAGAAGCTCATAAAAGGTGCCGTTGACTTTCTCCAGGGTCGAATGAAAGATTCTTCCTTTGACCTCTTTCAGATAGAGGTGACCTTTTTGAAAGAGAAGCTGGCCTTGGAGATGCTCAAGAGGTGGAAAGTCCCAGGGAAGTTTCAACTGGGCCCCGTCGAGCTTCGCCTGAATGGAGAGGACATGGGCATTCGCAGGCTGATCGCAGTGATCAATCTCCGGCATCTTCCCCGCAAGCTTGACAGAGACCGCTTGGAAAGAGCCTTTTCCTTCCGACCGGAAAAGGCGGTCCGAGACGGGCGGGGCGATGATCCGGAAGGGGATGAATTTTTTTCCTTCTGCGATATCGAAGGGGCTACTGGATGCTTCGGCTTCCATCCCCATCTCTTTGGACCCGATATCATAAATCCTTCCCCTGGCCTTGATCCATATCTCCGGCAATTCAATAAAGAACCGGGGAATCTTGAAATTCTTCGTATCATACTCAGCTTCGAAGTTGAGGTTCAACCACTTCGGCTTCAGAATGAATGAAAACACCTGAGGATAGTCAAAAAGGACATCTTTCATCGTGATTTTTGCAGAAGTTTTGAAGGGTCCATGGAAGTCCCCTCGATAATGAGCAGTTAGGTCGAGGATTCCTGAGATCATTTTCATGGGAAGGTAGGCTTTGAGGTAAGGCCAGATATGAAGCGTTTCAACTCCCTTCATCTTCACCTCCGCCTCTATCCTTGCTTTTGAAAAATCCATATCTTCAGGAATATTTTGAAAGGTCCCCTTGACGGAAAACTGACCTTCTCTCTTGGAATGAATGATCTTTCCATTGATCTGAAACGGAAAGACTTCGCGAAAGGCGATCTTAGAGAGTTCAACATTAAAAGACCGTATCTCTGTTTTCAAAGGTGAATTGCCTAGACTCTCATCTGAGAAAAAAACCTCTCCACCCCTGATGGTTAAGGAGCAGCCCAAGAGAGACGAGAGGCCCTCCAGGATCTTCTCTTGTGTTTCCTTCCGTTTTGCACCGGTCAAAGGACTTTCAGAGAAAATATTGAACTGGCCATTTCTATCCCTGAGGATATGGAGCGTGGGCCGATCAACGACAATTCGTCTCCATTTGATTTCTCTTTTGAGGAGAGGGAGAAGTTTAACCTTTAGGATCAGCCTCTTGGACTGAAGAAGATCGAAGGCCAGAGAGCGATCCCTGACTCGGAAGTCCTCAAAGGCCATTCCCACACCGCCCCATAAATCTATTTTCGCCTTCCCGATGGAAACTTCCCTGTCCAGAGCGGTTGTCAAGGACTTCTGAAGGATGTTCCGATAAAGATTAGGGTCGAGGAGATAACGGGTCGATAGAAGAATGAAGGCTCCGACGACCACGATCGGAATCAATATCCAGAGAATGAACCACTTTCTGCGATGACGCATCCTTCTTTTTGAACCTCAGATTTTAAACTTCGCTTAAAAGTTCGGAGGTATGAGTTCGCCTGCCTTCGCCCCGCAAGGCGGGGCTACGCGCAGGCAGGTAGTTCGGAGTATTTTTTTTCTTATCTCCGAACTCTGAACTCCGAACTAGGAACTCTTGATAGCATGGGCCAATGTGAGTACGTCCACCCTTTCAGCTCCCCCTTTCACCAACACCTTTGAGCACTCATTCACCGTAGCTCCAGTTGTGTAAACATCATCAACGAGAAGAACCGACTTGCCCGATAGTTCTTCTTTCTCGATGACATGGAAAGCCCCTCTTAATCCCTTTTCCCTTTCCACCCCGCTGAGATTCACTTGCGGAAGGGTGGGTTTCTTTTTTTTGAGGATTGTTTTGAGGTAAGGAATGTCTGTCCGGCGGCTTAACTCCTTCACGAGGAGGAGAGCTTGATTGAATCCTCTTTCCCTTAATCGCTGGGGATGGAGTGGGACAGGAATCAGAAGATCGACAGAGTTAAGTTCCCAATAACGGTTCAACCCTTCTTCCATCCAATCCGAAAAAAAAGGGGTGAGATGAGTCTTCCCTTCATATTTCCAACGATGGATCGCTGCCTGGAGAGACCCTTCGAAAGCCCCCAAAGCCCTTGCCATTGTAAAATATCTTCTGTGGATCACACAAGCACCACAAGGGTGGCTTTCGATCTCTGCAGAGATAAAGGGAGTTCCGCAAATGGAACAAAAGGGAGGTTTGATCCAGCGAATCTCCGAGAGACAATTTGAGCAGAACCCTTGTTGACCTTCTTCCAAGAATTTCCCGCAACAGGGGCACTGCGGGGGAAGAATAAACTGGAACGCTGCGGGCCGAAATTCCATGACTGACTCCAGTGGGTGCCTGCCTACGCCTGCCGGCGGGCAGGGCAGGAAGGACAAACATCATGGCCGGATGGACAGTAGAAGATTAAAATGGGAGGTTTAGCCTTTCAGGAAAAGAAGGGGAAAGGGAGGAGATCGCTTTCTCGGCTTCCTTAATCGTATAGGTGCTCCACTGATGACATTGAGGGCAGTAGGCAATCCATTCTTTGGATTCCCTTTCGCAGGTGGTGCAAAAGAACGAAAGGTAGGACGTCCCACTCAATTCAAAAGTCTTCTCAAATTCTTGAGCTGCACGACCAAAGTCTTTTTTGTGGAGGTAGATTTCTGCGAGAAGCCTGTGAAGGGCTGGCAAATCCTTTACCCTTAAACTGATGTCGTTGATCTCCTCAAGAGCTTCATCCAGCATTTCCAGTCTCAAACAGAGCTTTGCATAAAAGAAGGCAAGCACCCAATTTTCGGGGTCGTACCTAAGGGCCCTTTGATAGATGCGGAAGAGGGTACTCGGATCTTCTCGGCTGAGATAAAGTTCCTCCAAACGAAGAACGAAGACAATGGATTTGAATCGGGTGAAGCTCTTTCCCCAGACATTCCCGGCGGTGGTCCATCTTCCCATTTGGAGGTAGATATCGCCGAGCAATACAAATCCGGGCTGAAAGGTCTTCCGTTCTCGAATAATCTCTTTGGCTTCCTTCAGAGCGTTGTCCAGATTTTGCTCCCCCCCCCGGCTCAAAAGATCTCTGGCACGCTCATATTTCAATCCCAAATAGAAAAGGGTCTCCTCCTCCTCCGCCTGTTTTCCCTTGATGAATTTCAGAATGGACCTTTGGATTTGGATCGCCTGTTCCCACCTTCTGCTGTCCAGATAGATCTGCCTCAAACTTTTCTGCGCGTGGAGATTCGTCTCATCCAAACCGATGGCACGATTCAGGGTCCGGATGGATTCATCGAACCGCTTCATGCGCTGGTACACCCCTGCCTGACGGAGAAGAATCTCTATATTCCTCATATCGATCAACTCCGCCCTTCCCAACCAATGAAGAGCATCTTGTTCGTTGCCCTCTTGGAGGGCAATTTCCGAAAGCCGGAGATAGAGATCGATCTGGGTGGGGTCTCTTTTTAATACCTCAATGAAGTGGGTTTTGGCCTTGGCCAGATCCCCTCGAAGGAAAACATCCATCCCCTTATTCAAATCCTCTTTGAGAGATTCTTCCTTCCTTTTTTGGCGGGACTTCTGATAGCCTTCGATGGCCCGTTTGGCATCCCGCGCCAAGAAGCCAATGAAGATCAACATGGCTCCCAATACAAAAGAGGAGATCATGAGGGTGGAGAGATTCGTAGAAATGGTTTTTCCAAAAAAGTGGAATTCCTCCACACCCATAGGATTATCGAATGAAAGCCAGAGAAAGAAACCCATCACGACAAAAAGAAAGCTCAATAAAATTTTCGCTAACATTTTTCTATAACTTTCCTTTTTCCAGTGTGGTTAAGCAAGGGACACAATATTTCGCCACCGGTCGAACCTCGAGTCGTTTCAAGCTGATAGGACCACCACATTCCTCGCAGACCCCGTAGGACCCATTCTCAATACGATCCAGAGATTCATCTACCTCTCTGAGCCTCGTTCGCTCATTCTCATTTAAGCTGAGCAAGACTTGTTTGTTATAAATGTTGGCCGCCTCATCCCCGATGTCCTGAGTACCATCTTGCCCCATTTCCTTTGAAGATTCAACGATCTGTTTAACCTCGCCGACGATCTGTTCCCGCTCTTTGAGAAGAATTTTCTTAAATTTCGCGATCGTTCTTTTATCCAGCTTATCCGTTTCCTTTTTCTGGTCCACTTGTTCCCTCTTCTGGCCCGCTTTGGATTTAACCTTTCCTTTAACCAATATTCCCTCCTTTTTCGAGATCAATTCGGGGGGCATCGATCCAAAGCCCTTCCAAATCGTAAAACATTCTCACAGGTTCCAGAAAGATATGGACGACCACATCCTCGTAATCCATCAAAACCCATCTTCCCCCGGTCATTCCCTCCTGACCCAGGGGCCGAATCCCTTTTTTCTTGAGAGCCTCCTCAATCCCCTGGGCAATGGCCTGGACCTGGCGGTCAGACTTCCCGTTGCAGAGGAGAAAATAATCGGTAAAGGAGGTCGTCCCTTTCAACTCAAGAAGAACCGGGTCTAAGGCTTTCTTTTCAAGTGCCGCCTTCAAGCAGAGCAGGGATTTTGTTTTCGAATCGGTGACCATATCCTCCTAAAGCATATTTTCAAAATCAGCATTATACCAGAAAAAATTTAGATGACAAACAAAAAATGATAAAAAATACATTTCTTAAGTCAAGGGCTCTTTCGATATAGCCCATGTTCTTGAATATAAGCCTCCACCTCGGCGGGAATCAGATACCTTACCGTCCCCCCTTTTTCAATCAACTCTCTGACCTTCGTAGAAGAGATGTCGAGAAACAAAATTTCCTTAAAATGCACCCGGTGGCCGGAGACGTGGATCCAGGCTCTCTCGCCGGGGTCATATCGAAAGTCTGGGGTGAGGCTCTCCGGGAAGGGTGAGGACGAGATGTTTTTTTGAGACCCCGGCCGCGCCATGACGGCAAAGTGACAGAGAGAAAAGAGATTTCGAAAATCCTTCCATGTCTCGACCTCTAAAAAGGCGTCCCCGCCCAGGATGAAGAAAAAAGTGTCCTGATGTCTCTCTCGAAAAAATCGGATGGTGTCAATGGAGTAAGATTTTCCAGGCCTTGAAATTTCCAGGTCACTGGCAGAAAAATGGGGATTGTTGGAAGTAGCCAGCTTCACCATTTCCAGCCGGTGTTTCGCCTCGATGACTTTTTCTCTGACCTTGTGGGGCGGAATGGAGGAAGGGACG
>Ga0209048_10005014_pt1 | contig 12573 bp, 11 predicted proteins | sample FrelakmetCRP12CR_FD_187146 | JGI IMG/M metagenome (GOLD analysis project Ga0209048, IMG submission 187146) | Freshwater lake sediment microbial communities from the University of Notre Dame, USA, for methane emissions studies - CRP12 CR (SPAdes)... | ecosystem: Environmental > Aquatic >... | reverse complement strand
GGGCCGGGCTCGCCCGACGGTACTTCGCCGGGCTTTCCGGCGTCCCGGGGATCGATCTCCCGGAGGACGTCCCGTACGCACACGCCCACTCGTGGCATCTGTTCATCGTGAAGATTACGGGGATGGACCGGGACGCCGTCATCGGCGCCCTCGCGGAGCGCAACGTCGGGGTGGGGCTCCACTTTCCCCCGTGCCATCTCCTCTCGTACGTCCGGGAACGGTTCGGGACGAGGGAGGGCGACCTGCCCGACACCGAACGGGCGGGGAAGGGGATCGTCTCGCTCCCCCTGTTCCCGGGGATGTCCGACGCCGACGTCGATTACGTCTGCGAGGCGGTCCGGGAGATCCTTTCGGGAGGCCGCCCATGATCTCCGTCGTCGTCCCCGTCTACAACGAGGAGAAGAACCTCCTCCTCCTGATGGACCGGCTCGAGGCGGCGCTCCGGAAGACGGGGCAGGCGTACGAGATCATCTACGTCGACGACGGCAGCCGGGACAACTCCCTCGAGGTGCTGAAAGGGTTCATCGGTCGCAACGGCGTCCGGGTCCTCGAACTCACCCGGAACTACGGACAGCACTCGGCGATCATCTCGGGATTTTCCATCGTCCGGGGGGAGATCGTCGTCACGATCGACGCGGACCTGCAGAACCTCCCGGAGGATATCCCCGCTCTCGTGCGCACGATGGCGGAGGGGGATTACGAGGTGGTCGGCACGGTGCGGGAGATGCGGAAAGACTCCATCTTCCGGAAATTCCCCTCCCGCATCGTGAACGCGATGACGCGGAAGATCACCGGGATTCACATGAGGGACTGGGGATGCATGCTGCGGGCGTACCGGCGCGAGGTGGTGGACCGCATGGTGGAGAGCCAGGAGTACGCCACGTTCATCCCCGCCCTGGCGACCCTCTTCGCGAAGCGGATGACGGAGATCCCGGTCGGGCACGCGGAGCGGCACGCGGGGGTGTCCAAATACAACCTCTGGAAGCTCCTGAACCTCCAGTTCGACCTTCTCACCTCCTTCTCCGAATTCCCCCTCCGCGTGCTGATGTACATCGGGACGGGGATGGCGTTCCTGGGAGTGGCTTTCGGTCTCTTCCTGGTGGCGATGCGTTTGCTCTACGGGCCCGGATGGGCGGCGCAAGGCATCTTCACCCTCTTCGCCGTCCTGTTCTTCTTCGTGGGGGTTCTCTTCTTCGCCCTCGGGATCATGGGACAGTACATCGGCCGCATCTACCACGAGGTCCGCAAGCGCCCGCGCTTCACGATCCGCAAGCTCCACGAAGGCTAAGTCGGATGCGGGCGGTCGTCTTCGCGTACCACAACATGGGGATCGCCGGGATCCGCGCCCTCCTCGACCACGGTTTCACGATCCCGATGGTCCTGTCCCACGAGGACGACCCGGGGGAGAACCGGTGGTTCGGCTCCGTCGCGCAGTTCTGCAGGGAACGTGGGATCCCCGTGTTCACCCCGAAGGACGTCAACGCGCCGCCGTGGCCGGACCGGATCCGTGCGGCTTCGCCCGACCTGCTCTTCTCCTTCTACTATCGGTCGATGTTGAAAAAGGAGATCCTCGAGATCCCGCCGCTGGGGGCGATGAACCTCCATGGCTCGCTGCTGCCGAAGTACCGGGGACGGGCGCCGGTCAACTGGGTGCTCGTGAAGGGGGAGACGGAAACCGGGGTGACCCTCCACTTCATGACGGAGAAGCCCGACGCGGGCGATATCGTGGGCCAGGCGGTGGTGCCGATCGCCTTCGGGGACACGGCGCTCACGCTGTTCGGGAAGATGGAGGATGCCGCTTCGAGGCTCCTCGCTGACCTGCTCCCCCGGATCGCGAACGGAGAGATCCCGCGGCGCCCGAACGACCTCGCCCGCGGCAGCTACTTCGGCGGGCGCAGGCCCGAGGACGGGCGGATCGACTGGTTCCGGCCGGCGGTGGAGATCTACAACCTCGTCCGCGCGGTCACCCGTCCCTACCCGGGGGCGTTCACGGAACTCGCGGGGGAAAAACTCACGGTGTGGTGGGCGATCCCCCTGCCGGCGGAGGCGGGGAGCGTGCCGTCTCCGGGGACGATCCGGGTTTCCGGCGGGCCGTCGTACGCGATGGCGGGGGGGTGCGTCGCCCCGGTATCCGGCCCGCGGCGGGTCGTCGTCGAGACGGGGGAAGGGTGGCTTCAACTGGAGGAAATCGAATGGAAAACGCGGACGGCGAAGGGGGAGGTGATCGTCGACCTGCTCGCCGGCGCCGCGAACGGGAGGTTTTCATGAAGGTGCTGATCTTGGGCGTGAACGGTTTCATCGGCCATCACCTGACGGCCAGAATCCTGAAGGAGACCGACTGGAAGATCTACGGGATGGATCTTTCGGCCGAACGGCTGGGGAAGGCGGCGAACCATCCCCGGTTCGACTTCGTCGAGGGCGACATCTCGATCAACAAGGAGTGGATCGAGTACCACATCAAAAAGGCCGACGTGATCCTGCCGCTGGTGGCGATCGCCACGCCGAAGGTCTACGTCGAGCGGCCGCTGTCGGTCTTCGAGCTCGACTTCGAGGAGAACCTGCGCATCGTCCGGCAGGTGCATCGGTACGGCAAGCGGATCGTCTTCCCCTCCACCTCCGAGGTGTACGGGATGTGCGCCGACAAGGAGTTCGACGAGGAGAACTCGCCGCTGGTCCTCGGGCCGATCGCCAAGGAGCGGTGGATCTACTCGTGCTGCAAGCAGATGCTGGACCGGGTCATCTGGGCGTACGGGCGGCAGGGGCTCGCCTTCACCCTCTTCCGCCCCTTCAACTGGATCGGGCCGCGGCTCGACTCGATCGAGACCGCCAAGGAGGGGAGCTCCCGCGTCGTCACGCAGTTCATCGCCGACCTGTACCTCGGCAAGCCGATCCAGGTGGTGGACGGCGGAGAGCAGCGCCGCTGCTTCACCTACGTGGACGACGGGATCGCGGGGCTGATGAAGATTCTCGCGAACCGGAACGGCTGCGCGAACGGCGGGATCTTCAACATCGGGAACCCGGCGAACGACCACTCGGTCCGGGAGCTCGCCGGGATGCTCCGGGCCCTGTACGCGAAGCACCCCCGGAACCGGGGGAAGAAGATCCCTCCCATCGTCGAGGTCGATTCGAAGCAGTTCTACGGGGAGGGGTACCAGGACATCCAGACGCGGACCCCATCCATCCGGCGCGCGAAGGAGATCCTCGGGTGGGAGCCGAAGGTGCCGATGAAGACGGCGCTCAAGAAAACCCTCGACGCTTTCCTCGCCGAGGCGGACGCCTTCCGGTGAAGGGATGAGCACCGCGATACGCTCGCCTCAGGGTACGCTTCTCCGCAGGGGGGCTCCCCGCTCGCATCCGACCGCGCGGCTCCCCGGCTCCACCCAGCAAACGCGCCCTGCGTTGACCTCCCAGTGTTCTCTCAACATCCATCGACCGGAGAGAGTCTCTCCCGTCAATAAGCGCGAGGTCTCCGCCGGTTCCACACTTACGGTCTCCGCTCGGGGGACCCCCCTGCGTCGTGCGCTCCTCGGAGCGAGCGCAAGGATGCTGTGCCAGTTTGATGAGTGAGCGTCGCATCCTCGCGCTCAAGGTCGACGTCGACACGCGGCGCGGGATGGAGCACGGCGTCCCGTCCCTGCTCGACACGCTTGGCGCGTTCCGCGTTCCCGCGACGTTCTTCCTCTCGTTCGGTCCGGACAACTCGGGAAAGGCCGTGTACCAGCTCCTGCGGAATCCGCGCTTCCTCTTGAAGATGCTCCGCACGAACGCCCCCGGCCTGTACGGCTTCCGGACCGCGCTGTACGGCACGCTCCTTCCCGCCCCGATGATCGCCGCCGCCCTTCCCGGCCTTTGCCGGGAGATCGAGGCCCGCGGGCACGAGGTGGAGTTCCACGCCTGGGACCACCGGGCGTGGCAGGACGCCCTTCCGCGGAAGAAACCGGGATGGATCCGGGACTGGTTCGCCTGCGGTCTGGAAGCGTATACAAAGTGCCTGGAGCATCCCCCGAAGGCGTTCGGCGCTCCCGCCTGGCTTCTCACGGACGCCGCCGTGGCGGCGATCGCCGGCCACGAGTGGGAGTACCTGAGCTGCACGCGGGCCGCCGCTCCGTTCGTCCTCGAGGGAACCGGCCTCGTCGAGGTCCCCTCCGACCTGCCGTGCCTCGAGGAGGTCGGGGGCAGGAACGGGGTTTCCCGGATCCTCTCCGCGCTCGACGCCGGGGGCGTCCACGTCCTCCCGGTGCACGCGGAGGCGGAAGGCGGGATCTGGCGGGACGCCTTCGCGGAGATCCTGCGCGGTGCGTCCGACCGCGGCTACGCGATTCACCCGCTTTCCCGGATCGCGGCCGACTGCCGCTGCGAGGTGCTCCCCGCCCGCCCGTTCCGGACCGCTCTCCTGCCGGGGCGGGCCGTCCCCTGCTCCGTGTGAATCCAGTCCATTCCGTATTTTCGAAGATGCAGAACAGCATTTTCGTTTATAATGAAAATTTGCATCATCGGGTCAGGAGGGGATCGTGAAACTTCCGGAACTTACCATCGGCCGGTTCAAGGCAATGATACCGATCGTCCAGGGGGGGATGTCGGTCCGCGTCTCCACATCGTCGCTGGCGGCGGCGGTTGCCGACTGCGGCGGGATCGGCACGATCGGCGGCTCCGGCGTCCCGATCGACGAACTGAAGGAGGACATCCGCAAGGCGAAGCGGATGACGAGCGGCATCGTGGCCGTCAACATCATGTTCGCGGTCAAGCAGTTCATGGAAGTGGTCAAGGCGTCGATCGAGGCGGGGGTGGACATGATCGTCACCGGCGCCGGGTTCTCCCGCGACATCTTCAAGGTGGGGAAGGATCACAACGTCCCCATCGTCTCCATCGTCTCCTCCCCGGAGTTCGGCAAGCTCGCGGAGCGAAGCGGCGCGGACGCGATCGTCGTGGAGGCGAAGGAGGCGGGCGGGCACCTGGGGACCGACCGGCCGCTGCGGGAACTGTTCCCCGAGGTTCGCAAGGTGGTGAAGAAGGTCCCCCTGATCGCCGCGGGCGGGATCACCGACGGCTACGAGATCGCGGAGATGATGGGGAAGTTCGGCGCCGACGCGGTGCAGATGGCCACGCGTTTCGTCCTCACGAAGGAGTGCGATGTGTCGGACAACTTCAAGCAGACGTACCTGAACGCCCGCAAGGAGGACGTGGTCCTGATCCAATCCCCGGTGGGGCTGCCCGGGCGAGCGATCCGCAACCCGTTCCTGGAGCGCTTTTTCAGCGGCGGGGAGGTCTACGACGGGGAGTGCCGCCGGGGGTGCCTGAAGAGCTGCAGCCACATCTTCTGCATCATCGACCGCCTCGACATGTCGCGATACGGGGACACGGAGGAAGGGCTGGTCTTCTCGGGGGAGAACGTCTGGAGGATCAAGGACATCCCGAGCGTGAAGGAGTTGATCGATCGCCTCGTCGCCGAGGCGGAAAGCGCCTACACCCCGGCTACCGCCTCCGCTTGAGGAGCCCGGCCACTCCGGCCGTCGCGACGGCGCACGACAGTCCGGCGACCGCGAACCCCGCCGTGTACCCCATCCGCTGGATCACGAACCCGAGCGTGGCCGCGGAGACCATGAACCCGCCGTAGATGCACGTGTTGTACCCCCCCATCGCCAATCCGCGGACGCGCGTGTCCACCGATTCCGACAGGACGGCGCCGACCGCCGTGAACGTCGCCGCCATCGTGGCGCCGACTCCGGCGAAGAGAAGGTAGAGCGGCAGCGGTCCCCGCGCCGTTCCGGTGAGGGCGATGCAGAACCCGAACAGCGCGTTCCCCCAGAGGATGAAGGAGCGCCGGTTCCCCGTCCGGTCCTGGAGGTGGCCGATCGGGATCCGGCAGAGGGCGTTGACGCCCGCCTGGGTCGTGAAGATGAGGCCGGTCTGGGGGATCGAGATCCCGAGGTCCCTGGCGTACAGGGGGAAGAAGGCGAACAGCGACCCCCACGCGTAGGTCGAGAAGAAGGTGGCGACCCAGCAGCCGAGCACGGCGCGGTTGCGGATGATCTCGCCGAAGTCCGAGCGGAGATGCCCACCCCCGGAAGGCCGCGGGGCCGGCGGGGCCGGGTTCCCGACACGGAAGCCCGCCACGATCACCCCCGCGCCGATGATCGCGGCGGAGACCGCGAAGGCGGTTCCGAATCCTTTCGTCGCGACGGCTCCGCCGAATCCCGGTCCCAGCGCCATCCCGAGATAAAGGGCGGAGGTGTACCACCCGTACGCCCGCCCGAGGAAGTTCAGCGGGCTGGAATCCCCCACGTAGGACATCATCGCGGGGGAGAAGCAGGCAAGCCCCACGCCGGAGAAAAGGTAGATCAGCCCGACGTGCAGGGGAGTCCGGGCCACGAGCAGAAAGAGGGAGGTCAGGCAGGAGATCCCCATCCCGGCAAGGATGAGGCGCTTGCGCCCGAGACGGTCGGAGATGAGGCCCAGCGGGAGGGCGAGGGCGGCCGCCGCCAGCATGAAGCCGGCGTTGATCATCCCGACGTCGACGGTGGAGGCTCCCAGCTCCCGCGCGAACAACGGGACCAGGGGGAGGCGCATGTAGGCCCCGAGATACAGGACGAGCGTCAGCATGCACGCGACGAGGATGGGCGTCGGGACCGTTGCGCCGGCGGCGGGCGGCGGGTTTATGGGGGCACGATGGGTGACGGGTCGGTCCTTTCCCCCCGGAATTTCGCCATTGTACAAGGAATCTGACCCGCCAGGAACTCTGTCATCGACTTCGGCATCGAAAAAATTGATATGAACCGCTTTTCTGTTGGAGTGTGGTTCGTATCTTCCCGGGGATACTACAATGCCGTATTGACATCACGGCATAAATCGCAGAGAATAACAACACTACTACAGAAATCCCCGGAGGGAATCATGGACAAGAAGGCGTTGTTGGAACTTACGACGGATATTGTGTCTGCTCACGCTTCGGTGAACGAGATGGGAAAGGAAGAACTTCTTGATGAATTGCAGTCGGTGTTTCAGAAGTTACTGAGCCTTGCCGGATCCGAGGGGGGGGAAGGGGCGGAAGTTTCCGGGGAGTTAAAGCCGGCCGTTCCGGTGAATAAGGCGTTCGGCGCCGACAAGGTCATCTGCCTGGTTTGCGGCAAGGGGTTCACCACGCTGAAGAAGCACATCGCCGTCAGCCACCAGATGACGCCGAAGGAGTACCGGAAGACGTTCGGCATCCCGTCGAAGACCCCCCTCGTCGCCCGGAAATATTCGGAGGCGAAGAGGAAGATCGCCCAGGACAAGGGGCTTGCGGCGAAACTGGCCGAAGGCCGGAAGAAGAAGGCGGGGAAGTAACCCGGAGATCGCCGACGCGAGCGCCGTGGCGCTGTTTGCAGGGAGGGCCCGCCGGCCGTGACGCCGAGCGGGCTCTTTCTTTCCGCGGGACATTTCAGCCGCTGCTCGTGTCCCTGTCCCGCGGTATGATAATCTGTCGTGAAGAAATCGCGAAAGGGGGCAAGCGATGCCTTACGTTGCGAAGGATTTCGGGAAGCTGGTCGGGATGGACGGTTTCAGCGAGACGCTGCTCAAGAACCACTTCACGCTCTACCAGGGATACGTGACGAACACGAACAAGCTGTCGGACCTTCTCGGGGGGATGCTCGCCGAAGGGAAGACGGCCACCCCGGAGTACGCCGAACTGAAGCGCCGCTTCGGCTGGGAGTGGAACGGGATGCGCCTGCACGAGTTCTACTTCGAGAACCTCGGCGGCAAAGGCGCCCTCGATCCGGCCTCGAGCCTCGGGAAGGCGGTCGCCGCGGAGTTCGGCAGCGTGGAGAAGTGGGAGGCGGATTTCCGGGCCGCGGGCGCGATGCGCGGGATCGGCTGGGTCGTCCTCTACCATGATAAGGCGGGCGGCCGCCTGTTCAACCAGTGGGTCAACGAGCACGACGTGGGGAACCCGGCCGGGGCGGTTCCGCTCCTCGTCATGGATGTGTTCGAACACGCCTTCATGGTTGACTACGGGCTGAAGCGGGCCGACTACATCGCGGCGTTTTTCCGGAACGTGAACTGGAAGGCGGCCGAGGCGCGGCTCTCCTGACGCCCCGGCGGCTCGCGGGAGCCGTCCGCGGAAAGCACCGACGGGCTATTGCGGGGGATTCCGCGCAGTAGCCCGTTTCCATTCCGGCGTTCGGCGGGGGGAACGTGGATTATTACGCGCAGGGGAGCCTGGTCGCCGCGGTGGTGGCGTTGGCCATCGCGGTGTACCTGCGCGCCTTCGCACGGGGGGACGCGGAGGCGAGGGCGTTCTCCGACCTCTCCTTCCTCATCTTCCTGTGGTGCTTCCCCGAGTACCTGTGGAAGACGCTCCCGTCGGCCTTCTGGCACAAGGTGAGCCTGGCGGGGGTGATGTTCATCCCTCCCTTCGTTCTTCGCTACTGCGGCGCCGCGGTGCGGACGCGCCCGCGATGGCTCCCGGCGGCCTTTGTCGCCGGCGTCTGGGCGAGCGTCGCGTTCGCGGCGACGATCTTTTACGACCCGGTCCTCGACTCTCCCTGGTGGAACGTCGCCGCGCTCCTGTTCGTCTACCCGTACCTCGGTGCGGGGCTATACGTCATCGTCCGCCACGGGTTCCGCGCCTCCCCTTCCGCCGTGGAGCGGAAGAAGTACCAGTTCCTCGTCGTGGGGGGCGGAATCGCCAGCCTGGTGGCGCCGCTCAACTTCCTCCCCGGCACGGGAGTCGACTTCCCGCCGCTGGCGGCGTTCGCGGTGCTCGTATTCTTCTACTTCATGGCGACGGGGATCCTGCACCTCCACTTCTTCGAGCTTCCCGACATCGTCGGACGCGGTGTCGTGCTCGTCATCCAGATCTTCGCCTTCGCCGTGGCCTTCGGGGCGCTGGAGGTCGTCTCCGGCCGGAAATTCTGGTTCCCCCTCGCGGGAGTCTTCCTCATCTCGTTCTTCCTGCTCACATTTTACCCGTTCCTGATGCGCAGACTGGGCGGCATCTCCGCGGACCTGCTCGTCCGCCAGTCCCGCCGGGTCCAGTCGGTGTTATCCGACTTCGCGCGGAAGCTGCCCGAATCGACGTCTCTTCCGGAGATCGCCCGAACCGTGGAAGACGCCCTGGCGCAGGTCCCCTTCGTCGAGCGCGCGTCGCTGTGGGTCCGCCCCGAGGGGGGAACCGACGAGGGGATCGGGACGCTTCCCGTGCGGCCCGAGGAGTACCTGCGGGCTTTCTCCCGCTTCACGAAGCGGTACCCCGCGTTGCGGATCCTGGAGCACGGCGGGTCGAAGGCCGCCGACGTGGCGATCTGGGACGACTCGTTCGACGCCTCGATCCCCCTCTTCCTGCGGGGGGCCCTCGTCGCCGCCGTCCTTTTCCACTGGAGAGGGAAGCGGCCGTCGTTCCGGGAGATGGACCTGCTCATCCCCTTCCTCGACGGGATCGCGCTGGCGGTGGAGAACATCCGGCAGCAGCAGCGGATCCAGCGTCGGGAGCACTTCGCGACGGTCGGGGAGCTGGCGGCGGGGCTGGCCCACGAGGTCCGCACGCCGGCGGGGGTGATCAAGGGGGCGGCGCAGTTCCTCTCCCGCGAGGCGCGCCCGAAAGAGCGGGAGTTCCTCGACATTATCGTCGAGGAGGCGGACCGGCTGAACGGCGTGGTCACGGAGTTCCTCGAGTACGCCCGCCCGACGCAGCGCAAGCCCCGGACGATCTCCCTGAAAGAGCCGGTGGAGAAGGCGATGGCCCTCCTCTTCCGGGAGCGCGGGGAGCGGATGGGAACGGTGGGCCGGCACGTGCTGATCCAGGAGCCGGTTCCAAGGGTCAACGCGGACCCCGCCGAGATCGAACGGGTGGTCTACAATCTCCTGACGAACGCGGTCGAGGCGATGCCGGCGGCGGGAGATCTCACCGTCCGCGTGTCCTCGGGGGGCGGAGAGGCGCGGATCGTGGTCGAGGACACCGGCGCGGGGATCCCCGAGGAGGACCGGTCACAGCTCTTCCGCCCCTTCTTCACGACGCGGGAGCGCGGCGTGGGGATGGGGCTGGCCATCTGCCGGCGGATCGTCGAGGAGAACGGCGGGTCCGTCTCGGTGGAGACGACCCCCGGGCGGGGGAGCCGGTTCACCGTGAAGCTTCCGGAGGCGTGAGCGAATGAAGGGGACGATTCTTCTGGCGGAAGACGACCGGAATCTGCGTCGCGTCCTGCAGGCGACGCTGGCGCGGGAGGGGTACGAGGTGGCGGCGACGCCCGACGGCGCGGCGGCGGCGGAGTGGCTCGATACGCAGAGGGCCGACGCCCTGATCACCGATATCCGGATGCCGAAGATGGACGGGCTCGCCCTCTTCCGCCGTTGCCGCGAGCGGCACCCGGAGCTGCCGGTGATCCTGATCACCGCCTTCGGGAAGATCGAGGATGCGGTCGAGGCGATGCGGGGCGGCGCCTTCGACTACATCTCCAAGCCGTTCGACGAGGCGGAGCTGCTCCGCGTGGTCGGCAATGCGGTGGCCACGTCCGAGGTCGTCGACCGGGAGGGGGCGAGCGCCCCGACGGGGGAGTGGTTCGGGATGGTCGGCGGCTCCCCCGCCTGGCTCGACGTGCGCAAGGTGATCGAAAAGGCCGCGGCGTCGCCCTTCTCCGTCCTGATTACGGGAGAGACGGGCACGGGGAAGGAGCTCGTGGCGCGGGCGATCCACCGGATCAGCGGTCGGCGCGACGGACCGTTCCTCAAGATCAACGGGGCCGCGATTCCCCCCACGCTGTGGGAGGCCGAGATGTTCGGCTACGAGAAGGGGGCGTTCACCGGGGCGGTCCAATCGAAGCCCGGCCGGTTCGAGCTCGCCGACGGGGGGACCTTCTTTCTGGACGAGGTGGGCGAGGTGCCGCTCGCCGCCCAGGGGAAGCTGCTCCGGGTCCTCGAGGACGGGGAGTTCGAGCGGGTGGGGGGCGTGAAGACCCTGACCGCCGACGTGCGCCTGATCTGCGCGTCGAACCGCGACCTGAAGCGGGAGACTTCGCTGGGGCGGTTCCGCGAGGACCTCTACTATCGGGTGAGCGGGATCCCGATCCACCTCCCCCCTCTGCGGGATCGGCGCGAGGATCTCGTGCCGCTGGCGGAATTCTTCCTCGCGCGAACGTGCGGGGAACTGGGCGTCGGCAGGAAGACGCTTTCTCCAGGAACGGCGGAGGCGCTGGACCGATACCCGTGGCCCGGCAACATCCGCGAGTTGGAGAACGCCGTCGCGCGCGCCGTGGCGCTCTCGGACGACGATTCGCTCACCCCCGCCGACCTGTGCCTCGGCCTGGCCGAGCCGGAGACGACGATCTCACCGGCCGACCTCGAGGGGGAGCGGTTCCACGAATCCGTGAGGGAGCACAAGCGGGCGGTGATCCGGCGGGCGATCGCCAAGGCGGGGGGGAGCAAGATGCGCGCGGCGGAGATCCTCGGGCTGTCCCCGACCTACCTGTCCCGTCTCCTCCGCGTCCTCGGCGTGGAGGGGAAGGGGAACGGTGCGTGACGCGAGGGCTCCCCTCGCGGTAAAATAACTTTTTTTCCGGACGCGCCCTTGGCTCAGCTGGATAGAGCATTGTGGTAGCAATCCTAATCCCGCATGTTGGTGAAGGTAGGGTGCAGCCGTTTGTGGGGCCAAAAAAGAGATCCCGGATGAGCGGTGTGGGATGGGTTTTCGGAATGCGGAAAAGCTGAGCCGGCGCGTGCCACGCCGGCTCAAGGAGTTTTTCAACCTACGCCGCAGCTTTCTTGATCGGAAGACCTATCGCTACTGTGCTATCTACCGTGTAGTAGGTGTTACGACTGCTCTGAGCAGTCAAGGGTTCCAAGAAGCCCTTCAAAGCGTCTACCGACTTGGCTTCCCAGAGACAGACCGCCCGATCTTTGCTCATACTCGGGAAAAACTGGAGTGCATTGAATCCCGAAGGTGCTTCGGCGACTCTTGGGGGAAGTTTAAAGAAAACATCCGGATTGGTAATCGTGTGCTCGACAACAATAAACATAGTAACCTCCTTTTAGGTTGCATCTGACTGTATAACGTTAAATCCGCTGAGTGTTGGACGTGCCCCACTTCCTCGACACGTGCTCCCCCTACTTTCCGACAAACATCTCACTGGGACGAGGAGCGGCACGGCCCCCCAAGAAATCGTATAGATCAGCTCCCAATGAGTGTCAGACTTCCTCCTTTCCATTGGATTCGTTCAAACCATCTAAGCTTCTTCCCGAGATGTGTTCATGCTTTTCAGGAAAGCCGTCCGGACTGCAAACCCCGTGCAAACAACCGCCATTTTCGGGGTGAAAAGGGGGTTTACCGGAGACCCTGCACATTTACGTTAGTCTCCTGGCTGGACGTCAGCACGACCGGCATCCCCGTGCCCTTCGCGAACTTGGCGAGGATGATCACGTTGCGCCGCAGGAGCGCGAGCGGTGTCGTCTGAGCCCAGGCATTGGTCCCGATCTGATTCGCCTTCGCAGCGGTCATCCCGTCAATGGACGCCCGCCCGGCCTTCTCGTGCTTCCGCTTCCCTCCGCGGTAGTAGGAGATATAGAAAATCTTGTCCGGCTTCCCCGTGGACGGGTGCGTCCCCA
>Ga0209048_10005013_pt1 | contig 12574 bp, 9 predicted proteins | sample FrelakmetCRP12CR_FD_187146 | JGI IMG/M metagenome (GOLD analysis project Ga0209048, IMG submission 187146) | Freshwater lake sediment microbial communities from the University of Notre Dame, USA, for methane emissions studies - CRP12 CR (SPAdes)... | ecosystem: Environmental > Aquatic >... | reverse complement strand
CCGATCTCTCCTGCGGCCCAAAAGCGCGTCTGCTTTGTTGATCGGCTTGCGAAGATTCACGATATTCGTTGCGCCTCGTGCCGCGCATCCATCGCTTTTTGGCTCTGCAACGCATACGTGAAACCAAGCCCGACAGGCTCCTAAAACAACTGGTCGCGAATGTCCTTGCCGGGCACGCCCGGGGGCGACAGGCTGTCGTCGTGTCCGCGCGGCGGGAATTCGCTGTAGAAGTACTCGGTGAGGGCGCTCGCGTCGTCGCGCAGGCCGGTGTCGACGTTGACCCTGATCGCGACCACGCCGTCCGGCATCGGCAGGCTGGACTCGGGCGCTCCCTTCAATGCCTTCGCCATGAACGAGATCCAGATCGGCAGCGCGGCGACCGCGCCGGTTTCGTTCGTTCCGAGCGTCTTCGGCTGGTCGTAGCCGATCCAGGAGACGCCGACCATCGCGGCGTCGAAGCCGCAGAACCACGCGTCGACGTTCTCGTTCGTCGTGCCGGTCTTGCCCGCGAGGTCGGTGCGGTTCAACGACAGTGCGCGGGTCGCGGTGCCGACCTTTATGACGTCCTTCAGCAGCGACGTGATGATCCAGGCATTGCGCGGGTCGATCGCGCGGTCCCGCATGTCGGCGGGGGCGGGCGGCGCGACCTCGGACAGGACGTTTCCCCGGGCGTCGACGACCTTGGTGATGAGGTAGGGCGTCACCCGGTAGCCGCCGTTCGCGAACACCGCATACGCGTCGACCATCTGGAGCGGCGTCGCCGAGCCCGCGCCCAGTCCCATCGTCAGGTACGGGGGGTGCAGCTTGGGATCGAACCCGAATCGCGCGATGTAGTCCTGCGCGTAGCGCGGCCCGATCGCCTGCAGCACACGGACGGTCACGAGATTCTTCGACTTGGCGAGCGCTGTGCGCACCCGCATCGGCCCCTCGAACTTGCCGTCGTAGTTCTTGGGTTCCCAATCCTCGCCGCCGGCCTTTTCCGCCGGCACGAAGAACGGCGCGTCGTTGACGACGGTCGCCGGCGTGAAGCCCTTCTCCAGCGCCGCCGAGTAGATGAACGGCTTGAACGCGGATCCGGGCTGGCGCCAGGCCTGCGTCACGTGATTGAACTTGTTGCGGTCGAAGTCGAAGCCGCCGACGAGCGACAGCAGCGCGCCGTCGTCCGGGCGCATCGACACGAAAGCGCTTTCGACCTGCGGCATCTGGACGATGCCCCAGCGCCCTTTTTCGTCACGCATTGCCCGGATGACGGCACCCGGCCGGATCCGGGTCGCGGCCGCCGCCTTGTCGCCGAGCGAGCGCGAGGCGAACTTGAGCCCGTCCCCCTGGATCGAAGCGACTTCGCCGTCGGCGAGGACCGCCCTGACTTCGGCGGCGGAGGCTTCCAGCACCACGGCCGGAACGAGGCCGTCGCTCTCCGACGTTTCCTGGAACACCCGTTCCAGCACCGCGTCCCGATCGGCCGTGTCGTCGGGCAGCGAAACGAACGATTCGGGTCCGCGGTAGCCGTGCCGGCGATCGTATTCGAGCACCCCTTTGCGCACTGCAGCATAGGCGGCCTCCTGGTCGGCCCGCCGGATGGTCGTGTAGACCACGAGGCCGCGGGTGTAGGCGTCTTCGCCGAACGCCTCGAACACGACCTGCCGGGCCATTTCGGCCACGAATTCGGCGTGCGTCGGCACAGCGTCGCGCAGGCCCTGCCGGACATTGAGCGGGGCGGCCTGGGCGTCGCGGAACTGGGCGTCATCGAGGAACCGCAGGTCGTGCATCCGGCGCAGGACATACAGCTGGCGGATTCTCGCCCGTTTCGGATTGGTTACGGGGTTGTAGGCCGACGGCGCCTTCGGAAGCCCGGCCAGCATCGCCGCCTCGGCCGCCGTCACTTCCTTGAGCGGCTTCCCGAAGTAGATTTGCGAAGCCGCGCCGAACCCGTAGGCGCGCTGTCCGAGGAAGATCTGGTTGATGTAGAGCTCGAGGATCTCGTCCTTGCCGAGGTTTGCCTCGATCTTCCAGGCGAGCAGGACTTCCCGCAGCTTGCGGGTCAGCGTCTTTTCGCGCGTCAGGAAGAAATTCCTCGCCACCTGCATGGTTATCGTCCCGGCCCCCTGCTGCGACCCGGTCGACACGTTGGAAACCGCCGCCCGGAGGACGCTGAAGTAATCGACCCCCCCGTGGCTGAAGAACCGCTCGTCCTCGGCGGCCAGAATGGCCCTTTTCATGACATCCGGGACCTCGCCGATCGCCACCAGGGCGCGCCGCTCCTCGCCGAATTCCCCCAGGAGGTCGCCTTCGGCCGAAATGATCCGAAGCGGTATCTTGGGCTGGTAGTCCGTCAGGCTTTCGAGGGAGGGGAGGGTCGGATAAAGCAGCGCCAGCACGAAGGCGCCCAGGAGGCCGCCAACCACCGCCAACCCAAGCAGGACGGACCCGACGTAAAGGAGCCAGCGCTTTAGCATGGAGGAATAAAACTTGCGTATCGGAGCAGAATGACCCGGGAATTATAGGCGGGCATACAACAAGGCAATCCCGACCCGGCAAACAATTTGACAAGATTCATACTTGCTGCCAACCTTTAATGTAAATTGTCAGCATTGCGCGGACCCGGCCATGCTCATAGAAACCCTCAATTCGGCAATTGACGTTTTCCGGACGAAATCCCCGTCCCTGGTCGGGGTCGACATAAGTTCGACCTCGATCAAGCTCGTGGAGCTCGCCGACGCCGGCAACGGAGCCTACCGCCTCGAACGATACGCCATCGAGGCCCTCCCGAAGGACGTCGTGAGCGACGGCAACATCGCCAACCTCGACCAGGTGAGCGAGGCGCTGCGGCGGGCGCACAAGCGCCTCGGCAGCCACAACCGCAAGGTCGCGATGGCCCTTCCGGCGGCAATGGTGATCACCAAGAAGATCATCGTGCCTTCCGGCCAGAAGGAGGAAGAGCTCGAGCTCGCGGTCGAGGCCGAGGCGAACCAGTACATCCCGTTCGCGCTCGACGAGGTCAACCTCGATTTTCAGGTCCTCGGCCCGGCGCCGAGCAATCCCGAGGAGGTCGAGGTCCTGATTGCCGCCTCGCGCAAGGAAAAGGTGGAGGACCGGGTCGCCATCGCCGAGGCGGCCGGCCTGAAGCCGCTGGTCATGGACGTCGAGTCCTACGCGACGCAGGAAGCCTTCCGGCTGATCGCGCCGACCCTGCCGGTGAGCGGCCGCGACCAGAACATCGCCCTGGTCGACATCGGCGCCCACGTCACCCATTTCTACGTGCTGCGGAACGACCAGTTCCTGTTCTCCCGGGATCAGGCTTTCGGCGGCAACCAATTGACCCACGACATCCAGCGGGCGTTCAACCTTTCGCCGGAGGAAGCCGAGTCCGCGAAGAAGAACCAGGGGCTCCCGGAGAATTACGACGCCGATGTGCTGCAGCCGTTCATGGAGACGATGGCGCTCGAGATCACGCGCGCGCTTCAATTCTTCTTCACGTCCACGTCCTACAGCCAGGTCGACCACGTCGTCCTCGCCGGCGGGGGAGCGCTGCTGCCGGGGCTGGACGAGCTCGTCGCCAAGCGTGCCGGCGTGGCCACGGTCGTCGCGAACCCCTTCGGGAGCATGGCCGCGTCCGACCGGATCCGGCCGCGGCAGCTGGCGCAGGACGCGCCGCTCTTGCTGATCGCCACCGGGCTCGCGCTGCGGAGCTTCGAATGATCCGCATCAACCTGCTGCCTCACCGCGAGCAGAAGCGGCAGGCCCGCCAGCGGCAGTTCATCTCGATCGCGGTCGGGCTCGCCCTGCTGGCGCTGTCGGTGGTCGGGCTGGTGCACGTGATCCTGTCGAGCCAGATCGATCACCAGCAGGGCGCGAACAAGCTGCTCCGGACCGAGATCGCCAAGCTCGACGAGCAGATCAAGGAAATCGATCGGCTGCGCGAGCAGACACAAGCGCTGCTTGCGCGCAAGCAGGTTGTCGAAACGCTCCAGACCAACCGGACCGAGGCGGTCCACCTGCTGGACCAGATGGTCCGGCAGCTTCCCGACGGCGTCTATCTGCGCTCGCTGAGGCAGACCGGAACCAAGGTCACGCTCGTCGGTTTCGCCCAGTCGAACGCGCGGGTCTCGACGCTGATGCGCAACATCGAGACCTCCCCGTGGCTCAATCAGCCGGAACTGGTCGAGATCAAGTCGGTGCCGAATCCGACGGCGCGACCGGGCGCGCAGGAGCAACGCGTCAACGAGTTCACGCTGACGTTCCAGCTGAAACGCGAGAAGCCCCCGAATGAAGTCCGGCCGACCCCGGCGACCCCGGCGGCCCCGGCAAAGGCGGCCAAAGCATGATGACCCTGGACGACCTCCGCCGCCTGCGGTTCCGCGACGTCGGCAACTGGCCGCTCGCGCCCAAGCTCGCCATATTCACGGCGATTGCGATCGTCATCCTGATTGCCGGGGCATTCCTCGACTGGAAGGATCAGTACGACGCACTCGAAACCGCCCGCCAGGAAGAGCTGAAGCTTCGCGAGCAGTACGCGGCCAAGAAGGCGAAGGCCGTGAACTTCGACCTCTACGTCCAGCAGCTGAGGGAAATCGAGGAATCGTTCGGCGCGCTCCTGAAGCAGCTGCCGAACAAGTCGGAGATGGACGCCCTGCTCACCGACATCAACCAGGCGGGATTGGGGCGCGGCCTGCAGTTCGACCTTTTCCGGCCCGCCTCGCAGGAGCGGCTCGCCGAGTTCTACGCCGAGCTGCCGATCAACATCCGGATCACCGGCAACTATCACGACATGGGCGCCTTCGCGAGCGACGTCGCGCAGCTCCCGCGCATCGTCACGCTCAACGACGTCGTGATCAACAACAGCGCCGGCGTGCTCAGTCTGGAGGCGCAGGCGAGGACCTTCCGCTATCTCGACGAGGACGAGGTCGCGAAGCAGCGCCGCGCCGTGCGCGAAGCGAAGGACAAGGCGAAAAAATGAGGTACTGGCTGACGCTGGCGGCGACCGCCTGCCTTCTCCTCGCCGGCTGCGGCGGGGAAAGCTACAAGGATCTCAAGGACTGGATGGCGGAGCAGGGCAAGGGCGCCAAGGGCAAGCTCGACCCGCTGCCGCAGATGAAGCCCTACGAGCCGTTCGCGTACAACGCGTTCGACCTGCCCGACCCGTTCAAGCCGAGAAAGATCGAACCGACCAAGGGCGGCAGCAAGCTCGCCCCCGATCTCAACCGCCGCCGCGAGCCGCTCGAGGCGTACCCGCTCGAATCGCTCAACATGGTCGGGACGCTGGAGAAGGGCAGGACGATGTATGCGCTGGTGCGCACGCCGGAAAAGGACCTCTACCAGGTGCGTCAGGGAAGCTACGTCGGGCAGAACTTCGGTGTCGTGACGAACGTTTCCGACGGCGAAGTCCGCCTGCGCGAACTCGTGCAGGACGGGGCCGGTGACTGGACCGAGCGATCGAGCACGCTTCGACTCATCCAGACCGATACAAGGAAATAGGAGCGAGGAACATGAGCGCGTTCGTTTGGTGTGACACGTCGGTCACCGGGGCCCGGAGCCCTCGCCGCGTGCTCGCGGGACTCCTCGCGGGTCTTGCGCTGCTGGCATCCGGCGCCGCCCTCGCGCAGGACGCGAACACGATCCAGTCGCTGACCGTATCCAAGGGGACCTCGGGCAACACGATCGTCAAGTTCGTCCTTTCGGCACCGCCGGCCAACCCGCCGGCAGGGTTCGCGATCGCGAGCCCGCCGCGGATCGCACTCGATTTTCTCGACACGCTGAACGGCCTCGGCGCCACGCAGCGCACGATCGACGACCCGGCGCTGCGCAGCCTGAACGTGATCCAGGTGGCGAACCGCACGCGTGTCGTGTTCAACCTCAACCGGCCGCAGACGTTCCAGACCAACGTCGAGGGCAACGCGGTGCTGGTCACGCTCTACGACCAGGGTGGTCAGCTCGATGCGACGGCGCAGACCGTCCAGCGGTTCGCGGAATCGCAGCCCGGAGACATCGAGCACTCGCTGCGCGACGTCGATTTCCGGCGCGGCGCCAACGGCGAAGGGCGGATCGTCGTCGACCTGTCGGACAACTCGACGGGGATCGACATCCGCCAGCAGGGGAAGTCGCTGATCGTCGATTTCGTGAAGACGTCGCTGCCGCGAAATCTCGAGCGGCGGCTCGACGTCCAGGACTTCGGCACGCCGATCGTCTCGGTCAACACGTTCAAGCAGGGCGCGAACACGCGGATGGTGGTCGAGCCGAAGGGGCTGTGGGAGCACGCCGCCTACCAGACCAACAACCGGTTCATCCTCGAGGTCAAGCCGATTCAGGAAGACCCCAACCGGCTCACGCAGGGCACGCGCCAGGGTTACAAGGGCGAGAAGCTGTCGCTCAATTTCCAGAACGTCGAAGTGCGCGCCGTGCTGCAGGTGATCGCGGACTTCACCGGCCTCAACATCATCACCAGCGACACCGTGGGCGGCAGCCTGACGCTGCGGCTCAAGGACATCCCGTGGGACCAGGCGCTCGACATCATCATGCAGACCAAGGGCCTCGACATGCGCAAGAACGGCAATGTCGTGCTCATCGCGCCGCGTGAGGAGATCGCGCTGAAGGAGCGGCAGTACCTCGAGAACGCGCAGGCGATCGCGGACCTCGAGCCGCTGATCTCGGAGTCGTTCCAGCTCAACTACATCAAGGCGAACGACCTCCTCGCCCTCATCAGCACGAACACGCAGCAGAAGTTCGGCCTCGGCGCCGGGCAGACCGCGACGACCGGTGGGCAGGGATCGTTCATCTCGAAGCGCGGCGTCGCCATGGTCGATCCGCGCACGAACATACTTTTCGTGCAGGACACGGCGAGCCGGCTGGAGGAGATCCGCAAGATCATCCGTCAGATCGACATACCGAACCGGCAGGTGATGATCGAGGCGCGGATCGTCAACGCCAGCGACAACTTCAGCCGGCAGCTCGGCGTCCGTTTCGGCGCGCAGACCGGCTTCACCTTCAACAACAAGAGGTACGCCGCCGGGCAGGGCGGGAGCCTGAGCACGCAGCCCGTGGTGAGCTGCACAGGCGGGTCCGCGACGACACCGGCCACCTGCACGCGCCAGACGCGCACGCAGACGCCGTTCGAGCTCGCGTCGGGCCTCGCCTCGGCGGGGTACTCCGACACGCCGCAGCTCAACGTCAATCTGCCCGTCGTCAACCCGGCCGGCCAGCTCGCGCTGACGCTCATCAACCTCGGCAGCGGCAACCTGATCAACCTCGAGCTGTCGGCGCTCGAGGCCGACAACCGCGGCAAGGTGATATCGAGCCCGCGCGTCGTGACCGCCGACAATCAGAAGGCGAACATCGAGCAGGGCACCGAAGTCCCGGTGGTGACGCCCGGCACGGCGAACAACCCCGCAACCGTGACGTTCAAGAAGGCGGTGCTGAGCCTGCTGGTCACGCCGCAGATCACGCCGGACAACCGCATCACGATGGGGGTCGAGATACACAAGGACTCGGTCGGCCAGTTCGTGCCCACCGGCAACGGCGGCTTCGTGCCGTCGATCGACACCCGGAACGTGACGACGCAGATCACCGTCAACAACGGCGACACCGCGGTGATCGGCGGCATCTACGAAGAGACGTCGAACAACACGGTCAACAGCGTCCCGTTCCTGGGCGAGATACCGATAATCGGGTACCTGTTCAAGCAGACGAGCCGCACGACCGAGAAGACGGAGCTCCTGATCTTCCTGACGCCTCGCGTCATCAAGGACTCGCTGTCCAGCGTCAAGTGACCTGAGCGCCGCCGCGAGGGCGGCGGCGTTCACGCAATCCCCTCCCGGCAATCGCCGCTGCCGCAGCGCCGACGCAGCATGGGCTGCGCTCGTCGGCACCATTCCGATCCTCTACAATGCTGCGGTGCAGCTACTTCGGAACAACCTCTATCTGATCGGACTGCCCGGCGCGGGCAAGTCGACGCTCGGGCGCCAGCTCGCGAGGCGGCTCGGACTGACGTTCGTCGATGCCGACGCCGAGCTCGAGCGCCGGCTCGGCGTCACTATCCCGACGATATTCGAGATCGAGGGTGAAGCCGTGTTCCGTGACCGCGAGGAAGCGATGCTGGCCGAAATCGTCGAGCGCACGGGAATCGTGCTGGGGACCGGCGGGGGCGTCGTGGTCCGCCCGGCGAACCGCGAGCGGCTGAAGGCGAACGGGACCATCGTCTATCTGCACGCCGACCCCGTCACGCTGCGCGAGCGCACCCGCCGCAGCCGCGATCGTCCGCTGCTCAACGCGCCCGATCCGCTCGGCCGGCTCCAGGAGCTCTACGCACAGCGCGACGGGCTGTACCGCGAAATCGCCAGCCACGTCGTCGAGTCCGATCGCGAGGCGATCGCCCGGTTCGCCACCGGGTTCGCGCCGGAGATCTCCGACTCCGCGCGGGCGTGACGCCGATGCTGACCCGCTCCGTCGGCCTCGACGCGCGCAGCTATCCGATCCACATCGGCGCGGGGCTCATTCGCGAGGCCGGCCGGCTGCTGGCGCCGATCCTGCCTGCGCCGCGCACCGTCATCGTCAGCAATCCCGTGGTGGCGGCGCACTGGCTCGCGCCGCTGCGCGAAAGCCTTTCCGCCGAAGGAATCGCCAGCGAGGCGATCCTCGTTCCGGACGGCGAGGCACACAAGACGCTGCAGACCCTCGAGGCCATTCTCACCCGTCTCATCGAATGCCGGGCCGAGCGATCGACGACCGTGATCGCGCTGGGCGGCGGAGTCGTCGGCGATCTCGCAGGGTTCGCGGCGGCGACCTACCAGCGCGGCGCCCCGCTGGTGCAGGTGCCGACGACGCTCCTGGCGCAGGTCGATTCGTCGGTCGGCGGCAAGACCGGCGTCAACCATCCACTCGGCAAGAACATGATCGGCGCCTTCCACCAGCCCCGCGCCGTGCTGATCGATCCCGATTGCCTTGCGACGCTTCCCGAGCGCGAGCTTCGCGCCGGCATCGCGGAAGTCGTGAAGTACGGCGCGATTCGCGACCATTCGTTCTTCGCGTCGCTCGAGGACGGCATGGACCGGCTGCTCGCGCGCGACGCGGAGGCCCTGGTCCGGGCGATTGACCGCAGTTGCGCGATCAAGGCGGAAATCGTCGCCGCGGACGAGCGCGAGTCCGGCGTGCGGGCCCTCCTCAATTTCGGCCATACGTTCGGCCACGCGATCGAGACCGGGGCCGGTTACGGCGAGTGGCTGCACGGCGAGGCGGTGGCGGCGGGCATGGTCATGGCGGCGCGCCTTTCAGCGCGCATCGGAACGCTGCGCGAGAGTGACGTCGGCCGGCTGCAGGATCTCCTCGCGCGGGCGCGCCTGCCGGTCGACGGCGCGCCGCTGGGCGCCGCGCGCTATCTGGAGTTGATGGGTCGGGACAAGAAGGTCGCCGCCGGCGCGATGCGGTTCGTCCTGCTGCGCAGCCTCGGCGATGCGTACGTCACCGGCGCGGTCCCGCCCGCCGACCTGGCCGCGGTCCTTCCCTGAGCGGCTGCGCCGGGTAAGCGGCAGGCAAGGAAAACGGCGCCCGAGGGCGCCGTTCTGCCGGTCGGGGGCAGCGGCGGTCGCCGCGATGCCCCCGTGCGGTTACAGGCAGGTGATCGACGCGGTGACCGTCTTCTTCGGCGAGCCCTGATCGACGATCGTGATCGTCGTGAGGGCGCTGCCGGTCAGCAGTCCGCTGATCCCGACGACTCCACCTGAGCTTCCGATGACGGACGACGGAACGAATGTCGCTCCGGCCGGGTTCGCGCTGACGCTGTACGGCGGGGTTCCGCCGACGATGGTGAAGTTGAACGTCTTCCCCGTGCAAGCTCCGTCGTTCACTGTGCCGGGACTCACGGTCAGCGCCGGCGGCGGAACGGGTGCCGACGTTCCCAGAGCGTTGGTCAGCGTCGGCGAAGAGCCGCCGGGAATGGTGCGGCCCGTCGCGTCGGTGATGACGAACTGCATGCTGGTGAAGCAGCTGCCGTTGGTGAAGACGTCGAAGTGGCCGCCATTCGTCTGCACGGGCACGCCGATCAGCGACACCACGCCGGGGAAGGGCACGGCAACCGTGTAGGGCGGCGTGCCGCCGAAGATGTAGTACGCGACGTCGGCTCCCGCCGAGCACTTGGTGTTGTCCGGTCCGTTGATCGTGGTGTTGCCGTTCGGAATGACCGACAGCACGGTCGACCCGTCCGTCACCTGCTGGATGGTGAACGCCCCGGTCACTTCGTTGCCGCTCGTGACGTCCGTCGCCCGGATGGTCGCGATCTGCGTCACCGCGTTGACGTTGACGGCGAGCCCGACCAGCGCCTTGCCGAACGAATCGGTCACGACGGTCTGCGTGGGCGCGAGCGGAAGCGCCGGGTTGGACGTCTGGATCGCGTAGGCGCCGCTGACCACGTCGAAACGGACCGGGCGACCGGCGATGCCGGCTCCCGTCGGACCCGTGACGACGACCGACGCCGTCCCCGTGCCACCCGAGCAGAGGTTGAGGCCTGCACCGCAGTTGCTCGCCGTGATCGTGATGAGATTGGGCAGGAGCGGCGCCGCGGTGACCGTTACCGCCGCGCTGGTGGAGGTGCCCTGGGCGTCCTGGACGGTGATCGTGACCGTCGTGCTGGCGCCGACGTTTCCGGGAACGAGCAGCACGGTCGTGTCGGCCACGGCCTGCGACACGGGAAGAATGGCCGGGTTGGACGAAAAGGCGCTGTAGGGCCCGATGCCGCCGCTCACCGCCAGCGTCGAAGGCATGCCGGAATAGACGGTGACGACTCTGGGCAGGACGCTCAACGGCGAGGGTGCCCCCGGGCCCGACTCGTAGGGATTGTTCGGCGGGCCGCTGCCGCCTCCGCAGGCGGTGAGCGTGAGCAGGACGGCGAGCGCGGTAAGCCCGGCAAACGGTCGCAGCCACGCGCGGAACAGGCGGTTTGGGATCATGTCGAATTCCTGATGATGTTGTCCTAAAGAGCGCGCCCGATTGTGCCGTTTTGGATGTTGCAACAAGCATCTAGCCGCTTTTGTTCAGATTAAAGCCTAAGATTCCCGATGGCGCAAGTATTTTGCTCCCATCGGAACGACCGCCGGGCGGGTGGTGTTGCGCCCCCGCCCGGGTGCGCGCGGCAACGTCTTGTCGCATCGCAGCATCGTAGATAATATCCATAGGTTTCGCCCCCGTTCGGCGAAACCGGAGCCGGAAGGCGCTTTGCGCGCCCCGCCGCCCGCCAAAAGTTGCCGGTGAGGTCATCGTGGATCAAGGTTTCGCGGGGCAAGGGGAAGGGGTTCCATCCCGGCAGGGTCTCTATGACCCAGCTAACGAGCGCGACGCGTGCGGCCTCGGGTTCATCGCCCACATCAAGGGCCAGAAGACGCATGCGATGGTCACGCAGGCGCTGGCGGTCCTCAGGAATCTTTCGCATCGCGGCGCGACCGGCGCGGATCCGCTGCAGGGCGACGGCGCCGGAATCCTGATCCAGCTGCCCGACATCTTCCTGCGCAAGGCCTGCGGGTCGCAGGGGCTCACGCTGCCCGCCGTCGGCCAATACGGCGTGGGAATGGTGTTCCTGCCCAAGGAGCCGGCGTCGCGGATGGCGTGCGAGCAGGAGATCGAACGCGCCGTCACGGGCGAGGGGCAGATCCTCCTCGGCTGGCGCGACGTTCCCACCGACAACAGCGGACTGTCGCTGCGGACGAAGGAAGTCGAGCCGATCATCCGGCAGGTGTTCATCGCGCGCGGGTCCAACGACATGGACCAGGACGCGCTCGAGCGCAAGCTCTACATCATCCGGAAGAAATCCGGCCACGCGATCCAGGCGCTGAAGCTGCGCCACGGCAAGGAGTTCTACGTCCCGTCGATGTCGTCGCGGACGCTGGTCTACAAGGGCATGCTGCTCGCGCACCAGGTCGGCGAGTATTTTCTCGACCTCAAGGACGAGCGCATGGTGTCGGCGCTCGCGATGGTGCACCAGCGGTTCTCGACGAACACGTTCCCGACCTGGGATCTCGCGCACCCGTTCCGCCTCGTCTGCCACAACGGCGAGATCAACACGCTGCGCGGCAACGTCAACTGGATCCGCGCGCGCCAGCACGGGATCGCCAGCGCCGTGCTCGGCGCCGACCTCGACAAGATCTGGCCGCTCATCTACGACGGCCAGTCGGACTCGGCGTCGTTCGACAACGCGATCGAGCTCCTCGTGATGGGCGGCTATTCGCTCGCGCACGCGATGATGCTGATGATCCCCGAGGCGTGGGCCGGCAATCCGCTGATGGACGAGGACCGCCGCGCGTTCTACGAATATCACGCCGCGCTGATGGAGCCCTGGGACGGCCCCGCCGCGATGGCGTTCACCGACGGCCGCCAGATCGGCGCGACGCTCGACCGCAACGGCCTGCGGCCGGCGCGCTTCATCGTCACCGACGACGACTACGTCGTGATGGCCTCCGAGGTCGGCGTGCTCGACATTCCGGAGCGCAAGATCGTCAAGAAATGGCGGCTGCAGCCGGGCCGCATGCTGCTGGTCGACACCGAGCAGGGCCGGATCATCGACGACGACGAGCTGAAGCGCTCGCTCGCGACCGCG
>Ga0209048_10005012_pt1 | contig 12574 bp, 14 predicted proteins | sample FrelakmetCRP12CR_FD_187146 | JGI IMG/M metagenome (GOLD analysis project Ga0209048, IMG submission 187146) | Freshwater lake sediment microbial communities from the University of Notre Dame, USA, for methane emissions studies - CRP12 CR (SPAdes)... | ecosystem: Environmental > Aquatic >... | reverse complement strand
CTCGTGGGCCTGTGCTTCGCGAAGTCGCTCGCCTTCGCGTGGGGGAAACCGCTCTACGGCGCGGATCATCTTGAAGCGCACGTCTACGCCGTCTTCCTCGAGAGCGACGTTCCCTTTCCCTACATCGCACTGCTGGTCTCCGGAGGCCACACGTCCCTGTTCCGCGTCGAAGGGTGGGGGGAGATGAACTTCCTCGGTGGCACGCGGGACGACGCGGCGGGGGAGGCGTTCGACAAGGCGGCGAAGATGATGGGGCTTCCGTATCCCGGCGGGGTCGCGATCGACCGGGTCGGGCGGGAGGGGGATGCGGCGCGGTTCCACTTCCCGCGGGCGTGGCTCTCCCGCGACTCGGCGGACTTCTCCTTCTCGGGCCTCAAGACGGCGCTGCGGACCTTCCTCGCCTCCACGGAAGGGAGGGCCGCGCGGGTGGAAGACGTCGCCTCCTCCTTCCAGGAAGCGGTGGCCGACGTACTGGTCGGGAAGGCGATCGAAGCGGCGGAGCGCGAGCGGGTTCCGCGGCTGGTGCTCGCCGGCGGCGTATCGGCGAACTCCCGCCTGCGTGCGCTTGCGCAGCGCAGGGGGGTCGCGGCGGGGATCGCTACGTTCTTCCCTTCGAAGGAGCTGTGCACCGACAATGCGGCGATGGTGGCGTTGCTCGGCGAGCGTCGTCTCTCGGCGGGGGTCTTCTCCGGACCTTCGCTGAGCGCCTATGCGGCCTCCCGGTTCACCCGCTGAACCGCCGGGGCGGACCCTCGCCGCCCTCGGCCTGTCTCCCCGCAAGTCGCTCGGGCAGAACTTCCTCATGGACCGGAACGTCGCCGGCAAGATCGTCGCCCTGGCGCGGTCTTTCCCGCCGCCGTACCTCGAGATCGGTCCCGGGCTCGGGGCGCTGACGTCGTGTCTCGCGGAGGCGGGAGCGCCCGTCGTCGCGGTCGAGCTGGACCGCGGCCTGGCGGCGCACCTGCGGGAACGGTTCACCGGCGGTTCCGTGGAGATCGTCGAGGCCGACTTCCTCAAGGTCCCCGCGCAGGAGTGGCGGAGACGGTTCCCCGCGGGCGGAACGGCGCTCGGGAACCTCCCGTACTCCATCTCCTCTTCCGCCGTCCTGCGGCTGATCGAACTGCGGGTCCGGTTCCCCCGCGCGGTCCTGATGCTGCAGCGGGAGGTGGTGGACCGCTTGTGCGCCGGTCCGGGGGGGAAGGAGTACGGGATCCTCTCGGTCTACCTCGGCGTCCTCGCGGAGGCGCGCAAGGAGTTTATCGTGCGACGCGCCTGCTTCCATCCCGCCCCGGACGTCGACTCCGCGGTGATGTCGGTCCGCTTCGTCGGCGAATATCCCGAGGCGCTGGTCGCCGTGCTGCGGACGGTCGTTCGCGCCGCCTTCGCGCATCGGAGGAAGACGTTGCGCAACGCCCCCGTCACGTTCCTCCCGGGGGGAACGGCGCAATGGCGCGAACTGCTCCTGTCCGCCGGGATCGATCCCGCCGGCCGGGCCGAGGAGGTACCCCCCGCCGCGTACCTCGCCCTGGCGCGGGCGTTCGCCGGAATGTAGTGGAAAATCCGGTCACACGCGCTTACAATTGAGCGGAAATGACCGATCCGAAGATTCCCCGCTACATTGCGATCGAAGGACCGATCGGCGTCGGGAAGTCGTCCCTGGCGAAGATCCTCGCCCAGAAATACGCCTCCCGCCTCGTCAAGGAAGAGGTGGCGGGGAACCCGTTCCTCGAGCGCTTCTACGAAAACCCCCGCAAGTTCGCCTTCCAGATCCAGCTCTTCTTCCTCCTGTCGCGCTATCGGCAGCAAAGGGAGCTGGCTCAGGGGGACCTCTTCGAGGCCGGCCTGGTGTGCGACTACATCCTCGCCAAGGACAAGATCTTCGCCCTCATCAACCTCGAGGACGACGAGATCTCCCTCTACGAGTCGATCTACAAGCTGCTCGTCTCCACGCTCCCCAAGCCGGACCTGGTCATCTACCTGCAGGCGCGCCCCGAGGTGCTGCTGTCCAGAGTCCGCAAGCGGGGGATCGCTTACGAACGAAACATCTCCCTTGACTATCTGCGCACGCTGAGCGATGCTTATAACGAATACTTTTTCCACTATAACGAGACCCCGCTCCTGGTGGTCAACACGAGCGAGATCGACTTTGTGGAGAGCCCCCGCGACCTTGAACATCTCGTGAGAGAAGTCAAGAGTGTGAAACGCGGGACGCAGCACTACATACCGCTGGGATCCGGGTAGTTCGGACCGAGACGGGATCGTAGAAAGGGTGCGTGTCGACGCGCGGCCTTCCGGATCCGGTTCCGGGGGGCCGTTTTGTTTTGGGGGAAAAGGGGAAGGACGATGCGCAAAACCAACATCCTCGACCTTGCGCGGATGAAGGCGGAAGGGGCGAAAATCGTGATGATCACGGCGTACGACGCCCTGTTCGCCCGCATCTTCGACGACGTCGGCGTGGACGTGATCCTCGTCGGCGACTCGCTGGGGCAGGTGGTGCTCGGCCACCCCGACACCCTCAACGTGACGATGGAGGACATGGTCCGGCACACGGAGGCGGCGGCCCGGGGGCGCAAGCGCGCGTTCCTCGTGGCCGACATGCCGTTCCTTTCGTACCAGACCGGCCCGTCGGACGCGATCCGCAACGCCGGGCGGCTCCTCCAGGCGGGGGCGGAGGCGGTAAAGCTGGAGGGGGGGCGCAACGCCGCGGGAACGATCCGGGCGGTCGCGTCGGCGGACATCCCCGTGATGGGGCACATCGGGCTCACCCCGCAGTCGGTCCACCGGATGGGCGGCTACCGCGTGCAAGGGAAGACCGACCCGCAGCGGGAACGGTTGCTGGACGACGCCGCGGCGGTGCAGGAGGCCGGCGCCTTCGCGGTGGTGCTCGAAGGGATGCCGGCCGTCCTCGCCGGGGAGATCACCCGGGCCTTGTCGATCCCGACGATCGGGATCGGCGCGGGGGCGGGCTGCGACGGGCAGGTGCTGGTGATGCACGACCTGCTGGGGCTGTTCGACGAGTTCCGCCCGAAGTTCGTGAAGCGCTTCGGCGAGCTTCGAAAGCCGTTGGAGGATGCGGTCGGGGCGTACGCCGCCGCGGTGCGCGACGGGTCGTTCCCGGGGAAGGAGCACTCCTTCTGATGGAGCGGCTTCGCACTCCGGCGGCGATGCGGGCGTGGGCCGACGCGCGCCGGGCGGGAGGGGCCCGGATCGGCCTGGTCCCCACGATGGGGTACCTGCACGAGGGCCACGTGAGCCTTGTGCGGGTCGCGAAGGGGGCCGGGAGTGAAGCGGTGGCGGCGACGATCTTCGTCAACCCGACGCAGTTCGGGCCGGGCGAGGATTTCGAAAAGTACCCCCGGGACGAGGGACGGGACCTGGCGATGCTCGACGCGGCGGGAGTCGATGCGGTCTATCTTCCCGGTGTGAGGGACATGTACCCGGAGGGGCACCAGACGTTCGTCGAGGTGACCGGTGTTTCGCGGGGGCTTTGCGGCGCGGCGCGCCCCGGACACTTCCGCGGCGTCGCCACGGTGGTGGCGAAGCTGTTCCTCGCGTCGAAGCCCCATGTGGCGGTCTTCGGGGAGAAGGATTACCAGCAACTCGCGGTGATCCGCGCGATGAACCGGGACCTCGACTTCGGCATCGAGATCGTCGGGGCGCCGATCGTCCGGGAAGAGGACGGGCTGGCGAAGAGCTCGCGCAACATCTACCTTTCGGGGGACGACCGGATCGCGGCCCGGTGCCTGTCGCGGGGAATTTTCCGGGCGAAGGCGCTCTTCGACGCCGGCGAGCGGGAGGCGGGGACCCTGGTCGCGGCCTCCAGGGCGGCGATCGCAGAGGAGCCGTTGGCGAAACTGGAATACGCGGAAGGGCGGGACCCGGTCACGCTCACCCCGCTTTCGGGCCGGGTCGATGCCGTCACGATCCTGGTGGCGGCGAAGGTCGGCCCTGTGCGGTTGATCGACAATATCACGCTGGGGAAATAACCCCGGGGAGGGACGCATCATGATGAAGACCATGCTGAAGTGCAAGATCCATCGGGCGACGGTGACCGACGCCATGCTGCACTACGAGGGGAGCGTGACGATCGACAAGACGCTGATGGACGCGGCGGGACTTGTCGAGTACGAGCAGGTGCACATCTGGAACGTCGACAACGGGAACCGCTTCACCACCTACGTCATCGATGGCGAGGCGGACTCCGGCGTGATCTGCCTGAACGGCGCTGCCGCCCGCCAGGTGAGCAAGGGCGACCTGGTGATCATCGCCAGTTTCTCCGCCTACGATGAAAAGGAGCTCGAGCATTTCCAGCCGATCTTGGTCTATGTTGACAGGAAGAACCGGATCACGAGCGTGAAGCGGAAGGTCGAGTCGGAGAGCCGGCGCCCGCGCGTCGCCGCCGCGGTCTGACCCCGGAACCGGGACACTCCTGCATGCGCCAGGAGGGCGGGATGCCGCGTTCATGAAATCGGCACCTGACCGTCCGCAGGGAGCGGTGTACGTCGCTTCGCGGCTGGTCGCGGAGGCCGGGGCGACGTTTTCCCCCGGGGCCGTGGCGGTGGCGGACGGGAGCATCCTGCTGGCGGGGCCGAAGGCGGACGTCCTCCGGGCCGCTCCGGCCGGCTTCTCCCGGATGGAGTTCCCCGGCGCCGCGATCGTCCCGGGGTTGGTCAACGCGCACGTCCACCTGCAAATTCCGCGGTTCACCGACGACGCGGGGATGCCGCTCCCGATCCCCACTTCGTTCGTCGACTGGATCCTCCGCGTGATCGCATGGAAGCGGGGGGCGGCCCCGGCCTCCCTTGCCGAAAATTTCATGGCGGCGGCCGCCGAGGCGCTCTCCTTCGGCACCACGACGGTGGGGGAAATCGCCGGTCCGGACCTTCTCTCGTACGACGGCTGTCCCCTGCGGGCGCGGGTCTTCGCGGAAGGGATCGGCTTCGCTTCGCACGTCGCCTCCGAGGTCCTCGCCCTCGTCGGCGCGGCGATCGGCCGATTGGAGAAGATCTCCGTCGAAAACCCGCTCGTCCAGGCGGGAGTGTCCCCCCACGCGCTGTACACGGTCGGGGAAAGCCTCCTTCGCTCCCTCGCGGAGCTTGCCGCCGCAAAGGGGCTTCCCGTCTGCCTCCATCTGGCCGAGTCGTCCCAGGAGGTGGGGTTCCTCACCGACGGGGGAGGGGAGATCGCCTTGCACCTGTACCCCGCCGTGGGGAAAGACGTCTCCTGGTTCCGTGGTCTCGGGCGGGCGATCCCCGCGTATCTCGCCGAGACCGGTCTTTTGCGGGAAGGGGTGCTGCTGGTGCATACGGTCCACCTCATGCGTCCGGAGATCGACGCCCTCCGCGCGGGCGGCGCCCGCTTCGTCCTTTGCCCGAGGAGCAACGCGGCGCACGGCAACGGCGCCCCGGATGTGACGTACTTCGTGGACGCGAAGATCCCCTTCGCACTTGGGACCGACAGCCTCGGGTCGGTGCCGGACCTCTCCCTCTGGGCGGAGATGCGCGCCGCCCGTTCCCTGTACAAAGGGAGGAAGAAAGACGCCGTGCTGTGCCGGGAACTTTTCCGCGCCGCGACGGAACATGGGGCTGCCGCCCTCGGTCTCTCCGGGGGGATCCTCGCCCCGGGCGAGCCGGCCGACGTTACGATCGTGGACGACCCTGGCGGGGACGGCGACCGATTCTTCAGGGAACTGTTGGAGAGGACGGACCGGGCAACCGTGCGGTTGACCGTCGTCGCCGGGCAGTCGGCGCACGGTGCCGCCGCGTAAAGAAAGGATCCGCAGAAGGAATGCCCGGCAAGACCGAAAAGCCCGACAGCCCTTCCGTGAAGGTGGTCTCCACGAACCGCCGCGCGCGGCACGAGTACGAGATCCTCGAAACCTTCGAGTGCGGTCTGGCGCTCCAGGGGCACGAGGTGAAGTCGATCCGCGAGGGTCGCGTCAACATCGCGGACGGCTTCGCCGCCTTCCGAGGGAACGAGGCGTTCGTCGAGAACATGCACATCACGCCCTACTCCCACGGCGATGTGCGGGTCATCGACCCGCTGCGGGTCCGCAAGCTCCTCCTCAAGCGGAAGGAGATCGACTATCTCTTCGGCAAGGTCAAGGAGCGGGGACTGTCCGTCATCCCGCTGAAGCTCTACTTCAAGGGGCCGCGGGTCAAGCTCGAAGTGGGACTGGGCCGAGGGAAGAAGCTCTACGACAAGCGGCACGACATCGCCGAGCGCGACGCCCGGCGCGACATCGAGCGCGCCACCCGGACCCGGGGGAAGCGGACCGCCGATCGGGAGTAGCCCCGCCAAAGAGTCCGACAACCTGCTATAATAGACGTCGAAGGGGGGCGAAACGGTTTCGACGGGGATGTCGATGCTCGTGGGTTGCGTGCCGAGGCCCTGCACCTCGTAAAAAGCGGGAAACCAATAGTCGCCAACGACTATCCGTTAGCTCAGGCGGCTTAAGCCGCCTGCCTCCGACCGTCGAATGCCCGTATAGGCGCGAGGAGGTCACTCTCACGGGATGGCCTGAAGCCTCCTCCCGGGGGGCCGAAGGGCGAGCCTTCTCCCGGGATGGTCCGAAGGGAACCTTGCCGGCCGGGGTCCCCGGGGACGAGACCCAAACGACCGGAAACGCACGTAGTGGCCCTGAGTAAAGAATCTTCGGACGGGGGTTCGACTCCCCCCGCCTCCACCATTGCAAAGAATTCGAACCGTCAAGATTCCGGTCGGCAGGCGACGGTCCACGTCGAATCCGGAATCCACTTCAACACCGAAGGCAGGAAGATGTTGGTCGTGTTGCATTTGACAATGCAATGCAATTGCAGTAATATTGCATTGCAAGGGATGGACGGAAAGAAGGAGATAACGGCATGCCGGGCCAACTGACCGTACGCTTGACTTCGGAACTGGAAGCGGGGATCGAAGCGCTTTCGCGGCGCACCCGTCGCCGCCGCTCGGAGATCGTCCGTCTTGCGCTGGCTCGCTTTCTACGGGAAGAAACGGGTGAAGGGACGCAGTCGCCTTACAACAAGGTAAAGAATCTCATCGGAAAGGTGGAAAGCGGCATTCCCGACCTCGGGGAGGCCCACCGCGAACATCTGCACGGCCGGTTCCGGCGTGGCTGATCTGCTGCTGGACACCGGCCCGTTTGTGGCCCTGCTTGACCGGAGCGAGCGGAATCATAAGCGGTGCGCCGCGTTTTTCCGGGATTTCCAGGGGCGGCTGATTACGACCGAGTCGGTGTTGACCGAGGCGGTATATCTGCTCGGCCCGTCGTTCCCCCGCCAGAAGCCGGCGCTCGATTTCATCCTTGCGGGTGGAGCCGAACTGGTTCCGATGATGCCGGCGCTTCTCAAGCGTTGCGCTCACCTGATGTCGAAATATTCCGATGTCCCAATGGATTATGCGGATGCCACGCTGGTCGCCGTGGGCGAGACGCTCGGCATCCGGGACGTTCTGACGCTTGACCGCAGGGGTTTTTCCGTTTACCGGTATGCGTCGAGGGGGGCCTTCCGTATCTTTCCCGATTAGCAACAGGATTTGGGTCAACCCCGACTTCTTAAGCATCTTTACGATTGGACCAGCATGAAGGTCGGCAGTGCGGTTAGAGAGGTTTGCAGGGAGCAGGTCCCGCGCAGCCAGGCGGTTGGAAATTGTCTACCGGTACGGATAGAAGATATAGAAAGTCAAGGAAAGGACCGCCAGAACCCACAGACCTGCGGGGACCTCCCGGCCCCGGCCGCTGAAAACCTTCAGCAGCGGGTAGGAGATGATCCCTGCTGTCATCCCTACACCGATGTTGTAGGTGAAGCTGATGAGGGAGATCGTGAGGAAAGCGGGGATCAGCTCCGTGGGATCGTCAACGTCGATCTTCGTGACCGGGGCGATCATGAAGCTGCCGATGACGATGAGTGCGGCCCCGTAGGCGTGGGGTGGGACCGAGGTCAGCAAGGGTGCGAAGAACAGGGAGAGCAGGAACAGGACGGCCACGACGAGGGAAGTGAAGCCGGTCCGCCCCCCCTCCTCGATCCCCGCCGCCGATTCGATAAAGGCTCCCGTGGTCGTCGTCCCCAGAAGGGGGGCCGCCGTGGTGGCCAGGGCGTCCGCAAGCATCGGTTTCTCGATACCGGGCAGGTTCCCCTTCTCGTCGAGGAGCCCCGCCCGCGCGGACAGGCCGATCAGCGTCCCCACCGTGTCCACGAAGGCCATGACGAAAATCGTCAGGATGATCGGAAAAAAGCTCGGGCGAAGGGTTGCCGACAGGTCGAGCTTCAGCAGAAGGGGGCGCACATCGGGGGGAAAACCGATCCATCGGACGGGAGCGGGCGTAACGTTGAAAAGGAACGATAAGAAGGTGGTGCCCAGCACGCCGGTGACAATCGCACCCGGGATTCGCCGGATCGTCATCAGGACGATCACGAAGAGGCAGAACAGCGCCAGCAGCGCCCGAGCCTCCGCCAAGTTCCCCAGGGACACGGGCGCTCCGGGAACGCCCAGCCGGACGATACCGGTCTCGTTCAACCCGATGAACGTCAGGAACAGGCCGATCCCCACGGCGAAGCTGAACTTGAGGGATTTCGGGAGCGCCTCGGCCAGCCAGCTCCGGACTTTAAGTACCGTCAGCAGCGTGAACAGTACTCCCGCGACGAAGACGGCGCCCAACGCGGCCTGCCAGGAATACCCCATGACCTTGACCACGGTGAAGGCAATGAAAGCGTTCTCCCCCATGTACGGTGCGATGGCGAAGGGACGCCGTGCGTACAGACCCATAACGACGGTGCCGAACGCGGCAGAGAGGATTGTGGCCACCATGGAGGGCCCCTTCGGCATACCGGCGGCTTCGAGGATCGCGGGGTTGACGATGATGATGTACGCCATCGTCAGGAAGGTCGTGATTCCCGCCAATGTCTCCTTCCGGTAGGTTGTACCGTGCCGTTCGAAGTCGAAGTACCGCCTCACGCGCAGCCTCCCCCTGTCTCTGGCAATCAGCGCAACTCAAGGCGCCGGTGGCTTACCCCCGGTCATCGGTCCCCCCTGATCTTTGCGGCTACTCCAGCTCAATCCCGATGGCCACCAAGAAGCGGGACACCATATTGTAACCGGCGATGGTTCCTGCCAGCTCCACAACCTGCCGGTCAGGGAATATGGCGCGCACCCTCTTCATGGTGGCGTCCGCCACGGTGATGTTGCGCGTCATTTCGTAGGTCAGCGCCAACGTGGCGCGCTCCGCTTCATCGAACAACTTGGTATTGTTAAGGGCGGCAGGCACATCGGCCAACGCGCCCAATTGCTCCTTGGTACCGCCGGCCTTCAGGAAATCCGGCTCATGGTGCGCATATTCATAGTCGGCCTTGTTGAGCGCTCCGATCGCCACAATGACCAACTCTAGCAGCTTGGGTGGCAACGACAACTGGTTGCGGATGGCCCCAAACATGGAATTCCACCCCCGCGCAAAGGGTGGGCTGTGCAGCAGTATGCGGTCGAGGTTTAGCAGCTTGCCGCCGGTACGGCGGGCGCGAATGGGGTTGATTAACTCTGCCGGTCCGGCAAGATCATTGTCCGGGAGATAGGGAATACCGGTCGTTGTTTTCAAGTTCTCCCTCCTGCAGGGAATTGAGTCATCCCTTATGAACGATGAACATGTAGCTCTCGATGATCGGTCAACCCTGATCATAGTACGGAAATCTTCCGCATGCCTCTATCGGATGTTCGAGGGAATGCCGCAGGGACCGCAAACCCCGCGCAAACAACTGTCTTTTCGGGGTGAAAAAGAGGTTTCGCGGGGACGGTGTTGACGGGGGAAACCAATAGCCGCAGAATGACATTTCTCTCGGGCGGGCGTTCAGTTTAGTTGAGATTTCCCCCTTTCTCTGTGGAACATCTGTGGATTCCCCTGTGGAATTTCAGCAGGATGCCTGTTGCGGAGGGTCATGCAACATACTGCCTTATTATTGGGCACCCCACCGGATCCGAACCTCGTGCGCCCTTTGGTCCGGAGTGACCGTCGTCCAGCGAATCCGGGGCAAGGAAGGCACACTCCCCGGATCCTGCTGCGCCCCCGGCTGCGCGATCAGTAACTGTGCGTGCCCAGGACGACCTGGATGCCGAACTTGCTCTCCAGCGTGGGTTTCAGGTCCTCGAAGTCGATGGGGCACTGCGCCGTCTCCATCGCCAGCTTGACGCAGGTGCCGAGGTGAAGCACTTCGATGGGCCGATCGAGACCCTTGGTCATCTCGCTCAGCAGCTTCACACGCGGGACGGTGAGACCCGGGCAGTCGCCGCAGTCCGTCATCGCCACCAGCTCGATCGTGTCGTGGCGAGCGTACTCGCCGTTCTTCTCGGCCATCCCCTTGAAGCACTTCGCGCATGCGATGCACGAATGATCCTTGACCTTCTTGCAGTACAATACAGCGATTCTTGCCACGGTAACCTCCTATGTCGGTAGTTGAGAAGTCGAGGTCGATGGACCATCGCATGACGATTCAGCGTGTCCATCCACATCGGCGCCTCGGTCGGGCACATCGTAACATACGCCGGTGCCTCGCGGCCCCCGCACAGATCGCACTTTCGCGCCACCTGTAACTCCAAGTCTCGCGCATTTGAATCATATCCTGACCGAGGAGGTGGGGATTTTTTAAGCTTCGGGTTAGACCAATGATGGGATGAGGCTCAGCGTGGAACCTCGCGTTCGAAAATCATCGTTTCCCGTGCACCCCCCTCCCCATAATGAAGGACGAGATTCCCGAGGAGGAAGCCGAACCGGTTCGCCGCCTGGAGGGCGGAGAAATATATGTCCTCGAACCCCCCGGCCGGATCGGGGCACGCCATTTTGGTGGACGCGGCGGGGCCGATCGAGAACCCCTGGGGCTCGGTTTCGACAACCGCGGCCGAATACCGGTTGCACCCGCCCGACCCCGAGACTCTCCCATCCCCGAACATCACCGTGACCTTCACGCCTTCCGGAACGCGCTCGTTCCGTCCCAGGCGGGAGAGCCGCCATGTGACCCCCTTCAAGTCGGCGAGGGAGAGGGTTCCCTGCACTTCCGAGGAGGCGAGGAGAAGTTTTCTGTCCCGCAGGCGGTATCTGTTCCGTACTTTCCGGGTCGGACAGCAGAGGGGTTCGCCCGGACCCGCCGCGACGAATTCCACGACGATGGCGCCCTCCTGGCCGGCCATGGAGCGGATCATGATGCGGTCCCCGAGACCGATGGTTCCGATGTTCACCGCCCGGCCGTCCCGGCAGGAAACGACGGCCAGGTAGGTGAACGCTCCACTCCCGCCGGAGCTTTCCGCCAGCAGGACGGCGGCGTCATCGATCCCGTCCCCGTCCAGGTCGTGGAGGACGGGGGACATGTCGAGCAGTTCCACCCGAGGCCGGGACGCACCTCCCGGGACGAACGGCTCCCCCTCGTAGACACCATCCCTGAGGGTTACCGCGTTGTCGTAGATTCCTCCGTATTCGATGTTCCGAAGCGCGATCGGGTCGTTCAACCGGCAGGAAGCAGCGGATACGGCCGAAGGGACGATGGCCGCGACGATCAGCGCCACCAGTCCGGGTACAAAGACATTGAAAACGGATCGGGAAATGGTCACGCAGCCCCCCTGCATTTCCGACGAACCTGACCACCCCCCCCGTGATCGGTCCATCCATATCTTAGTGTAAAAATCTCCCGGAATCCGCACGGACTGCAAACCCCGTGCAAACAACTGCCATGTTCGGAGTGAAAAGGGGGGATCTCGGAGACCGTGTGTTGAGCCCGTGTTGACTGGAACCCTCCCTTGCGGTCAAATGAAGTCGTGATCGCGTGCCCTTGGGGCCGCTCGCCCGCGGCTCGGGGAGGAAGGGTCCAATAAAAAACCATGAAACTGGTTCCTGCCCCCGCCGTGCTCCCGTTCCGCCTTCTCCTGCTTGCGACCGCGCTCCTCCTTTCACCGGTCCTGTTCCCCGGGGTGGCAGGTGCGGGATGGGGGTTGGAGATCACGCCGTACGCCGGCTACACCATCGGCGGGAGTTTTGAGGACAACACCACCGGCACCACTCTGGACGTAAAAGAGGGGGGGAACTTCGGGCTCGTCCTCGGCTTGCCGGACACCCCGGAAACCCAGTACGAACTTTTCTACGGGTTCCAGCGGACGAAGGTCACCGGCGGGGGGACGTTCGGGGGGGGAACCCTCTTCGACCTGGACATCCACTATCTCCACCTGGGGGGGACCTACATGTTCCCCGGGGACAAGGTCCTTCCCTTCATTTCCGGCGGGCTCGGCGCGACGCACTTCGTGCCGCACGGGAGCGGGCTGAACCAGAAAACGTACTTCTCCCTCTCGTTGGGCGGCGGGGTCAAGATACCGATATCCGGTCACGTCGGCCTTCGCTTCGAGGGGAGGGGGTTCCTGACGATCCTGCCGGACACCACGGAGATCTTCTGTGTGTCGTCCGGCGGCGCTGCTTGCCGCGTTAACGTCCAGGGGGACGTGCTCGGTCAGCTCCTGCTGATGGCGGGGATCACCTTTTCGTTGTGAGGCGGGCGTGGACGAGAACACCCTGACGTTTCACCCCCTCCTGTCCGACTGCAACTGGGGG
>Ga0209048_10005011_pt1 | contig 12575 bp, 13 predicted proteins | sample FrelakmetCRP12CR_FD_187146 | JGI IMG/M metagenome (GOLD analysis project Ga0209048, IMG submission 187146) | Freshwater lake sediment microbial communities from the University of Notre Dame, USA, for methane emissions studies - CRP12 CR (SPAdes)... | ecosystem: Environmental > Aquatic >... | reverse complement strand
GTGCGCGCGACGTTCGAGGGCCTTCCGGACGCTTCGGCCATCCGGACGAGCGTGCTTTCCTTCGCGGCCCTGGCGGCCGGCGCGGCCTTCTTCTTTCTCGCGCGCCGGGCCGGCAGGGCGGACCGCGAGAGGGCCCTGCTCTGGGCCCTCGCCGGGACGGCGGCTTCCGCGGCCGTGGCCATCGCGGCTCGCTTGCGCCTGATCTCGACCGAGACGAACTCTTACTGGAGAACGGTCGGCCGGTTCTCGGGAGGCGCCCTCGATCCCAACGCGCTCGGGATCCTCTGCGCCTGCGCCGTCCTGGTCGCGACCGCTCTCGCCGCGTCCGCGGCAGGCCGAAGGCGGGCGCTCGCCGCGCTGGCGCTCCCGGTCCTCGCAGCGGGCCTGGCGCTGTCGGGCTCGCGCAGCGGCCTCGGGCTTGCGGCCATCGGCCTCGTCGGCCTTCTGTTCGCGCGGGGCCTTCCGACGCGGTGGCGGCTCCTCGCCGTCATTGCGGTCGCGGCTCTCGTCGTGGGGCTGGCCGCCTCGCGGTTCGCGGGCTCTCCCGGCAGCGCGGGGGCGCGCGTCCTCCAGTTGTTCGACGCGCGAGTTCCTCTCGAGTATCGGGTGTCCACGCGGACCGTTCTCTGGCACAGCGCGGCGCGCCTCTTCGCGCGGCATCCGGTCGAGGGCGCGGGGATCGGGGCCTTTGCCTGGCAGATGCCAAGCCTGCTCGCCGAGGAAGGCAGCCTGCTGCGCGTGAGCGACAATCCCGGCAACGGGTACCTGCAGGCCCTCGCCGAGACGGGCGTCATCGGCTTCGGTTTGACGCTGGCCTTCCTCCTTGTCGCGGCGCGGGAGGGGTGGGCGGCCGTGCGCGATCCCGGCGGTTCGGCCCTTCGCGCCGGAGCCGGCGCGGCGGTGCTCGGGTTCCTGGCCGCCCTCTCGACCGGATCGCACTGGCTGGCGCCGGATGCCGCGCTGCTCTTCTTCCTCCTTGCGGCGGTCGCCGCGCGGCCCCCGGCGCCCGAGGCCGCCGCCTGGCCGGCGCGCCTGCGTCGTCTCGCGCTCGGGGTCTACGCGGCGGCGGCGCTCTGGTCCGCGCTCGCGACGCTCGACGCGGGCGAGGCCTTCCGTTTTCGCCCGGAGATCGGCTTTCACGCGGAGGAGATCGGCGAGAGCGGCCCTTTCCGCTGGACAGAGCGCCGTTTCGCCATCCGCCTCGGCGAGGGTCGCAGCCTCGGCCTGCTGCTGGCGCACTACACTCCGGAAGGCCGGAGCGTCGCCGTGACAGCGGAGACAGCCGGCCGCGTCGCCCTCACCCGGACGCTCGAACCGGGGCAGCACGTCATGCTTCGGCTGTCGGCCCCGGCCGCTGCCCCGGCCGTCTTCCGGTTCACGTTGTCGCGCGCGTTCGTCCCGAAGCGGCTCGGCGTTTCTACGGACCGCCGGGAGCTCGGCGTCATTGCCGTGCTCGGGGTCGAGAAGTAGCGGCGGCATGGAATTCCAGCTCCACCCTGCATCGCGCCGGGGCGCGGTTCGCAGCCTCGTCCTCGGGGACAGAGGCGAAAGGGCGGCCGTGGCCGCGGCGGGACTCGCGGCATTTCTGGCCGTATCCCTCTGGGTCACAGTGCCGTCGGTCGCGCGACGGGCCGTCCGCGCCGAAGGATCGGCCTCTCTCGCGCAGACGTCGGCCGCCGTGGGCAGGGCCGTCAGGGAGCTCGAGGCCCGCGCTGCCGGAGTGCGCGAGCGGGCGCTCGACGCGGGCGACCTCGTCAGCCGGGCCGCGTTTCTCTACGGCGTCGCGCCCGCGCGCTGGCCGAAGAGCCTGAACCCGGAAACGGGGCTCCTCGCTTCGAAGGAACCGGACGCCGTGACACGGGGCCTGCTGCGATACGTCGCCGGGCTCGACCGGGCCCTCGACCTCGTCGCCGAGCGCGAGATCGAGGACCCGGCGCTCGCCGCGCGGACGCCCTCGATGCTGCCGCTCGCGGCGGACCTGGTCGAGCCGGCGTCGCGCTTCGGCCCCCGTGTCTCGCCCTGGACGGGGAGCGAGGAGTTCTTTGCGGGGGTCGATCTCGCGGCGCCGGCGGGCTCGCCGGCCGTGGCGCCGGCCGAAGGGACCATTCTCTTCGCCGGACGGATCCCGCCCTCCGTGAATTCGAGACTGTGGCGCTTCGGGAACCTCGTCGTTCTGTCGCACGGGGCGGCCGGCGTGACCGTCTTCGGCCATCTCGGGAAGATCGAGGTGCGGCGCGGCGAGCGCGTGCGCCGCGGCTCGCGTCTCGGGACCGTTGGGTCGAGCGGCTGGGCGATGTTTCCCGCGCTCCACTACGAATACTGGCGCCGTGGCGCCGAGGGCCTCGCGCCGACCGACCCGCGCTTCGCGATGCTCGACCTGCGCCTGCCGGCGCACGACGTTTCGCTCGAGAAGATGCTCGCGACGTCGGCGCCGGATTCGGTGCAGGCGCCGCCCGGAAACTAGGAGCCCGGCCGACGGCCCTCCCGCACCTGGCCGCGCCCGGCCTGCTTGCCCTCGTAGAGGGCGCGGTCGGCCCTCTCAAAGAGGCTCTCGTCCGCATGGCCCTGCTCGCTCGTCGCGACGCCGATCGTCACCGACACGGCCATGGGCGCGTTCCCATGCGCGAGGGGCTCGTGGCGGAGCCGGTCGAGGATCGACTCGGCCTGCCGCCGGGCGGCCGCCGCGTCCGCGCCCGGCATCAGAAGCGCGAATTCGTCGCCGCCCCAGCGCGCCGCCATGTCGTCCTCCCGCTTGGAATCGAAGAGGACCTTCGCGATATGGAGGAGGACCGTGCTGCCGAACGTGTGGCCGAAGCGGTCGTTGATCTGCTTGAGTCCGTCGACGTCGATCACGAGCAGCGAGAGGGGCTCCCGAAAGCGGCCGGCATGCTCGACGGCCCTTCGGTAGCGGCCGAGGAACGTCCGGGCGTTGACGAGGCCGGTGAGCGGATCGAGCTCCGAAAGGGCGCGGTAACGGTCCCGCCCCGTGCGCAGCCGGTCGGCCCGGCGTCCCGCGAAAAAGCCCACGATGCCGAAGACCAGGCTGGATCCGACGAGCTCGTAGAGGTAGAAGAAGGCGTTTGCCGAAAGCTCCTCGTGGGCCGTCGGCGCCCCGGCAGCCAGGCGCAGCACGAGGGCCCCGGCCGGCGCCCCGACGCCGAGAAGCATGCCGAGCAGCGCGTATTGCCAGGCCAGGCGCAGCGCCGGCGCCGGGAATGCCGGTTCGTCGGGGCTGTCGATCGGGAACCGCGGGTCGGATGGGTCGGCCTCGGGAGGCTCGGAGCTTCCCACAGGCGGGTCGCGCTCGAGGACGTCGTGTGTCGTAACAGGATTCTCTCACGCCCTCTTCATCTCGCGGGAGTATCCTTTGACGAGCGTGACGGAAACCTTCGACCTCGCCGCGATTGCCTACGGGCGCTGGAAGAGGGCCGTGGATCTGCTCGTCCGCGAAGTTGTCCGGCGCCATGAGGCGCAGGCGCGGGAACAGGAGCGGGAGCGCGCCGAACGGCGCCTCCGCAACCTGCGACGGATCGTGCGCCGGGCGCTGTCGGAGTACAGCAGGATACAGATCAGCCGGCAGTAGGCGGGAGCGAAGAGCGGTCTATCGCGGGTAGCGCCGGACGCGCGAGCGGTGCGCGGCGAGCCGCTCGGTGACGTCCGCGAGGCGGTCGCCGCCGGTCAGCTCGAGCAGGGCGTCGGCGAGCACGAAGGCGAGCATCGCCTCGGCGATCACCCCGCAGGCCGGCACGGCGGTCACGTCGCTGCGCTCGTACGCGGAGCGTGCGGCCTCGCCCGTCTCGAGATCGACCGAGTCGAGGCCGCGCGCAAGCGTTGCGATCGGTTTCATGTAGACCACGGCGATGACGTCCTCTCCGTTCGTCACGCCCGCCTCGAGTCCGCCGGCGCGGTTCGTCCGGCGGCGCAACGAGCCGTCGGCGCTTCTCTCGATCTCGTCGTGCGCCCGGGAGCCCGGACCTTGGGAGGCCTCGATCGCGGAGCCGAACTCGATCGCCTTCACGGCCGGCACCGAGAGCAGGGCCCGGGCGATGCGGCCGTCGAGTTTGCGGTCCCAGGAGGCGAAGGAGCCGAGGCCGGCCGGCACGCCGTGCGCGCCGACGAGGATCGAGCCGCCCAGCGTGTCGCCGCGCGACCTCGCCTCGTTCACGGCGGCGACCATCTCGGCCTCGAGGCCCGCGTCGACCGCGCGCAGGGGCGAGTCTTCGCGGACCTTCTCGAGCGAAGCGAAGGATCGGGGCGAGCGCGCGTCGGCGACGGCACCGAGCGAGAGGACGCCGCTCGCGACGGTGATGCCGCACTCGCGGAGGAGCAGCTTGCACACGGCGCCGGCCGCGACGCGCGCCGCCGACTCGCGCGCCGAGGCGCGCTCGAGCACGTCGCGCAGGTCGTGCGCGCCAAACTTCTGCCCGCCCGCCAGGTCCGCGTGCCCGGGCCGGGGCCGCGTGAGGCGTTTGGCCGCGGCGTCGGCGGGATCGACCTCGAGAGGCCCCATGACCGACTCCCAGTTCGCGAAGTCGGCGTTGGCGACGCCGATGGCGATCGGCGATCCGAGCGTGCGCCCGCCCCGGACGCCGCCCTCGAAGACGGCCGCGTCCTTCTCGATCTTCATGCGCCCGCCGCGTCCGTAGCCGTGCTGACGGCGCGCAAGCTCCGCGGCGACGAAGGCCGGGTCGATCGTCAGGCCGGCCGGCATTCCCTCGAGGATCGCGGTCAGCCGCGGCCCGTGGGACTCGCCGGCGGTCGTCAGGCGCAGGGGCATCGAGAGAGTCTAGCCCCTCCCGCGGTCATCCCGAGCAAGGCGAGGGATCCCGAACTGACTCGCGCGAAGCATGGGTCAATTGCTCGGAACCAGCTCCAGCCCTCCGGGCGCGGCGAGAGAGGCGTACGACTCCTCGGCCGTGGGCGCGGCGGCCTGGCCGGACGCGCGCTCGTGGGCGTAGCCGGCGAAAAAGGCGAACACCGCCGCCGCGGCGGCCGCGAGGAGCCAGCGGCGCCCCGAGCGCGCCGCGCGGTCGCGCAGAACCTCGGCGGCCACCCTCGCCACGAACCCCTCGTCGGCTCCGGCCGGCCCTTCGGGAAAGGACAGGTCCTTCCACGCCGCGGCGATCCGGGCGTCGGCGCGGCAGGAGGGGCAGACGAACAGATGGCTCTCGTCGGCGCGTCGGCCGAAGCACTCTCGGCGGGTCATGGGCGTTCCTCCTGGAAGCGGGCTCGTATTCTCCGGCGCGCCCGATGCACTCGGACGCGCACGGCGGTCACACTCAGAGCGAAGCGTTCGGCGATGATCCGGTCCGGCACCCCTTCGACCTCGCGCGCGATCATGATCTCGCGGTCGAGCGGCAGCAAGGCCGCGAGCGCAGCGCGCAGGAGATCGCGGTCTTCGTGACGGGTCTCCTCGTTTCCGGGCGACGCCTGGGCCTCCGGCAGGGGCAACTCGGGCCGGCGCCGGCGCACGAGGTCGATCGCGCAGCGGATCGCGATAGCGCGGACCCACGCCCGGAAGTTCGAGTGGGGCCGGAACCGGTCGAGCGCCCGGAACGCCTTGACGAACGCCTCCTGGGCGGCGTCTTCGGCGAGGCTGGCGTCGCCGGTGATCCGCCGCGCGGCGGAGATTGCCGCCGGTGCGGCCCCGCGCACGAGCGCGGTCACCGCATCCTGATCGCCGCGCCGCGCCCGCCGGACGAGGGCGTCCTCGTCGGCGGGCTCGGCCGGGAGCTCGACCGGAGCGGGGAGCGGCCGCAGTGTCAGTTCTCGCCCCTCAGGAAGGCGCCGAGGGAATCGAGTGCCTCGTCGCCGTGCCTGCCCATGCGGTTGTGAAAGGTCACGAACTTCCGCTGTTGCTCGGGCGTGAGAATGGGCCAGACCTCCGACCGGATTCTCGCGAAGAGCAGTGCGCCGTCGGCGTGGGCCTGGCCTCCCTCGATCGCCAGTCGGCGGATCTCGGCCTCGTCGGTGGGCTGGGCCATGACGGCGTCGTGCAGCGCTCGCCGGCTGTCCATGCCGGACTTGACGCCGGCCAGGATCTCGTCGGCGTGCGCCTTCAGGACCCCTCGGATCTGGACGCGCTGCGCGTCGGAAAGGTCGAGCTCCCGGGCGATGTGGTCGAACATCTTCGCCGCCCGCGGGCCGTGCGGGAAGCCGGGCGACCCCATCTGGCGGCCGAAGAGCCGTCCGGCGAAGAGGCCGGAGAAGGCCAGAGCCGCGACCGCAGCGGCGATCAGGACGGAGCGGCGAACCTGCTGCATGCTCATCGAAATCTCCCTTGTCACCTTCTGTAACGCGCGCCGAGGCCAGAAGATTACGCCCTCCGGGAGGCGCTAAACTCGGGAAATGGAGCGCAAGTACGTCCTCCGGACCCCCGTCCGGCTCCACAGCTACCGGGTGGATTACGACCGGGAGTTGAACGACGAGCAGCGGGACGTCGTCCTCGCCGGCGGCGGGCCCATCCTGGTCATCGCCGGGGCGGGCTCCGGAAAGACGCGGACGCTCGTGTACCGGGTCTCGCGCCTGATCGAGTCCGGCCACGACCCGTCGCGCATCCTTCTGCTGACCTTCACCAACAAGGCGGCTCGCGAGATGCTGCGCCGGGTCGAGACGCTGCTCGCGGTGGACACCCGGCGCCTGATGGGCGGCACCTTCCACTCGGTGGGCAACCGGCTGCTGCGCCGGTTCGGCAGCCGCCTCGGCCTCGGCGCCAACTTCACGATCCTCGACCCCGAAGACGCGCGGGAGATGCTCGAGGCGGCGACTTCGGATCGCAACATCCCGACGCTCGAGCGCCGGTTCCCGAAGGGAGACGTGCTGCTCGACCTCTACTCCTACACGATCAACACCGGCCGCCCCTTCCCGGAGGTTCTCGCCGAGCACGCGCCGCACTTCGCCGAGCTCGAGGCGGAGATCGTCGCGGTCTTCCAGCGATACCGCGAGCGCAAGCGCCTGGCCAACGCCTGCGACTACGACGACCTGCTGCTCCAGTGGCGGCGGCTGCTCGACGAGTCGCCCGAGGTCGCGGCGCAGCTTTCGGCCTCGTACGACCACATCCTCGTGGACGAGTACCAGGACACGAACCGGCTCCAGGGCGACATCGTCGACGCCATGGCGCGCGTGAAGAAGAACGTGACGGTCGTCGGCGACGACGCGCAGGCCATCTACTCGTTCCGCGGCGCCTCGTTCGAGAACATTCTGGGCTTCCCGCAGCGCTACCCCGAGGCGACGACCTTCCGCCTGACGCGCAACTACCGCTCGACGCCCGAGATCCTGGCACTGGCAAACGCCTCGATCGCCCACAACGCGAAGCAGTTTCCCAAGGAGCTCGCGGCCTCGCGCGACGCCGGTCCGCTGCCAGCCGTCGTGGCCCTGCCGGACATCCCCGACCAGGCGCGGTTCGTGGCGCAGCGCATCCTCGAGTGGCACGACGAGGGCGACAAGCTCGAAGACGTGGCCGTTCTCTACCGCGCGCACTACCAGGCGCTCGAGCTCCAGATCGAGCTCGTCCGGCGGGGCATCCCCTACGAGATCCGCTCCGGTACGCGATTCTTCGAGCAGCGGCACGTCAAGGACGTGCTCGCCTTCCTGCGCATCCTCGTGAATCCGAAGGACGAGCTCTCCTGGAAGCGGGCCCTCAAGATCTTTCCGCGCGTGGGCGAGCGCTCGGCCTCGGCCGTCTGGGAGGCGATCGGGAGCCGCCCCGACCCGCTGGCGGCTTTCCGCGCTCTCGATGGAAAGGGCGGCGCTTTCGGACGCGGCGGCGAGGCGGCGTTGAAGCCGTTCCGCGCGCTCCTGGCCCGCCTGGACGGGCCGTCGCTCAAGTCCTCTCCGGCCGAGGCCATCCGCTCGGTGGTCGAGGACGTCTACCGGGACTACGCGCGCGCGAAGTTTCCCAACGGCGATTCCCGGCTCGACGACCTCGAGCAGTTCGCCCAGTTCGCGCAGACGTACGACTCGCTCCCGACGTTCCTCGAGGAGGTCTCGCTCTTCAACGAGCTCTCCGGGGAGGATGTCGTGCCGGGGGAGCCGGACGACGACAAGGTCGTCCTCTCGTCGATCCACCAGGCCAAGGGCCTCGAGTGGAGCCGGGTCATCGTGATGGGCCTCTCGGAGGGGCGCTTTCCCAGCTACCGGTCGACGGCGACCGAGGAGGGCATCGAGGAAGAGCGGCGGCTCTTCTACGTGGCCGTCACGCGCGCGAAGAACGAGGTCGCCCTCGTGTACCCCATGCTCGCCCGCGATCGGTACGGCGTGGACGTCATTCTCGAACCGTCGCGGTTTCTGACGGAGCTTCCCGACGCCGTCTACGAGCGCTGGACGATCGAGCGCGAGCCCACTCTCGAGGAAGCCGAGGCGCAGGCGCCGGACGAGCCCGTCCACTGAGCGGAATAAGCGGGGGCGAGGCGTGCTTGAAGGAAGCATGAGAAAGACCGCCGCCGCTTTCGCGCTCGCAGTCCTCGTCCCCGCGCTTCTGCTTGCCGGCGACGCGCCCCCGACCGTGACGATCACCGGGGAGGTCGTGGACACGACGTGCTACCTCCTCCACGACGGCCACGGACCCGAGCACGCCGACTGCGCCGTGACCTGCGTGAAGGCCGGCGCCCCGGCGGCCATCCTGGACGACAAGACGCAGGAGCTCGTCTATCCGCTCTCGCCGGCCTCGGAGGCGCACCACCACGAGCGGCCGGACGCGGCGCTGCTGCCGTTGGTCGGCAAGCGGGTGCGCGTGACCGGGCGCACGGTCCGCCGCGGCGGCGTCTGCGCGATCGTGGTCGAGAAGGTCGTCGAAGCGCGCTAAAATGGCGTCGGAGTGAGCTTTTCCGCAAGGCTGCGATGAGAGACGACATCTACTCCGCGATCTGCCGCGAGGCGCTCGAATCGCGCCAGCGGGACATGACCGCTTTTGTGGACAACGGCATGGCCGGCATGTCTCACCGTCTGGAGAAGACCCTGCTGCGGCTGCCGTCCGGCCACTTCCTGCTCGGGCTCGGGCCCTACAACGCCGGCCTGGTGAAGCTCGACTTCGACGAGCTGCTTCTCGGGCGCGAGGTGCCCGAATACATCGGCGTCGGAATGCCCGTCACGGGCTTTCGCGTCTCTTCTCCCGACGCCTTTCTGAACACGGAGGTCTCGCGCCTCCACGCCAAGGTGATCCGCCATCTGGCGGGAGACGGTCCGAACTACCGGCTCGTGGACATGCGCTCGACCTGCGGCACGTATTTGAACGGCGACGCGATCCCGGTGCCCGACGATTGCGAGGGGCTGTCGGAAGACGACTGCGCGCGGCCCCTGCGGTCGGGCGACTTCTTTTCGCTCGGCCCTTCGGCCGTCAACCTCTTCCTGTTTTTCCAGAAGTAGGCGCGGGAGCGGCGCCGGGACCCGAAGTCTACTGGCCGACCGGAATGCCGGTCGCCTGCCCCAGCACCTCTTCGCCGACGTCGAACGCGGACGGCATGATCGCGAGCATGCCGGTGGCGTCCCAGATCCCCATCGTGCGCAGCGGCGGCCGGTAGACGTGCAGGGAGACGGCCCGCGCGCTGGTCGGCGCGAGGCGGTGCAGCACCGTGGGGCCGATGTCTGAGAGATCGCCTTCGGGCCGCGCGCGGTTGTCGACGAGCTCCGGCCGGTCGTTGGGCGTCGTGAAGCGCTCCTCGGCGAGCGTGCCGGAGAGAATGACCATCCCGCCCATCACGCCGCGGTGATCGTGGATCGGGGTAATCTGGCCGCTCGACCACGCGATGAGCATGACCTCCCAGTCGTCCCACAGGAGGATCGGATGGCGCATGTACCGCTCGGTCGAGAACCGGATGCGGTCGAAGTAGCGCTCCATCTCGCGGGCGATTTTCTGGCACAGAAGACCGGGCGTGGCGCGCTCGGGCCGGCCGGACGTTTCCCGGATGACGTCCTTGACGGATTCGGCAAAGTTCACCCGGATATTCTATTGCGATTCTTGGCCCGACGGGCGGCCTTCCACCACGCCCCTTCTCGTTCGAGGGCTCGTGCCGGTGCGCCGAAGGCGCAGATCCCTGGCAAGCGAAGGCGACGGATGTTATGTTCCCGGCCGCATGAAAATTGCAATCGTTCCGGGCGACGGGATCGGGGTCGACGTCACGGCGGAAGCCGTCAAGGTGCTCGAGCGCGTGGCTACCCGGCGCGGGATACCGTTCGAGCCGGCCTACTTCCCCTGGAGCGCGGACCACTACCTGAAGACGGGGGAGACCGTGCCGGCGGGCGGCTTCGACGATCTCTCCCGCAACTACGACGCCATCTTCATGGGCGCGTTCGGCGACCCCCGGGTCCCCGACATGAAGCACGCCGCCGACATCCTCCTCGGCGCCCGGTTCCAGCTCGACCTCTACGTGAACTATCGGCCCGTTCGTTGCCTCGACGACCGGCTTTGCCCGCTCAAGGGCTACGGGGCCAAAGACATCGACTTCGTCGTCTTCCGCGAGAATACCGAGGGCTCCTACGTGGGCTCCGGGGGGCACCTGAAGAAGGGGACGCCCGACGAGGTCGCCGTGCAGGAGGACGTCTCGACGCGCAAGGGCGTCGAGCGCATCGTCCGGTACGCGTTCGAGTTCGCGAAGGCTCGGGGCAGGAAAAAGGTCGTCATGTCGGACAAGTCCAACGCCATGCGCTTCGTCGGGGACCTCTGGCAGCGGTCCTTCTTCGAGACCGCGAAGGAATTCCCGGACATCGCGGCCTCTCATCTCTACATCGACGCGTTGTGCATGCAGATGGTCAAGGACCCCCGCCAGTTCGAGGTGATCGTGACGAACAACATGTTCGGTGACATCGCGACCGACCTCGGCGCAGCCCTGCAGGGGGGGCTTGGCATGGCCGCCTCCGGTAACCTTCATCCCGGCCGCGTCTCGATGTTCGAGCCCGTCCATGGCTCCGCGCCGAAGTACGCGGGCACGGGCAAGGCCAATCCCTTCGGAGCAATCCTGACCGCGGGGCTCCTGCTCGACCACCTCGGGCACGGCGCCGAGGCCGCGGCCGTGGAGGCCGCCGTGGGCGCCTGCGTGAAAGAGGGGGCGGCGACGGCCGACGTCGGGGGCTCCCTTTCGACATCCGCCGCCGGCGACGCCGTCTGTGACCGGCTCCGTCTCTAAGACATCACTCGGCTGGCGTCCTGCTACAATTGGCGCCCAAGGAGACACTGCAGATGTCTAATCTTGCGCGCAGACTCTTCCCGCTCGCATCGGCCGCCCTGTTCCTCCTCGTCCTCTGCACCGCGCTCGCAGACCAGAAATTCCTCGGCTCCGACGACGCCAAAGAGCGGGACGAGCCCCAGAAGTTCCTGCCCGACTACGACAAGCTCGTCAAGGGCAAGGACGCCGATTGGGTGTATTTCCCCGACGGCAGCCTCAAGAATTACAAGACGGTCCTCGTCCACGAGTTCCAGAACAACGGCAAGGGTCGTGAAGCCAAGGAAGCGGCCTCCTACGGCAAGGAATACATGGAGCAGTGGATGCAGAAGCAGGGCTTCGACGTCGTCGAGAAGGGCCCTGCCGACATCACGATCGAGGGCAATGTGTTCAACGCCTGGGAGCCGAGCGGCGCGGCCCGGGTCTGGGGCGGATGGGCCGCCAACCCCGGCGTCGGGATGGAGCTGCTGATCAAGAACAAGAGCGGGGCGGTCGTCGCCGAGCTGCGCCAGAAGGCCAAGGGCTCGACCATCCATGACGCGGTCGAGAACGGCCTCGAGGACTGCGCCAAGTCGATCGCGCGCGGCAAGTAAAGACCGGGTGAGATCGGTCTAAGCCCTTGCTTCCAGGAGATTTAAAGTCACGACGGGGGAGCCGGACGCTGACGCCGGCCCCCGCCGTGGTACCGTTTGCTCTCTCAAGGAGCAACACCGATTTCTGACCCTAGCCATGCGGTCGCTTTGCCCGAAAACGGACTGACCGCCCTCTTCGGAATCGCCGACGAGAACCTGCGAGCCATCGAGGACGCCTTCCGCGTCCGCCTCCAGTCCCGGGGAAACGAGATCTCCGTGATCGGGCAGGGCGAGGCGCAGGACGCGGCCCGGCGGCTGTTGACGGGCCTCTCGGACCTGCTGGCCGGCGGCTACCCCCTCCAGAAGAGCGACATCGGCACGGCCATCCGCGTGGTCAAGGAGGACCCCACCGTCTCGCTCGTCGAGTTCTTCACGGACAGCCCGTTCGGGCCGACGCTGAAGTCGGTCGTCACGGTCCGGAATCTCAAGCAGCGCATCTACGCCCAGACGATCGACCGCCACGACCTCGTGTTCGCGATCGGACCGGCCGGCACCGGGAAGACCTACCTGGCGGTCGCCATGGCCGCCGCGGCCCTCGTCGAGAAGAAGGTCAAGCGGATCGTGCTGGCGCGCCCGGCCGTCGAGGCCGGCGAGAAGCTGGGGTTCCTGCCGGGCGACCTCGTCGAGAAGGTGAACCCCTACCTGCGTCCGCTCTACGACGCGCTCTACGACATCCTCGGCTACGAGAAGACCGCCAAGCTCCTCGAGCGCGGGATCATCGAGGTCGCGCCGATCGCCTTCATGCGCGGCCGCACGCTGAACGACGCCTTCATCATCCTCGACGAGG
>Ga0209048_10005010_pt1 | contig 12575 bp, 15 predicted proteins | sample FrelakmetCRP12CR_FD_187146 | JGI IMG/M metagenome (GOLD analysis project Ga0209048, IMG submission 187146) | Freshwater lake sediment microbial communities from the University of Notre Dame, USA, for methane emissions studies - CRP12 CR (SPAdes)... | ecosystem: Environmental > Aquatic >... | reverse complement strand
CTAAGGAGATCATTTCTTTTACCCTACATTCCATTTGGACAGGACATTCATCGATCAAAGGAGGCTTCACTTTTTGGGCAGGCACCTGTTTCCATCCCATGGAAGCAAACTTATCTGTCTCCTTCCCTGAAAGAACACCACAGGCATCCACCTTCCTGAGCATCTCCTCGGAAGGAAGATTGACCACAAACTCTTTGGATCGCTTCACACAGGCATGGGAATATCGTTCCGGCCGAATGGAGATACCGATCATGGGAGGTTCTGAATTGACCACCCCCACCCAAGCTAAGGTGATGATATTGGGTTTCCCTGCTTCATCCACGCAGGTCACCAAAACGACTGGAGTAGGGAAAAGCAAAGTGGTGGGTGGAAGACTTTTTCGCCCCATCCTCTCCTCCTTCCTTGCGCTATTCGCTGTTATTGGAAAAGGCTTACATCCCCTTTCCCTTTTCGAATCACTTTGGGAAAATCATCGGTGAGGTCAATGATACTGGAGTGCTCAGCGACGATCACCCCTCCATCAATGACAAGGTTTAACTGTTTTCCAAAGCGCTCTTCAATCTCGGCGGGATCATTGTACAGCCCCTCATTGGGTTTATAAACGCTGGTGCTGATAATCGGGTGCCCCAACCCCTTGACGAGGGTTAAACATATCTTGTTGTCGGGGATTCTTATTCCCACCGTATTCTGTTTGGTCATGGCTATCTTTGGAACCAGCTTCGTCGCCTTCAGCACAAAGGTATAGGCACCTGGGAGCAGGCGTTTCATCATTTTATAAGCATAGTTGGAGACATAGGCATAGCGACTGATGTCCTTCAAATCGGAACAGATGAAACTTAATGGCTTCTTCCCTTCCATTTTTTTCAGTCGATGGATTTTTCGAATCGCCTCTGGGTTGAAGAGGTCGCACCCCACTCCATAAATCGTATCGGTAGGATATCCAATCACCCCCCCTCCCTCAAGAACCTCCACAACCTTTCGGATCAATCTTGGTTGAGGATTTTTCGAATTGATGGGTATGATCATTTCATCTTCTCCTCCATTTTATCACAGGTTCCATCGGGAACTATCCCCTTAACTTTCCCTCTCCAATTCCTTCACCCGGACTCCTCTGAGAAAGCGCTTGCTGTAATAAGGGGCATCCAAATGATCTATTTTCACCTCTCTGTTGTAGGAGGAGGCATGAACAAATTGATTGTCACCGATGTAGATCCCCACATGAGAGCTATTCCCACGCCGTCTGAAAAAGACCAGATCCCCTTCTTCCAATTGGGCCATTCCAACCTTTTTCCCTATCGAGAACTGTTCTCGGGTAGTCCTGGGAAGTTCGATATTAAAAATTTCATAGATCTTTTTTACAAAGGCAGAGCAATCAATCCCCCTCAATGTAGATCCTCCTAATTTATATGGTACCCCTAAAAAGGTTTTCACAACCTTCACCAGAAGATTTCTTTCCTCTGAATTGTTCCATTTCCCAAGGGGGTTGGAAGCGACTGGCTCTCCTTTCTCCCCTCCCGCTTGTGAAGTTCCAGCCATTTCCTCCCCATCCCCCAACTCCCCTGCTTCCTCATCCAATCGACTCTCGTCTTTTGGGAGAAGAAGTACTTGGCCAATTTTTAAGGCCGAAGTATGGAGATGGTTCATCTTCTTAATTTCCTCTATCGAAAGGCCCACCTTCTTTGAAATACTGGAGAGGCTGTCTCCCTTCTGTACGACATAAGAATCCGTTTCTCCCAAATTTCTTTTTACAGTCTCAGTTGGAAGTTTTTTAGGAGTCCGACTTGAAGGCCTTCTCGCCGCCTCACCCACCTTCTTTTCTCCCTGGAATGGAATGGTGAGAACCTGCTTCGGCTTGATCGAATCTCCTTCCAGTGCATTCGCTTTTTTCAACACCTCGATGCTGACACCAAATGATTTTGAAATTCCATAAAGCGTATCACCCGGTTTGACCGTATATCTCTCCTCTGCCCATCCCCTCTGGTAAAAGCCCAACGCTATGAACAGGACAATCAATCCCGTTCCTAAAATTTTCCATAGTCTGATCATGGAACCCCTCCTCCCTTCATGAAGGACAGTTTTTCCCTTTTTAAAACACTGGGGAAATGTGGAGAAAGATGAAATTGGATGAACGATAGGATTTATTTATACAAAACTTAGGCTCAGAAGTCAAACCAAACTTAAAAAGAAGATTATTCCTGAACGAGGAGGATGCGAACGATAGTTCGACTCTCCTCATCGGTTGCAAGTTTTGCCGGCTCTTTACTTTTTCCGTCAACCTCTTCTCTTTTCACCCCTGGGGCAGCTCTCAAACTTACTGCGATCTGTTTTTTTGCGACCACTTTATCTGTCTTGGTGGAAGCACTCAGCCCTGCCAATTCTTTTTCAAACTCCGCCAATGAACCAGTGGGAAGGGAAGCAAGGAACATATTCCCCTCTGCGGCGACCATCTCACCTCCGAATTGTTTGACCAGTTCATTAAGTTGGGAGATCCCCTTTTCCCGATCTGAGATTTTCAAGATGATTTCTTGAGGAGGTTTCGAAGCGACAACAGACTTCTCCTTTGGAGCCAATCCTTTCTCAATTTTTCCCGATTCTGGGGATGGGACTTTTGCCCTCGCTGCCTCCTTCGAATCAAATGTCTGATACGCCATCATCTCAGTCTTTGGAGAAGGTGCCTCCGCCTTTTTCGCTTCTGCCTTCATCTGTGATACATAGGTCTCTTCAAATTTTCCCTCTCCTGGAGCAGGGGTTTTAGCCTGTTCAACATCCTTTGGGCGAGGTGTCTCGGTAGGTGTTTTCAAGGTCCTTCGCTCTCTCTCAACCTCTTTTTGAGCTAATACCTGTTCAGACTTTTTCTCTACAGAAAGAGGGGAAGATGGCTGTTGGGTCTCCTTCAGGCGGTACACCTCCATCGGCATCATCTTGGTGAGATAGAGCGCCAAGAAAACGATGGCCACCATGGCGACCGCTTGGACCGGAAGTTTCAAGGAGGACGGGAAGCTGAACCATCTTCCTCTGGCCTTCTCGCCCAGAGGGGCCCTTTTTCGTCCTTTCATCTTTTTATAAAGTTCGGGGAGAAATCCTTCTGGAACCTCCACTTCTCCAACAGAACGGAGCCATCCCATCGTTTTTTCGAATCGCTCAAATTCCTTCTGGCATTCTGGACAAGAAGAAAGATGTTCTCTAACCATTTTCTCCTCGGATGGCGTCAACTCCTTTTCCCACAAGGAGGAAAACCGATCTCGTACTTTTTCACAATCCATAGACCCTCCTCCTCTCCCTAATGAGCGGACCTCTCTAACACCTCTTTCAAATCCATTCTTGCCCTGTGGAGTTTCGATTTAATCGTCCCCTCGGGAAGGCCAAGTAATTCACCCATCTCTTCATAAGAGAACCCCTGGAGGTCTCTCAATACAAGTAATTCCCTCTGATCTTCTTTCAGTTTCAGGAGCCCCCTCTGAATAAATTGTTGGATCATCTTCTTCTCGTAGAGGGTTTCAGGATTATCAGAAGGATCAACAATGGCTCTTGGCATATTCCCGTCTTCTGTTTCGATCGGATCGTTCAATGAATCGGAGTTGAAATACTGCCTTCGCTTTAAATATTTCCAGCGGTTCCGACAGTGGTTTAAAGTGATCTGTGTGAGCCAGGCATCAAATTTGATCTCCTCCTTCAGATCCTTGATCGACTCGAAAACAGAGATAAAGACCTCTTGAGCCAAATCCTTTGCCTCTTCCAAATTACCCAACATCCGGTAAGCGATGTTGAACACCTTTTTCTGGCAGTGGAGAACAATCTCAGCAAAAGCCTTTTCATCCCCAGCCTTGCAGCTCTCGATCACCTCTTTTTGAACCTTGGGAGAAGTCTCCATCGAAAACCTATTCTTCCCCTAACTCTATAGACAACAGGAGATCGGTTTTTGTTCCATTTTTTAGGGATGAGGGTTGAAGGTTGATCACCTATTCCATTTCTACTCCCTTTGCTGCGATGCAAGGAATGAAAGGAGAAGGAAGGAGTGTTACAAATTGAATATTTTTTTAAAATATCACTATAAATTGGAAGGGTTGTCAAGTTCAAAAAATTATTTGATTTTTTTATGGCAGATATCTATAATTTGGTAAAAGAGAAACCAATCTATTAAACTTATAAAAAGGAGGTGATGGGGAGATGAAAAAAGCAATATCTGCTATCTTGTCGTTGCTCTTGATTGTTATGTTTGTGGGTGCCTTGGTGGGATGTGGAGCCGATATCAAGGCCGAAAATGAGAAACTAAAAACCGAAAACACCAACCTCAAATCGGACAACGACAAATTAAGACTGGAAGTACAAAAACTGAAGGAAGAAATCCAGAAGGCCGCCGAGAAGGATGCAACCATCAGTTCTTTGACGGCAGAGAATGAGGCCTTGAAAAAGCAGGTGGAAGATTTAAAGGCCCAATTGGCAAAAAAGAAAAAATAACCACACGACGATGAAGTCAAAAAAAGGGAAGACCCGGGCCAAAGGGTTTTCCCTTTTTTGGTTCATTCTTTCTCCTCATGAAAAAACAAAAACGTTCCAAAAAGAGAGGAAAAAAGGGATTGGCTTTTTATGCTATTTACGCCTTTATCTTCTCTGCCCTTTTACTTTTGATTTCTGGAGCTTTGCTCTTTTTCTATTACTCCCATCGACTCCCTGACTTCACACCGCTGAAGGAACGAAACCTCAATGCTTACTCCATCGTTTATTCTGAAGAAGATGAAGTGGTTGGAAAATTTTTAATGGACAACCGGATCCCAATTCCCTATGAACAGATTCCAAAACAATTAGTAAACGCTTTCATCGCCGCAGAGGATGCAGAATTTTTCCAGCATAAGGGGATCGATGTCAAAGGAATACTCCGAGCGATGTTCAAGAATCTCCTCGCCGGAAGGATTGTCCAGGGAGGAAGCACGATCACTCAACAGGTGACCAAGACTTTTTTCCTTACGCCAAAGAGAAGTTTAATTCGAAAATTGAAGGAGGTCGCCTATGCCTTTGGCCTGGAGCGGGATTTATCCAAAGAGGAAATCCTCACCCTTTACCTCAATAATATTTATTTGGGAAATGGAGCCTATGGCGTGGAGGCCGCCGCAGAGAGTTACTTCAATAAGCGGACGGAGCAACTCAACTTAGCCGAGATGGCCATGATGGCTGGTCTGGTAAAAGCCCCCAGCCGTTATTCGCCAGTCAACAATTTAAAAAGGGCCAAAGAGCGGCAGGCCTATGTTCTCACCCGCATGACCGAATTGGGTCTCATCTCTCTGGAGCAGAAGGAAAAAGCCCTTCGTGCTCCCCTGAAAATTCAATCAAGGGAAAGCGCCTATTTCAGCAAGGCACCCTACTTCACGGAATTCATTCGGCACCAGGTAGAAAGAAAGTATGGAAAGGGGAAATTGTATCAGGAAGGACTGCGGATTTACACCACCCTTGATCTATCCCTTCAGAGAACTGCTCAAAAATCGGTGGAAAGTGGGTTAAGGGAACTGGATAAGAGAGAGGGATTCCGAGGCCCTCTCCATACTCTTTCTCCAAAGGAGGTGAAGGAATTTCTAAATAAAAAGAAAGGATCATTGACCTCCCTCCCCCAAAACGAGATTTTCGAAGGGGTGATCTTCTCTAAAGATGATTCAAAAAAGTTCTACACCGTCTGGGTAGAAGACCGAAAAGGAATTCTCCTCTTCTCCGAAATGTCTTGGGCCCTCAACATCAAACCCACACCGAACTACAAACCACAAAAAGTGAAAACCCCTGGAGATCTTCTTAACACCGGAGATGTGATCCATGTTCGTGTGAAAGAATCTCCTAAAAAAGAGCAGGCCCTTGTTCTCGCCTTAGAACAAGAACCTCTCGTTCAGGGTGCTTTGCTCTGCCTCGATCCGAAAACCGGGCGTGTCAGGGCCATGGTGGGGGGCCGTGATTTCAGTGAGAGCCAATTTAACCGTGCGATCTCCTCTCGAAGGCAACCCGGTTCAGCCTTCAAACCCTTCATCTATGCAGCAGCCCTGGAGAAAGGCTATACCCCCTCTACTATTCTCATGGATTCTCCGGTAGAGTATTCAGATCCCGATGGAGAGACTTATTGGGCTCCCAAGAATTATGATAAAGAGTTCATGGGTCCCATCACTTTCCGGAATGCCTTGGCTCATTCCAGAAATGTCGTCACCGTCAAAATCCTCGAAGACATTGGCGTGGGTTATGCCCTTAAATTCATCAAGAGGTTGGGAATTGAATCTCCCATCAAAAGGGATCTCTCCGTCGCCCTTGGCACCTCAGGGGTTTCCATGTTGGAAATGACTGCAGGTTTTAGTGTCTTTGCAAATGGGGGAGAACGAGTCACACCCATCTTCATCAAAAAGATTGTCACCATGAAAGGCGAGGTCCTCGAGGAAAACACTCCTTATATCGAAATGGAGGAAAAAGAGGAAGAAGAGGAAACCGCTGAAACTCTTTCTCCTGTTTTAAAGGAACGGGTGATCTCGCCACAAAATGCTTTTATCATGACCCATCTCCTCCAGGGAGTTGTCCAACATGGGACGGGCCAGAGAGCAAAAGTTCTCGGAAGACCAATCGCCGGGAAAACGGGAACCTCCAGCGATTATTCCGATGCATGGTTCATAGGATACACTTCTTCTCTTCTTACAGGAGTCTGGGTGGGCTTTGATGATAAGACTTCTTTGGGAAAAAATGAGACTGGGTCTCGGGCAGCTCTCCCGATCTGGATTTCTTTTATGGATCAGGCTTTAAAAAATACTCCTATCGAAACCCTCAAACCCCCCAAAGGGATTACTCTCATAAAAGTGAATATGGAAACAGGACTACCCAGCGATAAGGATTCCCCTGAAACGATCATGGAGGCATTTATTGATAGCTCCATCCCCTGGGAGAAGGAGGGCCGTGAAAAAGAAAATCCTTCTTCAGGAGCACCGGTCCGCGGCAGGTCTCCTGGAGATTCTCCTGCTCCATCAGGCTATTACTATTAACTTTAAAGTTAAAAGTAAAAAAGTTTAGAGTAGAAGATTTTTTCTTTAGGAGGAAGCATGAGAGACGAGGAAATAAAGCATACATTGCGTAACGTTAAGACAGTCGCCGTGGTAGGGATTTCTCCAAAAGAGGACCGTCCCAGCTATATCGTTGCATCCTACCTTAAATCGAAGGGGTATCGGATCATCCCGGTTCGACCTGATGGGGAAGAAATTCTGGGAGAAAAGGTCTATCATAGCCTTTCAGAAATTCCCAAAGAGATCGGGGTGGATGTGGTAGATATCTTCCGAAGATCAGAAGATGTCCCACCCATTGTGGAAGAAGCTATCCAGCGAGGAGCCGAGGTGGTCTGGATGCAGGAGGGGGTCATCCACAAAGAGGCGGGGGAAAAAGCCGAGAAGGTGGGGTTAAAGGTAATCATGGATCGTTGCATGAAAAAGGAACACCAACGACTTCTCTAAATCCCAAATCACGAATAACAAATTCCAAATAAATTCCAAATACCAATTCCAAATGATCAAAACGATTTTGTTTGAAATTTTGTTTTTGGAAATCGGGATTGGTTTGGTATTTAGTGCTTATTCTGAATATGGAGAAAGTATCATAAATAAATCTTTACCAATTTGGCGACCATTGAAGTTTCACGATCCAAGTATCGTTCTTCGACCGTTATAACGTTCTGTATCATATTGGGTTTGAACATCCACCAAGTTCAATTTACCAAGGGCCTCTCTCAATGGAACAGCGGTGATCCGTCCATTTTGATAGCTCACCATCTTTCCAAAATCTTCTTTGACAATCAGGTCCACGGCAGCGATGCCAAAATACCTTCCCATCCGTCGATCATAAGCACAAGGAACCCCTCCGCGTTGTAAGTGGCTGAGTGTTAGGCTTCGCGTCTCGATTTTCGTCAACTGAGAAATCCACTTCGCCAGGAATTCTCCAATTCCTCCTAAAATCTTATGACCAAAACTATCGACGCCCTCTTCTTTTACAACTTCAGTGTATCCAGCAGGTTTCGCTCCCTCCGCCACGACAATAATTTCGTATCGGGCTCCTTTTTTCCTTCCTTCTATGAGCAATTCGTTGACCCTATTAATCTCAAAATTGTATTCCGGAATTAGAATGATGTAAGCTCCGCTCGATTCCCCCCCTTCCAGAGCTAACCAACCTGCATGCCTCCCCATTGTCTCCACCACAAAGATTCTTCGGTGAGAACCTGCCGTCGTCCTGAGACGATCGATTTCTTCGGTGATCACATTCACGGCGGTCTCAAACCCCAGGGTGTAATCCGTTCCAGAAAGGTCCTTGTCGATGGTCTTGGGAATGCCTACCACTTTTACGCCTTCCAGATAAAGTTTGTGAGCCACTCCGAGGGTATCTTCCCCTCCAATCGCCACTAAGTAATCCAAATGATCCCGTTCTATATTCTCGAGGACGATCTTAGATTGATTGCTCTTCGGATCATAGGGATTGGTTCGTGAAGTTCCAAGCATGGTCCCTCCATGTCGATCCCAGGTTCTTACCATCTCCTCTGTCAAAGTACCGATTCTCGTCGTGGGATCATTCTCATCTCCATCCGGTAAAACCAGCCCTTTCCAACCATCCCGGATCCCAACGGCCTCATATTCGATCTTCCTGGTCTTCTGGAGCCGATCATCCAATGCCGTTTTCACTACCCACTTAATCGCTGAATTTATTCCGGCACAATCTCCGCCACCCGTGAGAACTCCGATTCTTTTCTTCTCCATCTTCCTCTCCAAATCTTTATGTTAGTCTTCTGCAGAAAGTAATCCGATCATTACCAGGATGATAATAATCCGGGATTCTCGCCACCTCTTGAAATCCATTCTTTAGATAAAAATTCTGAGTCTTTTCATAATGAGGTATCGTAGAGGTATCTGCAAGAATCAGCCGCCCTCCCTCCGCCTTCACCATTTCCTCTAAAAACCTTAAAAGTTTTGAGCCCACCCCCTGTTCCTGGAAATCAGGGTCTACAGCAATCCAGTAGAGGTCGAAAGTTCCCTGGGTCATAGGGGTGGAACCATAACAGATATAACCGATGGCCTGATCCTGATCATCCACCATACAATAAATCTGATATTCCTTTTGGATCGGATCCTTCAGCACGATGTCGATCAATTCCATCGCCACATCGATTTCTTCAGAGGTGAAGGCACGAGCCTTGATCAACATCGAAAGCAGCCTTGCTCTATCATTTTCAAACAATGGACGAATTTTCATCGAACTATTTTGAGGGAACCTTTAACCTCCCTTAGAGAATTTTAAAAATCTTTAACGAAACCTCTGCTTCGGAATCTTTCCATTCTCATTAAATCATCTTCTTTAGATAAAAGATAAAGAAAAAAGACGGGTGTGTCAACTGGAGATCTTTGATTCAATGAGAATGACAAAGGGTTTAAAAACTTTTAACACAGGCTGTAATGATGTTCGGGATAATTTTTTAGAGGGGTTGATTGATCGTAAGATTTCTCGCATAATAGCAAAGAATGAATAGGATAAAAAGGAGGGAATCGTCTCTATGCGTAACGGGGTGATGATCTTTTGCCTAATGGCTGTCATATCCTTATTTTGTTTTGGGTGTGCCTGGACAACGAAGGAGTCATCGAAAGCCACTGGAGTCAGATGCCCCAAATGTGCTGCCTTTTTTTCATCGAAGGAAGGGGCGGAGACGTTTGAATGGATGCAAGGGGAGCTTAAGGAAATAAGGAGGTAGTTACCCGATAAGACTTTAATTTATCACCTGATGGAGCCGGCGGGGGGATTTGAACCCTCGACCTAGTGATTACGAATCACTTGCTCTACCACTGAGCTACGCCGGCACTCGTTTAATTTCAATAAGTTACAAAATGACCCTTCCGTTTTTCCCACTATTTTCCCACTATTTAAGATGGAGGCAGATTATTCAAAGTTATTTTTTCAGCTTGCGCTCTTTGATATTCCGTATCCGTTCCAATGTAAAATCTTTCAGTGGTCCTGACACTGCTATGTCGTAACTGATCCTTGATTGCGATAGAGTCAGCACCTTTAAGATGCATCAATGAGCCTGTGGTATGTCGCAATTCCTTCCATGAGAATTTAGTGGTGTCGATACCTACCGACTTCAGGATCTTCTTAAATGCCTTCGCAATGATCCAGTGATTATAGGGCAACCCTTCTTGATTTGTAAAGAGCCATTCAGATGTATTGGGAAGGCTCCTAAAAAGGTTAATTAGTCCGATCTGCATAACGATCTGCTGCCCCTTCCCCGTGGCATCTTTCAGCGTCTTGGAAGATGGGAGATAGATAATCCCCGCGCCTAAGTCAATGTTTTCCCTCCGGAGCCCTAACATCTCCGAGGCCCTCATGCCGGTATAGTATCCCGTCAGAATCATCGGCGTGAGCCATCCTGGGGAGGCATCAAGAATCTTGATTATCTCTGCTTCAGTGAAGAAGTTTCGGAGGCCCTTCTTTTCCGAATAGAATAACCCGCTTTTTGGATCCTTTGGGAATGGGCTATTCTCGACATACTCTTTTGCAATCCCAAAACTGAAGAGTCTTCTAAGGCCAGCCAGCGATCGATTGACGGTTGAATCAGTGACCTCTGCTCCTCCTCTCTGCTTTGGGGTCTTCTTTACCTTATCTCTGAAGTCAAAGAGGTCCGATCGACTAATGGTTGCGAGCTTCCGGCCCTTGAAATGTTCGGTATACGCTTTCTCAAACTTGAGGATATAATCCTTTGCATTTTTCTCTTTCCCGTAGAGGTCCATCAGTTCTTCGAAGGTCGTCTTCTCCATTCGCCGATGAAGATAGTAACTGCCCTTCTTTATTTTCTCCTCCATCTCTACTTTGAATTTGAGAGCTTGATCTAAATTGCCTTCGATCCTCTTCTCGCGTCTTACCGGATATTCCTCACCACTCTTGGAGGTCCTATTTGTCCCATCGTTGTAAATGACGTAATAGTGATCACCTACCCTATAGATCCCTTTGTGCTTCGTCTTCTCACGTTTAGCCATTCAACTCACCTCCTTTCTTTTTGCTTTTTCTTGGGCATCTTAACCATCACTATTATTGGAGGTTATGGTTTACAAATTGGGCAGGGTCTTAATCCCTTCTTCTCCGCCTGTTCTTTTGTCATGTATCGTCTGGAATGAATTTTTAATCCCTCTGTACAATTCGTCTTATGATAATATAAGCCAGAATCTGGTGCTCGATCAAAAGCCATAACCTCCTGTTTATCCTCTTTTCCAATTGATATAATTTCTTCCTTGTTGTTATACTCTTTCGGGGCCTGCCAAGGGTTTATCCATTCTTCCTCGGAAATATCGAAATCTGATAGCACATCCCATCTTGCCTTATTTGATATCTTTTTTTGATAGCGATAACCAGCCTTTTTCATACATTCAATAAGGCATTTTTGATAGGTAGTTGCAATATTGCCAGCAGTGATGCTCATACCGAGTCCAACATATGGAATCCAAACAGTAGAATCTTGAACAATTTTCCAAGCATTCGCTCTTTTATGGGCAATTTCCACTTCTGGGGTATTTTCGCATTGAGACAAATTCTTCTCAATTTCTTCCTTAGTTGTTGGGATTTTTGAATCCTCATGTTGCCATACTCGTGCATAAGCACACCCACTCACTAACAACCCCAACACCATAAACAATAGGAATAATTTCTTCATCTCTCTCACCTCCTTTTGTTCGAATGATTTTTGAACCTCTTATACATTTTCTCTCTCCGCTTCTTAATTTCTTTGACTCTGCGACGAAGCTCTTCTAACTGCGGTAATTCAATCTTTTGGTTCTTCTTCCGTCCTATGACCATCACCCCCTCTCTTGACCTTAAAATCAATCATCACAATGCTCTGTAATAAGACTTCTCACCTCTGCCAATATCAAACCCTTTACCATGAATCAATGAGTTACCTCCTTCTCTAATCCTCTCCGGCCTATGCTGCCTTCTTCTTTCCAAACGGTTCATTCATTAGAATTCCACAAACATAATCTGTATGGTTTCTCCCCTCCCTGAAGAGTACCCTTACTCGGCTATTTGGACCTCCGTATAAATAACTAATCCCAATGCGCCAGGCGTTGTTCTCCGATAAAAAATGGCTCGGATCAGCGAAGCACTTCGTTTTTTCATACCTTCCCGAGTTATAAAGTGTACCCTGGATGTTCTCGTCTTGGATCTTCACGAGTCCGACATCTTTGAGAGGAATTTTCCCCAGTATTTTAGAAAGAGTTTCGTTCCTTGAAATTTTCGCCCGAAGGTCGAGCATCTGTTTTTTATTCCAATCACTGGATGGTTCAATCATGGTGCTGTCTCTATCCTTTTTTATGGCTTCCAAGGTTTCCTTTTCCTGTTTCAAAAGGGTTTCTTCTTCGCGCCTTCTTTTCCCGGCAATGTCAGCGCGTCGCTTCCGAATCACACTCAACCTTTTAACGAGACTTTTCATGTTTGGATTTTTCTTTTTCATGGCATCCTCCCTAGCCTGTGACCATTCTCTAAAAGGTTTCGTTCTTATCCACTCCTCTTTTCCAATCCCTTAGCAAATAAAGAGAAGATCCCCT
>Ga0209048_10005009_pt1 | contig 12575 bp, 10 predicted proteins | sample FrelakmetCRP12CR_FD_187146 | JGI IMG/M metagenome (GOLD analysis project Ga0209048, IMG submission 187146) | Freshwater lake sediment microbial communities from the University of Notre Dame, USA, for methane emissions studies - CRP12 CR (SPAdes)... | ecosystem: Environmental > Aquatic >... | reverse complement strand
CCGACAGCGCCCCGGCCGCCAGGAGCACCAAGGCCCCGTGCCGCAGCCTCATCGGGACGCCAGCCCGATGACCACGTCGGCCAGATGCTCGAGCTCGTCGTCAGTATTGTAGTAATGCGGCGAGGCCCGGACGACCGCTTCGGGGCGAGGACCACCGAGGTCGAGCCGGGCCGCCGGCCCCTCGGTCACCGACACGTTGACCCCGGCGGACGACGCGGCGGCCGCCACCGCTGCGGGGTCGAGCCCGCCACAGGTAAAGGTGACGATCCCGCAGCGCCGGGTACCGCCGTCGTGGACGTCGACGCCTTCGATGCCGCCCAACAGGGTCCGCAGCCGGTCGCCGAGCCCGCCGACCCGCTCGGCCACCGGGTGGATCCCCAGGGCCAGCAGGTGGTCGATGGCCGTCCCCAGCCCGAGGTGCATGGCCACCGGCGCCTCGAAGGGCACGAAGCGCTGGGCCCCGTCCCGCAGCCGGTAGTGGTCGTCGGCGTCCCAGACCGCGGACCGGCCGTCGATGCCGATGGGGTCGAGCCGGTCGGAGAAACCGGCCCGGACGAAGAGCAGCCCGGTGCCCCGCGGCCCGCGGAGCCACTTGCGCCCGGTCCCGGTCAGCACGTCGCACCCGATGGCCCCGACGTCGACCGGGAGCTGCCCCAGGCTCTGGCAGGCGTCGACGAAGGTGGCCGCCCCGGCCTGGCGGCAGAGTCGGGCCGCCTCGGCCACCGGGTTCACCAGGCCCCGGTGGGTGCCGACGTGGGTCAGGCTGGCCAGAGCGACGTCGCCGCCGGCGAGCGCGGCCGCCAGCGCCTCGAGGTCGAGGGTGCCGTCCGGGGTGCTGGGCACCGCCTGGATGGTAACGCCGGAGGCGCGGGCGACCTGGAGGAGGCCCATGTAGTGGCTGTCGTAGGCGATCCTGTCGACCAGGATCCGCTGGCCTGCACGAAGTCCGCCCCCGAGGAAGAAGCCCCAGATCACCTTGGTCCATCCCTCGGTGTCGGAGCCGGTGACGGCCACCTCGGAGGCCCCGGCGCCGAGCAGTGCCGCCGCCGAGGCCCGGACGGCGGCCACCCGGTCGACGGCCACTGCCGCGGCCTCGTAGCCGCCCATGGTGGACTCGAGTTGCAGATGGGCGACGACGGTGTCGAGGGTGGCCCCGGTGGGCAGGGCCGCTCCGGCGTTGTTCAGGTGGGCCACGTGTGCACACCCCGGCGTGGCGGCGCGTTCGGCAGCGACGTCCAGGGCTCCGGGCACGTGGCGAACGCTAGTGCCACCTCCACGGGAGACACGGTCGATCGCTAGGGTCGGGGCATGATTGCGGGTGACGGCGTGGGCGGTGGTGCGGGCGACCCCGGGGTGGGGCCCGACGACGGCACGGTGGACGAGCACTCGGTCGACCGGGACCCGCTGGTCGAGTTCGGCCGGTGGTACGGGCGGGCGGCCGGGGCGGTGGAGGCCCCCGAGGCCATGGCCGTCGCCACCGCCGACGTCGAGGGGCGCCCCTCGGTGCGGATGGTGCTGCTCAAGTCGTGGGGGGAGGACGGGTTCGTCTTCTTCACCAACTACGACGGCCGCAAGAGCCACGACCTGACCGCCAACCCCGAGGCGGCGCTGCTGTTCTACTGGGAGCCCCTCGGCCGCCAGGTACGCATCGAGGGCACGGTGAGCCGGACCACCGACGGCGAGTCCGACGCCTATTTCGCCACCCGTGACGCCCGCAGCCGGATCGGCGCCTACGCCTCGCACCAGAGCCGGCCCGTGGCCGATCGGGCCGAGCTGGACGCGGCGGTCGACCACTGGACCGCCGAGTTCGGCGACGCCGACGTGCCCCGCCCGTCCTGGTGGGGGGGCTGGCGGATCACGCCCCGGGCCTACGAGTTCTGGCAGCAGGGGCAGCACCGGCTGCACGACCGGGTCCGCTACGAAGCCGACGGTCCCGGGTGGACCGTCCAGCGGCTCCAGCCCTGATCCGCCACCGACCCCGGCCGGCCCGCCCACCTGGGCCGCGGCGCGCTCCGGGCGGTATGTTCTCGGCATGGCAGATGACACCGCGCTCGTCGAGGAACGGACCACCCAGCTCCTGGAGGAGCTCGACCCCAAGGCGGTGACGGTCGAGGAGTTCCGGGGCCGCCAGTTCGACCTGGGCCTGGCCTGGATCTCGTTCCCCGAGGGCTGGGGCGGCCTGGGTCTGCCGCCCGACCTCCAGCGGATCGTCGACCGCCGCCTGTCCGAGGCCGGCGCCACCCCGATGGGGGCCAGGGAGTTCTTCGGGCTGACCATGGCCGGGCCGACCGTGGTGACCCACGGGTCCGACGAGCTCCGGGGACGGCTGCTGCGCCGGACCTTCACCGGCGAGGACGCCTGGTGCCAGCTGTTCAGCGAGCCCGGGTCGGGGTCCGACCTGGCCGGACTGGCCACCCGGGCCGTGCGTGACGGCGACGAGTGGGTGATCACCGGGCAGAAGGTGTGGAACACACTGGCCCACATCGCCGACCGGGGGATGCTGGTGGCCCGCACCGACCCCGACACCCCCAAGCACAAGGGGCTCACCTACTTCGCACTCGACATGCACGCCCCCGGCGTGGAGGTCCGGCCGTTGCGCCAGATGACCGGCGAGGCCGAGTTCAACGAGGTCTACATGACCGAGGTCCGGGTGCCCGACGCCGACCGGATCGGGGACGTGGGCGAGGGCTGGCGGGTGGCCATGACCACCCTGTCCAACGAGCGCACCACCATCGGAGGCGGCGGCGGGGCCCCGCCCCGCGGCTCGGGGTCGATCGCCGAGGCCGTCCGGATCTTCCAGGCCAAGGGCGACCGGGCGACGGCCGTGGAACGGGACCGCCTGATGCAGCTGTGGGTCGAGACCGAGGTCCTGAGGCTGACCAACATGCGGGCCTCCCAGAACCGCAGGGCCGGCAACCCCGGCCCCGAGGGCTCGATCGCCAAGCTGATGTTCGCCGAGCTCAACAAGGACATCTTCGAGCTGTGCATCGACCTTCAGGGCGCCGACGCCCTGGTCGGCTACGACTACTCCATGCGTCGTTCCGACGTGCTCGGCCTGGTCGGGCCTCCCGGCACGTCGCGCAAGTTCTTCCTGCGGTCGCGGGCCAACTCGATCGAGGGGGGCACCTCCGAGATCCAGCGCAACATCCTGGGAGAGCGCATCCTGGGCCTGCCCGGCGACGTCCGGGTCGACAAGGAGCTCCCCTGGGCGAAGGTCCCCCGCAGTTGAGCCCTGCCCTGACGAGGGACCCCCGATGACCGACGCCCGGCAGTTCCTCGGCATGGAGGAGCTGGGCGACCAGCTCCACTGGCGCATGCAGGTGGTCCCCGAGTTGACCACGCCCGGCGACTTCCTCTTCGGGGGGTGCGGCCTGGGTGCGGCCCTGGTGGCCCTCGAGGCGGCTGCGGGGCGGCCCACCGTGTGGTCCACCGCCCAGTACCTGTCGTTCGCCCCCACCGACTCGGTCCTCGACCTCAGGGTGACCCTGGCGGCCGAGGGTCACCGGGTGACCCAGGCTCGCGCCGTAGGCCGGGTGGGCGACACTGAGATCCTTACCGTCAACGCCGCACTCGGCATGCCGGCCCAGCTGGACGCCGAAGGGGTGTGGGACGCGCCGCCCGACGTGCCCCCGCCCGACCGGTGCCCGCCCCGGCGGCTGCCCTCGTTCTTCACCACGTCGATCTTCGACCAGATCGACGTCCGCCTGGCCAAGGGGCGCAGCTTCGAGGAGATCAGCTCGGGCCCCCATACCCCGGGGGAGCCGACCAGCGCCCTGTGGGCCCGGGTGCCCGGCCACCTCGAGCCGTCGGCGGCCACCCTGGCCATCCTGGGGGACTACGTGACCGGTGGGGTGTCCCAGCCCCTCGGCCGGCGGACCTTCTCCCGCAGCCTGGACAACACCCTGCGGGTGGTCCGCCTCGAGCCCACCGAGTGGGTCCTGTGCGACATCCGGATCCAGGCGCTGGCCGACGGCTACGGCCAGGGGACCGCCTTCCTGTGGTCGGAGACCGGGAAGCTGCTGGCCACGGCCAGCCAGTCGATGAGCGTCCGCTTCGCCCCGCCCCTGCCCGACGCGGCCGGCTGACCCCGAGGGCACGCCCGCATACGGTGAGGGCATGCGACGTGGGGCGCGCCGCCCCGGGGATCGACGGTGCGGGTTGCACCGGAGCCGTCACCTAGTGTCCTGAACGACGCTCCGCATCCGATCCGACAGGGGACCACGATGAAGATCAGCACCATGCTCAGCTACTCCGGCGGCTTCCGGCAGGCGGCGGCCCAGGTGGCCGAGATGGAGAAGGCCGGACTCGACCTGGTCTGGGTGGCCGAGGCCTACGGCATCGACAGCCCGAGCCAGATGGGCTACCTCGCCGCACTGACCGAGACGGTGGAGATCGGATCGGCCATCCTGCCCATCTTCACCCGGACCCCGACGCTGATCGCCATGACCGCAGCCGGGGTCGACGCCCTGTCCGAGGGCCGGTTCCACCTGGGCCTCGGCTCCTCGGGTCCCCAGGTGATCGAGGGGTGGCACGGCGTGCCCTTCGACGCACCGCTGGGCCGGACCCGCGAGATCGTCGACATCTGCCGACAGGTGTGGGCGCGTGAGGCACCGCTCGAGCACCACGGCAAGCACTACGACATGCCACTGCCCGAGGGACAGGGGACCGGGCTGGCCAAGGCCCTCAAGATCATCGGTCGTCCGGTGCGGCCCCGGATCCCGATCTGGGTGGCGTCCCTCGGCCACAAGAACGTTGCCATGACGGCCGAGATCGCCGACGGCTGGATCCCCATGCTGTTCGTCCCCGAGAAGGCCCACCAGGTGTGGGGCAAGTCGCTCGAGGCCGGCAAGGCCAAGCGGGACCCGTCACTCGACCCGCTCCAGATCACCGTGGGCGGCATGGTGGCCATCGGCGAGGGCGACGACGTCATCGCCCTGCGCGACCTGGCCCGTCCGACGGTGGCGCTGTACGTCGGCGGCATGGGCGCCAAGGGGCGGAACTTCTACAACGACGTGGTCATGCGCTACGGCTACGAGGAGGAGGCCGAGAAGATCCAGGACCTCTACCTCGAGGGCAAGAAGGCCGAAGCCGAAGCGCTGGTGCCCGACGAGCTCCTCGAGTCGATGTCGCTGTGCGGTCCCGAGAGCTACGTGGCCGAACGGGTCGCCGCCTTCAAGGCGGCGGGCGTCAGCCACCTCCAGGTAATCCCCGTCCCGACCGGCGACCAGACCCAGGTCGATGTGATCGCCAAGGTCAAGGACATGATCGGCTAGCCCACCGTGCGGTCGCCGACGCCCGGTGGGCGGGCGTCGGCCCGTCGGGGCGGCTACTCCTCGGAGACGAGTTCGCCGGAGACGGACTCCATGGTGTCTAGGGAGAGGAGGGAGTCGAGCTGGTTGGCCATCTGCTCGATCTCGTCCGCCTCGTAGTAGCTCCGATTGAGGGTCAGCGTGAGCTGGTTCTGCACCAGGACGAGGGCGTCCTCGGCCGCGGCGGCAGCGTCGTAGACCGAGAAGAGCCTGGCCTGCATGGCCTTGGCCGATACGAAGCGGGTGCCCCGTCCGGCAGCCTCGGCGGGAAGGGCGCGCAGCGCGTCCCCGGGGGTCGCAGGTCCTGAGGTGACCGTCTCCTGTGCGTGTTCCTGGTCCATGGTCCTCTGCCTTTCCTGGTCGGGCCGCACCAATGCGTCGGTGACACCGGATCGGTGTACCTCCATTCAACACCCCGGGCGTGACATTTCATCCGCATGCACCCGTTGCACGACCTATCTGCAACTCTGGCCCAGGTCCGGTGGGAGGATCGGACCCTCCCCGGATTCCGTCACGACGTGCGTTCGACCGCCCACCCGCTCCTGGCTCTGTCGCCGTTCTTCGCCGACACGGCCTTCGACGGCCTGCGGTCGGGCGCGGTGGGGGTACTGCCACGTGCCCCATGGGTCCGACAGGGACATGACGTCGGCGATCGAGGCCCAGATCGAGCGGTTCGCCCCCGGCTTCGGCCAACTGGTGCTGGACCGGAGGACGGTCACCGCCGCCAGGATGGCCGACGGCACGTGCGGGGTCCACGGAGCCCGAACGGTCCTCGGCGACCGCATCGGGGGACCGCCGTCCTTCGGCCGCTGAGTCCCCGGCCCCGACTGCCCGGGTCCGGACGGGTGTGATCCTCTGCGATGATGACCTTCCGAGATCCCGCCCGCCCGGGGTGGATCGGACCCGGGAGGACCGGCAGCATGGAAGGCCCCATCACCGACGACGCCCGTGAGGCGATGCTGCAGGCAGCCCTTTCCCGGGTCGACGCGCGGGTGCTGCGTGAGTCGCTGCAGGCGGTCTCCGATCCCCGGTTCCCCATCTCCAAGCCGATCGCCAACGCCCTGGCCGCCCTGCGCAAGCACCGGGATCCCGCGTCCGTGCTGGGCAAGGTCCAGTACCGGGCCGCCCTCCCCTACGCCGCCGCCGTCATGGCCGAGCCGTGCCTGGCTGCGGTCATCGAGCAGCTCGGTGACAATGCCGACGAACCGACCCACGACCAGCTCCTCGAGGCGGTCGACGCGGTGGGGGCGGACTACGACGACGTCATGATCGCCGTGATGCTGGCCTCGGTGGCCGACGGTGACATGGCCGCCTCCGATCTGTGCTTCACCGTGCTCGACACCGACGAGCGGTTCGGGCTGACCGACTGGGCCCGGTTCGAGCGACCCGGGACGGCACCGACCGAGCCGCGCAGTCCTTCGGCGGTGTCGCCGGAGCAGCGCGAGGCCCGCAAGGCCAGGAAGCAGCGGGACGCCGAGGAAAAGCGGCGCCACGCCGAAGCCAAGGCCAGGGCGGCGGAGCAGGTCCGCTCGGCACGCAAGAAGGAGCGGGCCGCTGCATCGGGCCGGACGTCGGTGCCGGGCACTGGCGAACGTCCCGTCGTCTCGGTGGCACCGTCGATGGGTCGGCGCCGGGCCATCCTCTCCCCGCTCGAGGAGGAGGAGTTCGACCGGGACGACCCGTGGGCGGCCGGAGTGGTGCTGGCGTGGGTCCGGTTCGACGCATCCGATGCCGACCAACCGGGCCTCGAGGGCAAGATCCGACCGTGCGTGGTGATCGCCGGATCGCCGACTCATGTGCTGGTCCGGCCCGGCTATTCCGAGGGTGGGGTGAAGAGCCGGGACTGGAAGTGCACCCCGGTCCGGTACTGGCGCCAGTCCGGCTTCGACCAGCCGACATGGATCGATGTGGGCGCCGTCCGGGTTCCGAGGCCGGACACCGGCCCGACCGGCTGGCTGGAGCCGGATGACTGGAACGCGCTCTGGTAGGCCACTGACCAGGGTGTGCGCGGCATTGCACTGGATACGACCGTCGGAGGAGCCCCGGTCCGAAGCGGGTGACTTGGCTCGCCCGCGCCGGTCCGATGTCGGAGCGGTCGAAGCAGAACCGCCCGGGCGGTGGGACGATTCAGACCGTGGGCGTGCGCGCGGGGATCCCATCGGCGAGACGAGGGTTGTCCCGCAGGTTGTCCGGGAGGATGTCCGGGTCGATCTGGGCCCGGCGGATGACATCGAGGATGTCCTCGCCGATGAGTTCGCTGCGCACCAGCAGTGCGTCTCGCAGCGCCTCGACCACACGGCGGTGCTCGTCGAGCATGCGGGCCACCGACGCCTTCGAGTCGGCCAGCAGTGCCTCGACCTCGGCCCGGCCGGCATCGTCGGCCAGGACCTTGCCCACCAGACCGCCGCCCATCGACTCGATGGCCCCGACCGAGATGAGCGAGCTCCCCATGCCGAGGAGTCCGACCATCTGGCAGGCGTTGACCGTGGCCGACTGGAGGTCGCTGGCCACGCCGGTCGATGATTCGCCGAAGAAGAGCTCCTCGGCCACCATCCCACCGAAGGCGATGTCGATCATGGCCCTGACCTCGGTGCGGGTCCTGGTGAAGCGCTCCTCGGTCTCGGAGTGGCTCAGCAGGCCGAGGGCGTCCCGGCGCTTGACGATGGTCAGGACCTCGAGCGTGCGACTCTTGCCCACCAACCAGGCCACCGTGGCGTGCCCGGCCTCGTGGGTGGCGATGGTGCGGCGCTCGGCCTCCGTGTACTCGACGGGCTGGGCCAGACCGATCTCCTCGGTCATCTTGGCGTGCTGGATGTCGCTCCAGGACAGGTGGTGGGCGCCACGGCGCAGGGCCCACACCAGGGCCTCGTCGAGCAGGTGCTCGATCATGACCGGCGAGTAGCCGGCGGTCATGGCGGCCAGGGTCTCCCGCCGGCCCTCCCGGTCGAGTTCGGGCTCGTGGGCCTTCCTGCCCAGGTAATAGTCGAAGATGTCCCGGCGTCCGGCCCGGCCCGGCAGCCCGAAGTAGATGTTGCGGTCGAAGCGGCCCGGCCGCACCAGGGCGGGGTCGAGGTCGCTCGCCCGGTTGGTGGCCCCGATCACCAAGATGTTGGCCGGGGTGTGGGTCGGCTTGCGCAGGCGGCGGCCCTCCGGCAGCCACCCGTTGACGCCGTCCACGACTTTGCCCCGCATCCGGAGCGACCAGGGTGTCTGCTCGAAGGACTGGAGCTGGATGAGCAGCTCGTTTACCACGCCGGGGATGCCCTCGCCCTGGCTGGAGCCGGTACCGCGTGCCCCGCCGATGGCGTCGAGCTCCTCGATGAACCCGATGGCGCCGCCTTCGCGACGGGCCTGTCGGCGCAGCTCCTTGAAGTAGGCCCGGATCTTGCGATTGGTCTGGCCGTAGAACATGGACTGGAACGCGGAGGAGGAAACGAAGAGGAACGGGACGCCGGCCTCGGAGGCCATGGCCTTGGCCATGTAGGTCTTTCCCGTGCCCGGTGGCCCCTCGAAGAGGATCGCCTTGCGGGGCGTCCCACCCATCTGCTCGTTGAACGTGCGGTAGGCCAGGAAGAGGTTGAGGGTCTTGGTGACCTCTTCGACCAGCCCGTCGGACCCGCGGACGTCGTCGAAGGTCATGGTGAGCTCGTCGGGGCGGTAGAGGATGTGCGGCGACCTCCCAGCCGCGAGCAACGGGACCACCATGACGGCGGTGAGCAGGAGGATCAGGCCCAGCGGCAGCACGTACGGGGTCAGGGCCGAGGGCAACGACAGGGTCGGCAGCGCCAGGCCGGGATTGAGGACGTCCCGCAGGACCAGCAGCGTGGCGACGACGGCGAGGAACCCGGCCAGTCGCTGGAGCCTGGTCGAGCGGGCCTTGGCCTTGTGCGCCCCCACGTCGGTGGTGGCCATCGAGGCGACACCCGAGCCGGAGAGGGCACCGAGCGCAGCCGGTCGTGGCGTCCCGGGGTCGTACGTGGGTTCCCGCCCGTCGGTCGTCGTGGCTGACCCGGTCGACCGTTCGTCGGTGCGGTGCGTGTGCCGATCGTCCATGGCCATCCCCATCCAGTCAACGGGCGGCCCGTGGGCATCCCGGCGTCCACACCCCCGAGGTGCGCCCGGACCGGGATTCGGAAGATCCACTCGATACGAGCGCAGTCACCGCGTGTCCGACGACACCAGGTGGCCTGTGGCGAACTTAAGAGGTGTCCGCAAGGGGGTCAAGCCGTATCACGCAGCGTGGGGAACGATGTCATGAACGGCCCGATCATGGGCAGATGGGCCACGAAGAGTGGGGAACGCCGGCCCCTCGGTTGCCACCCGGGTGCAGAACGGGTGCGAGGGGGTTCCGATCGGCCCGGGGGGCCGACAGGTCAGCCGGACGGGGGGACGGGGAATTCGCGGACCTCGAAGTCCGACAGGACGGTCGGGCACAGGGGAGACGCCGTCAAGGCGCAGGACTCGGCGGCCACAGCGACCGGGTTCCCGTAGGAGATGGCCGAGGGGACCTGGGGGAAGAGCACCACGCCGGTCACCGCCGCCTGTCCGCCTGAGGCGGCCAGGCTCCCGACCAGGCCGGGCGGGTCGGTCACCTGGGTGACGTCCGGTGTCAGCACCTCGGTGGTCTCCCCGAACGGCTCGGTCGTCGAACAGCCGGCGGACTGGGTCTGCCACCTGGGAAGGGTGAAGAACGGGCACACCAGGTCGACGCCGGCATCGGCGCCGGTGGTGGCGTAGGTGGCGAAGATCCCCTCGGTTCCCGGGTTGGGCGGCCCGGAGGTCGGCGGGTTGGGGTCGTTGGACGGGAAGACGGCCAGCGTCGTGCCCCCCTGCGCCGCCATCGCCCCGTTCTGGCCGGCGGTGGGAACGGCGGTCGGGACGGTGGTCGCCGTGTCGCCGGTCGAGTTGGTCGCCGGAGGGGTGCCCCCCTGGCCGGAGGCCGTCGCCGCCGGGCCGGTGGCCACCAGAGCGCAGGCCCAGCCGCTGGGACCGAGGACGGTGTGGACGCCGTCGGTGTAGAAGGCGACCTTCCCGACGAGGGAGGTCGGGACGGGCGCCAGGAGGATGGTCGGGTTCCATCCGGTCTTCGACTTGATCGGGGCGCCACCGTTCGCGGGGTCGGTGCAGGCGACGACCGGGAAGGCCACCGCCACCTCGCCGTTGACCGGGACGGTCGTCGACGGGGAGCTCCCCGTCGTCGACGGGGATGCCGCCACCGGGGTCGAGGTGGTGGACAGGAGGGACGTGCCGCAGCCGGTCAGGAAGGTCAGCCCGAGCACGGAGGCCAGGGGCAGGAGTCCGTACGGGGTCGGTCGACGCCGTCGGATGCCGGCAGGGATCCAGGTCATGATGCACGACGATAAGCCACGCCAGGTCGCCTCAGGTGTCCTTTCGCCCGCCGGCGAGCCGTCGGGGAGGGCGGCGACTGCAGTACCCTCGGGGCGTCGACCGTGTCCGCTTCGTCGACCGGCCGACCCCGCAGATCACGCAGGAGCAGCAATGGCCGTCGTCGAGGAGTCCGTACCGCCGGGGGACCGGGGGCGGTCGCGCCGGTCGGATCCGTCGGACCGTGCCGGTCGTTCGCCGCACAGGGCCGGCCGGGACGCCCGCCTGGTTGGCGGGCTGGACACCGTTCCGCACAACTACAAGTGGATGGCGCTGTTCATCTCCACGCTCGGGATGCTGATGGCCACCATCGACAGCTCGATCGTCCTCATCTCGCTCCCCAACATCTTCCGGGGGATCGGGATCGACCCCCTCGAGGCGGGCAACACCTTCTACCTGCTGTGGATGATCCTCGGGTTCCTCGTCGTCACCAGCGTGCTGGTGGTCAGCCTGGGGCGCCTGGGGGACATCTACGGCCGGGTGAGGATCTACAACCTGGGCTTCGCCGTCTTCACGTTCTTCTCGCTCATGCTGAGCATCACCTGGATGAGCGGGCACGCGGCCGGGGTGTGGCTCATCGTCATGCGGATCTTCCAGGGGGTGGGGGCGGCCATGCTCATGGCGAACTCCGCGGCCATCCTGACCGACGTCTTCCCGGACACCCAGCGGGGCATGGCCCTCGGGGTGAACCAGGCCGCCGCGTTCAGCGGCGTCTTCATCGGGCTGGTGCTGGGCGGCATCCTCGCCCCGCTGAACTGGCGCTGGATCTTCCTGGTGTCGGTCCCGATCGGGCTGGTCGGCACGGTGCTCGGCTACCGCGAGCTCCACGAGACGAGCCCGCGGCACCCGGCCCGGATCGACTGGCCCGGCAACGCGACCTTCGCAGTCGGCCTGATCCTGGTCATGGTCGGCATCACCTACGGGATCGAGCCCTACGGCTCCCACGTCATGGGGTGGACCAATCCGATGGTCCTCAGCTCCATCGGATTGGGCATCCTGCTGTTGGTGGCCTTCTGCATCATCGAGACCATGGTGGCCCAGCCCATGTTCCGGTTGCAGCTCTTCCGGATCCAGGCCTTCACCAGCGGGGTCATGGCCAGTTTCCTGGCCGCCCTCAGCCGCGGCGGGCTGATGTTCATGCTGATCATCTGGCTGCAGGGGATCTGGCTGCCGCTGCACGGCTACGCGTTCTCGGTCACGCCGTTGTGGGCCGGGATCGCCATGCTCCCGCTCACCCTCGGCTTCCTGGTGGCCGGCCCGCTCTCGGGCGTGCTGTCGGACCGGTACGGGCCACGGCCGTTCGCCACCGGCGGGATGCTCGGCACGGCGCTCTGCTTCGCCCTGCTCGAGCTCCTGCCGGTCGACTTCCCCTACTGGGCCTTCGGGGCCCTGCTCCTGGCCACGGGCATGTGCATGGCCTCGTTCGGGTCGCCGAACCGGGCCGGCGTCATGAACAGCCTCCCGTCGCAGCACCGCGGTGCCGGCTCCGGCATGAACACGACCTTCCAGAACTCGGCACAGGTGCTCTCGATCGGCATCTTCTTCACGTTGATGATCGTGGGCCTCATGGTGTCGCTCCCCGCGCACCTGCTGCACGGGCTCCTGGCCCACGGCGTGCCAATCGGCTCGGCGGAGCGGGCGTCCCGCCTGTCCCCGGTGTCCACCCTGTTCGCCGCGTTCCTCGGGTACGACCCGGTCCGGCACCTGGTCGGGACCCAGGTGCTGTCCCAGCTGACACCCGCCCAGCAGGCGGAGCTCACCGGGCGCAGCTTCTTCCCGGGCCTGATCGGCGCCCCGTTCCGGGTCGGGCTCCATGCCGCCCTCGACTTCGGGATCGTGGCCAGCCTGCTGGCGGCCGGGGCGTCGTGGCTGCGCGATGGC
>Ga0209048_10005008_pt1 | contig 12578 bp, 9 predicted proteins | sample FrelakmetCRP12CR_FD_187146 | JGI IMG/M metagenome (GOLD analysis project Ga0209048, IMG submission 187146) | Freshwater lake sediment microbial communities from the University of Notre Dame, USA, for methane emissions studies - CRP12 CR (SPAdes)... | ecosystem: Environmental > Aquatic >... | reverse complement strand
ACCGAAGCCGGCATTGAGAAAATCGAGAAACTGGCAGGTGTCAAAAACATCTATTCCGAAGAGAACCTCGATCTGACACGCTACATGGAAAACGCCATTAAAGCCCATATCATCTTCAAGCGTGACAAAGATTATATCGTGAAAGACGACGAAGTGATCATTGTTGACGAGTTCACTGGCCGCCAGATGCCAGGACGCCGCTACAGCGAAGGTTTACACCAGGCTATTGAAGCAAAAGAAGGTGTCAGAGTACAGCGCGAGAACCACACACTCGCGACAATCACGTTCCAAAATTACTTCCGTTTGTACGAGAAACTTGCCGGTATGACAGGCACTGCACTGACTGAAGCAGAAGAATTGCACAAAATTTATAAACTGGATGTGATTGTTATTCCGACCCATAAACCTATGGTCCGCGAGGACTTACCCGATCTGATTTATCGCACAACCGATGGCAAATTCAGGGCAGTGACTGAAGAAATCAAGGAACTTCACGCCCAGGGCCAGCCTGTCCTGGTTGGAACAACCTCGGTCGAGATATCAGAACATCTCTCAGAGCTGCTCGACATGCAAGGCATACCACACAATGTGTTGAACGCAAAACATCACGAGCGTGAGGCGCAAATTGTCGCGCAAGCGGGGCGAAGTGGAGCAGTGACCATTGCCACCAATATGGCTGGTCGTGGTACGGACATTGTATTGGGAGGTAATCCTGCCGGTTACTTCGACTCAATCCTGCGCAAACATGCAGAACACGTGGATTTCATACGCGAGATGTCAGAGGAGGATGAGGACGAACGAGCGGAGAAAGAAGCAGCAATTCAACAGTACATCGCTAATATGCCTGAAGAGGAAAAGAACGAAGTACTGCAAGCAAAGATACACGAGTGCGATGAGGATCACATACAGGTCGTTGAGCTAGGTGGCTTGCGTATCATCGGTACTGAGCGACACGAGTCGCGTCGTATTGATAACCAGCTCCGAGGTCGCGCCGGTCGTCAAGGCGACCCGGGTTCTTCACGCTTCTTCTTATCACTGGAAGATGAACTGATGCGCCGCTTTGCCGCTGATCGGGTCTCAAAAGTCATGCAAATGGTCGGTATGGACGAAGATATGCCTCTCGAGAGCGGCATGGTTTCGAGATTCATTGAACAGGCACAGACCAGAGTCGAGGGATACAACTTCGATATTCGTAAAAACGTGGTCGATTATGACGATGTGATTGCCAAACAACGTGAAGTAATCTATGCTGACCGTCGTGCTGTTCTCGAACGCGCCGATATGCACGAACGCGTGCTCAGCATGATGCGTGACGAAGTAAAAAAATATGTAGATATGTACATCCCTGGACATATTCTTACAGAAGAAGAGCAATTGGAAAAGCTTTTTGCTGCTCTGGAAACATGGGTTCAGATCCCAGACGAAGTGCTGCCTGAAAATATTCATGCTGTTCGTAAAGACGAGCTTACCAGAAAACTGACAGAACTTGTAATAAATCACTACGAAGAGCGAGGCGAACAACTCGATAAGCTATCAGCAGAGAATCCAGGCCTCGGCATTCCCACTATCCGCGATCTTGAACGTTCTTACACCTTACAGATCATAGATCGCCTGTGGATGGATCATATCGATGCATTGGATGTAATGCGTGCAAGCATCCATTTCCGCTCGATTGGACAAAGAGACCCGCTTGTCGAATTCAAGAACGAAGCGTTCCACATGTTCGACAACCTGAAATTGTCCATCCAACACTATATTGTGGATGAACTACTGAAGCTTTTGCACGGTAACATCACTATCACCGTAAATCGGCCTGAGCCACAGCGAAAAGCTCCCCGTAACCTGCGCACAAATGTTGATGATATCGTCAAAGCCAGCGGCCAGGCGAAAAGCGATGGCGCGGAGAAAGCAACCGCTTCGCGCAGGCAGACTACCAGCAATCGTCAAAACGGCAATGGACGCACGCCAGCTGCAACATCAGCGCCACGCACAATAATGGCAAACAAGATCGGACGCAACGACCCTTGCCCATGTGGCAGCGGCAAAAAATATAAAAAATGTCACGGCGCTTAGGCTACTGAGCAGGAGGTTCAAAGTTGTACTTCAAACAACTCGTCAAAGAAGACCTGGGATGCGCAAGCTACATAATCGGATGCCCCAGCGCAGGCACATGCGCAATAGTAGACCCTCGCCTCGACATGGTAGACGACATCTTAGTGCTAACTGCCGCCAAAGGCCTGCAAGTCAAAGCAGTCATCGAAACCCACAATCACGCTGACCACATCTCAGGCCATGGTGAGTTAAGCCGCCGTACAGGCGCTGAAATCTACGTCCACGAGCAAGCAGGCGTCAAATATCCGCACAAAACCCTCAAAGACGGGGACGAACTGCAGTTCGGCATCGCTAGATTACGTGTTATCCACACCCCTGGTCATCGACCCGAACACATTTCGCTTGCAGTTTCAGACACCAGCCGCAGCGACGACCCCTGGCTGGTATTGACAGGCGATTCACTCTTTATCGGCGACGTTGCTCGTCCCGATCTCGCTGTTCCCGGCGAAGAGGGAGCAAGTGTACTTTACGACAGTATCTTCAATCGCCTGCTAAAGCTCGAGGATGGTGTCGAAGTCTACCCTGCGCACGTAGCAGGGTCATTGTGCGGGCGTGGCATGAGTACCAAGACTAGCTCAACTATTGGCTTTGAACGTAAACACAACACTGCCGCCGCACCACGCTCTCGTACAGAGTTTGTGCATGACATGAACGAGAATCTGCCTCAGCGACCACCCAATATGTACAATATCGTCGAACGTAACCGCGATGACTTCGCACATCTAGAATCCCCGCTCTCTCCCAGACCTCTCGATGCCTTAACTTTCCAGCGTGAGATCGAGAACGGAGCGCTCGTAATCGACACCCGTTCGCCTCGCGCATTTGGTGATGGACACATACCAGGCGCTATTCATGTCTACCTGCGAGGCTCTTCCTTTGCTACCCGGGTTGGCTTCGTTGTTTCTCCTGAAAACCGCTTATTACTGGTGCTCAAGAATGAACGCGAACTGCGCTCGGCAATCGATCAACTTTCCGTAGTAGCATTTGACCAGGTTATAGGTTACCTTGATAGCGGCATATCCACGTGGCAGGAGACCGGCTTGCCAATACAACAATTGGGTCAGATCACGGTTGAGGCGTTACACTCGATGCGTCACGACCTTAAGATCCTTGATGTACGCGACCAGAGCGAATGGGAAGAGGGGCACATCAAAGGTGCCAGACATATCCCTTATTATTTTCTCCTACAACACCTGCAAGAACTCCATAACACCCAACCACTGGCCGTGATATGTGCCAGCGGGCAGCGCAGTTCCATCGCTTGCTCTCTTCTACAAAAGCACGGCTTTACACAACTATTCAATGTCGTAGGTGGTATGGATGCCTGGTACGAAGCAGGCCTGGAGAAAGAAGCCTGAAACATCTTTCATCGTTACCCATATAATGTTGATTAACAAAATACCCTGATAGCCTGTAGGTGCCGATTTATCGGGCACACCGCCGATTTATCGGCCTCCCGTGCCCTCTCACCATAACCCGTTTATTTAAGTCAAAGCCATAATATGCGCCGTTCTGTACAGAAAGGAAACACGAAACAATGAGTAACAGCCCCATTCCCATCAAAGAATTCCGACTCGACCTGAGCGAATTAACCTACACCGGTCATGATCTTGTGCGCCCAGAATCGATACTCGCCAAACCAAACGGAACACTTTGGGTTTCCGATGGACGTGGAGGTGTGACCCGCATCGACCCCGATGGCCAACAAACCTTCCTTGGTGGCCTCGGTGGCGAGCCAAACGGTCTTGCCATGGCCGATGATGGCTCTATTTTTGTCGCCAATATCGGTACAGGTACCATCCAGAAGCTTCATCCCGATGGGCATACTGAAGAGTTTTTGACAGAGGTCGATGGCATCAAATTGACAAGCGCCAATTACGTCTTCCTCGACAGCAAAAATCGGCTCTGGATGGCTTTCTCGACACGCGAATCTCAGTGGTGGCCAGCAGCAGCCAATCCTCGCCCCGATGGCTATATTGTGCTGCTCGATGAAAAAGGGCCGCGTATCATCCGTGACGACATCTTTTTCACAAACGAAATCCGCCTCGATGCAGCAGAAGAGTACCTGTACGTGGCTGAAACAATGAAGGCTCGCATCATTCGTTTCCGCGTGCAGCCCGACGGCAGCCTGACTGATAAAGAGGTTGTCGGACCAGATGGCCTGGGCGTAGGAGGAGCCGTCGATGGCTTCGCGTTCGATGCTGAGGGAAATGTGTGGGTCACTACAGTTCTACGCAATGGTATCGGTATCATTACCACAGACGGTGATTATCATATAGTTTTTGAGGAAGCGAACGAGCCACTTCTCGCAACCTTCGATGAGAAAATTGCTCATGGCACAGGCCAGCCTGCGGACATGATGGCCACTGCTGGTAAAACGTTGCAATTCGTGACCAGCATGACCTTTGCTGGGCCAGATTTACGCACCGTCTACGTTGGTTCACTTGGCATGAATCGTTTGCCAACGTTCCGTTCACCTGTTCCAGGGTTGCCAATGCGGCACTGGAAATAACTGTAGACGAGGGATTTCTTGCGTGTAACTCATTACTGCTGACGATATGTCAATATTTTAACTACGTCTCATTTCACTTTTACCTGTATAAGGATGGAGTACCTCTGGAATGGTGATCGCTAAACCATCTCACCCAACCAAATTTCCCCTTAACAATATTCCACAACCTTTTATCAGCCGTCCAATACTCACAGTTCTCATGCAAAGCTAGCGCAAGATAGTGGGCATCATATGTAGCGGGTAAATTTAGTTGGTGGGCAAATTCCATAGCCTGTGTACTTATATCTTCATACAGTGAAAACTTTAATAGGACACCAATTGAAAACAGATCGGTTAGTCCTTGCTTTGCTTCCTCGTAAGCAAGCTTACCTGCAACAACCTGCCGGTAGAGAGTATTAGTAACTTCGTAAGTAAATAGAGCTGGAGCAATAATACTTATTCCTTCGTCAGTCCACTGATTTAATAGTATGACTGCTGAATGAGAGTCTGATTCAGCTAGAACCCATTTAAGAGCCAGGCTTGCGTCAACCACCACCACGTTACTCATCGTTGCTCCAATTCCCTCGATCGTTCCTCTTGCGCTTGATGAATCAACTCTGAGGAATCTTCGAAAACTTGTCCAGGATGTGCACGCATAATTGCTTCACGTGTCTGTAACAACTTGTCTACTGCTGCCCTATTGAGACGTCCATACTGCTCGTGCATAGAGTCTCTTTCAGGAGGAACAGTTTGCTCAAGAATACGCCCGACATATTCTTGCACAGTGAGATCATTTTCTGCTGCCGCGATTTTGATACGTCTGCGTAATTCAGGAACAATATCAATGATAAGGCGCGAACGCTTTTTAGGGCGGCTCACCTCATGATTGTAGTGTCCTTGCTGCATCGCCATAGATTTACCTTCTTTCACTCCTTGATGGACTTTCTTAAACCTTGTACTACTGTTACCATTATACCATATATCCATGGTACCAAAATGTGTACAGTTTAGCACATTAGGATTTATTAAGTTTAATAGGACACTACATGTGCCAGTCTCGCTCAGTACGTCCACACCTTTGCATTGCTGAAAGCCACCTCCGTGGGATGATTAGTGGCATCAGCGAACATCCCAATGTGCCCGTGGGTGAACGAGCTATCGTTCACACTTGAAATCCTCTGTTTATTCACATAAATAGTCAATGTACTGCCCTGTGCTACAACAGCAATCGTATTCGTTTGATTCAACCCCGTCGCAATCGCTGCTGAAGAACCACCTGCTAAATCCTTGACATTGTTTCCAGTAAAATCAAGATAACGAGAGAAACTATAGGTTCCATCCTGGCACACTTCAAAGAAGTACAATTTCCCGGTGTTCGTATCGGCGCGGAAGACCATTCCACTACAATCACCCTTCAGAATCTTTGCCTGAACTTCGAACGCAAAATTGCTAAAGTCCGTGACCGCAGCGCTACAGACGTAGTAGAATTGTGTTTTCGGTGTACTTGAATGGTAACTCCCCCCGCTAAAAGCACAGGTGCCATCTGTTTGTGTACCCGTATCCCATTTATAGCCTTTGCTATTATCGCTTAAAGGATCTATCAGAGCTAATTTCCCAATACCAGGAGTATAAGGGTTAGGATTGGCAGCAATCACTGCAGCCGTCGCCGAAGCCTGGGCCTGAGCAGTTGCCGTGGTTGCGATAACAGCAGTTGCTGCCGCATTTGCCTGGGCTGTCCCGGTAGCCTGTGCAGGTGCAACCGTCGGTGTAGCATTAGTAGAACCACCCTGTGTTCCTAAATGTGATACAGCCAGAACACCTCCAACAATAATAACCAGCAAGAGTACAACTATCCCAATGATCAGACCAGTACGGTTGCTGCGAGGCTTCGAGGGCGGCGGAGGTACAAACTGTTGTTCTTTGTTTGGATAGTAAGCGGGAGGTAGCGGCGTGTTATATGGATTTGGTGGTGGTGGTGGTGCGTCATACGGAGATTGCGCTCCATACTGCTGAGAGCCATAGTTCGTGTATGGTGGTGGTGGTGTATTTTCCGCTGACGAAGATACTGTCGGATTGTTTGGTGTTGTTCCCGTGGGAGCATAAAAGGCCGGTGTTGGAGTGCCACAATTCGGACAGTAGGCCACTCCTGCTGGAAGTTGCATTCCGCACGCGCTACACTTCATAGTCAAGATTCCTCTCTGAAAATAGGCATCTATATAACCGCAATAGCCGCTATCAGTTTCCTACATAGCCGCATGTACATCAGCCTATTATAAACGACAATCTCTACTATGCAAATAGGAATAGTAACGAATTCACTCGACGAATGTCAAAAAGATAGATGCTTCATCTCTCCTAAAACACTTCTCATTTTCCGTTCATACAAAACGGTTGGAGTTTTTTGGCCCCACCTGGGAGCTCTCCTTCAGCAGGATTCCCAGTCCGCTGCAATTCATCTTTATTATCACTTACAACTTTGGCAAGCTAATTGTTTTTTAGCATCATGCATATTTTAGTAGGAGCATTTGAATGAATGTGGTAGTTCGACTTTGGCAAAGGCCTATTTTCCGCTTAACCGTTACGCCATTTCTCTTGTTAACGTTGATAATGGGAGCCATGACAGTCTTTCACTTATTTCCAAAAACTCTAGCTGCAAGTAACAGCTGCCAGCTAAACTCCGCGCAAGGCGCGATCCAGCATGTCATATATATTCAGTTCGACAACACGCACTTTACTCGTGACAATCCTAACGTTCCTTCTGATCTGGAACAAATGCCTCATCTCCTCAACTTCATCGAAAACAACGGCGCTCTGCTTACAAATCATCATACGCCACTCATCGCCCACACGGCGGATGATGTGCTGACCTCCATTAGTGGGCTGTATGGTGACCAACATGGTGTGCCAATTGCCAACACCTATGGATATTTCAATCCTGATGGCACAAGCAGCATGGCCAATTCTTTCACGTACTGGACTGATCCTCTCTATGATCCCAAAGTCGCTTCTCCCAGCGATACCAAGTACAACATGCTAACCGCTGGCGGCAAGAATGCGCCAGCACCCTGGGTGCCATACACACGCGCTGGCTGCAACTTTGGCAGCGTGTTGTCCGGAAATACAGCGTTGGAAAATACTGGCAGCGACATCACCACAGTTTTTGGTGCCAACTCAACTGAAGAGCAGGAGGCGAAATCCAATCCGACAAAGGCTCAGGCCGACTTCGTCGGAATTGCTGTGCATTGTGCGGCTGGCGATTCCCTCTGTTCCAGCACGAATAACGGCAAGCCTGACGTACTACCAGATGAGTCAGGAGGCTACAGCGGCTATCAGGGATTGTTCGGCAACAAGTATGCCGCGCCACAGATCAGCCCAGGTGGACCCATGACCGATCTCGACGGCAACACCATTCAGGATCCCCAGGGCAACCAGGGCTTTCCCGGATTTGATAGCATGTCAGCCTCAGTCTCGCTTTCCTATATAGCCGCCATGCAGGAACACAATGTTCCAATCACGTATGCCTATATCTCGGATATGCACGACAACCATAGCGCTAAGACAGCATATGGCCCGGGCGAGGCTGGTTATGTAGCCGCGTTGAAAGCCTATGATGATGCCTTTGGCAAATTCTTCACTCGTCTTGCAAACGACGGAATCAATCAAAGCAACTCACTTTTCGTTTTCACTTCTGACGAAGGCGATCACTTCGTAGGCGGCGCGCCATCTCCCTCGAATTGTGACGGCGTCAAAACGCCTTGCACATACAGCCAGATTGGTGAAATCAACGTCAACCTGACTGGCTTGCTGGCAACACAACAAAAAGTGACGACTGCCTTCAACGCTCACGCCGATTCCGCGCCCAATTTCTACTTGAATGGCAAGCCAGCATCCACCGATCCCAATGTACGCTCTTTTGAACGTGCGGTGGCGGCTTTGACGGTAACAAACCCCATCACAAACGCAACCGATACGCTCACGAACTACATGGCCGATGCAGTCGAAATGAAGCTATTGCATATGGTGACAGGTGACCCTGCGCGTACACCTACGCTCACAGTGTTTGGCGACCCCAACTATTACCAGGCAACTGGAACTGCGAATTGTAGCACGCCCTGTGTCGTGGAAAAACCAGCCTATGCCTGGAATCATGGCGATCTCTCGCCGGATATCAACACAACATGGCTAGGCATGGTTGGGCCTGGTGTCAACCAGGTTGGAGTTGATAGCACTACCTGGTCTGACCACACCGACATTCGCCCGACTATCCTGGCATTAGTCGGTCTGAAAGATGATTACACCCAGGCTGGACGCGTGCTCTTTGAAGACCTCGCCGACTCCGCGCTTCCAACATCGGTGGTCAACTCCCGCCAGATCATTACCGAGTTAGCGCAGGTGTATAAGAAGATCAATGCGCCAGTTGGTGAGCTTGGTCTCAAGACCCTTCAGGTATCAACAAAGGCCATTGAAAGCAATGACCCAGGCGATAGCACCTATACAAAACTGGAGAGCCAGTTGACCTCGATCACTACGCAACGTGACTCCCTGGCAAGTCAGATGATTACGCTGCTGGAACAAACAGTCTTCTCCAACCAGCCTGTTGATTCAACACAGGCGCAAAATTTGATTGATCAGGGCAATGCCCTTTTGCAACAGGTGAATGGCATGTAAGTTTCACCTGTGTAATAAAAAAGCTCTCAACCTGACATAGGTATCAGGTTGAGAGCTTTTTTATTACAATACGATCCCCAATCCTCTGGTCTTGGAACCCAATTCAACTTTTTTACGTACTTAAAGAAGCAGGCATAATTTGGCCTGTCAAAACGTTATAATGTGTAGAAGGAGAGCTTAACTATTTCACACCAACTTTAGGAACAAACATTATCGATAATCGTTCTTCCATGATAAACATGCGCTAGAAAGCTTGAGGACTTCAATGGTGTTTTTACAGAATCTTAAGTCTTTCCGTCTTTCAATCAAGCGAATCTTGTTCGGTGTTTTCAGCGGAAGCATCGGAATACTGGGATTGCTGCTTGCAGGAGCACTCTTTGTCGTAGAAACAATTACTCGGCCTAAGAAACTGAATCACTTTGACAACTATACTTTCAGTCCTTACGAGCTTGGTTTACCAGCCGAAGCAGTCACTTTTCCATCATTTCACGGAGACCATAATGTAAGCGGCTATTATATATCTTGTCCCGGCGCGACCTCCACTCTCCTGGTCTGTCCAGGATTTCGTTCGCGTATGGCTGAGTTTCTCGGAATAGGCGCCCATCTGTGGAGGGCTGGCTACAACGTACTGGTTTTCGAATATTATGGGCATGGCATTGCCGTCAGCGCACCAGTGACTCTCGGCTATCGCGAAATCAATGACTTTCTCGGGGCGGTCGCTTATGCCAGGGAACGCGCGCCACAGAATCGTTTAGGCGCCCTAAGCTATTCTATGGGTGCCGCAGTTGCGATCATGTCCAGCGCTCGCAACACCGATGTAGAGGCATTAGTACTTGATAGCTCATTTGCTACTCATCGTGGGGTCGTTGAGTATAATTTCCATCGTACATTTCATCTGCCATCCGCACCTTTTGCCTGGATAGCCGATTACATGCTATGGTGGCGTGCAGGCTACCGTTTTCGCCAGGTTGAACCCTTACGTGAAATTTCTCTCATCTCACCCAGACCCATTCTAATCATTCACGGGAGTCGAGATTCGATTGTAAACCCAAAAGATGCCACATTGCTCTATGCAGCAGCCAAAGAGCCGAAAGAACTCTGGCTTCTACCCAATGCTGACCACTGTGGTGCGTACTTCGAAGATCGCGAGGCTTACGTAAAGAGAGTCCTGAATTTCTTTGACCTGCACCTTAACAATAAAGGCTATCTGCAATTGGTCGATTCGACTTCTACTGAACAGATAAGATCTGGCAATCCGAAAGATGCATCCCAGGATTTGCCAGAGGCATCCTGAGTAAGACAAAGTGGCCACTAGGTGTCATCCTTCGCTTTCCCTTGTCATTCTGAGCGTCAGCGAAGAATCTCGGTACCCCGTTGCGGGAGATTCTTCGCTGACGCTCAGAATGACAAAGTGGGTGCTCATCATTCGAGCCATGTTTCAGAGGAATCCTGACTGAGGCTAACTACGATTCATACTCCAACGTAACGACCATCCCATCCCTGGCAGCACGAGTATTTGCAAACACACTCCGTGCCGCTTTTTCAGGCCCGGATGGATCTGTAATTTTCGGGCTGAAATGCGTTAAAAGCAATGAGCGTGCGCCTGCACTCTGGGCAATTCCCGCAGCCTCCTCCGCCAGCATATGGGCATGCGCCTTTGCCAGTGGCAAATCCTCAGCATTATCATACATACTTTCACAGATCAACAAATCAACGTCATGAGCAAACGTCTTAAGTTGTCTGGTTGGTCTGGTATCAGTAATGAATGCCAGAGCAATACCACGTCGAGGAGGTCCCAACACCTCAGCAGGACTAATCATTCGACCATTGAATTCGAGCGTCTCGCCATGCTGCAAGCGCGACCAGAGTTGCACCGGTAATTCAAGCGCTTGCGCCTGTTCAGGCAGAAAAGCAGGCTTGCGTTCTAGTTCAAAACGGTAGGCCAGGCAAGGAACGCCATGCGCAGCAGCCGCACAGGAACCCTGCAACCCACCCGGAAGCAGAAACTTCTCGCCATCTTTCAATTCGTGAATTTGTACTGGAAAAGGAAGTTCGGGGACAATGCGCCTCAACCCATCGATCACATAGCCAGTGCCCACAGGTCCATAAATATCAAGCGTCTCCGTTCTCCCCGCGTGTGCCACCATAAAGAGCACTCCTGGCAACCCCGCAACATGATCTGCGTGCATATGCGTCAAACAAATAGCTCCAAGCTGGCGAAATCCCCAGCCCAGCGCTTTCCAGGGTACCTGTGTCCCCTCTCCGCAATCCACCAGCGTCAGCGACGGCCCGCACCGGATCAGAGCGCAAGAGAGCCAGCGCCCGGGCATCGGCATCATGCCACACGTCCCTAACATACAAATATCGATCAAAACGATCTATCCCTTTTACATATTATTCTGATAAGCCCAGGCCAGAGCAACAACCGCAGCCGACAACACCAACATGGTACTCAGCGACAACGTAATCATATAGAACGGAAAATTTGCAATTATCAACATAATAGCCAGAACCACCCAGAACACAGCAAAAATTCCAATCAGATATTTCCAGGCCTGCCTACTTCGCATGCTCTTAATCCTTTCTATAACCCTCACCTGAAACATAGTATAGCAGTGACCTCCTATACCGTCCACCATCCTGGAGTACAGAGAACAACCGTCCTCTTCCTGGGTTCGGGATATCCCCCATACAATTCTCTCCTCAGATGTGTTGAGGACGCAGTCCTTTGCCGGGGTTCGGGATATCCCGATACTATTCTTTCCGCAGGAGTGCAGAGGACGCAGTCCTTTGCCGGGGTTCGGGGTGTCTTTCACTAGTAGGTTTTTTCATCAAGCCGCCTCCTGAGGCACACGAGCTTTGGTCTTCGTGTTCTTCTTTGTAGGAACCGAAGGCCTGACTGGCCATGGTTCTGGGACGAAGCGACCCAGCACTAGCCCATCACCTCGGATCAACCTCCCGATGATGGTGATGATGCCACGAGCAAAACAACTCAGCATGCGTGGGCGCGAACGCTTCGTGGCGGTGCGACGAGCCACATGCGTCTGGGGCAAGGCTTCCAAACTGCTCGCTGGCAAGGTGGCATCAACCTCGCCTCCGACGCTCACTGCCCACAACGTGGCCACCGCAATGGCTAACCACAAGCGCTCAGCCCGCTCAGGATCGACCATCTTGGTCTGATGCCAGCCCCAGCCTCCACGCTTCGTATCTTTAAACCCACCCTCAATCCAACTCCGCATACCGTACCAGACCGCTGTGGCCTGTGTGGGTGCCAGATCGGTCACAATCACCCACACGTCTTCATAGC
>Ga0209048_10005007_pt1 | contig 12579 bp, 12 predicted proteins | sample FrelakmetCRP12CR_FD_187146 | JGI IMG/M metagenome (GOLD analysis project Ga0209048, IMG submission 187146) | Freshwater lake sediment microbial communities from the University of Notre Dame, USA, for methane emissions studies - CRP12 CR (SPAdes)... | ecosystem: Environmental > Aquatic >... | reverse complement strand
CTGAGGATATGCGGTCCCACAGGGAGAACCGCACAACGCCATAATCTTCGACATCTCCGTTCGTCGTTTCCGATGCCCATTGAAGGATAGAACGGTATTCACGCTCTTCTTCATCACTCTCGTGCCTGAAAGCGTTCAGGCGCCTCAGGCAGAGATAATTGCCTCTGCCTTTTGCGACGGCATAATCGACCTCAACAAACGAGGACAGGAATTTCAGATCCTTGTGGGCAAGTTGTTCCTGTAGGTTGATGGTCCTTGTGGAAACTATCGTTTTTTTCCCGGAGATGATGCTCGGCACCAGATAGGCAAAGGTCTTGCCGGTGCCTGTTCCCGCCTCAGCCATCAGCACACCGCCTTCTTCGATAGTCCGCGCACAGGCATCCATCATCTCGATCTGGCAAGGGCGAGACTCGTAATATTCCATGGCGTCAGCGACCATTTTTATGAGGAATTCTGCGGAGGCCTGGGATAGCGTTGTCGTGGACATCATTTATTTTAACTTAATTTGCACGTTTGAGAGTAAAGGAGTTGACGAGTTGAAAAATTTGAGGGCCCTTTGAATTCTGTAAACCCTTAACTCTCGAACACCGTAACTATTGAACTCATTTTTGTTGTATACTTAAAGTGAATAATGCCGGACCGGAGTTGAGCCATGAAGAACAAGCGAATGGCATTTGTGATGCTCATCCTTGGTTTCTTTGTCTTTGCCGCAGTTCCCTGTTCCGCCGAGCCTGAAAAGGGTGTGAAGGAAAGCCCTTCCGCTGCAGTCGATGCGCATCAGAAGGAAGATAAGGATTTTGACATCATCGTTTTAATGGACAGTTCCGGCAGCATGAAGAAAACCGATCCCCGCAGTTACCGAAAAGACGCGGCGCGTCTTTTCATATCCCTTCTGGGAGGAGACGACAAAGCCGGGCTTATCAGCTTCGGCGATTCGGCAAAGACGCTTATTCCTCTGACATCCGCTACCAGGGATAATCGGGCTGCCTTTTCCAAAGCTGTCAATAAGATAACGTCAAAGGAATTCTCGACAGATATTACCGGGGCAGTGAAAAAGGGTTTTGAGGAGCTTCAGTCTTCGAAGAGGAAAAACAGGGCCCTAATCCTCATGTCCGACGGAAAGCTTGCACTCGGTGATCCCGGGAAGGATGAAGCCTCTCTCGAAAATCTCATGAAGCTGCTGCCTGAATTGAATAAGGCTGAAATAAAAATCCATACTGTCGCTTTTTCAGAGCTGTCCGATTCCAGACTCCTGGGCGATATAGCGGACAAGACAGGGGGCTTTTTCAGGTATGCGGCGACCGATAAGGATATCCATATCATGTTCGCCTCGATCTTCGAGAAGATAAAATCCCCCGATTCGGTCGCACTTCAGGGGGACACCTTTACCATCGACAAGGATATCAGGGAAGCGGTTCTTCTTGTCACAAAAAAGGCAGGGACCGCGACTGTTCTGATGGACCCTTCCGGGAAAAAGAATGTTCAGGGAAAATCGGCGAAGAACATTCAATGGTATAGCTCAAATATTTTTGATATGATCACGGTCCATGAGCCGACAGCCGGGAAATGGAAGGTAAGACTAAGTAGCCGCGAAGGTAACCGGATATTTGTTCTTACGAACCTTAAGCTTAAAAGCTCCTTTGAGAAGAATACTCTTACCAAGGGCGATAAAGTAGTCATCGATGGCTGGATCGAAAAGGACGATAAAAGGATTGCCGAAAAAGAAATCCTTGATCAGGTCATTTTCTCAGCCGAGGCAATCGGCCCCGACAGCAAGAGCCTAAAAATTCCGCTTACCGGGAAGGCTGCACCTGATGAGGGCATCTATGCAGGTGAATTCACTGCAACCCAGACGGGTGATTACATGGTCAAATTGTCCGTTGAGGGCAAGACCTTCAACAGGATGAAAGACCTTATTTTCAAGGCGGTCGAACCTTCTGCGCCGCCTGCTGTTCCGGCGCAGGTGCAGCCGCAGACTGCAGAAAAGACGACGCCTCCGGTGCAGCCTGCAGAACAGATCGATTGGGTGAAGACGCTGTTGTTAGTGGGGACGACGCACGCAGCTTTGATTATCCTTGCCGTCGTTTTTTTTGTGTGGAGCAGAAAATATAAGAAACTCTACCTTGCTGCCCGGAGCGAGGCGCCTGTTGTTTCTGTGCAGGAATCTGTTGAAAGCCTGGAGAAGCCCGAAATGCCGGAGATCACTATAGAACCGGATATCCCTGAAACCGCTGCGGCAGCTGAACCGGTTCAGACAGACGATCTTACGGACCCGGCTGAACCTCAGGCGGAAGAAGGAGGGCCTGAGTCTGAAAGGATCAAGAAACTCCTCGGCATAATCGACTTTCAAAAAAATATAATTGCGGAATTGATGTTGGTAAAGGACATACTCGAAAATGCCAGGACGCGGCTCGGTGCTCTGCCGCAAAGGAACCGGGATCAGCAGGATAAGGTTAAGGCCATTGCCGAGTCTCACGGTCTTACGGATGAGGTCAGCGGTCCTGTGTCGGCACTCGAAGATGATACCAGCGAGCTCGTATCGTATATCATGGTCCTTGAAAAAGAGGAAAGCCGTCTCGCCGATAAATTCCGGCATTGGGAGGAAGAGCTGAAGAGACTTTTAGCGGGCGAGGAATATATTCCTACAGCAATTTTGGTGGAGTCTGCGGGGCCAGCAGGGCAAACTGCCGAACTCGAGGCAAAAATAATAGAGCTGGAAGATGAGATTATGGCGAAGGACCGGAAGATGAAAGCACTTGAGCAACAGTATGAAGACATTGAAAAAGAGTATATGATTCTTTACCACGCGCAGCAAAAACAAAAGCAGCAACAGCCTGATATTTAGCCCATTGCCTTTTCGAACAGCGACTGCTCGTATTCGGGAAACTGTTCGAGGGAGAGGGGTTTGTCTCTCATCATATTGAACTTCATAATCTTGAAATTAAGCTGCCTGAGCCGTTTAAGTCTTTCCGCGTCGTCATCGATCTTCTCTAACAGGTCCCTGAGCGTGATGATCTCATTTTTCAGTTCAAGTTCAGGAGGAATACAGCCGGCATTTTTGAGAATACGATAGGCGAGTCGAAGATCTTCAGGGACCCAAGTCTCATCTTCGAAGGATAACGGTTTGCCGGCACCCGGGAGGTTGTTGAATTCGCCCTCCTCCATCGCCTTCCTGATCCTCTCTTCAGCTATTCTTGCGGCTGCATCCATGTTAAATTGAGTCTCTCGAAGGATTCCTGCATCTCCGTGGCCGGGCGCTTCTCCCTGACTGCTGCTACGATTTCTTTTCTTCCCGTCGTATCGCCGCAGAAGATGCAGCCCGCAACGCAGTTGTCCCTGATAACTATTTTTTTGTAAATACCCTTCTCTTTATCCCTGAATACCAGGGACGGTAGCTTGCAATCAACGTCTATCTCTCCCGCGGAAAGTACTTCGATGCCCGCAACCGTGATAGAGTGTGACGGTGTGGTCCCCATGTAGATTGTGTTTCCGCCGGCCATGTTGATGCCGGCTACCTCGCCCTGTTTCTCCGCGGCGGACCAGATACCATAGACCGTCCCGCGGTGTTCCGCCGCGTCGCCGGCTGCATAGACATCGGGCAATTCCGTCTCCATGCGGTCATTAACCGGGACTCCCTTGCCGAGGGAAATACCTGTGCTGCTGAAGAGAGATATCTCCGGCTTTATGCCCGCCGAAATAATAAGCATTTGCCCTCTTACGGACCTGCCGTCCTGCAGCATCAGGCCTTCCACGGAAGCATCCCCGAGAACTTCCTCAGCCCTGGCATCGAGCATGAAACGAAGTCCATAACTTTCGAGTTTTCCCCTGAAGATGCGCGATCCCTCGACATCCATCTGTCTCGGCAGGAGGCGTGGAAAAAATTCGACAAAGGTCACCGATTTGCCGATGTTCCTGAGGGCATTTCCGATCTCGAGTCCGAGAACCCCGCCACCAAGAATGACCATGCTGATGGCCTTCTCTGCATATTCTTTGATCCTCCGCGCGTCGGCAATCGTTCTGAGGGTGAAGATCCCCTTTTTCTCCACGCCGCGCAGGGCAGGGACCGACGCCCTGCTGCCGGTCGCGACGAGCAATTTATCATAGGGGATTAGCGCGTTTCCATCCAGGCATATCTGTTTTGTTCCGGGGTCGATCGAGGCCACCCTGTTATTTGTGATGAGACTAATTTTATTTTGCTTATACCAGACGTCATTGAACAGCAGCAGCTTTTTTTCGTCGATCGCACCGGCGAGATATTCGGGGAGCCGGATGCGGCTGTAGAGGGGAAGGTCCTCCTCGGTGATGATGGTAATCTCGCCGCTGGCGTCAAATTTTCTGATGTGGAGCGCCGCTGTTGTGCCGGCAATGCCGTTTCCGATTACAAGGTATTTCATAGATTAAGTTTAGTAGACTGGACGGGGATTGTAAAGTGTCCGGGGCCCTTTCGAAGCTCAAGCGTCGAGGCATTCCTGACTTCCCGAATCTTGGACTCGGTTGCTGCACCCGCGGAAAAGGCGTGTAAAAAAGGCGTGTAAAATTGACAAAAGAGGGTTGTTTCATTATAATTCAACAAGTATTTATTTCTAAGGAGGCTTTTGTATGGCAGAAGGTATCGTTAATCTTACAAGCGCGACATGGGATCAGGAAGTAACTGAATATAAAGGCATCGTTATGGTAGATTTCTGGGCCGTATGGTGCGGTCCCTGCAGGATGGTCGCCCCCACAATTGAGGAACTGGCAAAGGATTATGCGGGGAAAATCAAGGTGGGGAAGCTTAACACCGACGAGAACGCCGACATAGCAAGCAAGTTCAAGATCATGGGTATCCCTACGATCATATTTTTCAAGGACGGGCAAAAAGTCGACCAGATTGTCGGTGCGGTCCCAAAGCCTCAGCTGAAATCAAAGATCGACACCCTTTTGGCATAAGCCTTTCCCGGGAGTGTTCAGAATCCAGCGTCGTGGTATGACAAGACGAATTGTCTTTTTGGTGTCCCTTGCTTCCGTTCTGTTCCTGACAATGTCCTGTTCAAAGAGCAGTGATGAGCCGAAGCAGACTGACAGCAGCACGGCACCCCTTTTTGTTATCGATGGTATCGGCGGAAAGAAAGTGTCCCTTGCCGATTATCGCGGGAAGGTTGTTATCCTGGAATTCTTTGCCACGTGGTGCGAGCCGTGCCGTATCTCAGCCCCTGAATTGCAATCGATTTATGCGCGCTATAAAGACAGGGGAGTTGCGATAATAGCTGTGGCGGCTGATGAGGGGCCTCATGCAATAACGAGGGTGGAGGCATTTGTGAAAGAATACAGGCTTTCCTATGACGCGGCAATCGATAGCGGACAGGTAATGAAGCAGTATGGCGCTTTCACACTCCCGACGACGGTGATTATCGACCGTGAAGGAAAGATCAGAAGCAAGCATCTGGGCATAAGCGGTGATTATGCGAAGAGGCTCACATCCGAAATTGATCCGCTGTTGAAGTGACAGGAGAAAGAGTATGTTTGAAAGTTTAAGCGAAAAGCTCGAATCCATATTCAAGAAATTGAAGGGTAGGGGCCTCCTCAAGGAAGAAGACGTTGACGCCGCCCTTAAAGAGGTACGGCTCGCGCTCCTCGAAGCGGATGTCAACTTCAAGGTCGTCAAGGACTTTATTCAACTCATCCGCGATAGAGCAGTCGGCAATGAAGTCCTCGCAAGTCTCTCACCTGCTCAGCAGGTGATCAAGATTGTCCATGAAGAATTGACGGCACTTCTCGGTGTTGCCAACGAAAGAATTCACTTGGCCCCGAATCCACCCACCGTGATCATGATGGTTGGCCTCCAGGGATCGGGAAAGACAACAACATCGGCCAAGCTCGCTCGTATTTTCAAGAAAGAGGGAAGGCGTCCCCTGCTCGTTGCCGCCGATCTTAAGAGACCCGCTGCTATCGATCAGTTGATCACCCTTGGTAAGCAACTCGATGTTCCCGTTTACTCTTCCAAAGAGAATAAAGATCCCGTGTCGCTGTGTGCCGACGCCCTGAAACAATCGAGGCTTGAAGCCCGGGACATCGTGATTATCGATACTGCCGGCCGGCTCCATATCGATGAGGAATTGATGGATGAGCTCAGGAAGGTGAAGGAAAAGGCCCAGCCCGGGGAGGTCCTCTTTATTGCCGACGCAATGACCGGCCAGGATGCGGTGAATATCGCCAAGAGTTTCAACGAGCTTATTGGCATCGATGGCGTCATCCTCACCAAAATGGACGGTGATGCACGGGGCGGTGCGGCCCTTTCGATCCGTCATGTTACCGGGAAGCCCATAAAGTTCATGGGGATGGGCGAAAAGATCGATATGCTCGAACCCTTTCATCCTGACCGTGTCGCCAAAAGGATCCTCGGCATGGGAGATATTATCTCGCTTATTGAGCAGGCCCAGGATACCTTCGACAGGAAAGAGGCCGAAAAGCTCCAGGAGAAGATTATCGAGGACCGATTCACCTTCGATGACCTGAGAGACCAGTTGAAGAAGCTGCGCTCCATGGGGCCAATCGAAAACATCCTCGGCATGATCCCCGGCATGGGCAAGGCGATGAAGGACATAAAGGTCGACGAAAGGGAATTTGTGAAGATCGAGGCGATCATCAACTCGATGACCAAAAAGGAACGGTACGACCATACGATCATCAATGGCAGCAGGAGGAAAAGGATCGCTATCGGAAGTGGGACAACGGTTACTGATGTCAACAGGCTCCTCAAGCAATACCTCGAAATGCGAAAGATGATGAAGATGATGAAAGGCGGCGGGAAAAAAGGATTCAGGCTCCCCAAGTTCATGCCCTTCTAGGCAGGACAGATGATCAACCGGGCGAACCATTTGATAATTTGAATTATTTGGGCTAAATATATTACAATTTTTGACTACGAGAATCAGTTCAGGAGGTGATTAGTTGGTTAAGATTAGATTGACAAGGCTGGGGGCGCACAAAAGGCCCTTTTACCGGATTATTGTTGCTGATGCGAAAGCAAGAAGGGACGGACCGTTCATAGAGATCCTCGGTACTTATAACCCTTTGGTCGAACCGTCAAAGATAGAAGTCGATGTTGAGCGCGCCAAGCACTGGATTGGCAAGGGCGCTCAGCCCTCTGATACCGTAAAACGTCTTCTTCAAAAGGCGGGCATGTAAGCCGGGGAATACCAACTCTCTTTAATCTATTGACTCTAATCCTGCGGAGGTGGAAACATGAAGGCATTGATCGAGTCTATGGCAAAGGCACTTGTGGATAGGCCTGAAGAGGTGAAAGTCAGTGAGATCGAAGGAGAAAAAACGACGGTTTATGAGCTCAGGGTTTCCCAGAGCGATCTTGGTAAGGTGATCGGGAAGCAGGGCAAGACGGCTCGCGCGATGAGGACAATCCTCGGCGCTGCAGGGACGAAGATCGGCAAGCGCTGTGTTCTTGAGATCCTGGAATAGAGAGCGTTATCAGCGACAACGGTGAGGGGGCGTTCGTCGAGAACGCCCCTTATTATTGTGCCTGAATCATGTGTGCGCGGTTTGACATAGTCACTATATTTCCGTCGATCATTCTCGCCTATCTGGGCGAAAGTATCCTGAAAAGGGCTGTCCAGAAGAAGCTGCTGGATGTGAAGGTCCATGACCTCCGCGACTATACGACGGACAGGCACAGGACGGTTGATGATTCCCCCTACGGTGGCGGCTCAGGGATGGTGATGAAGATAGAGCCGATGTTCAATGCCATCAATGCAATCGGATCCGACGGGGAAGAGAGAAGGAAAATTCTCCTCAGCCCCCAGGGCAGGACTTATAACCAGGCAGTTGCCGAGGAGCTCTCGAAGGAGAAGCGACGCTTGCTCCTGATCTGCGGCAGGTATGAGGGAATCGATGAGCGGGTTAGGGAAACCCTTATCGCTGAAGAGATTTCGATAGGCGATTATATAATGACTGGTGGCGAACTGGCCTCTTTGGTTATAATAGACAGCATTGTCCGGCTCTGCCCCGGAGTGCTTGGGGATGACGAGTCGGCAAAAGAGGAATCTTTTTCATGGGGAATACTCGATTATCCCCATTATACGAGGCCTCCCGAATTCATGGGGCATGGGGTCCCTGATATGCTGCTTTCGGGCAATCACGCGAAGATCGCAGAGTGGAGACGACGAGAGGCTCTGAAGAGGACTCTTGAGAAAAGACCCGATCTGCTGAAAACAGCTGCCTTGAGCGCTGAAGATAAAAGGATGCTGCAGGAGCTTTGCTCGCAAAAAGAGATTATAGTGTCGGAGGAGAACGATGAGCTTGATAAAGGCTGTAGAAGAGAGGTTTAGGAAGGAAGTTACGGCATTCAATGTTGGTGACACCGTCAGGACTTTTGTAAAAGTCGTAGAAGGCGACAAGGAAAGGCTTCAGCCCTTCGAGGGCGTTGTCATCGCAAGGAAGGGACAGGGAGTCAACGAGACCTTTATGGTGAGGAAGATATCCTTTGGCGTCGGCGTTGAGAGAATCTTTCCTGTGCATTCGCCGTCCATCGACAAGATCGAGGTCCTGAGAAGGGGCGATGTGAGCAAGGCGAAGCTCTACTACTTGAGGCACAAGAAAGGGAAAGACGCCAAGGTCAAGGAAAAGGCCCGGGAGTTTGTCAAGAAAGAGGCCGCCAAAGAATAGTTTCCCATGGACCCCTATGAATTTGACGAATCCGCCGCAAACGGCGAGTTCTCGATAATAGCCGGGGTCGATGAGGCGGGAAGGGGGCCTCTCGCCGGACCCGTGGTGGCCGCAGCGGTCATCCTGGATCGTAGCATAAAAATAAGCGGTGTCAGGGATTCCAAGAAAGTCCCGCAGGCTGAACGGGAAGAACTGTATGCGATCATCCTGTCTTTGGGACGGGTTGGTATCGGCATCGCCAGCGCAGATAATATCGACAGGATCAACATACTGAATGCGACAAAAAAAGCGATGTATGACGCCGTTGCGGAACTTGGAGTTCTCCCCGAACTTTTGCTCATAGACGCCCTCACCATTCCGAATATCCAGACAAGGCAGATGCCTGTCATAAAAGGTGATGCCAAAAGTGCTTCCATAGGCGCGGCATCGATCATGGCCAAAGTCACCAGGGACAGGATCATGATGGAATACCACGCTACTTATCCCTGCTATGGCTTTAACAGGCATAAAGGGTATGCAACCAAAGAGCATCTCGAATGCCTCAAGAAATATGGGCCCTGTCCGATTCACCGTAAAAGCTTTTACCCCGTGATGTCGCTGGCACTGCCGTTTGGATAGACACTGAATAAGTATATGAATGAGCGAAATATGTTCATTCTTTTTGCCCATGTGCCCATTTACTTGTTAACCGCTTTTGGGAGGTTTTATGGAAAAAGAGAGAATAGATGAAGCGCTGGAACTCCTCTGGGTATTGGCAGAGGAGGGGCACCGCGATCTGAAGAGATTCAAGCTTTCGTCTGATGATTCTGATATCGAATCGCTCGTCGGGATGCTGAAGGGAGAAGGGCTTGCAATTCTCAGCGACAGCGAGATTTCTCTGACCGATAAGGGTGCCGATCTTGCAAAGGCGCTTATCAGGAGACACAGACTCGCCGAAAGACTCTTTACCGATATCTTTGACCTTCCCAAAAATGCGATAGAGGAAGATGCCTGCAAGATGGAGCATATATTAAGCCAGGAACTCACCGATAGCGTCTGCACTTTTCTTGGCCATCCGCCTCTGTGCCCGCACGACAAGCCGATTCCGCGCGGAGAGTGCTGCAAGAAATATAGCGTGGATATTCGTCCGGTTGTTGTGAGGCTCCCCGATTTCGAGGTTGGGCAGGAAGGGAAGATCGTCTTTATCACGCCCGCAGAGGCCTCGCGAATTGGGCGTCTCAGCTCGATCGGGATTATCCCCGGCACGATAATCCGGCTACTCCAGCGGAAGCCATCCATCGTTCTCCAGATGGACGAGACGACTATTGCGATCGACCCGGAACTGGCCAAAGAAATATTTATAAAAAAAGTTTAGGGGTTGTGGAATCAAAAGTCGAGTTGAGGAGCTGACTCTTGCGCTGTTTTTTATGGCCCATTTTCATATAACGATTAAAGGAACGGTGCAGGGCGTCGGTTTCAGGCCCTCCGTCTATACCCTTGCCCGAAAATTGGGCCTGAAGGGGTATGTAACGAATACGTCCGAGGGCGTGATCATCGAGGTCGAGGGCGATGAGGCCGCACGATTTGCTGATGCCCACCGCGAGAATCTTCCGCCCCTCGCCAGGATCGAATCAATAGAGATCAAAGAGCTGCCTCCGGCAGGCTATGACGACTTTGCGATCCTTCGAAGCATCGACGAAGGAGGATTCACGCATATCGCACCGGATATTTCGATATGCGATGATTGCCTGACGGAGCTGTTAAATCCCTCGGACAGGCGCTTTCAATATCCCTTCACCAACTGTACCAACTGTGGTCCTCGATATAGCATTACCAGAAAAGTTCCCTATGACAGGCCAAATACGACGATGTCGGTTTTCCCCATGTGCCCTCAATGTTTGGCTGAGTATAATGATCCTTCAGACCGGAGATTTCATGCCCAGCCTAATGCTTGTCCAGTATGTGGGCCCCAATTACAACTCAAAGTTCACAATTCAAAGTTCGAAGTTAATGAAAGAGACCCGATTCCTGCGACGATAGAATTATTGAAACAGGGCGCGATTGTTGCGATAAAGGGGCTCGGAGGTTTTCATCTCTGCTGCGATGCCGAGAAAGAAGAGGCTGTCAGATTGCTCAGAGAAAGAAAGAGACGGAGGAACAAACCGTTTGCCGTGATGTCGCCTGACGTCACCATGGTCCGTCAGTTCTGCCAGGTCTCTACTGCCGAAGAAAAGATGCTTTACGACATGCGCAGACCGATTGTTCTGCTCAAGAGAAAGCCTTCCTGTCTTCCCGATGCCGTGGCGCCGAACAACAGCTATCTCGGTTTTATGCTCCCTTATACACCGCTACACTATCTCCTCTTTTACTACCGGACTGAGCATCCTCACAACCTCATCGAACCTCCCCATTTCAGGGCCCTTGTCGCCACGAGCGGAAATCTCTCCGAAGAACCTATTGTAATCGACAATGATGATGCCCTTGAAAGGCTTGGCGGGCTTGCCGACGCCTTTTTATTTCATAACAGGGACATTTTTATGCGGGTCGATGATTCCGTGATCAGGGTCATCGATGGAAAGACTCTTTTCATCAGGCGGTCGAGAGGATATGTGCCGGAAGCGATTATGATCGGCGAAGATGGCCCGGATGTCCTCGGCTGCGGGGCGGAGGTAAAAAACACCTTCACGCTTACGAAGGGAAATTCAGCGATCGTCAGCCAGCATATCGGCGATATGGAGAATCTGGAGACCCTCGAATTTTTCGAGGAGACGCTCGAAAATCTCAAGCAGGTTTACCGGTCCGAACCGGTCGCGGTTGGTTATGATCTTCATCCCGGATATCTTTCAACCCAATGGGCTGTTAAGCATGTTGGCAACCGAGGCATCAAGGGATACGGAATACAGCACCACCACGGCCATATTGCAGCGGTTATGGCGGAGAAGGGCATTAAGGGAAAAATTATCGGCGTTGCTTTTGACGGAACCGGTTACGGCACCGACGGTCATTTATGGGGAAGCGAGTTTTTGGTTTGCGATCTGGGGGGATTTGAAAGGGTTGGTCACTTTCGCTATGTTCCCCTGCCGGGAGGCGAAAGGGCGATCAAAGAGCCATGGAGGATTGCGGTCAGCTATTTGAAACAGTCCGCAGAGAAAAATGGCGACATATATCACTATCTTGCCGATATAGGTTATTTGGAAAAATACGGCAGGAGCAATCTCGACATGCTGCTCAAGATCATCGATAATCGAACGCTCTCTCCCCTCACCTCAGGCGCGGGAAGGCTTTTCGACGCGATCGCGGCCCTCGCCGGGATTTGTCATACAAGCACCTATGAAGGCGAAGCTGCCGTAGCCCTCGAAAGCGCGCTCCCCGATACCGACAATATCGCTAAAAGAGCCCCGTATGCCTATCGTATCCATGATGGAAAGACAGCGGTCATCGATTTTTCGGAGATGATCGCCGAGATTGCCGGTGAGGTGAAAAAACATATTGATCAGGGGCTTATTTCGTTGCGATTCCATACTACCATGATTAAGGTCATCGTCGATATGGTCTGCTGTATAAGGGAAAAAACTGGAATCGACCGCGTTGCCCTGAGCGGTGGATGCTTCCAGAATGCAATGCTCTTAAAAGAGACTCTGCGCCAGCTCTCCGCCCTCGGTTTTGCCGTCTTCACAAATGAGACCATCCCCTGCAATGATGCATGTCTTTCGCTCGGTCAGGCATATATTGTCCGAAATGCGAATCTATAAAAATAATTTAATAATATATAAATTATAAGTGCTTGACACAACGGATCATTTCGTCTACAATGTGATACCATTAGCTCTATTTATAGAGTTTAATTTCGTCACAGGAGGACGGGTATGGAGAACGAGAGCATTTATTCTTATCTGACGCGACGAGGGGTGTCGCGCAGGGACTTCCTGAAGTTTTGCGCTG
>Ga0209048_10005006_pt1 | contig 12579 bp, 10 predicted proteins | sample FrelakmetCRP12CR_FD_187146 | JGI IMG/M metagenome (GOLD analysis project Ga0209048, IMG submission 187146) | Freshwater lake sediment microbial communities from the University of Notre Dame, USA, for methane emissions studies - CRP12 CR (SPAdes)... | ecosystem: Environmental > Aquatic >... | reverse complement strand
GCGCGGCGAGCGGGGCAGCAGCGACACATCGGTGTGGAGGATCGTCTCGTTGGTCGACACGCCGAACGCGCCGAGCGTGGCCTCCTGCTCCTGCGTCGGGTCGGCAAGGAGCGCCAGCGCCTGGTCGGCGTGGGTGGCGACGACGACGGCGTCGAAGGAACGGACCTCGTCGGCGTCGTCGCGCACCGATACGCGGCCCACGCCGCCGGCGCCGAGGCCATCGCGGTGGACGGCACGCACCGGAGAGGAGAGCTCGGTCGCGCTGAGTTCCTTGGCGGCGCGCTCCACGTAGCTGCGCGAACCACCGACCACCGTGCGCCATTGCGGCGAGCCCTTCACCGCCAACGCACCGTGGTGTTCGAGGAACGTGAACAACGAACGCGCCGGGTACTCGAGTGCGGTCTGCGGCGGACACGACCACACACACGAAACGAGCGGCACCATGAAGTGCCCGGTGAAGTACTCCGAGTAGCGCCCCTCGCTCAGGAACTCACCGAGCGTGACGATGTGGCCGTCGGCCGGGTCGGGCCCGGCAAGGAGGCGCTTCGCAGCACGGTGGAACTTCTTCACCTCGACGAGCATGCCCAGGAAACGCGGATTCGTACAGTTCGCCGCGCGTGCGAACACGCCGCCGATCCCGCGCGAGCCCGCGTACTCCAGGCCACAGCCCTCGCAGCGCACCGACATGCTCATGTCGGTGGGGCGCGTCTCCACACCGAGTTCTCCGAAGAGCCGCAGCAGATTCGGGTACGTGCTGTCGTTGTGCACGATGAACCCGGAATCGATCGGGATGACGCGCTCGTCGGGGGTGAGCACGTCGTGCGTGTGGGCGTGGCCACCGAGGCGCGGCTCGGCCTCGAAGAGCGTCACGTCGTAACGACGCTGCAGCAGGTACGCGGCAGTGAGGCCGGACACCCCGGCGCCGATCACGGCGACGCTCCGGCGGTCAGCGCTCACGATGCTCCTCGGGGACAGACCGTGCACCCGGCGTCGACGGCGAGGGCGGTGGGCTGGGTGAGCCCGTCACCGTGAACGATCGCGGCGACGAACGCGGTGGTGAGCCGGTGCCACAGCCCGGCGCGGAAGACCATGCCGTGGCCGCTGCGCGGGACCCGCACGCATGCGGTCTCGGTGGTGATCCCGGCCGCGCGCGCCCCGAAGCGCGCCGAGAGCGTGCCGCTGGTGGTCATGTCGCGGGTGCCGTGCAGAATCGCCAGCGCCCGGCCGGCGAGTTGCTCGACCGGCTCGCCGTCGGGCAACCACGGCGCGAGCGCGACCACACCGCTGACGTCGTCGGCGCCGGCCGACCGCACGGCGGCGCGCCCGCCGAGCGAGTGGCCGACGAGCACGACGGGCACCGGACCGATCCGATCGCGCAGTTCGTCGAGTCCGTGGGCGACGTCGGCCAGCACGTCGGCGCCGTCGCCGTTCCAGCCGCGGACGCGGTACCGCAGCCGGGCCACCGCCGCGGTCGGCACCTCTTTCGCGATCTGCCCGGCGAAGGGCAGCATGCGGCGGACCGCGAGGTGCCGGGACTCGACCGGGTCGTGGCTGCGCTCGCGTCCACCGTGGAGGACGAGCACCGCCGCCTCGGTCGAGCCCGCGGGGAGATCGACGTCGAGCTCAGGGGTCGTGGGGCGGGCGTTCACTCGGCGGCGATCTCCGGTCGTCGTGGGCTTTCTTCGCGGGCGTGCCTGCACAGTGTTCCGTGCACAGTGTTCGTCGCCGAACCCCGGCGCGGATTCCAACCCGGATGGATCGGCCGGTGTTCCCGTTTCGACCAGATCGGTCGAAAGCGAGGGAGGGGAGGAACAGAGTCGACGGCCGCGGGGTTGGCGAGGCACGTGCACCTCACCGTGATCGGTTCCACCGGCTTCGTCGGCCGGATCCTCGTTCCCCATCTCGCGGCCGCCGGGCACGAGGTGACCGCGACCTCGCGACAGGAGCGGGCGGACACCGACACCGGTGAGCGCGTGACCGTTCGCCATCTCGCCGTCGACGCCGGTGACGAGCACGCCATGACGGCAGCCCTCGCCGGGAGCGACGCGGCGTTCTATCTCGTGCACTCGATGGCGGGTAGCGACTTCCGGTCCCGCGATCTCGCGCTGGCCACCGCGTTCGGCCGGGCGGCGGCGAACGCCGGAGTCGGTCGGATCGTGTACCTCGGCGCGCTCGGCGACGACCCCGCTTCCGAGCACCTCATGAGCCGGCAGGAGGTCGGCACCGCACTCGGCGCGGCCGGAGTGCCCGTCGTGGAGCTGCGGGCCGCGGTCGTCATCGGTTCGGGGAGCATCTCGTTCGAGATGCTGCGGTACCTGACCGAACGGCTCCCGTTCATGGTGTGCCCGCGTTGGGTGCGCACCCGTCTGCAGCCGATCGCGGCCCGGGATCTTCTCACCTACCTCGAGCGTTCCCTGACCGTGGCGCCGGGGGTCTACGAGATCGGTGGCGCCGAGGCCACGACGTACCGCGAGATGCTCGACACCTACGCACAGGTGCGCGGACTGCGACGGCGATTGATCGTCGACGTGCCGTACCTCACACCCCGCCTCTCGTCGTATTGGGTCGACCTCGTCACCCCGGTCGACCGCCACATCAGCCATGCGCTCATCGACAGCCTCGTGACCGAGGTGGTGGTGCGCGACCGGGAACACACTGCGGCCGCGTTCGCCATCGAGCCGATGCCCGTCGCCGACGCGATCCGTGAGGCCCTCGACGACCAGGAGACGGCGCTCGAACGCGACCTGCTGTCGTGCAGTGACGGCTTGCACGATGGCGTGTATTCGGCGCGCGTCCGTGCCGACATCGCCGCGGGCGACCGCGACGCGGTACGAGCGGAACTCGGCGAGATCGGTGGCTCGTACGACTGGTACGGCGTCGCCTTCGGATGGCGGGTGCGAGTGCTGCTCGGCTCGCTGTTCGGCGAACGCTTCCGCCTGCGTCGGCCGTTCCGTCCGCTCCGCGAGGCGGGGGAGCCCCCCGGACGCCTCGCGCCCGGCACGCCGGTCGACTGGTGGACCGTGGTCCACCACACCGACGACGAGTTGGTGTTGCGGGGCCAGGACTGGTTCGCCGGCGATGCGCTCCTGGGCTACCGGATCGACGGCGACACCGTGCTCCAGGTCGGCGCCCTCCGTACCCGGGGCGTACCCGGCTTCCTCTACTGGAAGCTCCTCACGCCCGTCCACCACCTGGTCTTCTCGATGATGGCGCGGCGGCGGGCGAGGCCCACGGGCCGTCATGAGAAGGTTCACGGGTTCCGGCTGGAGAGGTCAGGGGCCGGTGCTGCTACCATGCCCTCTCTCAGGTGAGCCTCGAGCCCCCATCGTCTAGTGGCCTAGGACGCCGCCCTTTCAAGGCGGTAACGGGGATTCGAACTCCCCTGGGGGCACGAACAACATCTGGTCCTGTGGTGCAGTTTGGAGTGCACGCCGCCCTGTCAAGGCGGAGGCCGCGGGTTCAAATCCCGTCAGGACCGCTGGAGACGCAGGCCGACCGGTCCCCGGACCGCGTCGGCCGGGTCCCCTCCCGGCCGGGTAGCTCAGTCGGCAGAGCACGCGCCTGAAAAGCGCGGGGTCACCGGATCGACGCCGGTCCCGGCCACACGACAGCGCGTGTCAGCACGTGTACGCACACGACCCGGGCCACCTCCCATGAGGCGGTGCCCGGGTCGTGCCAATTCTCGGGGATGTGTGGGCCGCGGGATTTCGCGGCCGGCTGGTTCAGTGCTCGGTGGGCTCGTCGACCTGCTCGAGGAACTTCTGGATCTCCGACGCCTTGAACCGGCGGTGGCCGCCGAGCGTACGGATCGCCGAGATCTTCCCCGCACGCGCCCAGCGCGTGACGGTCTTCGGGTTCACGCGGAACATCGCCGCGACCTCCGACGGGGTGAGCAGCTGCTCGGGTTCGGGTGCGGGGTTCTGGGGCATGTGGGGGGCCTCAACTTCGTTTCGGGACCCGCCCCCCAGGGGTGAGAAGCGGATCGTTCCCGTTCGTGCAGTTTAGCGACCTCAGTCCGATTTCGGCAGGCCCCTCCAGCCCCGGGGACGGTCAGCCGACGAGGCGGACCTTTCCGTGACCGTCGACAATCTCGCCCACGATCTCCGATTCGTGACCTGCTGCGCGTAACACATCTAGGGTAGCGAATCTCTCACCAAAGGGCACGACGCAGAGCATGCCGAGCCCGAGGTTGAACACGTGGGCCATTTCGTCGTCGTCGATGCCGCCCGCGTCCTGGATCTCGCGGAAGATCCGGGGCACCTCCCACGTGCCGCGGCGCACGACACCGTCGCAGTGAGCGGGGAGCACGCGGGCCAGGTTGTCGGGGATGCCGCCGCCGGTCACGTGGGCGAACGCGTGCACGCTGACCTTCTCGCGCAGATGGCGCATGGCCGGCGCGTAGATCACGCTGGCGCGCAGCAGCTCGTCGCCCAGGGTGTGGTGCGCGCCCTTCCAGGCCGGACCGTCGAGGCGGCGACCGTCGCGGTCGAGCAGCGCGCGGCGCGCGAGCGAGTAGCCGTTGCAGCGCAGCCCCGGGCTCGCCATGCCGATCACGACGTCACCGGGCTTCACCTCGGCCGGCAGCGCACGCGAACGCTCGACGATGCCCACCGCGAAGCCCACGAGATCGAACTCGCCCGGCTCCATGAGGTCGGGATGCTCGGACATCTCGCCGCCGAGCAGCGCACAGCCGGCCTGTCGGCACCCGTGCGCGACGCCGGCGACGATGTCGTCGACGATCTCGGGCACGAGCTTGCCGATCGAGATGTAGTCGAGGAAGAACAGTGGCTCCGCGCCCTGCACCGCGATGTCGTCGACCGACATCGCGACGAGGTCGATGCCGATGGTGTCGTAGCGGCCGGTGAGGCGGGCGATCATCGACTTCGTGCCCACGCCGTCGGTGGACGACACGAGCAGCGGGTCGCGCAGACCGTGCGGGTCGAGCGAGAAGAGACCGCCGAACCCGCCGATGTCTCCGACGACCTCGGGACGGAACGTGGAACGCACGTGCTTCTTGATGCGCTCGACCGCGAGCTCGCCGGCCGCGATGTCGACGCCGGCCTGCGCGTAGGTCAGCCCCTCGGCCGAATCGCCCTCACCCGTGTCGCGCGCGTCGGGTCGGCTCATGCGCCGGTCGGCGTGTTGGTGGGCGCGTCCGTGGACGAGCCCGTGGACGAGCCGGCATCGGCAACCTGCAGGTCTTCGAGCGCGTGCTTCGAGTCGGCGAAAGGCACGGGCACCGGGTAGATGCCCGACAGGCACGCGGTGCAGAACGAGTCGGGTGAGGCGCCCGTTGCCATGGTGAGGCGGTCGAGATCGAGATATGCGAGCGAGTCGACTCCCAGGAAGTCGCGGATCTCGCCCACCGACATGTCGGCTGCGAGCAATTCGGATCGGCTGCCGGTGTCCATGCCGTAGGAGCACGGCCACTTGTAGGGGGGCGACGACACGCGAAAGTGCACCTCGGCGGCGCCGGATTCGCGCAGCATCTGCACGACCTGGCGCGTGGTGGTGCCGCGCACGATGGAGTCGTCGACGACCACGAGTCGCTTGCCACGGATGTTCTCGACGAGCGGGTTGAGCTTGACCCGCACGCCCTGACCGCGCTGCTTCTGGCTCGGCTGGATGAACGTGCGACCGACGTAGCGGTTCTTCACCAGGCCGTCGCCGTAGGGCACGCCCGAAGCGCGCGCGTACCCCTGCGCGGCCGGGATGCCCGACTCGGGCACCGGCATCACCATGTCGGCGGGAACGGGCGCCTGGTGCGCGAGCGCCTCACCCATGCGCTGGCGCGCCGCGTGCACGCTGTGCCCGTAGAGGTTGGTGTCGGGACGCGCGAAGTACACGAACTCGAACACGCAGAGCTTCGGGTCGGGCTCCGCGAAGCGAATGCCGCCGTGCAGGCCGGTGGCGTCGATCACGATCATCTCGCCCGGCTCGACCTCGCGCACGAAGTGCGCCTCGACGATGTCGAGCGCCGCGCTCTCGCTGGCGAGCACCCACCCGCCGTCGGGCAGGCGGCCGAGCACGAGTGGCCAGAAGCCGTGCGGGTCGCGCACGCCGACGAGGTGCGCCTCGTCCATCAGCACGAACGAGAAGCCACCGGCGAGTCGGGGCAGGACGCGCTCGAGCGCGTGCACGAGATCGCGACCGTCGGAGCGGAGCTCGGCTTCGTACTCGGCGGCGATGATCTCGGCGACGAGCGCGGAGTCGGTGGTGGAGTCGATCTCGTTGCGCTGATCGGTGAGCCCGGGCATGCCCGGCAACATCCCGAGTTGCTCGGCGAGCTCCACCGTGTTGGTGAGGTTGCCGTTGTGCGCGAGCGCGAAGCCGGCATCACCCACCGAGCGGTAGATGGGCTGGGCATTGCGCCAGCTGCTCGACCCGGTCGTGGAGTACCGCACGTGCCCGATCGACAGGTGACCCTGCAACGGAGCGAGCCGACGCTCGTCGAACACCTGGGCGACGAGGCCCATGTCCTTGGAGACGGTGATGGTCGAACCGTCGCTCACCGCGATCCCGGCCGACTCCTGGCCCCGGTGCTGCAGGGCGTAGAGGCCGAGGTACGTGAGGTTCGCCACGTGCTGCCCGGGTGCATACACCCCGAAGACACCACAGGCGTGGCCGGGCTTCCGTTCCGGATCCGCGCTGATCACGTGCCTGAGTATCCCATAGGAAGTGGGTGCAACCGCGACCGGGGCCGTCGGATTCCAGCGGGGGTCACGGCGCGAGCGGACGCGAGCGACGGTGCCACGCGTCAGTCGACCGGGACGGGGAGCGTGCCGAGGATGTTCGGGATCGCGTCACGCCAGGCGGTGGTGGCCTCCGCGACCGACACGGAGAACGCGCCCTCGGCCTCGATCCGGTCGCCGCCGGCGCGGCCGAGCACGGTGACCGGTACGCCGGCTCCCGCGGCTGCGGCGAGCACCTCCGGCTCGCGCTCGGGTGCCACGGAGAGCACCACCCGCGACGCCGACTCCGAGAACCAGGCGACGCCGGGCACGAGATCAGGAAGGGAGGTGAGCGTCGCGCCCACGCCGCTCGCGATCGCCATCTCCGCGACCGCCACGGCGAGGCCACCGTCGGCGCAGTCGTGGATCCCGTGCACCACCCGATCGGCCACCAGGTCGCGCACGAGCGCATGCAGCGCCGCGCCGGCCGCGAGGTCGGCGGCGGGCGGCATGCCGTCGCGCAGGCCGTGGAGGGTCGCCCACTCGGAACCGCCGAGCTCCGCGCCCGTCGCGCCGAGCGCGACGAGTGCACCACCATCGGCCAGTCGCGGCGTGGGCGGCACCGTGGTGAGCGCGTCGACCAGGCCGATCACGCCGACGACCGGCGTCGGGTCGATGTCCTTGCCGCGCGACTCGTTGTAGAAGCTCACGTTGCCGCCGACGACGGGGATGCCGAGCGCGACGCACGCCTCGCTCATGCCGTCGACGACTTCGGAGAACTGCCACATCACCTCGGGGTGCTCCGGGTTGCCGAAGTTGAGGCAGTTCACGAGCGCCTTGGGCTCGGCGCCCGCACACGCGAGGTTGCGCGCCGCCTCGAGCACGATCAGACGCGCACCGGTGCGCGGGTCGAGCGCGCAGAAGCGGGCCTTGCCGTCGGTGGAGATCGCCAGGCCGCGGTCGGTGCCCTTGAGCCGCAACACGGTGGCGTCGCCACCGGGACCCACCACCGTGTTGAGGAAGAGCTGGTGGTCGTACTGGCGGTACACCCACGACTTGTCGGCAATGGTGGGCGACGCGAGGAGCGCGAGCAGCTCACCCGACAGGTCGGTCCCGGCCGGGAAGCGCTCGGACAGCACGGGCGTGGGGTCGTCGGCCTGGCGCGCGGCGAGGTCGACAGGCGGCGCGAGCGGGCGGTCGTACACGGGGCCGTCACCGAGGCTGGCGACGGGCACGTCGGCCACCGGGACGCGGTCCGACGACACCTCCGGAGGCGCGTCGCCGCGTGCGGGCGGCGGGTTCTCACCGGGCACGCCGATCGCGTCGAACAAGCCGTCGTACACACGGAACCGGCCGGAGTCGCTCACCCGCCCGATCACCGACGCCCGGATCTCCCACCGCGCACAGAGGTCGAGCACCGGCTGGAGATTCTCCGGCGTGACGATCGCGAGCATGCGCTCCTGGCTCTCCGACGTCATCACCTCGACGCCGTTCATGCCGGGCTCGCGCTTGGGCATACGGGCGAGATCGACGTCCATGCCCGCGCCGGTCTTGGCCGCGGTCTCCGACGCCGCACACGAGATCCCCGCTGCGCCCAGGTCCTGCACGCCGATGGCGAGGCCGGCATCGAGCAGCTCGAGGCACGCCTCGATCAGGCGCTTCTCCTCGAACGGGTCGCCGACCTGGACCGATGGACGCTTGGCCTCGGAACCCTCCTCGAATCCGGCGGACGCGAGCACGCTCGCGCCGCCGATGCCATCGCGGCCGGTGGCGGAACCGAGCAGCACCGCGAGGTTGCCCTCGCCCTCGGCCTTGGCCAGCACGAGTCGCTCGACGGGCAGCACGCCGAGGCACAACACGTTGACGAGCGGGTTCTCGCGGTAGCAGTCGTCGAACACGACCTCGCCGCCCACCGTGGGGACACCGACGGCGTTCCCGTAGCCACTGATGCCGGCGACCACGCCCTCGAGCAGGTAGCGGGTGCGGGCGTCGTCGAGGGTGCCGAAGCGCAAGGGGTCCATCAGGGCGATCGGTCGTGCCCCCATGGAGAACACGTCACGGATGATGCCGCCGACGCCGGTCGCGGCGCCCTGGTAGGGCTCCACCGCAGACGGGTGGTTGTGGCTCTCGATCCGGATCGCCACGGCGAGACCGTCGCCGACGTCGATGACGCCCGCGCCCTCACCGGGGCCGACGAGCACCCACGGCGCCTCCGTGGGGAAGCGGCCGAGGTGGCGTTTCGACGACTTGTACGAACAGTGCTCCGACCACATCACCGCGTACATGGCCAGCTCGAGCTCGGTGGGTTCCCGGCCCAGCAGGTCGACGACGGCGGCGAGTTCGTCGTCGGTCATGCCCAGTTCCCGGTGGAGTCCGGGACGCAGGGGCGTCGGGGCGGGAGTGGGCAGGGGGACGGGCGCGGGGGTGGGCCCGGATGGGGACATATCGGCGCTCACGGTTCCCGGATCTTAGCGGGATCATAGTTTGATCATTTTGTCCGAGTTACCAATACGTGTATTAGACCTGGTGACAGCAGGTCTGATACAACGTCAATACCGGGACAGGACACTTGCAATAGCCCCCACCCTGCTCGGTGCAATCAAGGAGAATCCCATGGCCAAATCCGGTACCCGCACCATGTCCGCGCAGCACAAGGCCGCCCTCGCCGAAGGCCGCTCCGAAGGCCGCGCCGTGAAGGCGTACCTCGAGGCGCTCGAGCAGAACCGGCCCCGTCGTGGCCGCAAGCGCACGCCCGACTCCGTGACGAAGCGCCTCGCCGCGATCGATGCCCAGCTCGCCGACGCCAGCGCACTGGCGCGGCTGCAGCTCGTGCAGGAGCGCATGGACCTCGAGAAGGAACTCGAGTCCATGGGCCAGAAGGTCGACCTCACGAAGCTCGAGGGCGAGTTCGTGAAGACCGCGAAGAGCTACTCGGAGCGCAAGGGCATCTCGTACGCCGCCTGGCGCGAGCTCGGCGTGTCGGCCGACATCCTCAAGAAGGCCGGCGTCTCCCGCAGCTCCTGAGGTCAGGCGCGGGTGCGGGCCTGCTCGTCGGCGGCGGCGAGCAGGCTGCGCAGCAGCACCACGCCGTCGTCGCTGCCGAGCAGCAGGTCGCTGGCGCGCTCGGGGTGCGGCATGAGCCCCACCACGTTGCCGGCCTCGTTGCAGATGCCGGCGATGTCGTCGAGGCTTCCATTCGGGTTGTCGACGTAGCGCACCACGATCCGGTCGTCGGCGCGCAGCGCGGCGAGGGTCTCGGCATCGCACACGTAGTTGCCCTCGAAGTGGTTGATCGGGATGCGCAGCACGTCGCCCACGGTCGCGAGGTTCGTGAGCGCGGTGCGCGTGGTCTCCACCCGCAGTTCCGCGGTGTCGCACACAAAGGTGAGCCCCGCGTTCTTCTGCAACGCGCCGGGGAGCAGCCCGGCCTCGGTGATCACCTGGAAGCCGTTGCAGATACCGACCACCGGGCCCCCCGCAGCCGCGAAGGCCGCGACCGCGTCCATCACCGGGGAGAACCGGGCGATCGCGCCGGTGCGCAGGTAGTCACCGTGCGCGAACCCGCCGGGCACCACCACCGCGTCGACGCCACGCACGGACGCGTCGCCGTGCCACAGCAACACCGCCTCACCACCGAGTTGCTCGACCGCCCATTGCACGTCGAGCTCGCAGTTGGTGCCGGGAAACAACACGACGCCGACCGTCACCGTCATGCGACCAGCTCCTCGAAGCTGACCGTGTAGCGCTCGATGACCGGGTTGGCCAGCAGCTTGTGGCACATCTCGTCGACCTGCGCGAGCGCGGCCGCTTCGGAGTCGGCGTCGAGCTGCAGGCGGATGGTCTTGGCGATCGAGACCGCGCCCACGTTCGTGTAGCCGAGCGCCGGGAGCGCGCGCTCCACAGTGGCGCCCTGCGGGTCGAGCACGCCGGGAACGTGGGTGACGTCGATGCGGATTGCGAATCTCATGTGTCGTCTCCGTACCAGGTGTCGAATGCAAGGCCGGTGATGCGCTCGTATGCCTCCACGTACCGCGCCCGGGTGCCGGCGATGACATCGGCCGGCACTTCGGGAACGGGAGGCTTCTTGTCCCAGCCGATCGACTGGTAGTGGTCGCGCACGAACTGCTTGTCGAACGAGGGCGGCGAGGTGCCGATGCGGTATTCGTCGGCGGGCCAGTAGCGCGAGGAGTCGGGGGTGAGGACCTCGTCGATCAGGATGACCTGCTCGCCCAACACGCCGAACTCGACTTTGGTGTCGGCGAGGATGATCCCGTTGCGCTGCGCGTGCTCGGCGCCGAACGCGTAGATCATCAACGTGAGGTCGCGCACCTGCTCGAAGAGGTCGTCGCCGACGAGCGCGGCGGCCTCGACGTCGGTGAGGGGGAGGTCGTGGCTGCCCTCCGCCTTCGTGGTCGGCGTGAACAACGGCGCCGGCAATTGCTCGGCCTGACGCAGTCCCGAGGGCAGCGCGTGCCCCTGCACGGAGCCCGTCGCTTGGTAGTCGGACCAGGCGGAGCCGAAGAGGTACCCGCGCGCCACGCACTCGAGGCGGATGGGATCGGTGACCTGCACGAGCATCGAGCGCCCGGCGGCCTCGGGCCCCACGCCCGCCGGGAAGTCGGCGGGGTCGGACGACACGAGGTGGTTGGCGACCAGGTGCTCGGTGTCGGCGAACCACCAGGTGGACAGCGCGGTGAGTACCCGGCCCTTGCCGGGCACGAGGTTCGGAAGGATCACGTCGAACACCGACACGCGGTCGGACGCAACCATGAGCATGTGCGCGTCGTCGACGGTGTAGAGGTCGCGCACCTTCCCCGAGTAGCGGTGTTCGAGGTCGATGCTCACGCGCGCACGGACCCCTGATCGATCGGTTGGGCGAGGGTCGCGTCCATGGCCTCGAACGTGCGCCCGATGTTGGCGAGCGCGTGCTCGAGACTGAAGCACTCGGCAAGTCGGTCGTCGCCGAGCGTGTCCACGACGTCGGCGTCTTCGCGCAGCACCTCGAGGAACGGGCGGCGCTGTTCCCACGTGGCCATCGCGTTGCGTTGCACTGCGCGGTACGCGTCGTCGCGACCCATGCCGGCTTCCACCAACGCGAGCAGCACCGGCTGCGAGAACACCAGGCCGTACGACGCGTTCAGGTTCTCGATCATGCGCTCGGGGTACACGTGCATGCCCTCGACCACCGAACGGAACTTCACCAGCACGTAGTAGGCGAGCTCCAGCGAGTCGGGCATGATCACCCGCTCCACCGAGGAGTGCGAGATGTCGCGCTCGTGCCACAGCGCGACGTCTTCCATGCCGGCGGTGAGGTTGCCGCGCATGACGCGGGCGAGACCGCAGAGCTGCTCGCACTTCACCGGGTTGCGCTTGTGGGGCATCGCGCTCGAGCCCTTCTGCGACCCGGAGCGGAACGGCTCCTCGACCTCGCGCACCTCGGTGCGCTGCAGGTGACGGATCTCGAGCGCGAACGACTCGACCGTGGCGCCCACCGACGCGCACGCGTAGAGCACCTCGGCGTGACGGTCGCGGGCGAGCACCTGCGTGGCGGGCACCGGCTGCAGCCCGAGTTCACGGCACACGTGGGCCTCGACGGCCGGGTCGATGTTGGAGTACGTGCCGACCGCGCCCGACAGCTTGCCGACGGCGATGGCGGCCCGGGCCCGGGCGAGGCGCTCCCGGTCGCGGCGCACCTGGAGGGCCCACAGGGCGAGCTTCACGCCGAACGTGGTGGGCTCGGCGTGGACGCCGTGGGTCCGGCCGGCCATGGGCGTGTCTCTCCAGGTGCGGGCCTGGGCGACGATGGCGTGCTCGAGCGCCTCGGCGGCGTCGATCACGAGATCGAGAGCCCGGACGAGGATCACCGAGAGGGCGGTGTCGACCACGTCGCTGGAGGTGAGGCCGTAGT
>Ga0209048_10005005_pt1 | contig 12580 bp, 8 predicted proteins | sample FrelakmetCRP12CR_FD_187146 | JGI IMG/M metagenome (GOLD analysis project Ga0209048, IMG submission 187146) | Freshwater lake sediment microbial communities from the University of Notre Dame, USA, for methane emissions studies - CRP12 CR (SPAdes)... | ecosystem: Environmental > Aquatic >... | reverse complement strand
GGAGGCGGCCCCACCGACACTGTCCAAGGACGATATTTCTAGGCTGACCGAATGGTGCGCAAAGATGGTCTACGGTAACAACCCGTTCTTCGGTGGTATCGGCGGTGGTACATACGCAGCGACCTTCAGAAAGATGGGCATACCGGCCGTCGTCTGGGGCAAGGGGGACGAGGTGGCGCACCAGCCGAACGAGTACACGATCATCGAGAACATGGTAGGGGACGCGAAGGTGTTCGCGAACCTGTTCCTCCAGGAGTGACCGGAAGCCCGGTTTCTTCCCGGGTGAACCCCGCAGATAGAGAGGGCTCCGGCGCCGGAGCCCTCTTTCAAGGAGAGCTCTTGAGCGCGTTCCTGAAGAATCTCCTGCTGCTCGTGCTGTTTCTCGGCCTGAGCTATCTCTTCTTCCACCTCGCCCTCGACAATGACTTCTGGCAGAGCGACGACTTCTACTACCTCGCGCACGACCTCCACATGACGGAGACGAGAGCCGCCCTCTTCGACACCGCGCCGCCGTACAAGTTTCAGCCGCTCGTCTACGGCGCCTCCTACTATCTGTTCCACTTCTTCAAGTTCGAGCCGCGGGGATACTTCTTCGTCAACGTCCTCCTCCACGGGCTCAACGCGTTTCTCGTCTACCTCCTCGTGCGCACGCTCCTCAAGGACCGTGCCGTCGCCGTGCTCTCGGGGCTCCTCTTCGTCTTCACCGTCGGGAATTACGGCAAATCGGTCATGATCGTCTCGGGGCTCGAGGACCTCATCATCACGACGCTCACCCTCTGCACGATGATCTTCTACTTCAGGAACGAGCTCGCGGGAGGCGGCAGGATCAGATCGCCGTGGTTTTTCCTCACGCTCCTGTTCTTTGTCGGGTCGATGTTCACGCGGAGCACGAGCCTCTCGATCCTCGGCGCGTTTCTCGCGTTCAACTATGTCTTCCGGAGGGACACGGGGCACCGCGTCCTGAGCCCCGACTTCGTCATCCTTCTCGTGATCGCGGCCGCCGCGCTCATGCTGAAGACGCTCGTGTTCCACTACTCGCCCCGGTTCTATACGGAGAACCCGGGACCGCTCAAGGTCGTCCTCTACGCGGCGAAGAATCTGATCAGCTATCTCGTGCGGATGATATTCCCGATACACACGTCGCACCTCGTCACGGCGGCGGGACCCGCCGTGAGGTTCGTGTACGCCTTCGCGACCGAGATCAGGATCGTCATCGCGCTCACGGTGTTGTCGTATTCGTTTTTCGGGTTCATTTTCGGAAACCACGCGATCCGCTTTTTCATCGCGTGGACCTACATCATGGCGCTCCCCTTCGCCTTCTTCCAGTTTCCCGCCGACTGGCTCGACATCCGGAACCTTTACCTCGTCTCCGTCGGATTCGTCATGGTGATCTCGGCGGGGGCCGTCTATTGCTCGCGGCTCATACGGCATCAGCGCTGGCGCCGCTGCGTGCCGTTCCTCGTGCCGCTTTTCTTCGTCGTGCTCGCCCGGTTCATCATCGTTCAGCTCGACAATAACTACGAGCTCCGCTCGGCGCTGCCCGCGGCAGCCGCGCGCCGCACCGAGATCGTCCGGAGATACCCCTGGGTGACGATCGAAGGGACCAGACTGCGGTACAACTGGAGCGTGCCCGCGGGCTCAGGAGGAGACAAACCGTAGCCGCACGGTGGCTTCCCGCTCCAGAATCGCGATATCGCGCTTCCGAATCCGCACGCGAAACACCATCCGGCCGCGAGAGATCTTCCGCGAGAGAACCTTCGAGGCGCGCTCCACGGCGGCGATTCCTCTGCCGTCCTCGGGAGCCAGGAGCACCTCCGCCTCGACGAAATCCTTCCCCATATGAGCCTCGACGATCCCGAGGAGCTCCGGGAGACCCTCTCCCGTCGCCGCGCTCGCGAGCACCGCGCCCGGGTATCTCGCGCCGAGCGCCCTTCTGCCGGCGGCGTCCGCGATGAGATCTATCTTGTTGAGCACGAGGATCATGGGGATCCGCTCCCCCGCGGCCTCGCCGCCCGGCGTGCCGCACGGTTCGTCCTCGCACGCGGCGCCGCGCGCCTCCCCCCGGCCCCCGCCCCCGAGCACGTCGTCGAGGACCGCATTGACGATCTCGATGTGCTCCTCGCAGCGCTGAACGCCCACGTCGGCGACGTGGAGAAGAAGGTCGGCCTCCCGCACGTCGAGGAGCGTCACCTTGAAGCTCGCGACGAGATGGGGCGGAAGCTTGCGGATGAATCCGATCGTGTCGGTGAGAAGAAACGGCTCGCCGCCGGGGGTGTTCACGCGGCGCGTCGTCGAATCGAGGGTCGAGAAGAGGCGGTCGCTCTCGAGGACCGAGCTCCCCGCGACGCGGTTGAGGAGCGTCGATTTCCCGGCGTTCGTATAGCCGACGATCGTGACGTTGAAGAGCCCCTCGCGCCGCTTGCGGCGCTCTTCGGCGCCGCGGTGAATCTTCTCGAGCTCGCGCGTGAGACTGGCGATCCGGTCGCGCGCCCGGCGCCGGTCAACCTCGATCTGTGTCTCTCCCGGCCCTCTCGTCCCGATACCTCCCGCCTGCCGCGAGAGGTGCTCCCAGAGGCGCCTGAGGCGGGGGAGCGCGTAGTTGAGCTGGGCGATCTCCACCTGGATTCTCGCTTGGCGCGTGCGTGCCCGCCGGGCGAATATGTCGAGGATGAGCTCGGTGCGATCGATGACGTTGACGTCGAGGACCTTCTCGATGTTCCGCGCCTGGGCCGGCGACAGATCGTCGTCGAAGATGACCAGGTTGACGTTCCGGTCGTGAATCTCCCGCGTGAGCTCCTCGATCTTTCCCTTGCCGATGAAGGTCGCGCCGTCGATTCGCGTGCGGTTCTGAAGCGTCTGCCCCACGACCGCGGCGCCCGCGGTGCGGGCGAGGAGCTCGAGCTCGCGCAGGTTCTCGAGCTCGTCTTCGCGCCTGACGCGGGGCAGCGTGACGCCGACGAGGTAGGCCCGTTCGGCCGGTGTTTTGGATGACACGTCCCGGGTTGACCGCATCTACTTCTCTTCAGGCTCTTCGGCCGATTCGTCGGCGCCGGCTTCTTCCTCCGCCGCCTCGCTTCCCATGTCCCCCGCTTCGTCCCCCTCCGCCCCGGCGCCGTTCGATTCCTTCTCGCCGGCGATGAGCGCGACGTCGACGACGGCGTCCCCCTCGCCGAGGCTGATGAGCTTGACGCCCTTCGCGGGCCGCCCGAGAATGGATATGCTGTTGACCGGGGAGCGGATGATGATGCCGTTGTGCGTGATGATCATCACCTCGTCCTCCTCGATCACTTCCTTCACGGCCACGAGATCGCCGTTCCGCTCGTCGGTCGATATGGCGACGACCCCCTTGCCGCCGCGCCTGATGTTCCTGAAATCGCTGATCCGCGTACGTTTTCCGTAGCCGTGCTCGGTCACGGCGAGGAGCTCCGCGCCGCGTTTCACGACGACCATCTCGACGACGCGATCATCCTTGTCGAGCTTGACCCCCGTCACGCCCTGGGTCGCGCGCCCCATGTCCCGTGCGTCCTTCTCGCTGAAGCGGATCGCCTTGCCTTTGCGCTTGGCGAGGATTATGTCGTCGTTTCCCGAGGTGAGACGCGCCGCGATGAGCTTGTCCCCCTCGCGCAGGACCATCGCGATGATCCCGCCGCGCCGCGGGTTCGCGAAGGCCGAGATATGCGTTTTCTTTATGAAGCCGTCCTTCGTCGCGAGCATGAGGTAGGCGTCCTGGCCGAAATCGCCCACGGGGACGAAGGCGGTGACGTTCTCGTCGCGCGACATCTCGAGGAGGTTGACGATCGCCTTGCCGCGGGCGAGGCGCCCGCCCTGCGGGATCTCGTGCACCTTGACCCAGAAGCACCGGCCCTTGTCCGTGAAGAAGAGGATGTAGCTGTGCGTCGAAGCGATGAAGAGGTGCACGATGAAGTCCTCGTCCTTCATGCCCATCCCGGACACCCCCTTCCCGCCGCGGCGTTGGCGCCGGTAGGTGCCCGTCGGGATGCGCTTGATGTAGCCGGTGTGGGTGATCGTGATGATCATGTTCTCTTCCGCGATGAGGTCCTCGATCTGGAACTCCCCCTCCTGGTCGACGATCTCGGTCCGGCGCTCGTCGCCGAAGCGGGTGTTGATGTCGTCGAGCTCGTCGCGGATGATCCCGAGGAGCCGCGCGCGGCTTTCGAGAATCGAGCGGTAGAATTCGATCTTCTTGATGAGCTCGAGGTACTCGTCCTCGATCTTCTTGCGCTCGAGGCCGGTGAGGCGCTGCAGCCTGAGATCGAGGATCGCCTGCGCCTGGATCTCAGAGAGCTTGAACACCCTCACGAGCCCCTTGCGCGCTTCGTCCGGGGAGGCGCTCTTCTTGATGAGCTGGACGATCTCGTCGATATGGTCGAGAGCGATCTTGTATCCCTCGAGGATGTGGGCCCGCTCCTCGGCCCGCGCGAGGTCGTACTTCGTGCGCCGCGTGATGACCTCTTCCCGGTGGGCGAGGAAGCGCTCCATGAGCTCCTTGAGCGTCATGACGACGGGGCGCATCTTGTCGAGGGCGAGCATGATGATGCCGAACGTCACCTGGAGCTGCGTATGCGCGAAGAGCTGGTTGAGAACGACCTTGGGATAGGAGTCCTTCTTGAGCTCGATGACGATGCGCATCCCTTCCTTGTCCGACTCGTCGCGGACGTCCGAGATGCCCTGGATCTTCCCGTCGCGCACGAGCTCGGCGATCTTCTCGATAATCGAGGCCTTGTTCGCCTGGTAGGGGATCTCGCTCACGACGACGCTCGTCTTGCCGTTCTTCTGCGTCTCGATGTTGGCGCGGGCGCGGAGCGTGATCTTTCCCCTCCCCGTCGCGTAGGCCTCGCGGATGCCGGCTCGTCCATAGATGATCCCGGCCGTCGGAAAATCGGGCCCCGTCACGATGCGGGAGAGCTCCTCGATTGTTATCGCGGGCTTCTCGAGGAGGGCCTTGAGCCCGTCCACGATCTCTCCCAGGTTGTGCGGGGGAATGTTCGTCGCCATGCCGACCGCGATCCCCGATGCGCCGTTGATGAGGAGGTTCGGCACCCTGCTCGGGAGCACGAGGGCCATCTGGCGCGTCTCGTCGTAGTTGGGGCCGAATGCGACCGTTTCCTTTTCGAGGTCGGCGAGGAGCTCCTCGGATATCTCCGTCATGCGCACCTCGGTGTACCGCTCGGCCGCCGGGGGATCGCCGTCCACCGACCCGAAGTTCCCCTGCCCGTCCACGAGGGGGTACCGCATCGAGAAATCCTGCGCCATGCGGGCGACCGCGTCGTACACGGACACCGTGCCGTGCGGGTGGTAGTTGCCCGTCACGTCTCCGGTCAGCTTCGCGGATTTCCGGTAGGGCTTGTTGTGGGCGAGGCTGAGATCGTTCATCGCGAGCAGGATGCGCCGGTGGACCGGCTTGAGGCCGTCACGCACGTCGGGGAGCGCCCGCGAGACGATGACGCTCATCGCGTAGTCGAGGTAGCTGTCCTTCATCTCGTCTTCTATGTAGACCGGAATGATCCGCTGGCGATTGATGTCCATTCACTGCTCCTTGCGTGTCAGATATCCAGGTTCCTCACCGAGAGGGCGTTGTCGACGATGAAGTTCTTGCGCGGCTCGACCGCGTCCCCCATGAGGATCGTGAACATCTGGTCGGCCTCGACCGCGTCCTCGAGCATCACCTTTCGGATCGTGCGCCGCTCGGGGTCCATCGTCGTCATCCAGAGCTGGTCGGGGTTCATCTCTCCGAGACCCTTGTAGCGCTGCAGATATACGCCGTGGCTCCCGCCGAACTCCTTGAGAATCTTGTCTTTTTCCTTGTCATCGTACGCGTAGCGCTCGTCCTGCCCCTTCTTGGCCCGGTAGAGCGGCGGCTGCGCGATGTACACGTAGCCATGTTTGATAAGCTCCGGCAGGTAACGGAAGAGGAGCGTGAGAATGAGCGTCCGGATGTGCGCGCCGTCCACGTCCGCGTCCGTCATGATGATGATCTTGTGATAGCGCGCCTTCGCGATGTCGAAATCCTCCTCGCCGACGCCCGTTCCGAGCGCCGTGATGACCGTTTTGATCTCCTCGCTCGAGAGAATCTTGTCGAGGCGCGCCTTCTCCACGTTGAGAATCTTCCCGCGGAGCGGCAGTATCGCCTGGAAGCGGCGGTCGCGCCCCTGCTTTGCGGAGCCGCCCGCCGAATCCCCCTCGACGAGGTAGATCTCGCACTGCGCCGGATCCTCGAGCGAGCAGTCGGCGAGCTTCCCGGGGAGCGTGCTCGTCTCGAGCGCGCTCTTCCGCCGTACGAGGTCCCGGGCCTTCCGGGCCGCCTCTCTCGCGCGCGCCGTCTGGAGCGCCTTCTCGATGATCTTGCGCGCCACCGGCGGGTGCTCCTCGAGGAACTCCGAGAGCTTCTGCCCGACGGCGCTCTCGACGTAGCCTTTGATCTCGCTATTTCCGAGCTTCCCCTTCGTCTGCCCCTCGAACTGCGGCTCGGGGAGTTTCACGCTGATGACGGCGGCGATTCCCTCGCGGATGTCGTCCCCCGACAGCGTCGTTTTTTCCTTCTTGAAGAGGGCCGCCTTGGCCGCGTAGTTGTTGAGCGTGCGCGTGAGCGCCGCCTTGAAGCCGATGAGGTGCGTCCCGCCGTCGATTGTGTTGATGTTGTTCGCGAAGGCGAAGATGCTCTCGGCGTATCCGTCGTTGTACTGGATCGCGCACTCGAGCTCGTAGTCGTCGCGCTTGTCCTCGATGTAGATCGGCGGCGTGTGGAGGACGTCCTTGTTCTGGTTGAGATACTTGACAAACGAGACGATGCCCCCCGAGTACTTGAACTCGTGCCGCTTGTTCGTCCGCTGATCCTCGAAATTGATCGTGATCCCCTTGTTGAGAAACGCGAGCTCCCGGAAGCGCTGCGAGAGCGTGTCGAAGCTGAACTCCATGGTCGTGAAGATCTCTTTGTCCGGGTAGAAGGTCACGCGCGTCCCGCGGCGGTCCTTTGTGCCCGTTTGCGGCTCCGTCTTGAGGTCGTACGCCGGCGCCCCGCGCTCGTACCGCTGCGTGTAGGCCTTCCCGTCGCGCCAGATCTCGACATCGAGCCACTCCGAGAGCGCGTTCACGACGGATAGGCCGACGCCGTGGAGCCCGCCCGACACCTTGTAGCTCTTGTGATCGAATTTGCCCCCCGAGTGGAGCATCGTGAGAACGACCTCCACGGCGGGCCGTTTCTGCGTCGGATGTATGTCCACCGGAATGCCTCGCCCGTTATCGATCACCGTGACGGTGCCTTCCGTCTGGATGGAGATATCTATCTGGTCGCAGTGCCCCGCCATCGCCTCGTCGATCGAGTTGTCCACGACCTCGTAGATCATGTGGTGCAGCCCGTGGATGTCGGTCGACCCGATGTACATCGCCGGGCGCTTGCGCACCGCATCGAGCCCTTTGAGAACCTGTATGCCTTTTGCCGTGTAGTCCTGGGTCATGCCCTATCTGTTCTCCTTTTCGATCTCGAGGCGAATAACCTTGACCTCGACTTTCGGAAATTCCTTCTTGAGGCGCTCGATGATCTGTCTCTGGTGAAACCAGAGTTCCTGCATCCAGACGCTGCTCTCGACTTCTATGAAGAGGATGCCGTCTCTCAGCACCCGCGGGCGGCTTCTTTGCGCGATGACGGGCCCGACGACCTCCGCCCATCCCTGGATAAGCCTCGCTTCCTCGAACTTGTCGTCGAGCCCCATGAGCTCGAGCACGCGGGGAAGAATCTCTCCGACCCGGGCCGATGCTTTCTTTTCCACCTCTGAAGCGTACCTCCCTGCGGATATCAGATTTTATTAAGAAACCCGCGAAAAATAAACAAGAAAGTGGCCGTTTTGGGGGCCCATTTTGGCGCTACCCTCCGGCCGTAACGGCCCCCCCCTCCACCGAGAACCGCGCGGCCCCCGCCGGGAGGCCGCCGAGCTCGTCGGGGCGGGGCGTCGTGATGAAGCTCTGGTAGCTGTCGGTGAGATGCTCCCGCACGCGAGAGACCGTCTCGCTGTCGAGCTCCGAGAAAATGTCGTCGAGAATGACCACCGGCCGCTCCCCCCGCTTCTCGAGAATGGCGAGCGCCTGGGCGAGCTTGAGGACGAGGGCGGCGAGGCGTTTGCGCCCCTGCGATCCGTAGCGCCGCAGCTCCGATGATTCGAGGAAGATGCGGACGTCGTCGTAGTGCGGCCCCGCCATCGTGTAGCCCCGCCGCCGCTCCTCCTGGCGAACCCTCGCGAGCGCCTCGCGGAGCGCCTCCTCCGTGTCCTTCCCGGCCGGATTGAACGACGAGACGTATTCCATGCGAAAGCCGCTCGGAGCGCCCAGGACCTCGCCGAAGAGCCGCTGCGAGCGCTCTTCGATCTCCCGCATCGCCTCGAGGCGGCTGCGCACGATCGAGGCCCCCTTCGCGGCGAGCGCCTCGTCCCAGGGCTCGATCCCGGCCGGCGCCGCGCACTCGCGCGCGGAACGCTCGAGGAGCGCGTTGCGCTGCCTCAGGACCAGCCGGTACTCCTTGATCTCGCGCAGGAACGGGGGGGAGATCTGCGCGGCCGTGTAGTCCAGGTAGGCCCGGCGCTCCGCGGGAGGGCCCGCCGCGAGGAGTATATCCTCCGCGACGAATATCACCCCGGGTATGATGCCGACGATCTCGGCGAGCCCCGACGCCCTTTTCCCGTTGATCGACACCCGCGCCCGGCCGCCGCGCTCGAGCCCCGCCTCAATATCGAAGGCGACGCCCGAATCGCTGGTCCCGGCGAGCTTCGTGAAGAAATAATCCCCCTCGAAGCGCACCGCCTCGTCGAGGCTCCGGGTCCTGAAGGATCTCCCGAGAGAAAAGAGGTAGATCGCCTCGATGATGTTCGTCTTGCCCTGGGCGTTTCGGCCCGTGATGAGGTTGAAGGTGGGGGAAAAGGACAGCTCCGCTCGCGCGATATTGCGGAAATTGACTATCTCGAGGCCCCGGACGATCACCCGCCATCACCCCCGCCCCGCCGCCGCGTCCGTCAACCGATCCTCAGTGGCATGATAATGCAGAGCTGCTTCACGTTTCCGCCGTCGCTCGCGGGTTTCACGAGACCCGCGTTGTCCGGGCGGTCCAGAAGAAACACGATCTCCTCCGCGTCGACCGTGCGCAGGATGTCGAGGACATAGGTGGCGTTGTAGCCGATGTCCATGGGCTCCCCCGAGAAGGATGCTTCGAGCTCCTCGCGCGCCTCGCCGAGCTCCTGCGTGCTGACGTTGAGGGTGAGCTTGTTCTTCGCGATGGAGAACACGACCTGCCGGGTAAGCGAGTCGGAGAGGATGGAGACGCGCTTTGTCGCCTCCGCCAAGGCCGAGCGCGACACGACGAGCTCCTTCTCGTTCTTCGCAGGGATCACGCGCTGGTAGTTCGGGAACGGCCCCTCGAGGAGCCTCGAATAGATCGTCGTCCCCTGCATTTCAAAGCTGATGCTGTTCTCGCCGACCGATATCCGTACCTCTTTTTCCCCTTCCGCGTAGGTGCGCATCGTCGCGAGCGCCTTCGGCGGCACGATCACGTCCATCTTGTGGACGTTCCCGAGATCCATCGCGATCTCGACCTTCGCGAGTCGGTGCCCATCCGTCGATATCATGCTGATGCCCTTGCGGTCCACCTCCCAGAGGACGCCGCAGAGCGCCGGCCTCGTGAGGTCCGTCGAAACCGAGTACACCGTTTTCTGCGCGAGCTCTCCGACGATTTCAGGATCTATCGTGAAAGCCGTTTTGCTCTCCTGCTTCGGCAGCTTCGGGAAATCGTCCGCGCTTCGCGCGTTCACGACGAACCTGCTTTTCCCGCAGACGATGATGAGCTTCTCCCCCTCCGTCTCGAGCACAACCTCCGCCCCCGCGAGCGATTTCACGATCTCGGCGATCTTCCTCGCCGGAGCCGCGATCTTTCCTTCCTCCGTCACACTCCCGTTCACCTTCGATGTCACCGAAATATCGAGATCCGTGGCGGATATTGTAAAATCCCCCTTCTCGGCGCTCATGAGGACCGTCGAAAGAATCGGCATCGTCGTCTTGCCCGGAACAACACCCGATATGGCGTTCATCTTGCGGCTCAACTCATTGAGCGGGACACTGACCTTCACACCGCCACCTCCTGCCGTGGAACGGGTTGAAATGATAGAAGCATCATAAAGCGGTCCTGAATGGAAAAACGATAATACGCCATGATCAATGCCGCTTCAAGAGAAAAGAGGGCGCACCGGAGATTCCTGCGAGCGCATATCCGGATCATACCACTCCCTCTGAATATCTAAATAATACTGTAGTGGGAGTAGGCTCGGTGTATATGTCGAAAGACGGCGAATCTCCAGTGCGGGTCTTCATCTTCTCGTGCTCCCTTTGGTTGAAAGATATGTCGACTTCTCTTGTTTCTCCACGGCGGCCGCGTCCACTCGCCCGCATTCCACAGCTATCAACAAGCGCACTGTCGAAAGTGTGGGAAGTGCGGCGTTTGGGCCGCCGCGTCACGCCAAAAGCTCTTCCTTGATCGCCTGGATTCTTCTATTGAGCGCCGGATCGCCCTTGACCGCGGCAGCCACCTTGTTGAAGCCGTAAAGGACCGTGCTGTGATCGCGGCCGCCGGTTTTGCGCCCGATCTCGACGAGAGACAGGTCGGTCATCGTGCGTGCGAGGTAGATGCTGACCTGGCGCGCGAGGACGACACGGGAGATCCTCGTCTTGGCCCTGAGGCTGTCGAGCGGGATATCGAAGTGCTGGGCGACCGCCTTCTGAATCGCCTGGATTGTGACCTTTCTCGGGGAGGCGTCCCGCACGAAGTCCCGCAGGACCTCGCGGGCCATCTCCGCGTTGATCTCGCGGCGGGTGAGGCTCGAGCACGCGAGAAGCTTTATGAGCGAGCCCTCGAGCTCGCGGATGTTGCTCTTCGCGTTCTCGGCGACGAGCTGGATGACGTCGTCCGGGATCTGGATGTGCTCCTTGTCGACCTTCTTCCTGAGAATCGCGATCCGGGTCTCGATGTCGGGCACCTGGATGTCCGTGATGAGGCCCCACTCGAATCGCGACGTCAGGCGCTCCTCGAGCGTCGGGATCTCCTTCGGCGGCCGGTCGCTCGTGAGGACGATCTGCTTGTTCGCGTTGTGAAGCGCGTTGAAGGTGAAAAAGAACTCCTCCTGCGTGCTTTCCTTGCCGGCGAGGAAGTGAACGTCGTCGATAAGGAGAATGTCGATGTTGCGGTAGCGGTCCTTGAACTCGTGCGTGGACCCCGAGCGGATCGCCTGGATGAGATCGTTCATGAAGCCTTCCGCCGAGACGTACGAGATGCGCATCTTCTTGTGCTTCTCGAGGACGCGGTGCCCGATGGCCTGGATGAGGTGCGTTTTGCCGAGCCCCGCGCCGCCGTAAATGAACAGCGGGTTGTAGACGCGGGCGGGCTGATCGGCGACGGCGAGCGCCGCGGCGTGGGCGAGACGATTGTTGCTCCCGACGACGAACTCTTCGAAGACGTAGCGCGCGTTGAGCTGCACGTTGTTCGGAAACACGACGGGCTCGCTCACGATCATCCCGCGCGCGGCGTCGGCTTCGGGCGCGGAGACTCGCGGGGGCGTCGCGGAGGCGATGAACTCGATGCTATAGTCCTCGCCGAGCGTTTCGCGCACCGCGTGCTGGATCCTCTGGGTGTGATGCTCGGCGAGCCAGTCGACGAAGAACGGGTTCGGCCCCTCGATGACGAGGCGCCCGTTCTCGCAGCTCACGAGCCGTGTCGGTTTGAACCATGTCTGGAAGCTCTGCGCGTTGACGTGTGCGCTTATTCGGGCGAGTATCGCGTCCCAGAGGTGTATCAGCCGGTCTTTCATCGTCGATATGCGAGGGGAAAATGGCCCCAAAACCCTACCTTGCGCCCCCAACAGGGAACGCAAAATCCTTATAAGGAGATTGCCTGAAATCTCCTTGAATTACGCCGGTTCCCCACAATTGTGGAAAACCCCGCAACATCATTTTTTGTAATAGTATCGGCGGGCTTTCAATATTAGCTTTAGAGCGTTATCCACATTTGAGAAAGAGCATGTGGCCAAGATGTAAGACGTAGTGGCCGTCACCGCTCACGGGGAGCTGTTCCCCCATCCCGCGGGGGGAAATCTAGCACACGTTTTTGGGCATATCAAGAGAATTCTGGGCGCCGGGGGAAAATTTTTGTAACCCACTGCGACAAAAGAAATTAAAGTGATATCAAAAGAAAGATGGGGCTTGACATAAAAATCGGGGTCCGCGACTGAGGCGGGAGGGTGGACGAAACCCTCGATGCGGGAAAGAGATAGAAATTCGCGCCATAAAAGGCTTGACAAGCATTATCAGCTTTTCTATCCTTCTCTGCTTTTATATAATAGGGGATGAGTTCACAGTAGCGTGTCCGGGCCAAGGGAGACTTGAGAAGGGTGCACCATGAAGCGAACATACCAACCTCACAACACCAGAAGAAAGACAACGCACGGTTTCAGAAAACGCATGAGCACGAAGAACGGACGTCTTGTACTGAAAAGGAGGAGAGCGAAGGGAAGAAAACGCCTGAGCGTCTGAT
>Ga0209048_10005004_pt1 | contig 12580 bp, 10 predicted proteins | sample FrelakmetCRP12CR_FD_187146 | JGI IMG/M metagenome (GOLD analysis project Ga0209048, IMG submission 187146) | Freshwater lake sediment microbial communities from the University of Notre Dame, USA, for methane emissions studies - CRP12 CR (SPAdes)... | ecosystem: Environmental > Aquatic >... | reverse complement strand
TCGGGCCGGAGGGCTTCACGGTCCCGAGCGTGACGGTCGACCCGCGGCCCGGCGGGCGTTACCGGATCGAGATGCATTCGCCGGAAGGCTCCGTTCACGTGGTCACCGGCGAGTTTCGCGAGGTCCGCGCGCCGGAGCGGCTCGTCTATTCGTGGGCGTGGCAGGAGGGCGACCACACGGGCAACGAGTCGACGGTGACGCTGACCTTCGCCGACAAGGGCGGGAAGACCGAGGTGACGCTCGTCCACTCGGGCTTCGCGTCCGAGGAGGGCAAGCTCGCGCACAACAAGGGGTGGACGAGCGCCTTCGACGGCATGGGCAAGGCGCTCGCGGGCACCGCGAAGCCGACGACGGCGGGTCCGACGATCCTCGGCACTCCGCGCAGCACCTACGTGCGCAGCGCGCGGATGGCCTTCGTCGAGAAGGGCGTCGCGTATGCGCTCGAGCCGCACGCGCCGCATTCCCCGCCGATCGATGCGATCCATCCTTTCGGCAAGGTGCCGGTGTTGCGTTGCGGGGCGCTGACGCTGTTCGAGTCGAGCGCGATCCTGCGCTACATCGACGAAGCGTTGCCCGGTCCGAAGCTGATGCCCGACACGCCGGCGGACCGTGCCCGCGTCGAGCAGTGGATCAGCGCGACGCATTGCTACCTGTACGACGCGATGATCGCGCGCTACGTGCTCCAGTATGTCTTCCCGCGCGGCGCGGACGGCAAGCCGGACCGTGCCGTCATCGACAAGGGCATCGCCGACATGAGGGCGCAGTTCGCGCTGCTCGAGCCGGCTTATGGCGGGCGCGACTGGATTGTCGGCGACCGGCTCACGCTCGCCGACCTGCTGCTCGCCCCCATCGTGTTCTACGTGCAGGCGATGCCCGAAGGCAAGGACGTGCTTGCACCGTTCGCGAACGTGCGGCGCGCCCATGCAGCCATCGCTGCGCGCGCGAGCTTCCAGGCGACGATGCCGCCGATGGGTTGAGCCGCGCGATTCCCAGGCGGCGTCCATGAGCTTCTCCTCCGTGTTCGCAGCCGGCAAACCTCTGCCCTTACACCGTAAGACCCTTGTACAAATGCACCCTTACGGCGTAAGATTGCAACTGTCATGGCTCGCAAGGCCCCACCAGTCGCGGTCCCCGCGCGCCAACGCCTCACGCGTGAGCGAATCGTCGCCGCCGCCCGTGCGCTGATCGACCGGGACGGCCTCGGCGCCTTCAGCGTTCGCGGCCTCGGCGCGGCGCTCGGCTGCGAGCCGATGAGCGTCTATCACTATTTTCCCAGCAAGGCGCATTTGCTGGACGCGCTCGTCGACGATGCGCTGTCCTGTGTGCTGACCGTCCCGCCGGACGAAGATCCGGTCGACCGGCTGCGCGCGATGGCGCGATCCTACCGCGCACTCGCGCATCGCCGCCCCAGGCTATTTCCGCTGATTGCGGTGCACCGCCTCAATACGCTGGCCGGCGTGCGCGTCATCGAGGAAGTTCTGCGACTCGTCCACGCCGCGATTCCCGACGACCGACTCGCCACGCAGTATTTTCGCGTCTTGAGCTACTACCTCGTCGGCGCCGCGCTGGACGAAACCGCTGGGTACGCGAATGGTCCGTCGGCGGCCGAGCCGGCGAGCGAAGAGTACCTCGCGGAGAATTGTCCGCACCTCGCCGCCGCGGCTCGATTCCAACCGCCGGAGTGGCGGGAAAGCACGTTCGAGCTCGGTCTCGAGAGTCTGCTCGACTCGATGCGCGCCGCTTCGCATTCCATCGAACGGCACGACACCGCCGCGCTCCACTCGCCGAAGCCCGTCATCCGCCCCAAGCACTGAAACGCGCCCCGCCGCATCGATTCCGCAACGTTCACGCTCGCGTTCGCTGCGTTCGCGGTGCAGTACCGCTGGTGGCAAGTCCACGACGCGCGCTCAGTGCGCCGCGACGTCGTAGAACCACCACTGGTGCGTCGTGTAGGGGTTGAGCTTGTAGCCCTTGAGCCAGGGCTGCGTGACGACGTTGGTGTACGGGTAGTCGGTCAGGATCCACGGTGCGTAGTCGAAGATCAGGTTGTTCATGCGGTCGAAGAGCGCGGTGCGCGGCGGGCCGTCCGGCAAGGCGAGCGCCTGCTCGAACAGCGCGTCCATTTCTGGCAGGCGCATCCGCGCGTCATTCGACGTGCCGATGTTGCGGCTGTAGAAATAGCTGTAGTAATCGCGGCCGTCGGGGATGCTGCTGATCCAGCCGAAGCCCCACAGCATCAGCTGGCCCGCCTCCGACATCTTGTTCAACTCCGGCCATTTGTTCTTGAGGAACGTGACGCGGACGCCGATCGCGTCCATGCTGCGTTTCCACAACTCATCGCTCACGCGCGACGCCGCGTCGGGCGTCGAGCCGACCACCAGCGTCAGCGGCTTGCCGTCGGGCAGCTCGCGGTACCCGTCGCCGTCGCGATCCTTGTAGCCGAAGCGGTCGAGCAGCGCGCGGGCCGCGACCGGATCGTATCCATACTTGGGGACGTATTTCGGGTCATAACCATAAAGCGGCGGCGGCACCGGCTGCGTCGCGGGAATCGCCTGCCCGTTGAGAAACTGGCGGATGCGCGCATTGCGGTCGTAGCCCATGCTTACCGCGCGCCGCAGCGCGAGCTTTTCCGGCGCGTAGCCGCCGACGAGCGGATTTTCCAGATTGAAATAGAAGAACGAGATCGACGGCGAGACCTGGCGGTGCAGCACCAGGTTTCGCTTCGCGAATTCCGGCTTGAGATTGGCGCCGACAAGGACGTTTTCGGCAAGGGTCGCAGGCACTTCGAAATAGTCGAGCGCGCCCGAGTTGAAGCTGAGGAGGCGCGGCTGGGCTTCCTCGACGATCCTGATGTCGACGGTCCCCGCAATGGGCAGCTGCTTCCCGATCAACCCTTTCGCGATGGCGGCATCGCCCGGTTCACCGTCTGGTCCAGGCGCCGGGTAGGGAAATTCGCGGAAGGTGGGATTGGCCTCCAGCACGATCCGCTGTCCGCGGATCCACTGCTTCAGGACGTAGGGGCCGGTGCCGACCGGGTTTTCCATGACCCGGTTGCTTCCGTCCTTGTACATGTCGACGACCTCGCGCGCGACGGCGCCGAATTGCCCGGTCGCGAGCCACCACGCGAACGCGTAATCGGGGTGATTGAACCGTATCTGCAGCGTATAGCGGTCGATCGCCCGCAGGCCCTCGATCGGGGCATCGTAGTCGAGCGTGCCCGCTGCGCGGGCGCGCGCGAGCACGTCGTCGAGGCCGACCAGGTTCTTCTCGAGCAGGTACAGCCAGTACGAATGGATCTTCGGATCGATGATCCGCTTGATGGTGTAGACGTAGTCTTCCGCGGTGAGCTCGCGCGGCTTGCCCTTGAAGGCGGCATCGGCGGCGAAGAAGATGCCGCGCTTCACCTTGATCGTGTACGTGCGGCCGCCGTCGGTCACGACGGGCAGGCTCTCGGCGGTGTTGGGCACGAGGCGAACCGGCCGTGCGAAGTAGTCGTACGCGTAGAGCGGCTCGAAGATCGCCCGGCAAACGTCGAACGAGTAATTGTCGTAGACCGCCTGCGGATCGAAGCCGTTCTCCGCGATCGGGAACGCGACATGCAGCGTCTTGGCCATGTCGGCGGCGGCCGCCGCCGTGGCGACCATGCCGGCGAAAAGCAGAACAGCCAGGATCCTGAGCCGCATGCGCATTCGATACCCTCGTTACCGCGGACGTGACCTTATACTGTGACTCCGGAGCGCACGGCAAGCGCCGCCGCCCGGCGCGGGCGAGTTGGCGCGGCGCCCGCGAACGTCGTACCATCGAAACCCCCCGGCGATTTCGCCTCCCAAGATGCGTCGCTTCCAGCGCGGCTCGATTCTATCCAGCGTCCTCGGCATCGTCGTTTGCGGCGCGCTGGGCGGCGTGGCCGCCTGGGCCGTCGTCACGCTCATGGGCTGGGACGGCACGTTCGCGGCGATCGTCGCCGCGTTGATCGGCATGGTGGTCGCGACCGCGTCGTGGACTGCACTGACGTCGCTGCTGCGCATGCTGAGGCGCGCTCGATGAGCGGCGGCTACGACATCGCCGCAATTGCAACCCGCCTCATCAAGGCCTACGACACGGCGACGCAGATCGCCCCCATCACGCAGGCGGAGCCGGCGTTCGACATCCCTGCCGCCTACGAGGTCCTGCGCGAAATCGAAAACCGCCGCCGGATCGCGCAGGGCTGGCAGACCGTCGGGCGCAAGATCGGATTCACCAACTCGACGATCTGGTCCCGCTACGGCGTGTACCAGCCCATGTGGGCGCACATCTGGTCGCATTCGATGCACTTCGCGAAGGATGGCCACGCGACGCTCGACCTGAAGCCGTTCGTCCAGCCGCGCATCGAGCCCGAGGTCGTCTTCCGGCTGCGCGCGCCGTTGCCGCCGACGAGCGATCCGATCGAAATCCTGCGTTGCGTCGAGTGGGTCGCGCCGGGGTTCGAGATCGTGCAATCGCATTTTCCCGATTGGAAGTTCACGGCCCCCGATTGCACGGCGGCGTTCGGCCTGCATGGCGCGCTGATTGTCGGCACGACGATTCCGGTCACCGACCGCAACCGGCATGCGCTCGCCGCCGCGCTGCCGACCTTCCCGCTGACGCTGCGCAAGGGACGCGCCGTCGTCGAGCGCGGGATCGGTTCCAACGTGCTAGGGAGCCCTGCGCTGGCGCTTGCGCATCTCGCGCGCGTGCTCGCCACGCAGCCGCAGTTTCAGGCGCTCGCGGCCGGCGAGGTCATTACCACGGGAACGATCACCGACGCGTGGCCGATCGCGGCCGGGGAGACGTGGGCGAGCGACTACGGCACGCTCGGGATCGGCGGCGTGACGGTCGAGTTCAAGTAGCGCGCAACGCCGTTTACGCGACGCTCAGTCCACGCTCATTTTACGTAGAGCCCGCGCGTCCTGTGCCAATCCTCGATGCTCTCCGTCGGAAAGCGCGGAAAGTGCGTGTGCGCCTTGCCCGCGGGAATGTCCGCCCATGGCGCCGCGAAATCCAGCATCAATTCGACTTCCTCGGGCGGCTTCGGCAGGGGTGTGTCGATGGCCGAGGCAAACGGATAGACCCATTCGGGCCATTGCGGGTCGAACGCCCACAGCGCGCTGCCGCATTTCGCGCAGAAATGGCGCCGAGCCGTCGACAGCGTCGGGCGCGCGCCCGGTTTTTCGCGCAGCCGCGCGCGGTAGACGCTGACGTTCTTCGCCCCGCGCACGCGCAGCGATGCGGCATCGCCCATGATGTTGATCGCATAGCCGCCGCCGCCCGCCGTCTTGCGGCAGATCGAGCAATAGCAGCGCATGAACGGGTAAGGCGTGTGCGACGCGACCGTGAACTTCACGGCGCCGCAGTGACAGGATCCTTCGAGCTTCATGGTCGCCTCCTTGGTGCGTGACGAGGCGAATGATAGCGCCGCGCGTCAGAGCAGGGCGCCTTCCGCCGTCGCGACGACCACGTAGCGCAGCGGCCCGCCCGCATCGACCGCGTCGAACGGATAGCACGTGACGAGCGTGAGGGTCCGTTCCGCCGGCAGGCGCGGAAGGCGGAGATTGCGCTGGTCGGCGACCTCGATCCCGCGGACGCGATAGTGGAATCGCTGCCCCGCGGGCATCTCGACGATCAGCGCGTCGCCGACGGCGAGCTCGCGCAGGAAGCGGAAGTGCGTGTCGCGATGCGCGGAGATCACCGTGTTGCCCGCTGCTCCGGGCATCGCGGACCCGTCGTGATGCCCGGGGCCGAAGGCGAGCGTGCGCCCCGTCGCGCCCGCGAGCACGAGGAGGTCGACGTCCTGCGCCGGCGCGACCAGCCGCGCGACGGGCGTGGTGTCCGCCCATGGCCACGGTCGTGCGGGTACTCCGGTCGCCTGCGTCGCGACCCATGCGCGATGGAGCAGGACCTGAGCGAGCAGCGCCTTCGCGTGGATGTAGGCGGCGTTTCCCGCGAGCACGACACCGAGCGCCAGACACGCCGCGGCGATCCATTTCAGCACCCTCCGGCGCGGACGCGCCGTTCGCGCGCCACCGCCGACGGGGGAAGACTCGGCCCTCGGGAAGCGGAACGCGATGCCGGGCGGCGATGCGCGCATCCAGTTCCGAACATCGCAAGCGGGAGGGCCGAAAGATCCTCCCCGGTCGGCGGTGGTTTGCATGTCAGTGTCCTTGCGCGAAGTGCTTCAGTCTGCCGTTCGCGGATGACCACGCGATGACGGCGAAGAGCAGCGCGACGAGGCCCAGCAGCAGGTGCAGCGTCGCGGGCGTCGCGGTCTGCGCGCCGCCGAAGATCGCTTCGAAGGACGCGCCTTCCGGCAGGTTGGTCGGCAACGCCGATTGCACGCTGGTTGTCCCGGGCGGCGCCGTGGGCGTGACGTCGATCGCGACGAGGCTCGTGTACTTGCTCACCAGGTGATGCGCGAGCGCGACCTCGATCACCGCCTTCTTGACGTCCATTTCCGACTCGCCGCCCTTCAGCGCGTCGGTGAGCGCCTCGATCTTCGCGCGTGCCCACAGCACGCCGATGCCGGGCTCGGCGGCGCTCGCCGACAGCGGCACGGTGGCACTCCACGGCACGCCGCCCCGCCGGCCGGTGATCGTCACGCCGCCATCGAGCGCGTCGGTCTGCGCGACGACGACGATCGGCTCGCCCGCGTAGAGGTCGCCCGGCTCGCGTGGCCATACCTCCGACTTGCCCGGCCAGGAGATCGCGATGTCGGTCAGCACCGGGCTTTCGAGCTTGGTGAAGAGCGCGCCCATCTTCTCCGCGACCTCGCGGACGTCGCCGATGAACGTGAACGTGCCGCGCCCGTACTGCGCGGCCTTCGTGAGGAAGAAGGAATTCGGCGCGGACCCGATGCCGACCGTGAAGAGACGCCGATCGGAAAGCCGCGCGCGGATCAGCGCAACGAGCTCGCCTTCGTTGCCGACCGCGCCGTCGGTCAGGAACACGACCTGGCGCACGAAGCCTGGCGCGACGTCGTCGGTGAGCGCCGCTTCGAGCGCGGGCTTCATCTCGGTGCCGCCGCGTGCGCGCAACGCGGTGACAAAGGCCCGGGCCCTCGCCAGCGTGCTCGTGTCGACCGGCATGGGCGCGCCGAACAGCGCCTTCGTCACCGAGTTGAATTCGATCACGTTGAAGCGGTCGCCGGGCTGCAACCGGTCGAGCGCCATCTGCAGCGACTGCTTCGCCTGTCTGATCGACGTTCCCTCCATCGATCCCGACGTGTCGATGATGAAGACCGCTTCGCGCGGGCTGCGCTGCGCGCCGGCACCGGCAATCGGCGCCGGTGGCACGATCATCGCGACTGCGTAAGTCTTGCCGTCTTTGTGCTCGGCGAAGACGGCGGCGCCGGGTGCGGCTGCGACATCGGGCGTCCAGACGAGCTCGAAATCGCGGTTCGCGGGGACCGGCCCGTTGGCGAGCGTGATCGCGTAGCGATGGTCGACGGACTCGCTGACGTCGATCCGGTGGTACGGACTGTCGATCTTCGACAGCGCGAATCCGGGGTTCAGCGCGACGTTGATCGTCACCGGGTTGATGAATCCGAGGTCCGGATGCGTGACGGGCGGCGTGATCCGCTCCGCGTCGGGCACCTGGTCCGTGTTCACGCCCCAGCCCGTGCCCGGCTCGCCGTCGATGGCGCTGCTGCCGGGAACGTACCGCGGCGCGACGACCATCGGGAAGCGCAGCCGGAACGCGCCGGTGTCGTAGCGCAGCGTCTCCTGGTATTCGATCGTGACCGTGACGACCTCGCCCGGCCCGATGTGCGCGACACTGGTCGTGAACACGTTGGGCCGTTCCTGCTCGACGAGCGTGGCCTTGCGGCCCTCGGTCTTTGCTTGCTCATACGCGGCGCGCGCCTCGCCGCGCTCGCGGATCTGCCCTTCGATCCGCCGCTGGCCGATCCTCATGTCGAGGTGATCGACCGCGGCCTTCTCCGGCAGCGGAAACACGTAGACGCCTTCCGTCCATTCGGTCGTCGGGTTGGCGAAGCGCTGCGTCACCGTCGTGCGCGCCGTCATCCCGCTCACGGCGACGTCGACATCGGTGAAGAGCAGGGGCGCCGCGACGGGCGCTTCCCCGGCGGCGCGCTTCAGCATCAGCGTTCCCTGCCCGGGGACGGCGCCCAGCTCCGCGGCATCCGCTTGCGTGGAGACGATGAAGATCGCGAGTGCGAGCGCGAGGCTGATGACGAGACCCGCCGCAAACGCCTCGGCGGCGAGGCGCGCGACGTCGCGGTAGACGTGACCGCGCAATGAGTGTGCGTTGGATGCGCTGAAGTTCCTGTCGGCGTTCATGGCATTTCCCTTGTGAAGGATTCCGGCCCGGAGGCGCGGGCGCGTTTTTGTTGCCCTCACGCTGCATTGAAGGCCCCGGAAGCGGCGATGCCGGGCGGAGAACGGGGCAGGGCGGCGAAGAATCGTGGCAACAAAATGGCAGGGGGCGTCACCGCGTCTACAATCGAGGCTTTTCCCGAACCCAGGCGTCTCCCATGGCTACCCCATTCCAGAACTACATCGCGGGCGCGTGGACCGCCGGTCCGTCCGTCACCGTCAACCGCAATCCGTCGGACGTCACCGACGTCGTCGGCGAATACGCGCAGGCCGACGCGGCGCAGGCCGTCATGGCCGTCGCCGCGGCAAAGGCCGCGTTCCCTGCATGGGCGACGGGCTCGATCCAGGAACGCTCGAACATCCTCGATCGCGCGGGCACGGAGATCCTGGCGCGCAAGGACGAGCTCGGCCGGCTGCTGTCGCGCGAGGAAGGCAAGACGCTGCCCGAAGGCATCGGCGAAGCGATGCGCGCGGGACAGATCTTCAAGTTCTTCGCCGGCGAAGTCGTGCGTCTCACCGGCGAGCGCGTGCCGTCGGTGCGGCCGGGCGTGGACGTCGAGGTGACGCGCGAGCCTGTCGGCGTCGTCGGCCTCATCACGCCGTGGAATTTCCCGATCGCCATTCCCGCGTGGAAGATCGCGCCGGCGCTCGCGTACGGGAACTGCGTCGTGTTCAAGCCGGCCGATCTCGTGCCCGGCAGCGCATGGGCGCTCGCCGACATCCTCGTGCGCGCCGGCGTTCCGACGGGCGTGTTCAATCTCGTGATGGGCCGCGGCTCGGTGGTCGGAGAGACGCTCGTCAATCATCCTGACATCAACGCAATAAGCTTCACGGGCTCGGTCGGAACGGGCCGCGCGATCGCCGCCAAGGCCGTCGCGCGAATGGCGAAGGTGCAGCTCGAAATGGGCGGCAAGAATCCGCTGGTCGTGCTGGACGATGCGGACCTGCCGACGGCGGTCAACGTCGCCGTGCAGGGCTCGTTCTATTCGACGGGGCAGCGGTGCACGGCGTCGTCGCGCCTCATCGTGACCGAAGGGATCCACGACCGCTTCGTCGCCGCGGTCGCGGAGAAATTGGCGTCACTGAAGGTCGACGACGCGCTGGCGGCGGGCACCGACATCGGCCCGGTCGTCGACCAGAGCCAGCTCGACCAGGATTTGTCGTACCTCGATGTCGGCCGCAAGGAGAACGCGAAACTCGCCACCGGCGGCGAGCGATTGAAGCGCGCCAAGGATGGCTATTACCTCGCGCCCGCGCTCTTCACCGACGCGACGAACTCGATGCGCATCGCGCGCGAGGAAATCTTCGGTCCGATTGCCTGCGTGATCCGTGCAAAGGGCTATGACGAAGCGCTCTCGATGGCCAACGACACCGAATTCGGTCTGTCGGCGGGCATCGTGACGACGTCGCTGAAGCACGCGTCGCACTTCAAGCGCAACTCGCAGGCCGGCATGGTGATGGTCAACGTGCCGACCGCGGGAGTCGACTACCACGTGCCATTCGGCGGCCGCAAAGGATCGAGCTACGGGCCGCGCGAGCAGGGCCGCTACGCGGCGGAGTTCTACACCACGGTGAAGACTGCGTACATCGCTTCGTAACGAAGAATCCCCCTCCCGCGCGGGAGAGGGATTCATCGCGGGGTCAGGCGGCCGCGAACTTTCCTGCCTGGTAGTCCCGCACGGCCTGATGGATTTCTTCCTGCGTGTTCATCACGAACGGGCCGTACTGCGCGATCGGCTCGCCGAGCGGCTTGCCCGCAATCAGCAGCACGCGCGACGGTCGATCCGACTTCAGCACGACGCCGTCGCGATCTGCGCCGTTGCCGAGGATCGCCATCCTTTGCACCGGCACGTGCGTCGCGCCGACATCCACACCGCCGCGATAGACGTAGACGAACGCGTTGTGCCCCGCTGGCAGCGCCTGCTCGAACGACGATCCCGCCGGCAGCTCGATGTCGAGATAGAAAGGCTCGGTGATCTCGCGTTGCATCGCGCCTTCCACGCCGTGGCTCGCGCCGGCGATCACGCGCACCTTGACGCCTTCCGACGTCGTGAACTCCGGAATCTCGGCGCTCTGGATGTCGCGATACCACGGCGCGCGCAGCTTGTCCTTGCCGGGCAGGTTGAGCCACAGCTGGAAGCCTTCCATCCGGCCGTCTTCCTGCTCGGGCAACTCGGAGTGGATGACGCCCTTGCCGGCGGTCATCCACTGCACGCCCCCGTTGGACAGCAGGCCTTCGTGGCCCGCGCTGTCGCGATGGCGCATCCGTCCCGCGATCATGTACGTCACGGTCTCGAAGCCGCGGTGCGGATGGTCGGGGAACCCGCCGATGTAATCCTGCGGATTGTCGGTGCCGAACGCATCGAGCATGAGGAACGGGTCGAGGCGGCGTTGCAGCGACTGCGTGAGAACGCGGGTGAGTTTGACCCCCGCGCCGTCCGAGGTCGGTTGACCCGCGACCAGCCGCTCGACGTCGCGCGCCCGCGCCACGGTTTCGCGTTGGAGTTGCAGTGCCTTCGTCGTCATCGTCTTCTCCATTTTCTGCACGCCGTCATGCCGGGGCGTGACGGATTGAGGTGGGGCCATCGCCGCCGCGATCAAGCGGCCAGCGCCTCGTCGATCTGCTGGTGCGCAGAGGCCAATGCCTCGTTCGCCGCGTCCGCGCCCATCGCCAGGCCTTCAGCGTAGACGAACTGCACGTGGGTCATGCCGAGGAAGCCCAGCACCGTCCTGAGGTACGGCACCTGCGTGTCGGCCGGCGTGTTGCGATACCTGCCGCCGCGCGTCAGCGCCACGTAGACCTTCTTGCCCTTCAGCAACCCTTCCGGACCGTTCGCCGTGTACTGGAACGTTACCTTGGCACGGGTCACCGCGTCGATCCAGTTCTTGAGCTGCGCCGGAACGCCGAAGTTGTACATTGGCACGCCGAGCACGACGACGTCCGCCGCCTGGATTTCGGCGATCAGCACGTCGTCCTGCGCCACGCGGGCGGCCTGCTCGGGCGTGTGCTGGTCGGCCGGGCTGAATAGCGCCCGCAGCGCGGCGTCGTCGAGCTCCGGATGCGGCGTATGCGCGAGGTCACGCACCGTTACCCGCGTGCCGGGGTTGATCGCACGGAATCCTTCGACGATCGCGCTGGCGAGCTGCGAGGATTGCGAACCTTCGCGACGGGCGCTCGAATTCACTTGCAGGATGTTCATGGCTGACTCCTCGGGGTTGATTTGCGTCTCCGGAGTCAATATAGTTGTTCCATAAACAAATAGTAAGACTACAAAATGGATAAGATTGTTGCATCCATGGAACAAAAAACTCGGCGAGCGAACATCGAGCCGAACGATCTCGTGCTGTTCGCCCACGTCGTCGACGACGGGAGTTTCAGCAAGGCGGCGCTGCGCCTTGGCCTTCCGAAGTCGACGGTCTCGCGCCGGGTGGCGGCGCTCGAAGCCAGTCTGGGTGAGCGCTTACTGCTGCGCACCACGCGTAAATTCGCGGTTACGGATTTCGGTCACAGCGTCCTTGAGCATGCCCGCCAGGTCGCAATCGAGGTCGAGGCGGCCTCTTCGCTCGCGCAGCATCGGCAGGCCGAGCCCAGCGGACGGCTGCGCGTGTCGATGCCGGCGGACTTCGCGAACCTCATTCTGGCGACGTTGCTCGCCGAATTCGTCGCAAAGTATCCGGCGATCGCACTGGAGCTCGATCTCTCGCCGCGGCGGGTCGACCTGATCGGGGAGAATTTCGACGTCGCGCTGCGGATGGGCGAATTGCCGGACGACGCCTCGCTTGCCGCGCGGCGGCTCGCCGTCTTCACGCGCGGACTCTACGCATCGCCCGCCTATCTCGAGCGCCGCGGCCTGCCTTCCGAACCGGAAGCGCTGATGGAGCACGACGCGCTGCATCTGCTCGCGCGCACGGGCGAACCGATCCCTTGGGCGTTGAGTCGAGGCGAGCAACGCTGGGAGGGCATCCCACCTGCACGCGCCACCGCGAATTCGCCGGAGCTTTTGCAAAGGCTCGCGCGCGCCGGCGCCGGCATCGCCGTGCTGTCCGATCATTTCGTCGAGCCGTACATGCGCGCGGGCGAGCTCCTGCCCGTACTCGATGACTGGAGCCTGCCGCCGGTGACGTCTTGGGCGGTGTTTCCCGGACGACGGCTCATGCCGGCGCGGACGCGCGTGTTTCTCGACACGCTGCAGGCGAAGTTCTCCGGGCCGGAGTGCCAGGCGATCGAGGCA
>Ga0209048_10005003_pt1 | contig 12581 bp, 7 predicted proteins | sample FrelakmetCRP12CR_FD_187146 | JGI IMG/M metagenome (GOLD analysis project Ga0209048, IMG submission 187146) | Freshwater lake sediment microbial communities from the University of Notre Dame, USA, for methane emissions studies - CRP12 CR (SPAdes)... | ecosystem: Environmental > Aquatic >... | reverse complement strand
CGGGTGGTCGGCCTCGAGCAATGCGGCGTGGGCGACCGTGGCGCCGGCGAGCGGGACGGGGTCGGCGACGGTGACGGTGACCGTCGCGGCGAATACGGGCGTCGCGCGGACGGCGACGGTGACCGTCGGCGGGCAGACCTACACGGTGAACCAGGCGGCTGCGCCGCCGCCGTGCAGTTTCACGCTGGCCTCATCGTCGGCCTACCTTGCCTACAGCGCGGGGTCGGCGACGGTGGCGCTGACGGCGAGTGCCACGACGTGCGGGTGGACGGCGTCGAGCAATGCGCCGTGGGCGACGGTGACGCCGGCAAGCGGGACGGGCTCGGCGTCGGTGACGGTCACTATTGCGGCCAACACGGGCGTCGCGCGGACGGCGACGATTACAATTGGCGGGCAGACGTATACGGTGACCCAGGCGGCCGCGCCGCCGCCGTGCAGCTTCACGCTGGCGCCAACATCGATCAACCTGACGGCGGGCGCGGGATTCTCGACGACCGCGCTGGCGGCAAGTGCCACGACCTGCGGGTGGTCGGCCTCGAGTGATTCGACGTGGGCGACGGTGACGCCGGCAAGCGGGACGGGGTCGGCGACGGTGACGGTGACCGTCGCGGCGAATACGGGCGTCGCGCGGACGGCAGCGATCACAATTGGCGGGCAGGCGTATACGGTGACGCAGGCCGCCGCGCCGCCGCCATGCACCTTCACGCTGGACTCGTCATCGGTCAGCCTGACCTACGGCGCGGGATTATCGACGGTGGCGCTGACGGCGAGTGCCACGACCTGCGGGTGGTCGGCCTCGAGTGATTCGACGTGGGCGACGATGGCGCCGGCGAGCGGGACGGGGTCGGCGTCGGTGACGATCAGCGTCTCGGCCAACACGGGCGTCGCACGGACGGCGACGGTGACGATTGGCGGGCAGACCTACACGGTGACCCAGACGGCCGCGCCGCCGCCGTGCAGCTTTGCACTGGACTCGCCGGGGATCAGCTTGTCGGCCGGAGCGAGCGCGGTGACGGTGACATTGACGGCGAGCGCCACGACGTGCGGGTGGACGGCGTCGAGCAACGCGACGTGGGCAACGTTCGCACCAGGGAGCGGGACCGGATCCGCGACAGTGACGGTCACGGTGGCGGCGAATACGGGCGTCGCGCGGACCGCGACGATCACAATCGGCGGGCAGACGTATACGGTGACGCAAGCGGCGGCGCCGGCGGCCTGCAGCTTCACGTTGACGCCGACGTCGGTCAGCGACAACGGACCGGGCGGATCGGCCACGATTTCGCTCACCGCCAGCGCGGGCACGTGCACCTGGGCGGCAAGCTCCGCAGCGAGTTGGATCTCGGTTGGCGCCGCGAGCGGCACGGGGAGCGGGTCGATCAGCTACTCGCTGTCGCGCAACAACAGCGGCGCGGCCCGGACCGGGACGATTACCGCCGCTGGCAAGACCGTGACAGTGACGCAGGCGTCGGTGCCGCGTCCATCCCAGGTGAAGGGGGTGAAGATCAAGAAGTGAGATCGAGCGTCGCCAGTTGGCGGTCGATGACGGCGATGGTAGACTCCGTCACATGAGCGACAGCGAACGTCGAACGACGAAGCGCATCACACACTTCGTCGAAGCCGAACTCGAAGGGATCGACGTCAGCCGGCTACTGGTGAGGCTCGCCGACTTGAGCAGCAGCGGCGCCTTCGTGGACTCACGAACGGTTCTTCCGAGCGGCACCACCGCCAGGTTGAGATTCAGCCTGACTGGAACGGAGATCAGCGTGCTCGCGGAGGTGCGCTACAGCATGCCTTCGTTTGGCATGGGGGTGAGGTTCCTGGATCTTCGCCCCGAAGACCAAGCGGTCATCGAGCAGTTGATCGGTCAACAAGGATAGGTTCACGACCAGCCGGGTCACGCGGACCAGGGCGCGTGACCATGGCTGCGCGCCGGCGTTGGCCTACTGCAGAATCCCCAGCAGTTGCACTTCGAAAACTAGCTCGGCGTTCGGCGGAATCACGCCACCGGCGCCCCGCGCCCCGTAGCCCAGTTGCGGCGGAATGATCAACCTCCGCGTGCCACCGACCTTCATGCCGGGGACGCCTTCGTCCCATCCCTTGATGACGCGGCCGTCGCCGAGCGGGAACGCGAAGGGTCGGCCGCTGTCCAACGACGAGTCGAACTTCTTGCCATCGGTCAGCCAGCCAGTGTAGTGGACCTTCACCGTCTGTCCCGTTGTGGCCTCGGACCCCGTGCCGATCACGAGGTCCGTGTATTTCAAGCCTGACGGCGTGGTGACGACTGTTTCGTCCATCGCTCCTCCAGGTGTGGCGCCTGGCTGTCTCAGGTTGCGGAGACGGCCAGCAGTATTGCGACGAGAGTAGTGGCTCAACGCGCGCCTGTCCACCCGACGCGAACGGTCGGGCGCGCCGGCGCGAGCAGCCAGCCGCGGCTCAGTCGACGCGAGTGGCCCACTCGAGCAGGAAGACATGCGACCGGTAGATCTGGCCAGTCGCACGGGTGAGACCGATTTCACACGTCCGGCTGCTCGAGTAGTGGCCGTCGGCGCGGAGGGCGATGACCTCGGCGGCCTCGCGGCGGGTCGCGCTGGCCGTCAACTCCGGCACGAGCCAGCCGCGGTCTCCCGCGAACCCGCAACAGCCGGCCTCGAGCGGCACGATGACATCGTCCGCGCACGCGTGCGCGACCTGCTCGAGGCAGTCCGACAGGTTCATCTTCACGACCGCGCAGACCGGGTGAAGGACGACGCGTCGATGGCGTCGCCGGATCGACAGCCCCGGCAACAAGGTCCGCGCGGCGAACTCGACGCTGTCGACAACCGTCAACGCGTCGAATCGCGTCCGGTTCTCGGCACTCAGTGAATCCCGGCAGGACTGCAGACCGTACGTGCACGGGCTCGTGTCAACCACCACCGGGAGACGCCCTCCGTCGGACCATCGCCAGAAGCTGTCGATGGTCCGGTTCACCATTGAGCGGTGCGCCTCCACGTATCCCTTCGACGAGAACGGCACGCCGCAGCAGTGGCCTTCGACATCGCCAGGGATCCAGAGAGGATGGCCGGCCCGTGCGGCCAGCGTGACCATCGCGTCCGCGAGTGAGGAACTGCCGAGCTCGCCAGGAAGTCGTCCCATGGTTCTCGATATGCAAGAGGGGAAGTAGACGGCCGCTGCGCCCGCGCTCGTCGTGGCCTCGCGCCGGGCGGCCGCTGGGCCTGGCATGGGCGCAATCCAGAGCGGCGTGCGGCGTCGCAGGACGTAGGCAGACGCCCGGGACAGCACGGCCAACGTCTTCGGCCCCAGCACCGACTCCGCAACCCCGCCGATGCGGAGGCCGGCTCGGACCGCCCGTTCGACGAGCGCAAAGCGCACGGCCATCCAACTGGCCACACGGTGGCCGACTGGCAGGTGGCGCGCTGTTCGGAGATGTTTGGTGAGCTGGCCGGTGTCGATGCCGACCGGGCATGCGGTGGCGCACAGACCGTCTGCGGCGCACGTCTCCACGGCGTCGTACCCGAAGTCCGCCTCCAGGGCGGCGATGCCGGCCGCGGTATCGTCACCCCCCTTCAGCCGCTCCACCTCGCGACGGACGACGATCCGCTGGCGTGGCGTCAGCGTCAGGTCGCGGCTGGGACATCTCACTTCGCAATACCCGCACTCGATGCACTTGTCGATCTCGTCCTCGACGGCGGGCAGACTCTTCAAGTGCGCCAGATGGGCGTGCGGGTCGCTCGTGATGATGACGCCCGGATTCAGGATGCCGTCCGGATCCACGAGTGTTTTGAGACGCCGCATGATCGCGTATGCGTCGGGGCCCCACTCGGTCTCGACGAACGGAGCGATGTTGCGGCCCGTGCCGTGCTCGGCCTTCAGGGCACCGTCGTACTTTCGAACCACCAGCTCGACGACGTCGTCCATCAAGCGTGCATACTGCGCGATTGCCGCATCGTCGTTGAACGACTGGGTGATGACGAAGTGCAGGTTGCCGTCCTTGGCGTGGCCGAACACGATCGCGTCGTCGTACCCGTGGCGGGTGAAGATCTCTCGGAGATCCACGATGGCGTCGGCCAGCCGGTCCACGGGGAACGCGACGTCTTCGATGAGCACCGCTGTACCGCTTTTTCGTGCGGCGCCGACCGACGGAAACATGCCCTGGCGGACCTTCCACAGCGCTGCCTGGTCGGCTGGCACGTGGGTGAAGGCAGCGGGCTCGAGAAGCCGCAGGCCCGCCACGCCGCCGGCCGCCGATGCTTCGAGAGCGGCCCTGGACTCTTCGTCGGCGGCCTGGAACTCGACGAGGATGCCGGCGGCGTCCTTGGGCAAGAGCGCGATCGAGGGGGTGATGCCGGGCTGCCGCTCCACCGATCCCAGTGCCGCGCGGTCCATGAGTTCGATGGCGACGGCTCCCGCATCGCGCAGCGGGACTATGCCGGCGCAGGCCGAGCGGATGGTCGGGAAGAGGAGCAGCCCCGTGTATTTGACCGGGAGATCCGGCACGGTTCGCAACACCGCGCTCGCGATGAAGGCCAGCGTGCCCTCGGACCCGACGAGGAGGTGCGAGAGGATGTCGATCGGCCGCTCGAAGTCGATGAACGCGTTGAGAGAATAGCCGGTCGTGTTCTTCGTGAGGTACTTGTGCCGTATCCGCGCCTGGACCTCAGGCCGTGTCGCAATCTCGCCCTTCAGCTCGAGCAAGCCGGACGCCAGCGCCGGCTCGGCGTCGCGCAGCGCGTCGTCCGCCCGGGCGTCCGCCGTGTCGATCACCGTGCCGGAGGGCAGCACGAACACGAGCGAGTCGAGCGTGTGGTAGGCGTTCTGCGCAACGCCACAGCACATCCCGCTCGAGTTGTTGGCGAGGATCCCGCCCATCATGCAGGCCTGAATCGAGGCCGGGTCGGGACCGATCTTGGCGCCCGACGCCCTGAGGCGCGCGTTGACCGATGCGCCGACGACCCCCGGGGCCACCCGGACGCGGCCTCCGCCGTCGAGCACTTCCACGTCTCTCCAGTGCCTCGCCAGATCGACGAGCACGCCGTCGGTTACGGCCTGTCCAGACAAACTAGTGCCGGCCGCCCTGAATGTCAGTGGCACCCGCTCCTGCCGGCAGAGCGCGAACAACTGGCGGACGTGTTCGATCGATTGAGGCCTGACGACCGCCAGCGGCGCCAGCCGGTAGACGCTGGCGTCGCAAGCATACGCCGCCAGGTCGATCGGCCGCGTCAGCACGTGGTCGTCGCCGACGATCGCGCGGAGCGCCTTCCGGAACGCTGGAGTCATACGAGGGCTCAAAGCCGAGGGCTCAAGGCTCAAAGCTCACGGCGGCAACGCCGATTACCCACCGGGAACTGACAACTGGCAACCGGCAACTCCGTACGCCGAGCCGTCAGTATAGCGCCCGCCCGGGTTGATGATATGATCCGCGGCATTTCGCGGCTCAACCAGGGAGGAGATGCTGATGCGGAAAGCTGTCCTGACGCTTGCGTGCGCGTGCGCGCTGTCGATTCCCCTCGTCGCGGCCACGCTGGCCGACGTGACCCTGCCCGATACGATCACGGTCGGCAACCAGACCCTGGTGTTGAACGGCATGGGCCTCCGGACGAAGATGTTCATCAAGGTCTACGTCGGCGGGCTGTACCTGGAAAAGAAGAGCGGCGACGCGGCGGCAATCATCCAGTCGGATACCACCAAGCGCGTCGTGCTGCAGTTCATCTACGGCGAAGTCACCCGCGACCAGATGGTGGAGTCGTTCACGGACGGGTTCAAGAACAACGCGCCCAGCGCGATCAAATCGCAGGTGGATCAATTCCTGGGCGCGATCGAAACGATGAAGAAGGGCGAGCAGCTGGTCGCCACCTACGTGCCGGGCGCCGGGACGACCCTGACCATCCGAGGCAAGGACAAGCTCACGATTCCCGGCCTGCCGTTCGCGCAGGCGTTGTTCTCGGTGTGGTTGGGGCCGAAGCCGCCGACCTCGGACCTCAAGAACGGGATGTTGGGGAAGAAGTAGACTCGTCTGGCCCGAGGACGAGGCGCAGGGCGTCCACGAGGCCGGCGCGGTCGAATGGCTTCGCAAGCGTCGCGTCCGCGCCCAGGTTCGCCGCCAGGGCCAGGTAAGGCCCTGGCGATTGCCGGCCACCGCCCGACATCGCGATGATCTTCACGCCCGGCCACCGCTTTCTGACGGTCGCGATCGTCTCGATCCCCTCGCTCTCGGGCATGATGAGGTCGGTCAGGACGACGTCGAACGGAGCCTCCTCCAGCCGCCTGACGGCCTCCTTGCCGTTGTTGGCGAGCGTGGTCTCGTGGCCCGCCTTGTGAAGCATCCGCTCGAGGAGGAGCAGGATGCCGGGTTCGTCGTCCACGATCAGAATGCGCGCCATATCCTTCTATTTCGCGAACACCTCGGCGACCGGCGTGACCTTCACCTTTGCTGCTGCGATCCCCAGCTTCAGCGCCCCGATGCGCTTGTCCTCCTCGAGCAGCGAGGCCGGCTTCTGCCCATCATACTTGACGGGGGAGTAAGCGTCGGCCAGTAGCCGCTCCTTCAGCTCGGCGGCATTCTTCGTGACTATCACGACCGACAGGTCCTTCGCGGACCAGTGCCTGCGGACGGCGGCATTGACCTGCTCCACCGTGAGAGCCGAGAGCGCCTTTCTCATGCTGTCGGTGAACTCGCCGATCCCGTACCATTGGGAATCGAGTGCGTAGCCAAGCTGCTCGTCCTGGCGAGCGGTCATGACGAACACGTTCTTCATCAGGTAGTCGCGGGCCTGGGCGAAGTCGGCCTGGCCGAGACCGCCCTCCAGCAAACGGTCGAGCTCGTGGACCGCGATCCGAAGCGCCATGTGCGCGTTCTCCGGCACCACGGGTCGGATCCAGACCTCGAAGATCTGCTGCCGGCGCGCGAGGTTCGGATCGGGGACGAACTGGAACATGCCGCGTGGAAACGCCTCGATGTAGGCGTAGTCGCCGTAGTTCATCCCGCGGACTTCCCGGATTTGCTGGTAGAGCCGCCCGCTGGACGCGCGGTGCTCGCCGAGCCACACGCGGGCCACCGACAGCGCGGCGAAGTCAGGATGCGCGCGTGTGACCGGCGTCTTTGCGTCACCCATCGGCAGGCCGAGCGAGATGGCCGTGCTTCGCGTGTCCTTTTCGATGATCTCGACTTCCATTCCCGTCGGTCGCGTCCCCCGGGCGGGCGCGGCGTCGTTCGAGAAGCCCGCGGGGAGTCTGGCGAGCTGCTGCGTGACGAGTTCAGTCAACTCGTCGGGGACGGCGCCACCGAGACCGATGCGCAGACGCCGACGCGAATAGGCGCTGCCTACGAACGCCTTCACGTCGTCGAGTGTGATCGCGTTCACGCCGGCGACGGTGCCGACGACGGGGTGGCCGTAGGGCGTTCCACGGAAGATATTCGCCTGGAGGCGCTCCTTGGCCAGCTCCTCCTCGTTGTTCGACCGCAGGTCTTCCACGAGCGCGTTCATCTGCGCTTCCTTGAGACGCTTGAAGTCGTCTTCCCTGAAGCCCGTGTCGAGGAGCTGCGGCAAGACGGTACTGAGGAACTTGCGCCAGTTGTCGCGGTGGACGATTCCGGTGAACGTCGTCATCTCCTTGTCCACCTGCCTGCTGAACGAGCTGGCCATCGGGTAGAGGATGGCGTTGATCTGGTCGATGGTGAGCGCCTTCGAACCGGCCTCGGCCACCATCGCCGCGGACAGGGCGGCCAGACCTTCTTTGCCCGCCGGGTCGGCGGCCGACCCGACGTCGAACAGCAGCTTGATGTCGAGCTGCGGCGTGACGGACTTCTGGACGATGATCGGATAGACCGGTGGGGCAGCGTTCGTGATCGGAGGCAGCGAGCGCGGACTGGGAGGCGCGGCGAGGGGCGGAACCGTCGCGGCCCCTGCAGGCGCGAGCGCGGCGATGGCCGGAAGGGTGCCGATTGACGGCGGCAGCGGGTCCTTCGAGAGCGTGGTCACAATCAGGCCGGCGTCGGTGAAGTACTTCTGCGCGGCCTGTTGCAGGTCGGCCGGCGTCAGCGAGTCGTAGACGCGGTAGAGGTTGTTGATGGTGCCGTACGAGCGGGCATAGTGCGCGAACCCGGCCAGCAGGCCTGCAATCCGCTCGGTGCTGTCGAGGCCCCGGGCCACCTCGTACCGACTGTGCGCCTTGGCTTCTTCCAGGCGTCGCAGGGCCACGGGCGTGGCGCGCGCGAGGGCCACGGCCTTCAGAACTTCGTCGCGGACGTAAGTGGCGTCTTCGGGCTTCTTGACTCGTGCGAGCACCGTGAAGAGACCCGGATCCACGTTGCCGGGGTTGTTGGCGCCGAACTCGTCCACCTTCCGTTCGGCGACAACGAGCTTCTTGTAGAGGTCGGACGTTGTGCCGAAACAGAGGTTCGCCAGCATGTCCATCGCCGCGTAGTCCTTCTCGGTGTCTGAAAAGGCGGGCGCGCGGAACCCGACGGAAACCCAGGGCAGCGTTGGAGTGGGCCACGCGACGTTGGCGTAGATCGGCCCGGCAGGAGGCGGCTCCTTCGGGATTACGACCGGCGTGCCTTGCCCGGGCTTCCACCGGCCCCAGTGCTTCTCGACCATCGGCGCGACAGTCTTCGCGTCCACATCGCCGGCGACGATGACGGTCGTGAACTGCGGCCGATACCAGCGACGGAAGAACACCTTCGAATACTCGTAGAGGTTGGGCATGTCCTCGATGTCCTTGAGGAAGCCCATCGTCGTGTGCTTGTAGGTGTGGACCTTGAACGCCTTGTCGCGTTGAACCTCGAAAAGCTGTTCCAGCGGGTCCGCGTTGTTCTTGTTGTACTCGCCCAGGATCGCCCGCGACTCTGTCTTGAAATCGGCCTCGGAGTAGGCGAGGTTCTGGAACATGTCCGCGTAGACCTCGAGCATCGTCTCGAGGTCGTCCTTCGCAAACGTCGCGTAGTATGAGGTGGCGTCGTCTCCGGTCCCCGCGTTCTCGCGTGCGCCCGCCTTCACTATCACGTCCTGGAATCTCGCCGGGGGGTAAGTCGGTGTGCCCCGGTACATCAGGTGTTCGAAGAAGTGGGCGAACCCCGACTTGCCAGGCTCTACCTCGTTTCGCGATCCCGTCTGGACCGAGATCTGCAGCGAGACGATGCTCGGGAAGCCGGTGGGGACGACGATGATCCTGAGTCCGTTGACCAGCGTGGTCTCGGTGGCCTTGAACGGCAGGATGTCCGCCGCGGCTCTCGGCGCCTGCCTGGCCGCCAACGCGGGTGGGGTCCCGGTCTGCGGGGGCGAAGGTGCCGGGGCCTGGGCGGCGGGGCCCGCGGTCAGTAGCGCGACGCACAGGACGAGGATGAAGCGGAGACGCCGCATGAACCCTCCGGAGGGATCTGGCTCCGTGAACGTGCTCGGCCGATGAAACACTCCCGGAGTCGTCGTTGGCTACTGTCGCGAGCGGTTCATCAACAGGCCGCCGACGCCGAGCGCCAGGAAGATCAAGGCCTGGACGCCGGTCCGGTACTGGACCGGCGATGTCGCCAGCGCCGAGTAGAGGAAGACCGCTCCGAGCAGCACGATCAGCGCGTATACGCCGTACATGATCAGCCGGGCTCCCCGGCGGGCCTCCGGCGTGTCACGCCCGAAACGCCGGGCGAAGAGGATCAGGCCGAACGCCGCGACCACGTCGAGGACCGCGAAGAACAGCCAGAACAGCCGCGAGCGTTCCGACGCCATCGGCGTGTTGATGACCGGCGTCATGAAGCGCGCGTAGAGGAACGCGCCGACGTTGGCGCCGATGAGCGAGCCGAAGACGCCGTAGAGGAACGCATAGCCCATGTACACGGCCTTGCGGTCCGCCGGTGCCACGAGGCCGACGAAGCTGTAGTACTTGGGGTGGGCCGTCATCTCGCCGATCGAGAAGACGGCGACGCCGAGCACGAACACCCACGGGTTTCGCGACGCGGCCAGGCACAGGAAGCCGAGGGCGCCGATGCCCATGCCCGTCACCATCGTCCCCAGGGCGGGACGGTCCTTGACGATGCGGCTGACGAGCACCTGCAGCAGGATGATCGTGCCGGCGTTGATGACGGTCACGTGCTCGGCGTCGAACCTGAACGTCCAGCCGAGCCCGACGGCCTGGAACGCCGACGTGAGCGCGGCGCTTACCGGTTCCCTGTCCACGAAGTCGCGCAGGTAGTAGAGGACCGTGCCGAAGTTCTGGAAGTACAGGATCCAGAAGCCGGAGTACACGACGATCATCAGCATGAACCGCGAATCGCCGAGCACTTCGATCGCGCCCATCAGCGTGTCTTTCAGCTTCTTGGTGCTCCCGGTCCCCGGCGGGTCGCGGAAGACGAAGACCGTGGGCAGGAGCATCAGGCCGGTGTAGATCGCGGAGGCCGCGAAGACGTACCGCCACGACCAGCCACGCAGCACGCTGACCACCAGCGGCGCGAGGAAGGCCCCGAGGTTGATCATCCAGTAATAGATGCCGAAGCCAAAGGCGGAGTTCGTCTCGTCGGTGGTGCGGGCGATCGTGCCGGAGATGATCGGCTTGAAGAGCCCGGAGCCGGTCGCCATGACGAGCAGCGCGAGGAACACCAGCGCGTAGCTCGACATGTACCCCGCGGCGAAGTAGCCGCACGCGAGGAACGAGAACGCCACCATGAGCATCCGCCGGTAGCCGTAACGGTCGGCCAGCGCCCCCCCGAGGATCGGCAGGACGTACGTCGCGGCGTAGATGATGCCCGTGAGAAAGCCAACCGCCTCGACGCTCGCGCCCAGTCCGCCGCTGGCCACGCTGCTCGTGAGGTAGATGGCCAGGACGGAGTTCATCCCGTAGTAGGCCGCCCGCTCGAACAGCTCCATCACGTTGGCTGTCCAGAACGTGGCAGGGAAGCCGCTGCGCGGCCGGGCTGGCGCGGTGTCCTCGGCAGACATATGACTCCAATCTCGAGCGTGCGGTCGGTTCCGTCGGGCGCTACCGGTCGCTGATGACGATCCGACGGCCGTCGTACGCGGGGCGGATCGTCCCCTTCTCGCGTATGTAACTGATGAGCACGTCCAGCCTGGGCCTCCCCGTGTCCTGGACGGCGGTCGCCCCTTTCAGCGCGACGCCGGCGAAGTAGGAGTTGGTGACGCCGTTGTAGATCCGGCTATCGTCGAGCGGCTGGCCCCCGACCGTGACCTCGACCAGTTCCCTGTTCTGCAGGCGGTAGCGGATGCCCGACACGGCCGGCGCGTAGCGCTGCAGGATCTGGCGGATTTCCTTGCCGGTGGCCTTGAAGGTCACGACCGTGTTGTTGAACGGGTCGAGCGTGACCAGGTCGCCGCGGGTGACGACGCCTCGCAGCAGCGGGGCGCGGATCCCCCCCATGTTCTCGACGGCAAAGTCGGCGTTGAACGACTCGCGCAGCGCGTCCGACATCAGGTGGTATTCCGCCAGGTCGTCGCCGCGGCTGCTGAACTCGCCGCTGGCTTGTCCGATTACTTCCGCGTATCGCGTGGCGATCGGCTTCCAGAACTGATTGACGACCGCGGCCACGCCCGGGTCTTCGGGGATGTCGGACGTCACCGGGAGGAGCCGAGCCCGGTAGCGAGCAACGTGCCACGTGCCGGTCTCGTCCTTCGCGAAGAGCAGGTCGAGGCGGCCCAGTTCGCCTCCCCACTGGTGCGCCTGCACGATGACCGTGCCGTTCACCGACGAAGCCTTGAGGTCCTGGGAATGCCAGACCATCTCGCCCGAAGGCAGCCGTGTGTGCGAGTGCCCGCCGACGATCACGTCGATCTGGGGCACCTGGTCGGCGAGCCGCTGGTCCATGGTCTCGCCGGCGTGCGAGAGCGCCACGATGATATCTGCCTGTCCACGCAGCGCCGCGACGGTCTGCCTGGCGGCGGCCACCTCGTCGGTTACGTCGAATGCCTCTTTGCCGGCCTGGTAGGTGGCCGATTCCTTCGTCATCAACCCGAACACCGCCACCCGGACCGGGCCCACCTTGCGGATCACATAGGGCCGCACCATCGGCTTCGAGGTGACCCGGTCGGTGACGTTCGCGCAGACCAGATCGAACTTCGTCATCCCGATCAGTTTCCGGAGTTGGGCCGCGGTGTTGTTGAACTCGTGATTGCCCAGGGTGCCGATGTCGTACCCGGCGACATTCATGGCGGCGACGTCAGCCTCGCCGTGGTACTCGATCGAAAACGGCGTGCCGTCCGAGTAGTCGCCGATGTCGGCCAGCCACACGGGGATGCCGCGTTTGTCGAGATCCTCCCGAACCTGCTTGACCAGCGTCGCCCGACGGGCAATGCCGCCGATGTCCTTGTGGACCCGCATCCCCTGAAGCTCCCGTCCCGACGCGGCGGAGTCGGGATATGTGAACGGCAGCAGGTGCCCGTGGGTGTCGTTGGTGTGAAGAATCGTCAGCGATGCGGTCTGGGCCGCCGCGATCGGCGCCAGGGCAACGAGCGAGGCGGCGAGTGTGACGACGAGACAGTTCAGTCTTCTCACGCGGATATCCTTCGATGGGGCCGTCTGAGAACGGCGGTGCCGGGGCGTGACAGAGGATACTAGCGCGGAGAGGCAGCGGGCGGGAAGGGGAA
>Ga0209048_10005002_pt1 | contig 12586 bp, 13 predicted proteins | sample FrelakmetCRP12CR_FD_187146 | JGI IMG/M metagenome (GOLD analysis project Ga0209048, IMG submission 187146) | Freshwater lake sediment microbial communities from the University of Notre Dame, USA, for methane emissions studies - CRP12 CR (SPAdes)... | ecosystem: Environmental > Aquatic >... | reverse complement strand
GTCGGCTGGACGGGTTCCATCGCCGGGTTTCTGGTGATCTCCTACTACACGATGATTGCCGGATGGGTGCTCGCCTACACATGGTTCTTTCTTTCCGGGAACTACGCCCGCGGTGGTGCGCCGGCCGCGGTGGACAAGTTTCACCACTTCATCGCCGATACACGCGCCGTGGCGTTGTGGCAGCTCGGTTTTTTCGCCCTGGTTGCCATTATCTCGGCGCGCGGTTTGAATCGTGGTGTCGAATGGGCGAACCGCTGGCGTGCGCCGGCGCTGCTCGCGATTCTCCTCGTGCTCGTCGTGTATTCGCTCGCGACCGGAGATGTGGCGCGCGGTCTCAGCTTCGCATTTTCCCCCGATCTGAGCCGGCTGTCGCCCGCGGTCGTCCTCGGCGCAGTCGGTCAGGCGCTGTTCGCGCTTGGAGTCAGTGTCGGCATCATGATCGCCTACGGGGCGTACATGCCGGCGGGCGAGTCCCTGAGCCGCGCGGTATACGCCGTGGTGGGTTCGATATTCGCGGTGTCGCTGCTGGCGACCGTCGCCATATTTCCGCTCGTGTTTCACTACGGCCTCAATCCCGCCGGCGGTCCCGAACTCGTTTTTCAGGTCCTTCCCGTGGCGTTTGCCGAAATGCCGGGGGGGCGGGTCATCGGCACTCTGTTCTTCGCCCTGTTGGTGCTCGCGGCGTTCACTCCCTCGGTCGGCGGGATGGAACCATGGATCGCCTGGCTCACGCAACGCGTCGGTCTACAACGGCGCAGCGCGGCATGCCTCTCCACGGGCGCTTGCTGGCTGGTCGGTCAGGGATCCGTGCAGTCATTCGGCCGCTGGGCCGATTGGCACCCGTTGGCCTCGATTCCCCGCCTTGCGGGGCTCAGCGTCTTCGGTCTAATGGATTTTCTGAGCGCAAATCTGCTCATGCCGATCGCGGCGCTCCTGGTGAGCGTGTTCGTCGGTTGGCGGTTGGGTCGACGGATACCAGAGGCGGAGTTGAGCGGTTTGTCATCTTCATCACGGCGATTCCTGATGTTCGCGCTGCGATACCTCTGTCCCATCGGCATCGCCATGGTCGTCATCGTGGGATTCGCAGGGTAGGGCGCGGGGCGGCGCTCGCCGGACCGCAAGCCCTACTTCTTGCGCCGCGCGCCCAAGACGTTGGGAAGCTGCGCGATGCGGGCCAGCACCCGCGATAATTGCGGCAGGCCGTGAATCTGAATACCGATCTGCATGCGGGCGATGTGATCGCGTCCGTCTGTCATGGTGTTCATGCTGCGGATACTGATTTTGTCGTCGGCGAGCGCTGCGCTCACATCGCGCACGAGGCCGCGGCGATCGAATGCCTCGACCTCGATGTCCACCGGGAACTCTGCGCCTGCCTGTGCGCCCCAGACGACCTCCAGAACGCGCGCCGGCGATTTTGCGCGTAGGCGCGCAAGGTTTGCGCAGGATTGGCCGTGAATGCTCACTCCGCGGCCAACCGTGATGTAACCGGCTATCGGTTCCGGCGGTACCGGCTTGCAGCATCCCGCGTAAGTTGACAGCAGTTCGCCAATGCCCTGAATTTCGATGTCCGGCTCGCGCGGCGCGGGTGCGCGCGGCCGGGCTGTCTCGACCGGACGAGTGTCCCGAGCGTGCAGCAGGCGCTGAATCGCGCCCGTGACCTGCGCGGCGGTAATCTCGCCGAGTCCCAACGCCTCGTGAAGAGCCTCCGTGCTCGCGAGCTTCAGTTCGTTCAACAATTCCGGCATCGGCGGCCCTTGTACGCCCAGCCGTTGGATCTCCCGATCCAGCATCGCCCGGCCCTCGAGCTTGTTTTGCCCCTCGTTCTGTTTGCGAAACCAGGCCCGCACCTTGTTGCGGTGGCGTGGACTGGCTAGAAAGCCCGACTGGGGGGACAGCCAATCCCGGGACGGCTGCGGCGTCTTGGCGGTGATGATTTCAACCGTCTCGCTATTCTTGAGGCGGTAATCGAGCCCCACCATGCGGCCGTTGACCTTCGCACCGCGGGTTCGATGGCCCAAGTCCGTGTGAACCTGATAGGCGAAATCGAGCGGCGTGCCGCCGACGGGTACATCGACGATTTCGCCTTTGGGCGAGAGCACGTAGACGCGGTCTTGGAAGAGATCGACGCGCATCCGGTCGAGGAAATCATGCGCGCTGTCCGCCCCGTCGGGGGCAAGCAACGCGCGCAGCTGATTGATCTTGCGTTCGTACGCCTGGTCGCCTCGGCCGCCTTCTTTATAGCGCCAGTGCGCGGCCACGCCCCGCTCCGCATTGGCATGCATTTCGTGGGTGCGGATTTGGATCTCGACGGGCTGGGCACCGGGCCCAATGACGGCGGTGTGTATCGAGCGATACCGATTATCCTTCGGCGTAGCGATATAGTCGTCGAATTCGCCGGGAATGAATTGCCACAGCGAATGCACGATGCCGAGCGCGGCATAGCACTCCGCCACGGTGTTCACCAGCACGCGCGCCGCGCGGATGTCCATGAGCTGCTCGAAGGCGAGTTGCTTGGCTTGCATCTTGCGCCAGATGCTGTAGATGTGCTTTGGCCGGCCATCGATCTTCGCCTCGATGCCGGCGGCGCGCAATTCGCCCTGCAGCTGGTCCTTGAGCTCTTCGATGTAGCGCTCGCGCTCGGAGCGGCGCACCTTGAGAGCCGCTGCGATGTGCTTGTACTCGGCCGGCTGCAGATAGCGGAACGCCAAATCCTCCAATTCCCATTTCACCTGCCAAACGCCGAGCCGGTTGGCGAGCGGGGCATACACTTCGCGTGTTTCGATGGCCAATTTGCGCTTGACCGCGGCCTCGGCCGCCTTGGAGGATCGCATTTTCTGCAATTGCTCGGCGAGCCTCACCACCACCAAGCGCACGTCCCCGATAACCGCGACCAGCATCTTGCGAAGCGCCTCGGCTTGGGCCGATTCGAGGCCGCGCTCGGGGGTCCAATCGGGCGGCAGGCCAAAGTGGCCCAATTGACTCAAGGCCCGCGCGAGCCGGGTCGGCTCCTCGCCGAAGCGCTTGACGGCGGCGTCGACGTCGAGAAATTTCTCCTCGAGCAACGGCTGCAGCATCGCGGCGACCACCACCTCATCGTCGGCGTCGAGCGTGTGCACGATCGCGGCCACTTCGAGCGCCGCGTCGCGGGCGGGCAGGGCGGCTGCGGGCAGGTCGAGCGCGCGCACGGCGGCAAGGCTTTCCTTAAGCCTTGAGCTTGCGGTTGGGGTTGGCGCGGTGGTTTCCATCGGTTCCGAGCGCCTAAGGTTGGTGGGTTTAAGCGCCCATTGCCGGTATCATACTCGGCTATGTATGTTCCAATGACGAAGACCCCGATCCGCGCCGCGGCAGGCGAGACGCTTGGCGATTAAGTACTCGACGGTGCGAATCCTGGGCATCGATCCGGGCTCGCAGTGCACCGGCTTCGGCGTGTTGGATGCCGCCGGGCCGCGCCTGACGTACGTCGCGAGCGGCGTCATTCGCACGCCTCACGGGGAATTTGCGGCTCGCCTGTGCGAAATATTCCGCTGTGTTCGGACCATCGTCGCGCGATACCAGCCGCAGGAAATCGCCGTCGAGCGCGTATTCGTCAATCGCAATCCGGACAGCGCTCTGAAGCTGGGTCAGGCGCGCGGCGCCGCGATTTGCGGAACCATCGACGCGAATGCGGACGTGTTCGAGTACGCGACGCGGCAGATCAAGCAGGCCGTGGTCGGCTCCGGCAACGCCGAAAAGACCCAGGTTCAGCTCATGATGAGAAGTATTCTGAAGCTCGACGGCCCCGTGCCCGCGGACGCGGCGGATGCCTTGGCGACCGCGGTTTGCCACGCGCTGCGGGGCCGGGTGCGCACCTCGATCGAACTCGCCTCGAGCCGCGGATGATCGGTTTTCTAAAAGGCCGGCTCGCGTTGAAGCAGCCGCCCAACATCGTGGTCGATGTCAACGGCGTCGGCTACGAGCTCGAGGCGCCGATGTCGACTTTCTATGGCTTGCCGGCGGCGGGCGAGCCGGTGGCGCTCTACACTCACTTGGTGGTGCGCGAGGATGCGCATATTCTGTTCGGCTTCGGCACCGACGGCGAGCGACGATTGTTTCGCGGCCTGCTCAAGGTATCCGGTGTCGGTCCGAAAATCGCGTTGGGGATTTTGTCGGGCGCAAGCGTCGAGGATTTTTTGCGCATCATAGAGGCCGAAGACGTCGCGATGCTCACGCGAATTCCCGGCATCGGCCGCAAGACCGCCGAGCGGGTCATCATCGAAATGCGCGACAGCGCGCAAAAGCTGGCGGTTCCCAACGCGGGCGTCGGCAACGCATCGGATCAGGCGGGCGCGCTGAGCGCGCAAAGCGAAGCATTCGGCGCGCTGATCGCCCTCGGCTACAAGGCGCCCGAAGCGACGCGGCTTCTCAAGGCGGCGGATGAGCCGGGACTCTCAACCACGGAAATCATCCGGCGCGCCCTCAAATCCGCCGTGAAGAGTTAGCGGCGACCATGGGCATCGAACAGGACCGAATCATAGCGAGCGCGGGTCGGCGCGAGGAGGAGGCGCTCGATCGCGCCGTGCGGCCGAAAAGCCTTGCCGACTACGTGGGACAACCGAACGTGAAGACCCAAATGGCGATCTTCATCGAGGCGGCGCGCATGCGCGGCGAGGCGTTGGATCACGTGCTCATTTTCGGGCCACCGGGCCTCGGCAAGACCACGCTTGCCCACATCATCGCCAATGAGCTCAAGGTCAATCTGCGGCAGACCTCCGGCCCGGTGCTCGAGCGCCCCGGGGACCTGGCCGCCTTGCTCACCAATCTCGAACCTCGCGACGTGTTGTTCGTCGATGAGATTCATCGCCTGAGTCCCGTGGTGGAGGAAGTCCTGTACCCGGCCATGGAGGACTCGCAGCTCGATCTGATGATCGGCGAGGGCCCGGGCGCCAGATCGATCAAGCTCGATCTGCCGCCCTTTACTCTGGTCGGCGCCACGACCCGCGCGGGCTTGCTCACCTCGCCGCTGCGCGACCGGTTCGGCATCGTGCAGCGGTTGGAATTCTATTCCACCGAGGAGCTGATAAAGATCGTCATCCGCAGCGCCTCGATCCTCAAGCTGCGCCTGCAGCCCGAGGGCGCGGATCGCATCGCCGAGCGTTCGCGCGGCACGCCGCGCATCGCGAACCGGTTGCTGCGCCGGGTGCGCGATTTTGCCGACGTCAAGGCCGGTGGGCTCATCAGCGGGGATGTGGCGCTCGCGGCGCTCGACATGCTGGAAGTGGACCCGCAAGGGTTCGATATGCTGGATCGCAAGCTGCTGCTGACCGTGATCGAGAAATTCGAGGGCGGCCCGGTGGGGGTGGACAGTCTCGCGGCGGCCATGAGCGAGGAGCGCGGCACCATCGAGGATGTGATCGAGCCGTTCTTGATTCAGCAGGGCTTTTTGATGCGTACCGCGCGCGGGCGCGTTGCGACGCGCGCCGCTTACGCGCATTTCGGCCTGGCGGCGCCGACCGTCGAGCGGGACCTCAACCTGCCGCTGTTCAGGGACGGGCAATAAATGCCGCCGGCGCGGAACTTTTCCCACGAGCATCGCGTCCGAATCTATTGGGAGGACACCGACGCGGGCGGTGTCGTGTACTACGCCAATTATTTGAAATACATGGAGCGCTGCCGGACCGAGTGGTTGCGCGCGTTGGGCGTGGATCAGCTTCGATTGCGAACGGAGCGCGCGCTGCAGTTCGCGGTCGTCAGCGTCGCGGTGGATTTTCTGCGGCCTGCGCTTCTCGATGATGAAATTATCGTCACCGCCGAACCGGTGCGGCTGAGCGGTGCGACAATCTCCTTCAAGCAAGCGATTTGGCGCGGCGAGGCGCAACTCATCGAGGCGACGACCCGCGTCGCCTGCCTCGATTCCGGCACGCTGAAGCCGCGCGCCATCCCCAAGGATCTATTCATGGAGTGGCGTAATGCCCAATGATCTGTCGGTCTGGATTCTGGTGCTCGACGCGAGTCCCATCGTCCAGTCGGTGGTGGTGTTGCTGTTGATCGCCTCGGTGGCTTCTTGGGCCATCATATTTCGCAAGAGCCGCGTGATCTCGCATTCGCGGCACGGCGCCGATCACTTCGAAACGCAGTTCTGGTCGGGCGGGGATCTGACCGCGCTCTACCGAACAATAGAGACCAAGGGCCGCGCCGGCACGGGTATGCAGAGCATCTTCGAATCGGGCTTTGGCGAGTTCAGCCGCCTGCGCCAGCAGGGCACGCCGGGCGAGCAGTTGCTCGAGGGCGCGAGGCGCGCGATGCGCGTCGCGCAGATGCGTGAAATCGACCGTCTGGAACGCAATTTGGCCACTCTTGCCACGGTCGGATCCACCAGCCCCTACGTGGGGCTGTTCGGGACGGTGTGGGGCATCATGAGCGCCTTCCACAACCTCGGCAACGTGCAGCAGGCGACGCTCGCGGCCGTGGCGCCGGGAATCGCCGAGGCGTTGATCACGACGGCGATCGGTCTGTTCGCGGCGATTCCGGCCGTGGTGGCTTACAATCGGTTCGCCGATCAAGTGAGCCGTTTGGAGCTTCGGTTCGACACGTTCGTCGAAGAGTTTTCGACCATTCTGCAGCGCCACGGGCCGGCGCGGGCCCAGGCCTAGATACCATGGCCGCACAGCCGCGCCGCCGAAAATTGATGGGTGAAATCAACGTGGTGCCGTACATCGACGTGATGTTGGTGCTGCTGATCATTTTCATGATCACGGCGCCGCTGCTCAAGGAGGGCATCAAAGTGGATTTGCCGAACGCCGGAGCGCGGCCGATCGATCCGGCATTTCTGCAAAAACACGAGCCGCTGATCGTGACCATCGATGCGCGCGGACGCCTGTACGTCAATTTCGGCCCGAACCCCGATAAGCCGGCCGCCGAATCGACGGTGAGCGCTCGCGCTGCCGCGCTTTTGCGCCGCGATCCGCAAACTCCGGTGCTGGTCAAAGCCGATACGACCGTGCCTTACGGTGCCGTGGCGCACGCCATGGTTCTGCTGCAGCGGGCGGGCGCCGACAAAGTAGGGCTCTTGACCGATCCCGAACGGCCGGCGCAGGGCGTGCACTGAATGCAAGGTGCCGTGCGCGAGCATTCCTGGCCGGTGTTGTTCTCCGTGCTGCTGCATGCGGCGCTGGCGGCGGCGCTGGTGCTCGCGGCGATGTTGAGCGCCACGCATTCGACCAGGCGCGTGGACCCCCCGGTCGTCAATGCGGTGGTCATCGACTCGCGGATATTGCATGCCGCCCAGGACGCTCAGCGGGCGCGGATCGCGGCCGAGCAGCAGGCCGCGGCAGCACGCGCGGCTGCCGCCGAAGAGGCCAAGGCGGCGGCTGTATCCAAAGCGGCGGAAGCGGCGAAGGCGGCCGACGCAGTCAAAGCAGCCGCCGAGGCCAAGGCCGCCGATGAAGCCAAAGCGGCGCAGGCGCGCGCCGACGACGCCAAGCGGGCAGCCGAGACCAAGCGGGCAGCCGAGGCCAAGCAGGCGGCCGAGGCCAAGCAGGCGGCCGAGGCCAAGCAGGCGCAGGATGCGAAACATGCCGCGGATATCAAGACGCGAGACGATCGTGCGCGCCAGGAGCGCGAGATGGAACTGCGGCGGCAATTGGCCGACGAGGAGCACGTGAGCGCGATCGAGGCCGGCCCCTTGCGCGATCGCTACGTCGCGAGCCTGCGCAATCGCATTCAGCAGGCGTGGATTAAGCCGCCCTCGGCGCGAATAGGCGTCGACTGCCTGGTCGAAGTCACCCAGGTGCCGGGCGGCGAGGTCACCAACGCACGGGTTACCCAATGCAATGGCGATGCGGCGGTTCGCCAGTCCATCGAAAACGCGGTCTATCGCGCTTCGCCGTTGCCGGACCCGCCGGATCCGGCGCTTTTTCAAAGAAATTTCGCATTTAGGTTCAAACCCGATGAATAAAGCGCCTTACTCGATTGCCGTTCTCGGTCTTTTGCTTTTCTGCTCCCGCTCGTGGGGCGAATTCGTCGTCGAAGTCACGCGTGGGCAGGACGACGCCATACCCATCGCGATCGTGCCGTTCATGGGGGCGGAGGGCGCGGCCGAGTCATTCGACGTCGCGCGGGTGGTCACCGATGATCTGGCGCGCAGCGGCCGATTCAAAGCCATGGACCGCAAGGACATGATCGAGGAGCCGCACAACGGAGCCAGCATCGCATTTGACGACTGGCGCCGCCTCGGCAACGACTACATCCTGGTCGGCCTGATGCAGCCGCAGGGCCAGGACCGCTACAACATCAGCTTCGAGCTCTATAACGTGCTCAATCGGCAGCGCCTGTTGGCCTACCAGATCAGCGCGAACCGCACCGGGATGCGACTCGCGAGCCATCAGATCGCCGACATGGTGTTCGACAAGATCCTCGGGATCCGCGGCGCGTTCGCGACGCGCATTGCCTACATTTCGGTGATCGGATCATTGCCGAACAAAACCTACCGGCTCATCGTCGCCGATGCGGACGGTGAGAATCCGCACGTCGTCATGCAATCGAACGAGCCGCTGATGTCGCCCGCCTGGTCGCCCGACGGCCAGAGTCTGGCCTATGTTTCCTTCGAGGATCGGTTGCCCTCGGTCTACGTGCAGGTATTGAAGACCGGCGAGCGGCGCCGAGTATCGGCGCGAGCGGGTGTGAATCAAGCGCCGGCGTGGTCCCCGAACGGCAAAAAACTGGCGCTGACCCTGTCCACGCGCGACGGCAACTTGGATGTCTACGTGCTCGATCTCGACACGCAGGCGCTCACCCGAATTACCGACGATCCGGGCATTGACACCGAACCGCAGTGGTCCAAGGACGGCCAAAATCTTTATTTCACTTCCGATCGTGCGGGCGGCCCGCAGATTTACCGCGTCGGTATCCAACCGGGCGATCATCCGCGCCGCTTGACCTTCCAAGGGAACTACAATGCGCGGCCGCGCCTGTCGCCGGACGAATCGGAGCTTGCTTTCGTCACGCAGGAGGACGGCGCGTATCGCATCGCGCTCATGGGTCTTAAGGGGCGTGGTGAGGTGCAGGTGCTCACCAAGGGGCGCTTCGACGTTAGCCCAAGTTTCGCGCCGAACGGCGCCATGATCATTTACGCAAGCCGCGATCGCGGGCGCGGCGTTTTGGCGCTGGTCAGCTCCGATGGCCGGGTACAGGAACGATTGGTGGCGAGCGAGGGCGAGGTGCAAGAGCCCGCATGGTCGCCGTTCTGAGCGCCACGACGCCAAACACGGTACACAAATACCGGTTTGCTCGGTACGCTTGAGTCTTAGGTACAAATAGGAGGTGGGATTCTCATGGGAAGTTCAATCACGAAGATGCTGTCGATCGGCTGTTTGTGCGCAGCTGTTGCGCTCCTTGCGGGCTGTCCCAAGAAGGCCACCACCGTCGAACAGCCGACCGCGGGGACGCAAATTGCGGGCTCCGGGGCCGGGGGCGCAGGCTCGGCCTCCACGACTCCGCTCGGCGGCAATGCCGGGACGATGGGCGCGGGGTCGCAGGGCGCCGGTGCTGGCGGCGCGTTGGCGCGCAACGTCATTTATTTCGATTTCGACAAGTCCGATATCAAGCCTGAATATGCCGACATCATTTCCGCGCATGCGCGCAACCTGACGACCCACCCGAACCTCAAACTCAAGCTCGAGGGCAACACCGACGAACGCGGGACACGGGAATACAACATCGGTCTCGGCGAGCGCCGTGCGCAGGCGGTCCGCAGGGCGCTGATGCTCCAAGGCGTCGGGGAATCCCAGCTGACGACCGTGAGCTTCGGCGCGGAACGGCCGGCTGCGGAGGGGGATGATGAGGCCGCATGGGCTAAAAATCGCCGCGTGGATATGGTTTACACGCCGTGAACATGCGCGCAATCGCCTGGAGTGCCTCGGGTCTCGCCGTGTGGGCATTGGCGGGATGCGCCGCGACACCGCCTGCGGAGGATCCGGTGCAGGTCAAACTGAACGATTTGGATGCGCGCCTGGCGCGGATCGAACGGGTCGTGTCAAATCAAAGCCTGTTGAAGCTTGCCAATGAGCTCGACGCGTTGCGCAGCGATGTGCGCGCCATGCACAACGACATCGACGAACTCGGCCACAATTTGGAGATCAGCCGCAAGCAGCAGCGGGATCTTTATGCGGATCTCGATCAGCGGCTGAAGAGCCTCGAGGCGCATAATTCGCCGGCGGGAGGCGATGCGCCGGCGCCCAGTGCACCCCGTGCGGGGGCATCCGGCGCGGCGCCCAATTTGCCGGTTCCCGACGGATCGGACAAGGCCAATTATCAGGCGGCGTTTGCGCTGTTGAAGGACAGCCAATACGATCGCGCCATCGCGGCGTTTCAGGAATTCTTGCAGTCCTTTCCTGACAGTGCGCTGGCCGACAACGCCCAGTATTGGCTTGGGGAAGCCTATTACGTCAATAAATCGTTTCCGGAGGCGCTGTCCGCCTTCCAGCGAGTGGTCGACAAGTATCCGCAATCGCGCAAGCTCCCCGATGCGCTGCTCAAGATCGGCTATTGCAACTACGAACTGAAACAGTGGGAAGCGGCGAAAGACGCCTTGTCGCAGGTCGCCTCGTCATTTCCGGACGCGCCCGCGGGACACCTGGCGAAGCAGCGTCTGGAGAAGATGGCGGCCGAAAAGCATTGACCGGAAGAGGCAAGCCTGGAGGCGGGGTGGCGCTGAGCAGTGCGCGAATAGTTGAGGAATTGCCGAAGGGCGAACGGCTGCGCATCAATGAAATTTTTCATTCGCTGCAGGGGGAGGCCGACGCGGCCGGGTTTCGCACCGTGTTCGTGCGCTTGACGGGCTGTCCGTTGCGCTGCCAATACTGCGATACCGAATACGCATTTCACGCGGGTGAATGGCATGACATCGGCGCCATCCTCGATCGGGTCGAGGAATACGCCACGCCTCATGTCTGTGTGACCGGCGGGGAGCCGCTGGCGCAGCCGAATTGCCGGTTATTGCTCACGCGCCTGTGCGACGCAGGCCATCAGGTATCGCTCGAAACCAGCGGTGCGCTCGACATTTCCGGGGTGGATGCCCGCGTTGTGCGGGTGGTCGATGTCAAGACGCCGGGTTCCGGCGAGGCCGCGCGCAACAGGATCGAAAACTTCCCCCTGCTCACGAGCCGCGATCAGCTGAAATTCGTGATTTGCTCGCGCGAGGACTTCGACTGGAGCAAGGCGTTCCTCGAGGAGCATTCGTTGCCCGAGCGTTGTCAGATTCTGTTCTCCCCGAGCTACACGCAAATATCGCCCAAGGATCTGGCGCAATGGATCTTGGCCGACCGGCTGCCGGTTCGCTTTCAGCTTCAGCTCCACAAGGTTCTGTGGGGCGATACCCCAGGAAGATAAACAAGAAAAATGAAGCCGGCCATCGTCTTGCTGTCGGGTGGACTGGATTCGGCCACTACGCTGGCCATTGCCCGCGCACGGAATTTCCGCAGCTTCGCGCTCAGCGTGCATTATGGGCAGCGCCATCACGCCGAGCTCGCCGCTGCGAAGCGCGTGGCGGCTTTTTTGGGCGCGCATGAGCATCGAGTCATGGGCGTGGATCTTGCCGGCATCGGCGGATCGGCGTTGACCGATCAGAACCTCGCGGTGCCCGAGTCGCCGGGCGAGGGCATCCCGGTCACCTACGTGCCGGCGCGAAACACCCTGCTGCTCTCGCTCGCGCTCGGCTGGGCGGAAGTCGTCGGCGCCCAAGATATCTTCGTAGGCGTTAACGCGGTCGACTACTCGGGTTACCCGGACTGCCGGCCGGAATTCATAGCCGCCTTCGAGAAGCTGGCGCTGGTGGCCACCAAAGCGGGTGTCGAAGGCAGGCGCTTCAAGATTCATGCGCCCCTGATCAACATGTCCAAAGGCGACATCATCCGTGCAGGTATCGATCTGGGAGTCGATTACGGCATGACCGTGTCCTGCTACCAGGCGGACGCTGAAGGCCTGGCCTGCGGGCGATGCGATTCTTGCCGCCTGCGGGCCGAAGGGTTCGCCGTCGCCGGTGTGCGCGACCCCACTCACTACGCGTGAATCGCATTCCCGGTGCTGTGGCGCAAGAGTTCGGCTATGATGCGCCGCTCAAACGGGACGGTAGCTCAGTTGGTAGAGCAAGGCCCTTTTAAGGCTTTGGTCCTGGGTTCGAGTCCCAGCCGTCCCACCATATTGTTATTAATATAATCAATATCCTATAGTAAATAACTATACTATACATGAAATAGAAAACCGCTTCGTGTGCGGTTTCTTGTTCGGTTAACGCACGGGGTTCTGTGTCCGGACCCGGAGCCGACCTTGGTCAACGGCCGCGGTTCCCAACCCAACTCACTAATTGCTCGAACCGAGGCAATGCGTCAAAGACAGTCGCCACTACCACAAGACAAATTGCGGCTTATGAAGAATAACGCGAGGCCCATCACTGCGGCATACAGGGCCGCAAGCAAAACTCGTACCCAGAGGCGGGACATTGGAATCAAAGCAATCGCAACGACGCCGCTGGCAAGCAAGGTGAAGTAGGCGCTGTCCCAACGCCATTCATTTGGCGGAAGGAAGGCGAGTTTCCCTGCGCGGAGTGCAAGTC
>Ga0209048_10005001_pt1 | contig 12591 bp, 9 predicted proteins | sample FrelakmetCRP12CR_FD_187146 | JGI IMG/M metagenome (GOLD analysis project Ga0209048, IMG submission 187146) | Freshwater lake sediment microbial communities from the University of Notre Dame, USA, for methane emissions studies - CRP12 CR (SPAdes)... | ecosystem: Environmental > Aquatic >... | reverse complement strand
GGCCCCTCGCCGGGTAGCTCGGCCCCTTTACTCCAGATTCTGCACCTGTTCGCGCATCTGCTCGATCAGCACCTTCATCTCGAGCGACGCCTGCGAGAGCTCCGCGTCGACGGACTTCGAGCCGAGCGTGTTCGCCTCGCGGTGCAGCTCCTGCATCAGGAAATCGAGCCGCTTGCCGGCGCTGCCCCCGGCGGCGAGCACGCGGCGCACTTCGGCGATGTGCGTCGACAGCCGGGCCAGCTCCTCCGCGACGTCGACCTTGGTGGCGAAGAGCGCCAGCTCCTGCTTCAGCCGGTCCTGGTCCGGGTCGAGCCCGGCTTCGCGGAGGCGCGCGCAGAGCTTTTCGACGTACGCCGCGTGGATCGCGGGAATTCGGGGCGCCACCCGCGCGACCTGCTGTTCGATCGCCTCGCACCGTTCGATGAGCGTTTCGACGAGCTTCGCGCCCTCCCGCGTGCGCGACGCGCGGAGCTCCGCCAGCGCCTGGGCGACGAGCGCATGCGCGTGCGTGGCGAGCTCTTCGGGAGGAACGGTCGGTTCGGCCAGCACGCCCGGCCAGCGCAGGATCTCGCCGACGGACAGGGGCGCGGCGCCGGGCGCGCCCTTCTGCACGTCGACGGCGGCCCTCGCCAGCTGCCCGACCCGGACGAGGTCCACGGCCAGGCCCGCGGCACCGGCCGCCGCCCGGTTGAGCGAAATGCGACACTCGACCTTTCCGCGCTTCAGCTCCGCGACGATGCGCTCGCGCAGCACCGATTCGAGGCCGCGCAGCTCGTCGGGGAGGCGGATCTGGAGATCGAGGTAGCGGTGGTTTACGGAGCGGAGCTCGACGGCGAGCGTCACACCCGGCAGCTCCGCGGCAACTGCCGCGAAGCCGGTCATGCTGAGGATCATCGGCGAAAATCGCGGGAATTCGACAACTTTCCCCGCTTTACTTTGGACGCGTTCATCCGGAGAATGTATGCGTTATCCGCCGCAGGCGCAAGCGCGCGCCCGTTCGTTGGCATGCGAATTGCGGACGCCTTTCGCGGATAACCTCGATCGAAACCCGCGCCCATGCCCGTCACCAACCAGGCCCTCGCCGGCGATTACCAGCTGCTGAACTACCGGATCGACCGACAGATCAGCCGCGGCGGCTTCTCGATCGTCTACCGCGCGTTCGACGAGACCGGCGTTCCGGTCGCGATCAAGGAGTACCTGCCGTCGTCGCTGGTGCTGCGCACCGAAGGCGACATCGTCCGCGCGACGTCGGCGGAGAACATGGCGTCGTTCCGGTACGGCATGAAGTGCTTCTTCGAGGAGGGCCGGGCGCTCGCGAAGATCAACCACCCGAACGTCGTGCGCGTGCTGAATTTCTTCCGCGCGAACGAGACGGTCTACATGGTGATGCGCTACGAGCGCGGCCGCACGCTGCAGCAGCAGATCCAGATGCGGCAGGACCAGATGTCCGAGCGTCTCGTCCGTCACGTCTTCATGCACCTGCTGAACGGGTTGCGCGAAGTGCACACGCACAAGCTGCTGCACCTCGACATCAAGCCCGCGAACATCTACCTGCGCACCGACGGCAGCCCGGTGCTGCTCGATTTCGGCGCAGCGCGCCAGACGCTGACGACGCAGCGGCCCAAGCTCGCACCGATGTACACGCCCGGGTTCGCCGCGCCCGAGCAGTACCGCGAGCCCGACCGCCTCGGCCCGTGGACGGACGTTTACGGCGTGGGCGCCAGCATGTTCGCCTGCCTGGCGGCGTTCGCGCCGCAGGCGGCGGACGCGCGGCTCCAGGAAGACCATCTCGTGTCGGCGAAGAAGATCTGGGCGGGCCAGTATTCGGACAACGTCCTCGAGGTCATCGACTGGTGCCTGCGCCTCGACCCGCTGGAGCGCCCGCAGTCGGTGTTCGCGCTGCAGAAGGCGATCCGCGACATCCCCCCCAAGAAGCGGAAGCACACCTTGCTCGGCTCCATCAAGCGGAAGCTGTTCACCGAAATCGGCGCCTGACCACGATGCGCTTCACGATCTTCCAGGAGTCGCGCAAGGGCCCGCGCGCGGTCAACCAGGACCGGGTCGCGTACACGTACAGCCGCGACACGCTGCTCATGGTCGTCGCCGACGGCATGGGCGGGCACGCGGGCGGCGAGATCGCCGCGCAGATCGCGGTGCGGCTGTTCGTCGAGCGGTTCCAGCAGGAGGCGAAGCCCGTGCTGAAGAACCCGCTCGCTTTCCTGCACGAGTCGATGGTGCGGGCGCACGCCGCGCTCGGGTCGTACTCGGCGCAGTTCTCGATGCTGGAGACGCCCCGCACGACATGCGTCGCGTGCGTCGTGCAGGCCAACCACGCGTACTGGGCGCACGTCGGCGATTCGCGGCTGCTCCTCTACCGGAACGGCGCGCCGATCGGCCAGACCAAGGACCATTCGAAGGTCCAGTATCTCATCGACCAGGGCGTCATCGGCGCCCGTGATGCGGCGGTGCACCCGGACCGCAACAAGGTCTACAGCTGCCTGGGCGGGATGGTCGACCCGATCATCGACCTCTCGAACCGCACACCGCTGCGCAACGGCGACATCGTGGTCATGTGCACCGACGGGCTGTGGGGCCCGCTCGGCAGCGACGAGATCGCGACGTGGCTCACGTCGACGCCGATCCTGCGGGCGGGGCCGGAGATGATGCGCGAAGCCGAGCGGCGTGCCGGCGTCGATGGCGACAACCTGTCGGCGATCATCGTGCGCTGGGGTCCGGAAACGGTCGTCGACGAGCCGACGACGACGATCACCGAGACGCTCGGCATGGGCGAGTTCGCGACGCAGCTCGACCGCACGCTCACGCTCGCCGACCGGAAAGGCGCGGACCGCGACCTCTCCGAAGACGAGATCGAGCGCGCGATCGACGAGATCCAGGCGACGATCCAGCGCTACCGGCGCTGAGCGGGCGCCGCGCCCGCGGCGGGACGCGGACGGTGCGAGCGGACTGTGTGCCCGCCCCGGCGTTCGTCGTATGATCGGGCATTCGACCGATTTCGCGACCCGCCCCCGAAACCCTCATGCGCCAGATCATCATCGACACCGAAACGACGGGGCTCGACCCGAAGCAGGGCCACCGGATCATCGAGCTCGCGGCGCTGGAGGTCATCGATCGCAGACCCACCGGCCGCACCGTGCACCACCGGATCGACCCCGAGCGGGAGATCGACGCCGGCGCCACCGAGGTGCACGGGATGACCTGGGAGGATCTGAAGGGCAAGCCCCGGTTCCGCGAGATCGTCGGCGAGTTCACCGACTTCGCGCGCGGCGCCGACTGGGTCATCCACAACGCGCCGTTCGACATCGGATTCCTCGAGGCGGAGATGCGGCTCGCCGAGCTTCCCGGTTGCGCCGGCCTCTACGCGAAGGTGACCGACACGCTGGCGCTCGCCCGCGAGATGTTCCCTGGCAAGCGCAACAGCCTCGACGCGCTGTGCGAGCGGTTCGGCATCGACAACGCCCACCGGTCGGTGCACGGCGCGCTGCTGGACGCGCAGCTCCTGGCCGACGTCTACCTCGCGATGACGCGCGGCCAGGAAACGCTGACGATCGACATGGCCGCGCCGGCCGGCGCGTTCGCCGCCGGCGTTGCGCAGGGGAACGACCCGGGCAGCGCCGGGCCGCGCCCGGCCGTGCGCGTCATTGCGCCGACGCCATTGGAGCTCGCGGCGCACGAGGAGTACCTGGCCGCGCTCGACAAGGAATCCAGGGGACAATGCGTGTGGCTGGTGCCGGGGCCGGCGCCGGAGCGTGCCGCGGCCTGAGCCGGCGCTGCCCGCGCGGAGCGTTCGACGCGTTCCCCGGATTTCACTTTCCTGCTACGCTCGGGCGCTTTGCCTCCGCTTGCCTTCGCCGTCCCCGATGCCCGTCGATTACCTGCAGAAGATCCTGACCGCCAAGGTCTACGATGTCGCGATCGAGTCGGCACTCGACGTCGCGCCGTCGCTGTCGCGCCGGCTCGGCAACCGCGTGCTCCTGAAGCGCGAGGACCAGCAGCCCGTCTTCTCGTTCAAGCTGCGCGGCGCCTACAACAAGATGGCGCACCTCTCCGCGGCGGAGCGTGCGCGCGGCGTGATCGCGGCGTCCGCGGGCAATCACGCGCAGGGTGTCGCGCTCGCGGCGCAGAAGCTCGCCTGCGCGGCGACGATCGTGATGCCGGTGACCACGCCGCACATCAAGATCGCGGCGGTCGAGGCGCGCGGCGCGAAGGTCGTGCTGCACGGCGATTCCTACAGCGACGCCTATGCGCATGCGATCACGCTGCAGAAGCGCTCGCGCGCCGTGTTCGTGCACCCGTACGACGACCCGGACGTGATCGCGGGGCAGGGGACGGTCGGCATGGAGATCCTGCGCCAGTGCCAGGGGCCGATCGACGCGATCTTCGTCGCGATCGGCGGCGGCGGCCTGATCAGCGGCATCGCCGCCTACGTGAAGCGCGTGCGGCCCGAGATCAGGGTGATCGGCGTGCAGCCCGTGGACTCCGACGCGATGGCGCGCTCGCTCGCCGCCGGCCGCCGCGTGAAGCTCGCCCACGTCGGGTTGTTCGCCGACGGGGTCGCGGTGAAGCAGGTCGGCAAGGAGACCTTCCGCCTGACGCGGCAGTACGTCGACGACATCGTGCTGGTCGACACCGACGCGATCTGCGCGGCGCTGAAGGACGTGTTCGAGGACACGCGCTCGGTCCTCGAGCCGGCGGGCGCGCTGTCGATCGCCGGCGTCAAGGCGTGGGTCGAGCGGCACCGGGCGAAAGACCGCACGTACGTCGCGATCGCCTGCGGGGCCAACATGAACTTCGACCGGCTGCGCTTCGTGGCCGAGCGCGCGGAGCTGGGCGAAGAGCGCGAGGCGATCATCGCCGTGACGATTCCCGAGCGGCCGGGCAGCTTCCGCGAGTTCTGCGGCCTGCTCGGCAGGCGGTCGGTCACCGAGTTCAACTACCGGTACGCCGACCCGCGCGTCGCGCACCTGTTCGTCGGCATCGAGGTCGCGAACCGGCGCGAGACCGAAGGGCTCCTGGCCGAGCTCAAGCGGCGCCGGATCGAGGCGTACGACCTGTCGGACAACGAGATGGCGAAGCTGCACGTCCGGCATCTGGTCGGCGGCCACGCGCCGGCGGCGAAGAACGAGATTCTCTACCGCTTCGAATTCCCGGAGCGGCCCGGGGCGCTGATGAAGTTCCTGACCAGCATGAGCCGCGGCTGGAACATCAGCCTTTTCCACTACCGCAACCATGGCGCCGACTACGGCCGCGTGCTGGTCGGCATGCAGGTGCCGCCGTCGGACAAGGGCGCTTTCCGCGCCTTCCTCGGCCGGCTGGGCTACGACTGCGTCGAGGAAACGGACAATCCGGCGTACCGGATGTTTCTCGGGCGCTAGGCGCCGCGTCCCCGGCGCCCGTGCGGGCGGGCCGCGGACGGCCCCGTTTCCCACGGGCGGGCGCCCCCGGGGGCCGGACGGCCTGCCGTTCCGGCACCGGCACCTTCCCCGCCGTAAGCGACGCCAGAGGGCAGTGAGTGCCCCTGCGCGGCAGCTTCCGCTCGCGAAAACTTGCTCCGCGGCGGCGAAACAGCAGGAATCCCCTGCGGAGGCCGATTCAGGCAAAGTTTATGCTCTATGCAACTGCCTTGACCCATGGCAGACTTGCCCGCAGAGATTTGTGGTCCACAATTTGCCCCTCTGACACGGACAGGCCGCGAGAAGGAAAAGCATGTTGCCGGAGCAGAACCCGCTGTCGGGCGTCAAGGTGATGGTGATCGACGACTCGAACACGATTCGCCGCAGCGCCGAGATCTTCCTGCTGCAGGCGGGCTGCACGGTGATCCTGGCGGAGGACGGTTTCGACGCGCTGGCGAAGATCGCCGATCACCAGCCCGATCTCGTGTTCGTCGACATCATGATGCCGCGGCTCGACGGCTACCAGACGTGCGCGCTCATCAAGAAGAACGCGAAGTTCCATGCCACGCCCGTGGTGATGCTGTCGTCGAAGGACGGCCTGTTCGACCGGGCGCGGGGGCGGATGGTGGGCTCCGACCAGTACCTGACCAAGCCGTTCACCAAGGAGAGCCTGCTGAAGGCGGTTGCGACGCACGTGGACCGGAGCGCCGTCTCCGGGGCGAAGACGTCGGCGGCGGGCTGATCCATTGATGCCGCGCGCAGGATTCCGGCAACACGCATGACCATCAAGAAGATACTCATCGTCGACGATTCACCGACCGAGCGGCATGTGCTGAACGAGATGCTGACGAAGGCGGGTTACGAGGTCGTCACCTGCGACAACGGCGAGGACGCCATCGCCAAGGCGAAAGAGATCCGCCCGGACCTCATCCTGATGGACGTGGTGATGCCGGGGCTCAACGGATTCCAGGCGACGCGCGCGATCAGCCGCGACGCCGACACGAGGGACATCCCCATCGTTCTGTGCACGTCGAAGAACCACGAAACCGACAAGATCTGGGGCATGCGCCAGGGCGCCCGCGACTATGTCGTGAAACCCGTGCACCGCGCCGAGCTCCTCGCGAAGATCGCCGCGCTGAGCTGAGCGCCCACCGAACCCGCCCGACCACGATGGCCCGCGCCGCCCGCATCGATCTCCGCTCGTTCCAGGACGAGCTCGCGACCCGTCTCACGGCCCGGACCGCGGCTCAGGTCGAGTCGTCGCGGCTCGGCCTCGCGAGCGGCGGCGAACGGTGGCTCGTGCGGCTCGCCGACGCCGCCGAAGTGATCGCGGTGCCGCCGATCGCGGCGGTTCCCCTGACCCAGCCCTGGTTTCTCGGGCTCGCCAACATCCGCGGCAACCTCTACACCGTCGTCGACTTCGCCGGCTTTCTCGGACGCGAAAGCGTCGTACCGCACGGCAGCTTCAGTCAGAGTCGGCTGATCCTGTTCGGCGAGCACGCCGGCGATCTCAAGGCCGGCGTGGTGGTCGAGGGCGTGCTGGGCCTGCGCAATCTGGCGGAGCTCGCGCCCGTGCCGCCGGACGCGAGCGCGCGGGGATGGTACGGCCAGCGCTGGGCGGACGCCGATGGCGGCGCGTGGCAGGAGATCGACCTTGCCCGTCTCGCGGTGGATCCGGTGTTTCTGAACGTCGGCCGCTAGGTGAGGCGGCGCGATGGCGAAATCGAACTTGGGGACGGGCCGGTGAAAGCGAGCCCTCTGGAGGCAACATGGCGTTCGAACTGAAGCTGCCGAAGTTCTTCGGCGGGACTCCCGTGCCCGCCGCCGCGGGCCTCGACATGCCGACGACGCAGATCCGCGTCAGCAAGGCACGGCCGAGCTACGATCCGCTCGTCGCGATGTCGCACGCAGACGACGCGCGGGCGGCGGCGACCGACGCGAAGATGCCGCGGCGCGTCCCGCTGGTCGGGCACCTTCCGATCGTGCGCCAGTTCCAGGTCCTTGGCGTGCTGCTCGTGACCTTCCTCGTGTTCGCGGCGTTCGTCATGTTCCTCGACGTCCGTTCGGCGGCACAGGCCGCGGCGTCCGCGGCGACCGCGACGGAGATGCAGATGCTGTCGCAGCGGCTGGCCCACGGCGCCACGCTCGCCTCGCAGGGCCAGAGCTCGGCGTTCCCGGTGGTCAGGGACAGCCGCGACCGCTTCCGGACCGAGCTCGATGCCTTGCAGCGCGGCGGTCACGTCAAGGGCGTTGCGCTGGACGTCGTGGAAGACGAGACGCTGCACGGCATCCTGCAGGACGTGAAGTCGCACTGGGATCGCGCGGACGCGAACGCCGAGCGCATGCTGGACAACCAGCGGTACGTCACGGACCTCACGCGCGGCCTCGGGGCGATCACGCAGGCCGGCAAGCGCATGGTCGACGCGGCGCGCCAGGTGAGTCAGGCCGGCGGGAGCCCGCGGGAGATCGAGTACGCGACCCAGCTCGCCGCTACGGCGCAGAGAATCGCGAAGAGCGCCGCCGCGCTCGTGGCGTCGGGCGAGGTCGAGCCCGAGGGCGTGACCGCGCTCGGCAGGGACGCCGCGGCGTTCCGCGACGCGCAGGGCGGATTGGCGAGGGGCGGCGAGGCGCCGCGGCCGGCGGGCGCGCGCGGCGACGACATCCGCGTTGCGCTGGCCGAGCTCGCGAAGCAGGCGGGCATCGTCGACACCGGCGCCGGTCCGGTCCTGCAGAACATGGGCCAGCTCGCCGCCGTCAAACAGGCGGCGCGCGGCGTCAACAACGAGGCCGAGTCACTGCTCGCCGACACGACGAAGCTCGCCGAGCTGTACGAGGGCAGCGGCAAGTCGCGGGCGCCGATGTGGATCGCGATCTCGTTCGCGCTGCTCGCGCTCGGCACGCTGCTCCTGCTCGGCAAGGTGTTCCTCGACGACGCGCGGGTGCGCGCGTACGAGAGCGAGCAGGAGAACAAGCGGAATCAGGAGGCGATTCTCCGGCTGCTGAACGAGATGGGAAACCTCGCCGACGGCGACCTCACCGTGCAGGCATCGGTGACCGAGGACGTGACGGGCGCGATCGCCGACTCGATCAACTTCACGATCGAAGAGCTGCGCACGCTCGTCAAGGGGATCAATTCGGCGACCGACCAGGTGACCAAGGCGACGCAGGACGCACAGGCGATCTCGAACCGGCTGTACGAGGCGTCGCAGCGGCAGAACCTGGAGATCCAGCAGGCGTCCGCGTCGGTGCTGCAGATGGCGCAGTCGATCAGCGAGGTTTCGCAGTCGGCCGGGCAGTCGGCGAAGGTCGCGCAGCAGTCGCTGTCGGCGGCCGACAAGGGGGCGCAGTCGGTGCAGAACCAGATTTCCGGCATGCACGAGATCCGTGCGCAGATCCAGGACACGTCGAAGCGGATCAAGCGCCTCGGCGAATCCTCGCTCGAGATCGGGGAGATCGTCGAGTTGATCGCGGACATCACCGAGCAGACGAACATCCTGGCGCTGAACGCCGCGATCCAGGCGGCGTCGGCGGGCGAGGCCGGACGCGGCTTCACGGTCGTGGCGGAGGAAGTGCAGCGCCTCGCCGAGCGCTCGGCCGAAGCGACGAAGCAGATCGACGCCATCGTCAAGACGATCCAGGCCGACACGCAGGACGCGGTCGCGGCGATGGAGAAATCGACGGTCGGCGTGGTCGAGGGCACCAAGCTTTCCGACGCCGCCGGGCAGGCGCTGGAGGAGATCCGGCGCGTGTCGCGCGAGCTCGCGGAGCTGATCGGCGGAATTTCGGCGCAGACGTACAAGCAGTCGCTGTCGGTGTCCGACGTCACCCGCGGCATGCAGGGCATCCTGCAGATCACCGAGGAGACGACCGAGGGCACGAAGCAGACCAACGTTTCGATCGGGCAGCTCACCCGGCTCGCTGCCGAGCTGCGCAGCTCGGTGGCGGGCTTCAAGGTCTGAACCTCCGACCGATCGAGCCGCGCCGTCCCGGCGCATTCGCGACCCGCGGCGATCCATCCCCACACCGATCAGCGATGCTCGCGCAGCCATCCCCCGGAACCGAGTCCGTGACCGAATTCGACGTCGGCCCGCTGTCGTGGGTTCAAGGCGAGATCGGCCAGTCGCTCGCGCGCGGCATGGAGCTCCTCGCCACGTTCCGGGCGGAGCCTTCCGACACGACCGCGCTCAAGCAGGCGCGCAACCACGTGCACCAGGCGGCGGGCGCGATCCAGATGGTCGGGCTCGACGGGGCCGTCGTGTTCGCCGACGAGATCGAGCGCCACCTTGCGCGCCTCGACGCGCTCACGCCGTCCGAAGCGGGACCCGCCTGCGCGCTGATCGACCGCGCGTGTCGGCTGCTCAGGATCTTCCTCGACGAGATCGTCGGCGGCTCGCCGCCCGTTCCGCTCAAGCTGTTTCCCGAGTACGAAGCGCTGCAGCGCGCGCGCGGAATCAAGGCGGCCGCGCCGACCGACCTGTTCTTCCCGGAGCTGGGCCTGCGCGCGGCGCTCCTCGACACGCCGGAGCCGATACCGGCGGACAGGCTGGCCTCGCACCTGCTGAAGCAGCGCCGGCTCTACCAGGGTGGACTCCTGCTGTTCCTGCGCGGCGACCTCGAAGGTGCGCGCAGCATGCGCATGGCGGCGGCCGGGATCGAGCGCGCGAGCACGCGGGAACACGCACGGACCTTCTGGTGGACGGTGGGCGCGTTCTTCGACGCCATCATCGCGCGCGGCCTCGAGCCGGGTTTCGGCGCGAAACAGCTCGCAGGACGCGTCGACCTGCAGATCCGGCGGCTCGTCGAGGGCTCGACGAAGGTCGCGGACCGGCTCCGGCGCGAAGTGCTCTACTACGTCGCGATAAGCGCGCCCGTGGCGCCGTCGGTCGTGGCGGTGCAGAAAGGCTTCGGGCTCGCGCGGCTGATCCCGTCGGCCGACGTCCTGAATGCGGATCTCGTGCGGCTCCAGCCGATCCTGCGCGATACGCGCGAGCGGCTCGCCGCGGCCAGGGAGCTCTGGCTCAAGGTGACGTCGGGCCGCACGGACAGCCTGCCGAAGCTGAAGCAGACGCTCGCGGAGGTCCGCGCCAATGCCGCGGAGTTCGGCAACGAGCCGATGCGCAAGCTCACCGCCGCGCTGGCCGACCAGCTGGACCATCTGCCGGCGTCGGGGGGCGTGCCCGAATCGCTGGCTATGGAATACGCGACCGGCATCCTGCTCGCGGAGAGTGCGGTCGAGAGCTTCGGCAGCCTGTCGGGCGAATTCCCGAACCAGGTCGACGCCATGCTCGCGCGGCTCGAGGCTGCGCGTGCGTCGCGGCCGATCCCGGCCGCCGCTGCTGCGCCGGTGCTCGACGAAATGTCCAAGCGCGCGCAGGAGCGCGTGCTGCTCGCCCATGTCGCACGGGAAATCCAGGCGAACCTGCGGCGCATGGAGCAGACGCTCGACGCCTTCTTCCGCGACCACTCGAAGCGTGCCGACCTCGCGACGCTCGGCAAGGAAAGCCGCCAGATCCGCGGCGCGCTCAGCATCCTGGGCCAGGATGACGCCGAGCGCCTGCTCGGCCTGTGCGAGGAGCAGATCGACAGCTACGCGCATCCGGACACGGCGATCGGCGACGACGACCTCGAGCTCCTCGCCGAGTCGCTCTCCGGGCTGGGGTTCTACGTCGAGGCGCTGGAGCAGCAGCGGCCGGACCGGCAGCGGCTGATCGCGCCGCTCCTGGCGAAGCGCCTGGGCGAAGCGCCCGCGGGCGAGGCCGACCACGGCGCCGAAACCGTCGAGGGCGCGGTCGAGGAGCTGCGCAGCGCGCTGCCGGCGCTCGTCGCCGAAGTCCACCGGTCACCCGCGGACGCTTCCGCGCGCGCGCTCCTGAAAGCGCGGCTCGATGATCTCGTCAACGACGCGAAGCTGATCGACGACGGCGAGCTCGTCCAGCAGGCACTGTCGGCGCTGGCCGAGCTCAATGCCGGAGGGACGGTGGCACTCACGGCCGCGGTGAGCGCCATCGCCGGAAGCAGCGGCGCGGCCCCGGCCGCGGCGCCGGCCCTCTCGGAGGAGACGCAGCGCCTGCTCGCGACCGACGCCAAGGGCCTCGACGCCGAGCTTCTCGACATCTATCTCGCCGAGGCCGCGGATGTTCTCGACGCGATCGCCACGAACCTCGCCGAGCTGGAAGCGCGACCGGGGGACCGTGACGCGTTGCGCACGGTGCGCCGCCAGTTCCACACGCTGAAGGGCAGCGGGCGGATGGTCGGCCTGACCGAGCTGGGGGAGATCGCCTTCGATGTCGAGCGGATCCACAACCGGCTGCTCGAGGAGGAGCGCCCGGTGACCGCCGCGGTGCTCGCGATGATCGCGGCTTCCGAGCGGTCGTTCCGGCAGTGGATCGCCACGCTCAAGGACAACGGCAGTGTCGTCGCCGATCCGGCCGGGCTCCACGCGGCGATCCGCGCGGTCGAAGCCGAGCTTCCGTCCGATGGCAAGACGGTGTTGCCGCCGGCCCCCCCTCCCGAGGCGGTGGTCCCGAAAGCTCCCGCCGCCGTTGCCGCGAGCGTGCCCGAAAGCCGGATCCTGCTGCCCGAGCTCGGTGGCGCGCTGGCGGAAGGCGCCCCACAGGCCGACGAGTGGATCGACGAAGGGGCGGGCTCCGACGACGAGGTCGCGGAGATCATCGAATTCGCGCCGCCGGGCGAAGCGGCGGCGGTCGCGGAGGCACCGACGGCCGTCCCGCCCCCACCGGCCGAGATCGTGATCGGCGACGTCACGCTGTCGGCGGACCTCTACCGCCTTCTCGTCGACGAGGCGCAGGCGCACCTCGCTACGCTCGAACGGGAGCTCTCGCTCCTGCAATTCGATCCGCAGCAGCGGCCCTCGGCAGCGATGGTGCGCGCGAGCCACACGCTGTGCGGCATCCATCGCGCGGGCGGCCTCAACGTGGTCGCGGCGACGGCGAATGCGCTCGAGCAGTGCCTCCTCGCCCTGCAGCAGGTCGCGGGGACGCTGCCCGAGACGACACTGCACGTGCTCGCCGCATCGGTGCACGCCCTCGGCGACTTTGTCGGGCGCGTCCGGGAGCGCACCGGCTTCGATGCGCTCGCCGTGGCCCAGGCCGCCGACATCCGGCAGGAGCTCGAGGCGCTGCGGCAGGCGAGCGCGGCCGCGCCCGCGGAACCGGCGGAG
>Ga0209048_10005000_pt1 | contig 12591 bp, 20 predicted proteins | sample FrelakmetCRP12CR_FD_187146 | JGI IMG/M metagenome (GOLD analysis project Ga0209048, IMG submission 187146) | Freshwater lake sediment microbial communities from the University of Notre Dame, USA, for methane emissions studies - CRP12 CR (SPAdes)... | ecosystem: Environmental > Aquatic >... | reverse complement strand
ATGCGGCCCCGCAATCGTCAGGGACAGCACGCCCAGTCCAATCACAACCCGGACCACCCGGCTTGCGGTTCCATCCATCTTCATCGTCGTTGGCTCCTTGGCAGTGGGAGCCCGGGATCTCCCGGAGGGTTCCCGGTACCTTCCGGTGCACCGAAACTCACCCCTTCTTCTTGAACCCGGCCCCCCTGGCGGGGCTCAGACGAGGCAATGAGCACCCTCGCCATGATGGTCTCCCGTGACTCCCTGGATGCACCCCTGGCTCGCACGTTCGGGAAGGCCCAGTGGCTCCTCTTCTGGGAGGGAGAGAGCGGCGTCGTGTTCCGGCGCAACGAGACGCTGAGTGGCGGCTCGGTGGCCCGGGCCATTGCGGCCTTGGAATGCAGGGATGTCATCGCCGCACACCTCGGGGAGAAGGCGTGCGCCCACTTGTCGGCGCTCGGCATCCGGCTCTGGAAGGGCCCCGTGGATACACCGGTTCGCGCCGTGATCGAGATGCATCTCCGCGGGGAGTTGAGCCCGTGGAGCGCCGACGGCGTGGGAGGATCCGGCGGCTGCACCTCGAACGCCCGCGGCCACGGCAAGCAAGCCACACGCGAGCATGGCAGCGAGTCGTCTGCATCCGTCGTTCAGCTGCGCCGACGTGGGCCCCGCGACTAGCCCGATCCGTCTCGTGTAGTCTCCGCTCTCCAGGAGAACCCATGCCTACCGAATCGCACAGCGACCCGTCCTGCGCTGCCTGCAGCACCGTCTTCGCGAAGAAGGGCGCGACCGCCTGCTGGAGCGCCGACCCGGCCACGGCTCCACCCCGCCCCGGAAACTGCCCCACGTCCCGGCACGGCGACGTCGCGTCCGATGCGCTCGCCGAGTACGGCCCGGACGGCGCGGACGGCAGGCTGGCCCGCGTCGCCGCCGAGGTGGAGGGGCTCTGCTACGAGCAGCAGCCCGGTGGCTTCGTTCACGCACGGTGGACCCGGGTGGAGGACACGGTGGCGCTGGCGAAGCGAATGGGCTGGAAACGCGTCGGGATCGCAACCTGCATCGGCCTTCTCGACGAATCGTCCCGCCTGGCCGCCATCCTGGAGGCCCAGGGGCTCGAGCCGATCTCGGTCTGTTGCAAGGTCGGGTCGGTGGACAAGACCCAACTCGGCATTGCCGACGAGTTGAAGGTCCGCCCCGGGACGTTCGAGCCCCTCTGCAACCCGGTTGCCCAGGCCCGCATCCTCAACCGGGTCGGCACCGACATGAACGTCATCATGGGGCTCTGCGTGGGGCACGACATGCTCTTCACGAAGCACGCCGACGCGCCGACCACGACGCTCGTGGCAAAGGACCGGGTCACCGGTCACAATCCCGTGGCGGTCCTGCACGGGACCGGCTTCTACTACAAGCGGCTCACGAAGCAGCCCGTCAGGTCGCCCCGCGACGAGACCTGAGCCCCCGGGCCGTCGGCGAACCCTCCTCCGCTCCCCTGGCTCCCAGGGGGGTAGACGTAGGACACCCAGGAGGCAAGATGAAGCTGCTGACGAAGGTGAAGAAGGCCTGCTGCACGACCGAGAAGGTCGCGCAGTGCTGCGCCAAGGCTTCCCGGCTCGTGTCGGGCTGCCACGACTAGCACCACCGGGGCGGGCCTCCGGGCCCGCCCCACCCCCACACATTCCAGGGAGCGACCCATGAGCGAGTTCGTGAAGGAGATCACCCAGGCCGACTTCGAGGTCGAGGTCGCGAAGTCGACCCTCCCGGTGGTCCTCGACTTCTTCTCCACCGAGTGTCCGCCCTGCGAGGCGCTCGCCCCCAAGTTCGACGCGGTTGCCGAGCAGTTCGCCGGCAGGGCCCGCTTCCTCAAGATCTTCCGCCAGGGCAACAAGGACCTCGCCTCCCGCCTGGGCGTCACCGGCAGCCCCACCCTGATCTTCTTCAAGGGCGGCACGGAGCTGGGCGAGCGAATGAGCGGCGACGACATCAAGCGCACCGTCATCAAGGCGCAGGTCGAGTCGCTGGTCGCGGCATAGGGAGAACCATGGCCGAGAGGTTCGACGTGATCATCGTGGGGGCCGGGCCGGCGGGGCTGTCGGCCGCCATCTACGCGTCCCGCGCCCGCCTCCGCACCCTGGTGCTCGACGAGAGCGTCCCGGGCGGCCAGATGAAGACCACGCACAAGGTCTCCAACTACCCCGGCTTCCCCGAGGACGTGAAGGGGACCGACCTGGCGCTCGCCTTCTCCACCCAGGCGGAGCGCTTCGGCGCGAAGATCCGTCGAGCCATCGAGATCACCGGACGCGACCTGTCGGGCCCGGTGAAGTCCTTCGAGCTCGACGAGGAGGATCACATCGAGGCCCCGGCGGTGATCATCGCCACCGGCGCCAAGCCTCGCGAGCTGGGCGTGCCCGGTGAGTCGAAGTTCCGTGGCCGAGGCATCTCCTACTGCGCCACCTGCGACGGAGCCTACTTCGACGGCAAGGAGATCCACGTCATCGGCGGAGGCAACTCGGCCGTCGAGGAGTCGCTCTTCCTCACCCAGTTCGCGAAGAAGGTCACCATCGTCCACCAGTTCGACCATTTCCAGGCCGAGCCGGTCAGCGCGGCCGAGGCGCTCGAGAGCCCCAAGATCGAGGTGATCTGGAACTCGGAGCCGCGCGCCTTCCTGGGCGAGAACCAGCTCGAGAAGCTCCGGATCGAGAACGTGAAGACGAAGGAGGTGCGCGACCTCGCCACCGACGGCGTCTTCATCTTCGTGGGGTACACCCCGCGCACCGACCTCGTGAAGGGGCTCGTCAAGATGAACGAGTGGGGGTACGTGGAGACGCAGGATGACATGTCCACCGAAGTCCCCGGGGTCTACGTCGCCGGCGACATCCGCTCGAAGCGCTTTCGCCAGATCACCACCGCCGTCGCCGACGGCACCATCGCGGCGCTCGCCGTCCAGAAGTTCGTGAAGGACCGCAAGCAGGGGGCTTGATGGGGTGGCTCTCTCGCCTGTTCGGACCGGGCACGCCCAAGGTGATGCCGGTCCACGTGAACGACGCGAACTTCGTCGACGAGGTGTCGCGCTCCGAGATCCCGGTGGTGCTCGACGTCTGGGGCCCGGGCTGCGGCCCTTGCAAGATGATGGAGCCCATCGTCATCTCCCTCGCCACCCGGTACCAGGGTCGTGTCAAGGTCGCCGAGCTGAACGCGGCCGAATCGGGTGCCACCGCGGCCCGGCTGGGCGTCATGGGCACCCCGACCATCCTCTTCTTCAAGAAGCGTCGCGAGGTGGACCGGGTGGTCGGATTCGTCGGGGAGCGCTACCTTGTCGAGGTCGTGGACGAAGAACTCCTGGGAGGCGCCAAGTGACCGACGAGACATCCACGGGGAAGCCCTTCGACGCCCTTGCCCAGCTCGAATCGCTTCCGCGCGAGGAGTTGATTCGCATCATCCAGGACGACGCCAAGAACTGGCTGGCCCACGACGGGCTCTGGTTCCAGGCCGTCGAGCAGGTCCACGGCATGGAGAAGGCGATCGACGCTGACCGAGCCGCCTGGGAGAAGTTCACCGTGGTCGAGGCCCGCCGGATCATGGAGCGGCTGGGCATGGCGCCAGGAGGCGGCATCCCGGCCCTCCTCGAGGCGCTGAAGCACCGGCTGTACGCACGCCTCAACGTGCAGGAGGTCACCGAGGTCTCCGACTCCCGCGCTGTCTTCGTCATGCGCGACTGCCGGGTCCAGTCGGCGCGGAAGCGCAAGGGGCTGCCCGACTTCCCCTGCAAGTCGGTGGGCATCGTGGAGTACTCCGAGTTCGCTCGCACCATCGACCCACGGATCCGGACCCGCTGCGGGACCTGTCCGCCCGATCCGCACGGGAGCGATCGGTACTGTGCCTGGGAGTTCACGCTCGATGAGTCCAGACCCGAAGCTCGCTGAAGGCATCGCCCGCGCCACGGCGCATCGCTACGGCGCGCTCTCGGGGACGACGGAGTCCCTCTCCTGCGGGCGCGCGCTCGACGTGGCCGGCCCTCGCGAGGGGGAAGACGTGGTGGACCTCGGCTGCGGGCGCGGCGCCGACGTGGCCCGTGCCGCCGGCCGGGTGGGCCCGCGCGGTACCGCCACCGGCGTGGATGGAAACGAGCAGATGCTGGCGGCCGCCGCCGCAGCGCTCGACGGGTACCCCAACACCCGGCTCGTCCATGGCGACCTCGCCGCGGTGGCGCTCCCGGATGGCTGTGCCGACGTGGTGGTCTCCAACTGCGCCATCAACCACGCGCCCGACAAGGGGGCGGTCTACCGGGAGGTCCACCGGCTGCTCCGACCGGGCGGGCGCTTCGCCGTCTCCGACGTGGTGTCGGACCATCCCCTCCCCGACTCCGTGCGGAACGACCCCGCCGCCTGGGCCGCTTGCTACGGCGGATCGATCCCGGAGGGGGACTACCTGGCCGCGATCGAGGCCGCCGGCCTGGAGGGCATCGCAATCGTCCGGCGCACCGAGCCGTACGAGAAGGGCGGCGTTCGCATCCGCAGCATCACCGTGACCGGGCGCCGTCCCGGCCTGGAGCGTCCATGAGGCTGTCCCGACACGCCATCCTCGCCCCCGTCCCGGGGCGCGACCAGGTGCTCCTGGTGCAGCCGCTCACCGGCCAGGCTGCCCTGCTCGAGCCGGCGAACGCCCGCGCCCTCGAGGGGCTGGCCGGGGGCGCCTCCCTCCCGGACGATCTCCCGATCGAGACGCTCCGCGAGGCCGGATTCGTGGTCGATTCGGACGACGAGGACCGGGCCTTCATCGACGCGGCCCGGGTCGAGTGGCGGACCGAGGCCGCGAAGACCCCCACCCAGCTCGTGGTGGTACCGAGCTTCGGCTGCAACCTCGCCTGCACCTACTGCTACCAGGAGCTATTCGACCCTGCCGCGGCCGGGCTCATCACCCCGGCTGCTGTCGATGCCTTCTTCACCTACGTCGACCGACACCATGCCGGGGAGTCGCCCCGACCGTACATCACGCTCTTCGGCGGCGAGCCGCTCCGTGACACCCCCGCCCACCACGACCGGATCGACCGCTTCCTCGCCGGGGCGCGCGCCCGTGGCATGGAGGTGGCGGTGGTCACGAACGGCCACGACCTCCCGGCCTTCCTGCCGCTCTTATCCTCCGGCCCGGTGAAGGAGGTCCAGGTCACGCTCGACGGCCCGGCGGCGCTGCACGACCGGCGCCGCCCCCACGCCGGCGGCGCTGGCACCTTCGACCGCATCGTGGCCGGCATCGACGGGCTCGTCGCCGCGGGGATCCCGGTGAACCTGCGCGTCGTCGCCGACCGGGAGAACCTGCCGTCCCTCCCCGAGTTGGCGGAGTTCGCCGCCGCGCGAGGCTGGCTCGACCTCCCCTCCTCCCGCTTCAAGACCCAGATCGGGCGCAACTACGAGCTCTTCGGTTGCGCCAGCCGGCAGGAGAAGGGGGCCCTCTTCGACAGGGTGGAGCTTTGGGCGAGGTACGTGGAACTTGCCGAAGCCCACCCGGTCCTGCGCCGTTTCCACCAGCCCCGCTTCCACGGCATCGGTCACCTGGCCGACGCGGGAGAGCTTCCCGCCCCCAACTTCGACGCCTGCCCGGCGGCGAAGAAGGAATGGGCCTTCGGGCCGGACGGCGGGATCTTCGGCTGCACGGCCACGGTGGGCCACCCCGAGCACCGGCTCGGCACCTTCTTCCCCGAGCCCGCCCGCGACGAGGAGGCCATCGCCCGCTGGCAGGGGAGGAGCACGCTCTCCATCCCTGCGTGCGAAGGCTGCGCTGTCGCCGCGGTCTGCGGCGGCGGCTGCGGCGCCATCGCCTGGCGGGAGCACGGGACACCCGTCGCGCCGGACTGCCGCCCGGTCGTTGCGCTCTACGGGCTTGGCGCGCGGTACTACGACCTCGGTGCCTGATCGTGGCCGGCCCGTAATGCGAGTTCCACGGCCGGAACGACGACTGCCTGGAGAGAGACTGCCCGTTCTACCCCGCGGCGCGCGCGGCCATCTGATCCCGGACCGCGGGGCGGTCCATCACGAGCCGTTCCCAGCGCGCGAGCCCCGGGAGACCGAGGGCCGACGGGCGCAGCTCCGGTGGCAGCTTGCCCACGAAGGAGGCGAGCGCCAGGTCGGCGGCGGAGAATTGCGAGAGCAGATGCCCGCTCGCGTGGACCCGGGGATCGAGACCGGCGAGCGCTGCGCCCACCGCCCCGGCGGCCCGGGACTTCTCCTCGGGCGTTCCCCGTGCCAGCTTGAACAGGTGCGGCCCGAGGAGCCCGTTCACCCGGTCGTAGGCTTCCTTCACGGCCTCCCGCCCGGGCCCGTCCGGGAAGAGGCGTGGCTCAGGGTGCTGCTCGTCCAGGTACTCCAGGATGGTGAACGAGTCGGGGATGGTCCGCTCGCCGTCGACGAGCACCGGGACTCCGCCCTTCGGGTTCAGGGCGAGGAGCTCGGGGGGCTTGCTTCCCAGGTCGATCTCGCGCGTCCGGTACGGGACGCCCTTCTCGGCGAGCGCCGCCCGCACCCGCATGCAGTAGGGACAGCTCCAGGCGCTCCAGAGATCCACGTGATCCTCCTCACATCCCGGGCAACCGCGGGAACTGCTTCTTCTTCGACGCCTTGAAGTAGGCGCCCCAGCCCTTCTTGAGCCAGTGCCCCACCACGGGGAGCGGGACCATCTGCTCGGTCGTCGCGTCGCGGTGCACGTAAGCGGCGCCGTTTCCCATGTCCATGAGGCAGGTGATCGAGACGTGGGGGATGTAGCTCTCCCGCTCCGGGCGCCCCGCCACCACTGCGGCGATGTTCGTCGCGGCCACGCGTGCCATGACCTCGGCGAGGTGCCCCTGCTTGGCGCGCCAGGGCGGGCCATCGAGCGCGGCCGAGTCGCCCACCGCCCAGACGCCGGGAAATGCCGGGACGGCGCAGCCCTCGTCGATCTTCACGAAGCCCGCCTCGTTCCGGGGCAGGTCGCTTGCCGCCAGCACGGGGTGCCCTCCCTGGGCGGGGATGAAGACGGTGAGGTCGCTCTCGAGCCGGGAGCCGTCCTCGAAGGTCACGGTGCCGCCGGGCTCGAACCCGGTGATCTTCTTCCCGAAGCGCATCTCCACGCCCATCTCGCCGAGCATCGACTGGATGGCGGCGACGGCCTTCTTCCCCATCCGCTCGCCGGGGCTCGGCATGGGCGCGAAGAAGGCCAGCTGGAACTTCTCCCGGATGCCGCGCTTCCGGAGCATGTGGACGACGTTGAACATCACCTCGAAGACCGGGCCTCCGCGGACGGCCGACGGGTCCTTGGGATTGCCCCCGAAGCCCATGGCAATTCGCCCGCCGCCGCTCGCGACAAGCTTCTCGAGCGCGTCGTGGAGGTGGGTGGCGTTCTCGGGCTTCCCCGACAGGCCAAAGGTGTGCTCGACCCCCTTGGGCTGGAGCGGCGTCCCGCCGATGGCGAGGACCAGGTGGTCCGCGACGAGCTCCTGCCCGTCGACGACCACGGCGCGGCGGCCCCCCGCGATCGACTCGACCGTCCCTTGACGGAAGGTGAATCCGTGACGCCCGGCGACGTCGGCGAGGTCGAGGCAGACGTCCTCGAAGGCGCGCTCTCCGGTCACGACCCAGATCGACGTGGGGTAGATCCAGAGGTACGGGCGGTCGGAGACGAGCGTGACGTCGAGCCCGGCCTGCCGGAGCCGGATGGCGGCCTCGAGCCCTGCGAATCCTCCGCCGACGACGATTGCGCTCTTCGACATGGTGCCTCCTTCAGGAGCGGACGACGGGGTTGCCCGCATGGCGCCAGGCGAGCATCCCGCCCGCGAGCTGGCGGGCGTGGACTCCGGCCCGGCGCAGCAGGCGCACCGCCGGCGGGCTGCGGTGGGCGGAGAGGCAGATGGCAACGACCGCCCTCCCCTCCGGGATTCCCAGGGAGGAGATCCTCCCGGAAAGGAGAGTCACCGGGACGTTGATGGCCCCGGCCAGGTGGCCTGAGGCGAACTCGGTGGCAGTGCGAACGTCGAGAAGGACTGGCGGCTCCACGGCGGCGAGCGCCAGGGCCAGGTCGGCCGGGCCGATCTCGGGCACGCTTCCAAAGGGGAACCACCAGGGAACGTTCATGCGCTGGTGGGAGCCTCGTGGACCTGGAAGGGTTCGGCGGGAACCGTCGGGTTGGTCCCCTCCTGGGGCATCCATTTCCCTGGACTCCCCGGACCGGCGGACCGATCATCCTGCTCTCACGCGCTTGCGGAGGCTGCCATGACGTTGGAGTTGACCAAGGCCGAGGTGAAGATCCTTCTCCAGTCGCTCTCCAACTGCCTTGCCACCTGCAAGACCCACGCGGCAAAGCCGTCGGCGAAGTGCCCCGATTGCGACTCGGCACGCGCCGTGAAAGCCAAGCTCGAGAAGCAGGCAAAGGCCTAGGAGACCTCGATGAAGATGCTCACGAGGAAGAAGGATTGCTGCGCGCCGGAGAAGGCGGCGCAGTGCTGCGCCAAGGCGTCGCGGCTGGTGTCCGGCTGCCACGACTGAGCTCCGAGGTCCGGAGGCGGTGAAGCGCGGCGATGGTCGCGGCCAGCTCGGTCGCGAACCGAGCGCAGTCCGCGCACCCCTCCAGGTGGAGCGTCACGTTCGATCGTTCGGCATCGCCGAGTTCTCCGTCGAGAAACTCGGAGAGCATGTCGGCGATTTGCTGACAGGCGGGGGACATCTCCCCTTCTCGGAGCCATTCCTCGGCGGAAGGGTGCGGCGACGGCGCGTCAGCCCCGGAAGGCCGTCCAGGCGAGGCGCACCGCGGCGACGACGAGGAAGAGGGCGAACGCCCGCGCCAGGGGTCCCGTGCGCGCGCGAACGGCCACCTGGGCCCCGCCGAGCGCGCCGGCGGCGAAGCCGATCGCCACGGTTCCCAGGAGTTCCCACGGCATCTCGTGTCTCGCGCTGGCGTAGGCGAGCACCCCCGGCAACCCCACCGGAGGCAGCATCACGGCGAGCGTCGTGGCCTGGGCCTCGTGCTGGTCCAGCCGCATGACCGACACGAGGAACGGGATCATCACGATGGCGCCGCCTACTCCGAGCAGCCCGGCCAGGAATCCACCGAGCGCCCCGATCCAGATACCGTTCCAGTCGCTCCCCCTGGCCGCTCCAACCTCCGGCGTTCCTCTCGCCTCACCGGATGTCCGCCTCCACATCTGCCAGGCCACGACGAGGACGAAGATCGCGAAGACGCCACGGAGTTGGCGCCCGTCCATGGCGTTCGCGATCCACGCGCCCGGCGCCACGGCGAGGACGAATCCTCCGATGAGCGCGCCGACGAGCCTCCACCGGATGGCGACCCGCTTCCGGTAGGCGAGGACCGCCGGCAGCCCGATGGGGAGCAGGAGAACCGCCAGGGTGACGCCTTGTGCTTCATGTTGCCGGAGCCCCAGGAGCAAGCCGAGCAGCGGGACGAGGACGATCCCGCCGCCGACCCCGAATAGTCCCGAGAGGAACCCGGCGAGCAATCCAGCCGCGAAGGCCATGTCCGGGAAGCTAGGGGACTGGTTGGCGGAAGGCCACCCCTCGGGCTGGTTTTCATGGACGGGCGCTCCCACGTCACGATGCCGCAGCGCGCTACCTCGGCGTGAGGCCTCGGTTGAAGGGGGTGGAAGCACACACCAACCCCGGAGAACCAACCATGCGCCTCAAGACCATCCTCACCCTCTCGGCCCTCTTCCTCGCCGCCCCCGCCCTCGCCCAGGATCAAACCGCCAGCAGAGCCGACCCCGCCAGCCACGTCGACGGCACCACTGCCACCCGGCAGCGCATCCGGAGCCGCGATGCGTCCCAGGAGACATCCCGAGATCAGTCGCGCGAGCGCAGCCGCGCCACTAGCAGCAGCGCCGGCAAGGGGAGCGGAGCGGGCGCGGGCGGCGGCCACGATTCCAGCCTCCTCGCGGCGAAGCCGTCGGCGAAGTTCCCCGATTGGGACACGGCACGCGCCGTGAAGGCCAAGCTCGAGAAGCAGGCCAAGGCCTAGGAGATCGCGATGAAGATGCTCACGAAGAAGAAGGCCTGCTGTGCCTCGGAAAAGGCGGCGCAGCGCGTCCACGGTCGCAGCCAGCTCGGCCGCGAACCGAGCGCAGTCCGCGCACGCTTCCAGGTGGAACGTCACGTCCGATCGTTCGGCATCGCCGAGTTCTCCGTCGAGGAACTCGGAAAGCATGTCGGCGATGCGCTGGCAGGCGGGGGACTGTTCGGATTCTCACGCCCAGGGGGCCGTGACCCGGGAATGGGACCGAGCAGTGCCTACGTCTTTGGCAGGCCGCAGGTGTTGATGCCCACCAGCCTGTAGAGCGGGCAAAAACCGAGGACCCCGGTGGCGAGCGGCACCACACCGATCCAGCCCCACGGGGTCTGCGGCCCCACGAACACGATGGAAAGAAGCCCGAGTCCGATGACGACCCGGGTGATGCGGTCGGCCGTACCTTCGTTGGTCATGTCGATTGCCTCCTGGGCCATTTGAGTCCAGGTCTGGCCAGAGGGTTCGGGAAAGCAGGGTCGTCTGTGAGGGGCGAGACTCCGTGAACCCATCCGGGCCGATCTGGCTCCGACGCTGCAAGACGGTCCCAGCCGTCCGTGACCACCCGACGGAGCCCTCCCATGATCCTCGCCCGCCCGTTCCGCCTCTCCCTGCTGCTCGTCGCCTTCGTCTCCGCCTCTATCGCGTCGCCGGCCTCGGCTCAGTCGCTGAAAGGCGCCTCGGCCAAGGCCACCGCTTCCCATCCGACAGCCCTACCCCGCCTGATCTTTTTCATGAACCCGAACGGGGCTCCCTGCCAGATGCAGGACCAGATCCTCCAGCAGATGGCGCCAGAACTGAAGGGCAAGGCCGCGGTCGTCTACTACAAGACCACCGTCCCGACCGACATCGCCATGTTTCAGCAGTACGGGATCCGGGCGCTCCCCACCCTCATGGTGACCGACGCGTCCGGCAAGGAGATTCGCCGGGCCACTCCCGGGATTCAGTCCGCAGCCCAGGTCCGCCAGCTTCTGCCCAACTGACCCATGGACTCGGGCATTTCCTCCCTCGCGCTCACCTTCGGCGCCGGGCTCGCAAGCGTCGCGAGTCCGTGCGTGCTTCCGGTGCTCCCTATCATCCTGACGGGAACGGCCCAGGACCACCGCTACCGGCCCGCGCTCATCGTCGCCGGGATCGCCCTCAGCTTCGTCCTCATGGGAGTCGTGACGAGCCTCTTCGGAAGCGTCGTGGGGCCTGTCCTCCCGTCGCTCGAGAGGGTCTTCGGCGTGATGGTCGTCGTCTTCGGCCTGCTCCTCATCGCCGACGTCAACCCCTTCAAGAGGATCACCTGGGTCAACCGCATCCAGGCCCGCGGCCAGGGGCGCTGGTCGGGCTTCCTGCTTGGCCTCACTCTCGGACTCGTCTGGATCCCCTGCGTTGGGCCCATGCTGTCGTCCGTTCTCGCCCTGGTAGCGGCCCGGGGAACGCTCGCATCAGGCGTGGGGCTGTTGCTCGTCTACTCGGCGGGGTTCGCGGTCCCGATGCTCGCCGTCGGATACGGATCGCAGGCGCTCCGGCAGCGGGTCCGCATGGTCTCCGCCCATCCGGTTGCGGTGCGATGGGTCTCGGGTCTCCTGCTCGTGACCTTCGGGGGCGTGATCCTCACCCAGGGAATGCTCTTCGCCGGCATGTGACCGATCCGCTCAGCGGATGGCGCCGGCGAGGATCGCCCCGAGCGTCGCTCCCGCCGCGAGGAACCACAGAAGCAGCCCGAGGACGAAAGGGCGCGCCCCGACGCGGGCCACCGCCTCCCGGGAGAGCCCCAGCCCGAGCAGAAACAGGGTGAGCACGAGCATCCGCTGGGCCGCCGCCGCGACCAGACGGCCCGCCGGCTGGATCGCCGGCAGAAAGCTAACCGCAGCCGCGGTCGCGAGGAACCCCAGGATGAACCATGGCCGCTTCGCGCGGACCGGGCCGCGTGGCGCGCCCTCCCGCCGGACGGCCCATGCGCCCAGCGCCAGCGTCACGGGCACGATCCACAGCGCCCGGGCGAGCTTGGTGGTGGTGGCGATGGTGAGCGCCCCGGGACCGTAGGTGGCCGCCGCTCCCACCACGCTCGAGGTGTCGTGGATGGCGAGGGCGGCCCAGAGTCCGAAGGCGTGCTCAGACAGCCCCAGCCAATGGCCGATCGGCGGGAACAGGAGCAGCGCCGTCGCGTTCAACAGGAAGACGATGCCCAGCGCCGCGCTGGTCTCGTCGTCGTCGGCTCCGATCGCCGGCGCTGCCGCCGCGATCGCGCTGCCCCCGCAGATGGCCGTCCCGACGGCGACCAAGATCCCCGTGGCCTGCCGGACCGCCAGCAACCGCCCGAGGACGGCCCCGGCCACGAGCGTCCCGGCGATCCCGACGAGGGTGTATCCGAATCCCTGTAGCCCCACGACGGCCACCGTCGAGCCCACGGGAACCTCGGCTGTCTTGACCAGTTCTTCGCGCAGGTCGGCCGGCAGGCCGGCCAGGTCGGACGGCTCGACGGCGGCGGGTACGCGGGCCGCTGGCGACGCTTCGCCATGGGTGAAGCGCAGCCCGAGTAGCGTGGCCATCACATCGAACAGCCGCTCTTCCTCGATGGGTTTCCTCACC
>Ga0209048_10004999_pt1 | contig 12592 bp, 12 predicted proteins | sample FrelakmetCRP12CR_FD_187146 | JGI IMG/M metagenome (GOLD analysis project Ga0209048, IMG submission 187146) | Freshwater lake sediment microbial communities from the University of Notre Dame, USA, for methane emissions studies - CRP12 CR (SPAdes)... | ecosystem: Environmental > Aquatic >... | reverse complement strand
AAAAGAGAGATTCTTCGCTGCGCTCAGAATGACAAATAATAGTCTTTTGATTGCTTTTTAGTATGAAATGCCCGGGGCGGTAATCCATCACCCGTGGCACTACGTTTTGTAAACTGGATGGCAATTGAAGTTCTGCCATCAACGGCTAATCCAATGCAGATTCTATGCCATCAAATACATCCTCAACAGCCATCCCTGCATGTATGTCCAGGAAATCGTTTTTTAGATCACGAGCCTTTCTGAATTCAGATTCAAAAACAGAAGACCCGGAAAAACCTGCCCTGAATACTGAATCGTTTCTCACCACCTGGAAATCATGCGATTCATCAATCTTTGATCGCCATTGCCTGCTGACTGCTTCGTAAGACGATTCGGAGATCATGCTGATCGAACATATACCTGCCTCTTTTCAAAGGTATGCCGCGGGGGGTGAAAGTGAAAGATCCAAAATAAGAGCAATTTTCATTCCCGTTTTACAATTCCGGTAAAAATCCGGGTGAACCTGTAATAGCTGTCTGAAAGCGTCAGGTCCGAAGGGGTATCATATTTTAAAAAAATGCTGAGGGGAAAAATGCATTAAAAGAAGTGCCCTAAGAATATTTGCCGTAAATGATCGCACTGTACCAGCATGGGGCCGGTGAGCCGCCTGGATATATCCTGGAGCTTCTCAAAGAAGGAGACCGGGAATACAACATTATTCCTCTTTTTGAAACAGGCGAGGTGCCGGGAGGAATTAAAGCCACTCACCTGGTATTTCTGGGTGGGCAGATGAGTGTCAACGACGAGAAAGAATACCCCTGGCTTCTCCAGGAAAAACTTCTAATTCGCCAGGCCATCAGGTCCGGCACTCCTGTCCTCGGTATCTGTCTCGGTGCCCAGCTAATCGCTTCTGCACATGGGAAAAAAGTGTTCCCCTGCCAGGAAGAGAGGGGGTGGTACGAAATCCGGAAAAACATACCGTCCGGGCTTGCGAAACCCCGGAATAACCAGACCGTGTTTCAGTGGCACGGTGAGAGCTTCGAGCTCCCGGGTGGGGCAATATTAGAATACAAGGGGGATTATGTACAAAATCAGATGTTTACTATCGGCTCCGCAACCGGTGTCCAGTTCCATCCTGAAGTTACAGAAGGGCTTATTCATGACTGGTTACTAGCTGCAGGGCGAAAAGAACGAGACGAAATCCTGTCGCAGACTTCCCGTTATATCCGGGGCAGTAACCGGATCTGCCGGTCAATTTTTAATGGTTTCCTCGAGGGGCCGGCCGTATGAACGTGAAGGGTGTATTACTGGACCTTGACGGTGTGCTGTATACGGGTGAAGATCCCGTACCCGGGGCACCCGAAGCCATCCGGTACCTGAAAGAACAGGGGTATATCACGCGGTTCGTCTCGAACAGCACCAGGAAAAGCCGGCTTGCAATTGAGGTCCGTCTCACGGGGCTCGGATTTGATATCGGGAACGACGAGATCTTTACACCATCAGTCGCAGCAATTAACTTCATCGGGGCTACAGGTTTGAAACGGTGCCATCTCCTCACAACCGGGGACCTCCATTCAGAATTTAATGCCGCAGGACTGTTTCACCAGGATACCGTGGCAGACTGGGTTATTATTGGTGATGCCGGGGATAATTTCAACTACGAATCGATGAACAAGGCGTTCCGGCTGGTACTGCAGGGGGCCGGGATAATCGCACTTGAGACAGACCGGTACTGGATGGGGGGTGACGGACTGATGTTGTCTGCAGGACCGTTTGTCCGGGGTATTGAATATGCAACGGGAAAAACAGCGACCCTGGTGGGCAAACCTTCACCGGGATTTTTCGGGATGGCTCTCCGGGATATGGGACTGACACCCGGTGATGCAGTTATGATCGGGGATGATGTGGTGACCGATACCGGTGGCGCAATGAAAGCCGGAATGAAGGGCATATTGGTAAAAACCGGTAAATTCCGCCAGGAGGCGCTCGCCGGGGCAGATCCGGGACCTACGCGGGTTATCGGCTCGATTGCAGAGATCGATACAATTCTGTGATCTTCCGGCCTTTATGTGCCTGCCAGGGGTAACTCGTGTCCCCTGCCGAATCCGGCGGACTCCATTGTAACCGTTACAAATGGATTATTTCCGGAGCCGGATCTCCTGCTAAACAGGGCGTGATCGGTTGCGAATCACGAATCCTCCGGAGGGCACATTTACAGTAATCTTCTGAAATATCGATACCGACAAACCTCCTCGCCAGTTTCCACGCGACGAGTGATGTCGTCCCCGCTCCATTGAACGGGTCCAGGACAATATCTCCCTGGTATGAGAAGAGTTTCATCAGCCGTTTCGGTAGCTCCTCCGGGAACATTGCCGGATGACCGTAATCTTTCATCCGGATTTCGGGGGGGAATGACCATTTTCCTATCACCCACTCCTTGAACTCTGTATCGGTAATATCGATCCGTTCACGGTCCCCGGCTTTTTTATGGGTCTCCTTGTCAAACACCTCGATAAATTCCCACGTGTACTTCAGGTACGGCATTGAAGGTGACTTCCAGCTCCCCCAGGCCGTGTATTTCGCGTTGTAATTGTTTTTCTCCCACAATATCTCAGCCTTCCAGAGGAAACCCAGTGCCATGAGCTGGTTGGAAATCACGTGGTGTGTAGGGATGTAGTCTGAGAACAGCGGCTGGACGTTGACGGCGATCCGGCCACCTGGTTTCAGCACACGGTAGCACTCGGTCCAGATCTCGTTGAGGGTTTTGAAATACTCATTCCATTCCCGGGTATCATCGCGTTCGTCCTGTGCGTAGGCATGTCCGAAATTATAGGGTGGTGAGGTGATCACGATATCAATGCACCGGTCAGGCATGGAACGTAATGCATGGAGCGCATCGGCACAGATTATCCGGTTGACGTATTTCCCGATCTCCGGGGGATCAGGGCACACAAAAGAGTCTTTTCTGGATCCCGTACCCCTCCTGATCTTTGCTTTACCAGGTTTGTCCTGCACCTTGTCAGTTCTCCCGTTCGGGGGGGCCATTCACTGTATATAAACACTTATGACGGTTAAATTCTCTCGTCCAGGCCGCCAGGGGAGTAATCACCGGTAAACAGCGGGCCCCGGCAAATGGCAACATCTCCCCGGGAGCGGGACACCCCGGACTCTATATCAGGGAAAAATCCACTGGATTAGCTCTTTGAAAAGCGTTTAATGGTTCGGTTACCATACACTCTACCTGACTTGACTATGCTCGATATTGAAGACCTCCATGTGAGGGTAGGGGACCGTGAGGTTCTCCATGATGTCAACCTCCGGATAAAGGAAGGTGAGACCCATGTGCTCATGGGGCCGAACGGTTCCGGAAAGAGTACCTTACTCATGACAATAATGGGATTTGCAAACTACACGGTCACAAAGGGGATTATATCATTCAAAGATAAGGATATCACCCACCTTCCAATCCACGAACGGGCAAAACTCGGCATCGGCATTATGTTCCAGAGACCCCCTACCATATCGGGCCTGAAACTTGGGAAACTGCTTGTCGCGACATCCGGCAATAAAACTGAAGAGGTCGCCGAGTACGCAAAAAATATGCACATGGACCGGTTCCTCGAGCGGGATATCAATAAGGGTTTTTCCGGTGGGGAGATCAAGCGGAGCGAGGTGCTCCAGCTGATGGTGCAGAAACCGGACCTCGTCATGCTCGATGAACCCGAGAGCGGTGTCGACCTGGAAAATATATCCCTGATCGGGGCTGCAATCGGGAACCTGCTGGAGAAGGACGCCCACCTCATGAAGCGAAAAAAGAGCGGGCTTGTCATTACCCATACCGGGTATATCCTCGATTATCTTGACGCGGATAAAGGCCATGTCATGTGTGACGGGGAGATCCGGTGTCACGGGAACCCGCGGGAAATCCTAAAGGATATCAAAGCACGTGGTTACAAGGAGTGTCTCGAATGCCGGCAGAACTAGGGAATGACCTCGGTCTCTCATCTGAAGACCAGGAACGCCTGGCCCAGTCCGGAATTGACCTCAACATGGGAAACCGGTGTGGTAGTTATATCCAGATGAACCAGGATGTTGTGCAGGAAAGTTGCAGCGAAAAAGGCATTGAAGTCCTGTCCATCGGGAATGCCCAAAAAAAGTACGACTGGATCAAGGACTACATGTGGAACCTGGTCCCGAAGGACAAAGACGAATATACCCGGTACGTCGCCGAAGCCGGCGATCAGAAAGGTTATGTAATCATCGCCCGCAAGGGCAGCAGTAATATCCTTCCGGTGCAGGCATGCCTCTATCTTGGCCGTGAAAAAATCCAGCACGTACATAATATTGTCATTGCAGAGGAAGGTTCGGAACTGCATATCGTGTCCGGCTGTGCAAGTGGGCAGCATGTGGGAAAAGGCGGGGCACACTATGGTATCAGCGAATTTTACGTGGGTAAAAATGCCAAGATCAGTTTTACCATGATCCATACCTGGGGAGAAGATATCGAGGTGTATCCCCGGAGTGCCGCAAAAATTGAGGAAAACGGCGTGTTCTTATCGAATTATGTCTGCATGAAACCCGTCCATAAAGTCCAGATGTACCCTACTGCCCATCTTGTCGGGGAGAATTCAGTTGCCAGGTTCAGCAGCGTCGTCATTGCAACGCCGGGGTCACACCTCGACTTAGGCTCCCGCGCAATCCTTGGTGCGAAGGGGGCAAGTGCCGAGCTGGTCACCCGTGCGATTACCAAGGGAGGTACGATAATCTCCCGCGGGCACATCCTGGGGAAAACCGAGGGGACCAGGGGCCACCTTGAATGCAAAGGACTGATCCTGAAAGATGGAATAATCTATGCAATCCCTGAAATAGAGGGCAACGTGGTCGGGACCGAGCTCTCCCACGAGGCCGCGGTGGGAAAAATTGCAAGGGATGAGATCGAGTACCTGATGTCCAGGGGACTGGATGAGGAGTCGGCGACTGCAACGATCATCCGGGGTTTCCTCGATGTCAAGATCGCCGGACTTCCGGATGCACTCCAGAAACAGATAGATGCGGCCATCGATGTCGCCGAAAAGGCCGGGTTCTAAGTCCTGATGGGATGGTGGAGGCAAGGTCAGAACGATGCCGGAGGACTTGCGGACAGAAGAACGACTGCGGATGGTCAGGGACCAGGTCGAGGCCCGCGGTGTAGATGACCGGAGGGTGCTCGATGCGATGCGGGAAATACCCCGGCATCTTTTCATCCCTGATGAGTACCGGGATGCTGCATACCATGACCGTCCCCTCCCGATCGGCAGTGGACAGACGATTTCCCAGCCCTATATTGTCGGGCTGATGACCTCCCTTCTCGAATTAAAACAAAGCGACAAGGTGCTTGAGATCGGGGCCGGGAGCGGCTACCAGGCAGCGCTCCTGTCCAAGCTCGCCGGGACTGTTGTTACCATCGAGCGGTTACCGGAAATCGCGGCGAAAGCAAAAGATGTCATGCAGCGCCTTGGGATTATCAACGTTAAGGTCGTGGTGGAAGATGGTACCCTGGGTTACGCCCCGGATGCCCCGTATGACGGGATTATTATCACTGCAGCGTCACCGGATATACCGCTACCGCTTATCGTTCAACTGGCAGATAAGGGGAGGCTGGTCGCACCCGTCGGAACACGTGACCTTCAGCAGCTTGTCCGGATTAGGAAGCAGGGTGACCTGATCAGCCGCGAAATGTTTGGTGGCGTGGTATTTGTACCCCTGTTAGGTCGCCATGGCTGGCAGGAATGAGAGCATGAAAACGTTCTACGATATAACCCATGAATTATCTGAAGGTACCCCGGTATACCCCGGGGATATCGAACCCCGTTTTTACCAGGAGGATTGCGGGCAATACCTGCTGACCGGGCTTCAGCTGAGTACCCATTCGGGGACGCATATCGATGCCCCGTCCCACTACCTGAAAAATGATGAGAGTGTTGACAGGATACCGCTTGCTGCGCTGATCGGGCCGTGCAGGGTAATTGACCTCTCAGGTGTACCGGGGGAGGTTTCGGAGGATGATTTGAAAGACAGGATAGATGGTGCCACAAGAATTTTGTTAAAAACCGGGTGCAATTTTTGTGGGAAGTTCGATCCTGACTATATCAGCCTGAGTGTATCGGCGGCAACAATGATCTCGGAGAGGGGAATCATCGCTGTTGGCATCGATTCCCCATCCATCGAAAAATTTCATGGTACAGGGGATGTACACCGTGAGCTCCTTGGAAAGGGTATCGTCGTGATTGAGTATCTCGATCTTTCACAGGTCCCCGAAGGTGATTACCAGATGATTGCCCTGCCGCTCCGTCTCCGTGGACTTGATGGCTCCCCTGCAAGAGTGGTACTTTACGATTCCGGATTTCACGGCCAATGAAAAATCCGGCCGGGCAGGTTAGAAGTTGGTGCGACGATGAGTATGATTGAAGAATCGGTTCTTCTCCTGGAAGAGCGTGTACAGGGTTCAGGCTGTGATGACGGCGCAGTAAACCTTCGAGTCGACCCTGATTGTGTGAAATGCCCTTATGAACATGGTGTATGCATGGTTGCAACATTCGGTGGAAAATCAGCGGAATTTGTCACCAGTGACCCGACGCGGGCAACGACGAAACTATCGTTTATGTTTGGTGCAACGTTTGAAAATCCGCGGATAAGGGCCGCCGCCTGCTCGATAATTAATGCCCTGACCGGTTTTCTCTGCATTAACCGGGTCAGCCACTCCTGCTCTCCCGGGTGCCACCTGCCATGCCTGGACGGGTTGAAAGAGAAGATAAACGGAAGGAAGGTCTTTCTTTTCGGTCCCTCCCCCAGGCTGGAAATGGAATTAAAGGCCTTCATGGTAGAAAGGATTGAAGATGCGGAGGTCATCATCGTTACCGGGGAAGGCCTGGTATCAGACGATGGTGCCCGGTCAATACCCTGGCCATATCCACGCAAGGAAATGGTTTTTATCAGCCCCTCAACATCAGGGGTGGCACTCCTCCAAAAAATCCCGCACTGGTGCCCGTATGGGAGATGATGAGAATCTCCCTTGTCAACTGCACATTTCCTACGATATGGAGCCCAAAACGGGTATAAAATATTGAGTTATCGGACCTGTGTGTAACATATTGCTATAATAAAGAGAAATATTACTATTATACATATATTTCAGAACAGGATCGTGCAATAATATGACTGGATATGACATTTTTCTATATTCTCATGATAGTAACTGGTAATATGAATCCTGATAGCAATCCGAAACGATCATCCGTCGTGATTATCGGCCCTTCGCAGAGGTTTCTTTCCGGTATTAGCTATTTTACTGTCAGGCTATCAAATTCATTAGCTGATTACGTTACTGTCACGGCTGTACTATTCAGGAACATGCTTCCAAAAATTCTGTTTCCGGGATGGAAGAGGGTAGGTGCAGACCTTGCTGAATACACCTACAGGGAGGACATCCGGGCAACAGAATTGCTCGACTGGTATAATCCTTTCACCTGGTTACGTGGATCAGTAGAAGCGGGAAAAGGGGATATTATTATTCTCCAATGGTGGACATCGAGCGTTGCTCATATGTACCTTGCAATCTCCATCTTAAATTTTAAGAAAAAGCCGATAGTGATAGAATTTCATGAAGTTGTTGACCCTCTAGAGAATGCATTCATCATACTCAGGATGTATTCAAAAATAATGGGATCATTGATCAGACACCTGGCTACCAGTAGTGTCGTACATTCAGAAATTGATCGCCAGCTGATCGGTTCGCATTATGGCATTGATCTGGAAAAAATTCATGTAATCCCACATGGGGTTTATGACCAGTACAAAAAAATTGACCCGCACCAGGCGAAAAACCAGCTTCAGATCCAGGAGACCTACGTCATTCTCTTTTTTGGCTTATTACGTCCCTATAAAGGAGTTAAATACCTGATCAAGGCATTTGAACAACTACCTGACAGCATAATTAATGAAACGCGTCTTTTAATAGTTGGTGAGGCCTGGGAAGACCAGGAATCCCGTGATTTGATAGGAAACTCTCCTGTTACATCACATATTACTCTTATTGACCGGTATGTCGGGGATACTGAAGTACCGGTATATTTCTCAGCAGCTGACATGCTTATAATTCCTTATACCCGTTCGTCCCAAAGCGGGGTTGCCCATATCGGAATGTCATTCGGCATACCCATAATTGCATCACGCGTTGGCGGACTTGAGGAGAGCCTGGGTAAGTACGGGGGTACAAGGTTTGTAGAACCAATGGACCCAGGGAAACTGTCAGAGGCGATGAAAATAACTATATCCGGAAAAAAGTCCTATGAAGTCCCTGATGAACTGAGATGGGATAAAATTGCAGGTCTTTGGAATGATCTGATTAAGGGTCTTATACATGAGACATAGTGATGAAATCAAAAAAAACAGTCGATATTACGTGATACCATGACCGGGTTAGAAAACAATTGGTGCAATAATTGTATGGGGACATACCAGTTTCAGTATAATCGTGCGAGAAAGGGATGGTTCAACAAATGAAAATCGCCATTCTCGCATGTGATGACTTTTCTGTCAGGGGAGGGGCTGAACGGTTAATCATTGATAGTTCCCATGCTCTTGGTGCCGATATCATTGTCCCGTCATTTAATGAGGACATTGTACGGACATATGACGAAAAAAGAGATATAAAATTTATTTCATTAGGGAGAAAACTGTCCCCTGAGCCAAGAAGACAGCTCGAAGGCATGAAACTCTTCAAACATGCATCCCTGGATTATGATTTTGTAATCTGCATTGATGATATGTCCCTTCGATACCTGGTACATCATACACCGCATCTTTACTACATGCTGACCCCGAGGAGGGCATTATATGATATGTATTACCCGTTTCTCCATGAATCCGGTACTTTGAAGAAGATCGGGTACTTTGGTGCACTCAACCTGTTCAAATATTTTGACCAGAGATTTGTTGGGAAATACGTCGAGAATATTGCCTGCATCTCCCATACGGTGAGAAATCGTATCTACAAGGCGTATCTACGGGATGCGGGGGTAATTTACCCCCCGGTGCATGTAAATAATTACTCCTGCAAACCGTCTGAAGGGTACTGGTTGTCAGTTGGCAGAGTAGATAAATGGAAACGGATCCCACTGCAGGTAGAAGCATTCAGGCAGATGCCGGATAAGACTCTTTTTGTGGTAGGCCAGATTTACCCGGCACTACGCTCCGTTGTGGAAAAAGCCCCGGAAAATGTAAAATTCCTCGGTCCATGTGACGAATCACGACTAAATGACCTTTATGCCCGCTGTGAAGGGTTCGTGACTACGGCGATCGATGAAGATTTCGGCATTACACCTCTTGAAGCGATGGCAAGTGGAAAACCTGTAGTTGCAACTAAGGAAGGTGGATACCTCGAGACCATAGCTGATGGATATACCGGTCTGCTCACTTCTCCCGATGCTGGCTCATTGGTTACTGCGATACGTGAAATATCAATAGACCCGTTGGCATTTACAGATGAATGCCTCAAGCAGGCAAAAAAATTTGATTATTCGGTATTTGAAAAATCCATTAACCACTATGTTGCATACTGCACCGAACACCCGTCTAGGATGTGATCCCCCAATTCTGGTGAATTAACCGCCACAAAATCTTATCATATCTCCTATCTTATAATTATTCAGGTTTTCAAATCCAAAGGGATGATCTCAATGATAATACAGGATCTATCGAAATACCGGAATTATATTCTTATTGCTCTTTTGGCAGTATTAACCGGATTTGTGCTCTGGCTACGACTTCTTCCCCTGCTCCAGGCAGGAAATGTTGATATTCTATTCCTGGCAGGGAGCGACGATCCCCTGTATAATCTCAGGCAAATAGAACAGATGACGAGGAATTTCCCCGGATACGGGTGGTTTGATGCAATGACCCTCTGTCCTACCGGGCAGAGCGTTCACTGGGGGCCGCTTTTTATCATCCTCAGTTCAGCGTTTGTAATGCTGACCGGTGCATCAACCCGCCCGGAAATCATCAAATTTTCGCTCATGGTCCCCCCGATCATGGCTGCCCTCATGGTGCCCCTGGTATTCCTTCTCGTCCGGAAAATTTCTGACTGGAAATGTGCTATTTTTGCATCAGGTCTGGTTGCAGTAATGGGTGGCCAGTATTTCTTCAGGTCGCTCTACGGCTACCTGGATCACCATATCGCGGAAGTGCTGTTTGGGACCCTCTTCATTTTTGCCTATGTGTATTGTATGTGGTGGGCGAAGGAGCACCCGGTTGACATATCCAAAAGAGAGACCCTTGTAAGGCCTGTCATTTTGGCCCTCCTTGCAGGTGTGGCGTATATTCTGGGGCTTTTTATTATGCCAACCATGATCCTTTTTGCGCTGATTATTGGTGTATTTACTGTGATACAATTTATATGGGATTTTTATCGTAAAAAGTCCTCAGATTATCTCCTGGTCACAAATGTTGTAACATTTGGGTTTGCAACCGTGGCATTTTTCCTCGTGGGGGTCCAGACCGCAGGGTTTCAGCTTAATTATTATACCCTCGCCCACCCGTTATCGTATCTCCTCCTGATTATTGGTACTGTTCTCCTTTACCTTCTTGCAAGATTCCTGACTGGAAAAAAAGTGTATTATTATCCCGCTGCAGTAATCGGGATCGGGATCATAATAATTGCTGTTACTATTGCCGTTGCCCCTCTCGTATCCAACACATTTATCAGTGCAATAACCGAATTTTTCGGGCAGAACTCGTTATATCTTACCATACAGGAGGCAAGATCATGGACCATCACCGAAGCCTGGGAGACCTTCAATTATTCCCTAATCCTGATGGCCGGGGGATTATTAGTCCTTATATACCGTTCATGGCGGGAGGAACGCCCCGATCAACATCTTATACTGATCTGGTCCGTGTTTATGCTTATCGCGGCCTGGCAGCATATCAGGTACGAATATTATCTTGCAGTCAATATTGCCATTCTCGGTGGAATCTGCATTGGCTATGTCTTCAGCCGTGGATGGAAAGACCTGTGCACCATTGCCAGGCCGATGAAAAGCGATGAGCCGGGGAAATCCTTACCGCCAAAAGAAGCCCCCCAAAAGGGGAAAAAGGCTCCACAAAAAGGGAAAAGCTCCCAAAATCTTCATGGCTCCAATTACTTTAATATCGGCGCTATCGTCCTCGTGGTGCTCCTGTCATTATTATTTGTCTCGTCATCGTTAGGGAGTGAGTATGCTGTTGCATCATCGGGCGCTCTAAGAATGAATCCCGACTGGAAGGAATCCCTTGAGTGGATGGGGGCACACACTCCTGATACTGGAGTTGACTATTATAAGCTCTACAATCGCGATACGTTCTCATATCCCGCTCAGGCATACGGGGTGATGTCATGGTGGGACTACGGACATATGATCACCTATATCGCAAAGCGGATCCCCAATGCGAATCCATTCCAGGCGGGTGTTGCAGGAGCTAACGGTTCAGCTGCCTTTTTCATGTCCCAGTCTGAAACGGGAGCAAATACCATCCTGAAAAATGACGGGACGCGGTATGTTATTACCGATATCGAGATGGACACCGGGAAGTTCTGGGCGATGGCGACCTGGTATAATACAAGTGTCGGGGCCGGCCCCTACCAGCGGCCCTACCTGGTCCCAAGCCCGGATAATCCGAGTCAGTACGGTGCAGTCACCCTGTACGATATACCCTATTACCAGACGATGGTATCGAAGCTTCATAATTTCGATGGTTCGATGACGGAACCGACCACGGCATATTACGTTGAATATACCGAACCAGGAACTTCCGGAAGGCCATACGCTGTAATTACACGGGCAGAAAACATGGACATTGCGAAGGCAAAAGCGAATGCTGACCTGTTTAACAGCAAGGCCCCTGTAGGTCAGCATGCTGCAATTCTCAACGATATAATGTTGAAGCCGTTATCCTCAGTTCCTGCACTTTCACATTACCGACTGGTCCATGAGTCCCCCCGGAATGTGCTGAGTAGCAGTCCACCGGATATAAAATATGTAAAGGTCTTCGAATTTGTGCCCGGTGCAAAAATCAAGGGCGAAGGCATCATTGAAATTCCGCTGGTATCCAACACGGGAAGGGCGTTCGTATACCGGCAGGCGAGCACCAATGGTGAATTTATTGTGCCATATTCAACAACCGGAAACCCGTATGATGTCAAGGCAACCGGTAAATATCATATCATCGGGACTGACCGGCAGTTTGATGTGAGTGAGGACGCGGTCATGACGGGGACACAGATCAACTAAGATGAAAAGGAAATGTTCGGCCTTCACCGGAGAAATATTTGCCTGCCACGAGATGGAACGGCACAGCGAGTGTAATGCCCGTCTTGTGATGGCGACCTCCGGTGTTCCCGACTGGGTCGAGGTAATTGAACCGGACCCTGCAACGGTGTCAGACCTCGAGCGGGTCCATAAACCCCATTATATCCGCATGATCCGTGAACTCTGTGCTCTTGGCGGGAAGCGGTACATCGATATGAGCACGTACCTGACTGCCGATACATTTCAGGTCGCCTCGTTTGCTGCCGGGGCAGTTATTGGTGCAGTACAAC
>Ga0209048_10004998_pt1 | contig 12593 bp, 10 predicted proteins | sample FrelakmetCRP12CR_FD_187146 | JGI IMG/M metagenome (GOLD analysis project Ga0209048, IMG submission 187146) | Freshwater lake sediment microbial communities from the University of Notre Dame, USA, for methane emissions studies - CRP12 CR (SPAdes)... | ecosystem: Environmental > Aquatic >... | reverse complement strand
AATTTAGTTGGCATAAAAATTTCAGCGCCGGTTTTGACTGGAATGGCCTTGAATTCGGAAACGGCATCAGGAATCATTTCTCCATTTTCACTCTCAGCTAATTTTTGCAGCAGGGCCACTCCTTGGCCATAAATAATCTGATAAGTCTCGCTCAAATTGCCAACGTGATAATGGCCATAAGTCTTGATATATTCTCCGGAAATTGTACCGGGCTCCCAAACAGTGATGTTTTTTTGGTCAGATCCGCCCCGGATCATGTAGTAATGGATGGCCGGACCGATGCCATCGGGGTCCATCAGGACATCCTTCATTTTTTCGTGAGTTCGCGCCGCGTAATGCTTGGGGACATTCGTAAAATCGATGTTCATAGTGTTTATATATTTTTTTTATTTTTTAACTCTCTTGGTGTTGATGTACCAATGGTTGACGTCGGAAAAACGTTTGGAAGGCGATATCAGATCTTCCATATTGATGCCTTGCACTTTTTTATTGACCGGATAAATATAATCCGGGCTGTAGAGAAAAATAGCCGGAGTTTCTGCGATTAATTTTTTCTGAAAATCCTGGTACAAAGACGCTCTTTTGACTGGGTCAAATTCTACGCGGCCATCTTCAATCAACTTGTCAGTGCTGTTGTCGCCGAAAAGAGAAAGATTGAGGCCCGGGTCTCTTTTTTGTGAAGAGTGCCAAAACGAATACGGGTCCGGATCGGCGCCCAAAACTTGCCCGAATAAAAGTGCGTCATATTCTCTGGGGCGGATATAATTTTGCTGGACGTCGGAGATTGAATAGGTTTGAACGTCGACTTTGGCGCCGACGCTCGCCCACTGCGATTTGAGGATCTCGGCAGTCTGAGCCAACTCAGGCCAATCAGTCGTGGTTAAAGTAAATTTTAGCGCTGTGCCGTTTTTGGCGCGCATTCCATCAGCGCCGCGAGCCCAGCCGTTGCTGTCCAGAATAGAGTTGGCTTTATCAAGGTCGAAGGTTCGCGGATCAATATCGGATGAAAAGCCAACCATGGCGTCCAAGATGGGAGAATAAACGGGATTGCCATTGCCATCGAGAACCTTGTCGATTATTGCTTGGCGGTTGGTGGCATAAGTCAAAGCTTCACGCACGTTGTCGTCGGCCAAGGGCAGACTTTTTGTTTGATTGATAAAAACAGCGAAGTATCGCGAGATATCAAATTTGTGTATAGAGGTGCTTTGCAACAGCTTGATATCGGCCATGCGCTGCGGAGTAATACTGTTAATGCCCATGATTTCTTTTGAATTGTAGGCTTCGAGAATCGAATCATCGGAATCATAAAAATTGAAAGTCATTTTTGAAATATAGGGCTTGCCTTCAAAATAGTTCGGATTAGCGACTAGCTTATAAGAAATAATGTTGCCTTTGGAATCTTTTTGAAAAACGTTGTATTTAAAAGGGCCGGTTCCGATCGGCTCCAAGTTGAGGTCGGTCAAAAAAAATTTATCAGCGGTGACTGAGTCCCAGATGTGTTTGGGTAAAATTCCAAAAGTTAGATTGTTGAGGAATCCGATAAAGGGTGATTGGATCTGGAAAGTCAGCGTATAGTCGTCAACTATATTAGTGGTGATGCCCTGCCAATTGGTCCTGAGCGGACTCTTGTAGGTCGGATCGGAAATTATGTTGGTGGTGTAGAGCACGTCGGCGGCCGTAAAAGGCTGGCCGTCATGCCACTGCACGCCTTTTCTCAGATGGAAAGTATAGGTGGTTTTATCGTCTGAGATATCATAGCCTTCGGCCAAATCAGGAATCAGGTTTCCCTTGCCGTCGTATTTGAGCAAACCGCTGTAGACAAGCTGGGTCAGATCCTCGTCGGCGTTGTTGGACTCCGAAATCACCGGGTTGATATGCTGCGGCTGTCCGACAATACCTTCGATATATTCTCCGCCGTAATCGGCGACGGCCTTGGTTTTGGAATAATAAAACATCAAACCCCAGCCGATAACTGAGCCCAAGAGCACGAGGATAAGCAAGTTAAAAAATATTCTTTCCTTGATATTAAAAAATTTTGTGGCCTGGAGCCATTTTTTCAAGGAAAAATTCTGCGGATTGTTGGGATAGTTACGTATAGATTTGGGTCTAAATATTTATACTGGCTTAGCAGTCAGAATCAAATTAGCTATAGCCAGCGCGATAAAGATTACCGCTAAGAAAATGGAAAAGCGCGTCAAAAATTTTTCAAACCCTCTCTTGCTGTAATAGCCGCCAAAGTCTCCTCCAAAAGTGGAGGAAAGTCCGGCGCCGCGGTTCTGCAACAGGATGGAAACGATCAGCAGGATAGAAACGATTATTTCGGCAATGTTTGTAATTCGTAGCATTTTGGTGTTTATTAAAACTTATATCAGCTTATCATTGGGCAATTTACTCGTCAATACTGACAGTCAATCCTGGGCTTTAGTTAGCCTTTTTTATGATAATTTCCTTCAACGTGAAAACTTTTTTGCCGGAGACTGGCATCCTCGGCTTCTTTTTGACTTCTCTTTTTTCCGCTTTGGTTGGTTTAGGTTTCATGAGGGTATTATAACACAACCAGTTATAATTTTAAGCAAGATGAGTTATAAATATTTAGACAAACTTCTTGCTGCAGCATAAAAATTGTCTAAATCTTGAGGTCCTATTTTCTCAGTTGATCCATATTGTTTTTATTGGTTGCGTTCCGACCATTTTTGTGCTACTTTGAAGCTACGCTTAAGAATACTTTGTTATTAATTTGTGGAATAGTAATTGCTAAATTACAAATTAGAACTGTAATTTATGGCCAGCACGACAAAAATTTCCATCTTCCACGGAAAAAAAATCAGAAAAGCTATTCACAACAATGAATGGTGGTTTGTGATTGTTGATATAGTGGCAGCGCTGACCGACTCTGTCCAGCCGGAAGGATATATTAAAGATATGAGAAGAAGGGATCCTTTGCTTTCCGAAGGGTGGGGGCAAATTGCCACCCCCCTTTCCATCCAGACGGAAGGCGGTTTGCAGAAAATAAATTGTGCCAATACAGAAGGTGTTTTTCGTATCATCCAATCCATCCCTTCTCCCAAAGCCGAACCGTTCAAGTTGTGGCTGGCACGTGTCGGCTATGAACGCGTACAGGAGATAGAAGATCCGGAATTAGCAAGCAAGAGAACAGTGGCAATTTACAAAGCTAAGGGTTATCCCGATTCTTGGATAGACAAGAGAATGCGGGGAATTGCTGTGCGCCAAACTTTGACGGATGAGTGGCAGAAAAGAGGCGCTAGGGAAAAAATTGATTATGCTATACTTACCAATGACATTATGCAAGGCACTTTTGAGATGAATGTGGATGATTACAAAAAATTCAAAGGTTTGAAGCGGGAGAATCTTCGCGATCATATGGAAGATTTGGAATTGATCCTGACTATGCTGGGCGAAGCGACCACCACGAAATTTACTAAAGATCGCGACTCCAGAGGCGTTCCGAAACTTCGCAAAGACGCCAAGGACGGGGGAAAAGTAGCCGGGAGAACAAGAAAAGATATTGAAAAAAGATCAGGCAAAAAAGTAGCGACCAGAAAGAATTTTTTGGCAACAAATAAAAAATTAACCTAATTTCTAATTACCCTAATTGACCTAAGGAAATCCCAATTTTTAAATCCCAAAGTTTTTGTTTTTTGGTACTTGGGAATTATTTAGAGCAATTAGAAATTAGATCAATTAGAAATTTATAAACGCCATGCGTTATCTCAAACCAACAACAGCACTCCTCACCATCCTCTGTCTCCTTATCCCTCTGAGCCAGGTGTCTGCCTATGGTTTTTCCCTCACCCAAACCACGGATGCGGATTTTAATGGCGGGACAAATAGTCAGACAGCGGTGGATACGGGAAATGGGAGGGTGAAACTGGATTTACAACCAACTACTTATACTCTCACCCAAACCGCGCATGCTAATCCCGGCATAACGCCCAGTCCGACAACTAATCCTGGTAATTTTGATAACATCAGCCAGCCGCCTTATTCCGGAACCGGAATGTCAAACACAACTGGAAGCGGGAATAGTGTAGGGTTGACAGCATCTTTTAGTTGCGGGCAAAACATTACTTATAATAGTGATACTTATTCCACTGTTTTAATTGGTACCCAGTGTTGGTTAGCAGATAATTTACGAACAACTCTAAAACCAGATGGTTCGGCTCTAACTAGTTATTGTTACACAGGAACCGGTTGTGCTTACCCATGGGGCAGGATATACGATTGGACTACGATGATGAATGGTGCGACTACCGCTACTGGATGTGGAGCTAAAATTCAGGGCATCTGCCCCAATGGCTGGCACATTCCTTCAGCAAAATCTTCTTGCACCAATGATGATTTTTATCTTTTATCAACTTATCTTGGAGGCAGTTCTGTTTCCGGCGGAGCATTGAAAGTCACGGGAACAACTTATTGGCAAACTCCCAATACGGGCGCAACAAATAGTAGCGGATTTTCAGGGGTGGGTGCTGGCTTTATGATAACGCCCAGCTCATTCACTAATCGTTATAATAATGGCCAGTTTTTCTCTTCTTATAATCCATCTGGTAATCCTACCATCTTGTTACTACTATATAACACCAGTAGCGCAAGCATCGGTGGCACTGCTAGTAATTACGATAATTCAGTCCGTTGTATTAAGGATAATTCTAGCACGATTTACAACTCTTCCGGCACCTACACTTCCTATGTCGACGCCGGCACAAATACAATCAGCCATACCTGGAACACTTTCACTTGGAATCAAACTTTAAACAGCGGAACGATAGGCATACAAGTTAAAAGCACAAGCACACCGACAGCACCCTCATATTTTACCGACAATGGGCAGGTTGGAGGAAACACTTGCGCTAGCAGTTCGTCATCGCCCATTAATCTTTCAACATATACTGCCAATTGTGTAAATAATTCCGATCAATATCTCTGGTACCAAGTGACTTTCACTTCCCCCACCGGCGCGGAAAATCCGACTCTGGATCAAGTGCAAGTGAGCGTCACTAATAATAACTATTACTCCTCCGGCACTTATACTTCCGCGGTTCTGCCGGTGGGCGGTGCGGCTAATTGGGGAACGGTGAGTTGGAATCGGACTCTCAATAGCCAGCCGGAAATTACTTTGAAAGTCAGAAGCTGCGCCAATTCAAGCGAAAGCAGTTGTGTGAATTACGCGAGCGGCTGGGGAGCTTGCAATGATCTTGGTTCTTTTTATCCTTCGAAAACACTTTCCAGTAGTGGTTGCACCACCAATCTCCAGCGTTTCATTCAATACCAGGTCGGCCTAAGTTCCAATTCTCCCTATACTGTTACTCCGACTTTCGACGAAATCACTTTCGCCTATGACATCGTCCCTGATGTCATCTTTTCCGGCGGGTTTCAGTTTATCGGCACCGTCAAACTCTGGTAAAATATTAATAATTTTTAAATTTTGTAATTTTTAATTTTTAAATAATTTTTTAAAACTTAAATTTTTAAACCAATGCAATACGATTTAGAAGAAAGATGCGCTAAGTTTGGGGAAGACATTATCAAATTCTGCAAAACCATCAAAATCAACGAATTTACAAAATCACTAATAAACCAGTTAATACGATCAGCGACCAGTATCGGCGCTAACTACATGGAAGCCAATCAGGCCAGTTCCAAAAAAGATTTTCAAAACAAAATAAGAATTTCTCAAAAGGAAGCCAATGAATCAAAGCACTGGCTGCGTATGATTTCAACCGCAGATGAAACGCATAAAGAAAAATGCAGAGAGCTCTGGAAAGAAGCGCATGAATTGACCTTGATTTTCGCTAAAATTTCAAAATCCTGCAAATAGTTTAGAAATTAGAAATTAAGATTTATTTACAAAATTAAAAATTTAAAAATTATAAAATTAATTCGTTTATATCTAATCTAAGGTCGCACCTTAGGAAGCATAAAAAAGCGCTTTGAGGGAAGGCGCTTTTTATAGTTGCGTAGCCGAAATATTTAACATAAAAGTAGACAAATTAACAAAAGATTGTAGTATTATATGAACATGCAGAAGTTTAAGATCAACTCGAAATACAAGCCCGACGGCGATCAACCGCAGGCGATAGAGAAATTGATTCAGGGTCTCAAATCTGGACAGAAATTTCAGACGCTTTTGGGTGTGACCGGATCAGGCAAAACTTTTACGATTGCCAATGTCATCCAGAATGTGCAGAAGCCGACACTGGTCATCGCGCCCAATAAAACTCTAGCGGCGCAACTGGCGCAGGAATTCCGCACTTTTTTTCCCAAAAACGCGGTGGAATATTTTGTTTCCTATTATGACTACTACCAGCCGGAAGCCTACATTGCATCCAGCGACACCTATATTGAAAAGGAAGCGCAGATTAATGATGAGATTGACCGCTTGCGGCATGCGGCGACGGTGGCGCTGATGAGCCGCCAGGATGTGATCATTGTCGCTTCTGTTTCCTGCATTTATGGCTTAGGTTCGCCGGAATTTTATCGGGATATTTCTTTGGAAATAAAAGAAGGAGAAAAAGTTGAAAGAGAAGAGCTGATTAAAAAATTAGTAGACATGCATTATGGGCGATCTGAATTATTATCTCGCGGAAAATTCCGGGCAACCGGGCCGACAATTGAAATTATGTCTCCGGCGCGGGAAATTGTGACCAGGATCAGTCTTGAGAATGATAAAATCGCCAAAATTAATGAGTATGATTTTTTGACTGGCGAAGAATTAGGTAAACTCGACAAAGTTCTGCTTTATCCAGCCAAGCATTTTGTGGTGCCGGAGCCGCTGATGGAAGAAGCGCTCAAAAAAATAGAAGCCGAAGCCAAAGACAGAGTCAAATATTTGCGGGATAATCATAAATTATTGGAGGCGGAAAGGCTGGAACGGCGTACTAAGCAGGATATTGAAATGATGCGCGAAATCGGCTATTGCAACGGAATTGAAAATTATTCGCGTTTTCTCACGGGAAGACAGGCTGGAGAAGCGCCTTATACTTTGATAGATTATTTCCCGGGAGATTTTTTGATGGTCATTGATGAATCGCATGTGACGGTGCCGCAGCTCAATGGGATGTACAACGGAGATTATTCGCGGAAAAAATCTTTGGTGGATAATGGCTTTCGCTTGCTAAGCGCTTTTGATAATCGACCGCTTAAGTTTGGTGAGTTTGAGTCTAAAATTAGTCAGTGTATATTTACGTCTGCAACTCCTGGGCCGTATGAATTTAAAAAATCCGAAATCCGAAATCCGAAATCCGAAACAAATTCAATCCGCCGCGGCGGACAAAATTCAAAATTCGGTATTGCTGAGCAGATTATTCGCCCGACAGGCTTGGTTGACCCAGAACTGACCATTAAATCCGCCAAAGGGCAAGTTAAAGATGTGATGGAGGAAATTAAAAAAATCGTTGCCAAGAAGGAGCGCGTTTTGGTGACGACGCTGACCAAAAAGATGGCGGAAGATCTCTCGGAATTTTTGAAAGAGTCAAAAGTGAAAGCTGAATACCTACATAGTGGAGTGGACACGCTCGACCGCGTGAGAATATTAGAAAACTTAAGAAGAGGGAAATTTGATGTTTTGGTGGGCGTTAATCTTTTGCGTGAAGGGCTGGATCTGCCGGAAGTTTCCCTGGTGGCAATTTTGGATGCGGACAAGGAAGGATTTTTGCGCTCGGAAACTTCGCTCATCCAAACCATCGGCCGCGCGGCGCGCAATGTTTCCGGACGGGTAATTCTTTATGCCGATCAAATTACCGGATCAATGAAGCGGGCGATCAGCGAAACCAACCGCCGGCGCGAGATTCAGGTGGCCTATAACAAAAAACATCACATTACTCCGACAACTATCAAAAAGAAAATTCAGTCCATTGTTGATCATGAGTTAAAACCCGAAGTCACACGGGAATTTACCAATCTGGAATCCCTGGAAGATTTGCAAGGCTACATCAAACAGCGCGAACGGGAAATGAAAGAAGCGTCGCGGGCGCTGGAATTCGAAAAAGCGGCCATTATCCGCGATGAAATCGGGGAACTCAGGAAATTACAGGTGGGATAAGACGGGGTTGATGTAAAATTAATTGAGTGGTATAATCAGGTTGTACCATAAGGTAACCTAATGAGTGAAGCACTGCAAAAAATAAAAATATATTTCAAGGATGCGTACTATCTGATTTTTCGATATCCTTCGGATACAGAACTCAGGATTCAAAAGCTCCAGCGGGAAGGGAAAGAAAGTGAAAATACCCGCTTGGATCAGCATTATCAATCCTACGCCGCGCTTAAAAAGCGCCACAAAAGAATCAAAACATTTTTTTTCAGCCTGGTTCCTGTTTCTATTTTAATTATATTAGTAGCCTTTATTGTTCTGGCATTCGTTCTAAATATTCTCTTTTCCATGTTAGGCATTGAAAATAATCCTTTTCGTCTGGGCACTATTTTCAACTTAATAATAAATTATTTTAAATAAATCCCAACGCAATCCGGATAAACATTTACGGATTGTAATAACAAAAAAATATGGAACAGACAGAAAAAAAATTAACAGTCTTGATCGTGGATGATGATGAAAATTTGAGAGAAATCTATCTTCAGAAACTAACCAGCGAGGGTTTTACGGTGTTGCTGGCCAATGATGGAGAAGAAGCGATGCGTAAGATAAAAGAAAACTTTGAAACTCTGGATTTGGTGCTTCTGGACATAGTGATGCCGAAAATGGACGGATACGATGTGCTGGAAAAAATCAGAAGTTCTTGGGGCAAATACAAAAAAATACCGATTATCCTGCTGACCAGCTTGAGTTCCCCCGAAGACAGGGAGAGAGCCAAAGAATTGGGTGCCGACCGTTTTTTTGTGAAGCCAGAAAGGACACCCTCGGATTTGGTCAAGGAAATAAGGGAATTTCTGGACGAGATACATAAAAATGAAAATCAAAACTTAGCTTAAGCAAAAAATAGGCGATAATTCCTCTGTTTTTGAGCATGGCAGCCGGAGGATTTGTCTGATTTTGCAAAGCGTTGTAAAATGAACAAGTAATTTAAATTTTAATAAATAAAGTATGGAAAATATTCCTGAAAACAAAACTGAAGACAAGCCGAAGGAAACAGCAAAGGCCAAGTGGTGCCCCAAAAGTTTTAATATAAAAGCTGTTTTAGGCGTGGTCATTTTGCTGCTCATAGTCGTCTACGCGGTTTATGCTAAAAATCCGAACAATTTTAGTTTTAAAAAATTATTTTCAAAAGGCATAACCAAGGAAGAAGCTAGGGCAAAAATAGAAGCCTTAGTGAAAGACAGCGGCGGAGCCGCGACCGTAAAGGATGTCACCGAGGACGGAGATTTATATAAAATCACCGTGAGTGTCAATGGGCAGGACCAGCCGGTGTATGTGACTAAAGATGGGACGAAGTTTATCCAGCAGGCGATAACTTTTGATGAAATAGCAAAGCAACAAGCTGCCGCGAAACAACAACAAGCAAAAGCGAGCACGCCGATAACGAAGAGCGATGTTCCGGAAGTGAAGCTGTTTGTCATGAGTTACTGTCCATTCGGCACACAGATGGAAAAAGGTATTTTGCCGGCAGTGGCCGCTTTAGGATCTAAAATAAAATATTCTCTGGAATTTGTAGATTACTCGATGCATAATGATGCCGCTACCAATGACAAAAAAGAATTGAATGAAAACTTGAGGCAATATTGCATTCAAAAAAATGAACCGGCGAAGTTCAGCGCTTATCTAACCTGCTTTTTGAAAAAGGGACAAGGCACGGAAGCGGCCTGCATGGCTTCGGCCGGGGTTAATACTGCACAAGTTGCTAGCTGCATGTCGCAAACCGATACGCAATTTGACGTCACTAAAGATTTCGGAGACAAGAGCACCTGGAGTAATGGGCAATTTCCGCCGTTCAATGTTAACAAAGATGATAATGAAAAATATGGCGTACAAGGTTCACCAACTCTAATTATCAATGGTGTTGAATCTCAATCAGCTGGCCGAGATTCTGCCAGTATTTTGAAAACGATCTGCGATGCCTTTAACAATCCTCCGAAAGAATGTCAGACCAAGCTTTCTACGACTGCACCAGCTTCAGGGTTTGGGGATGGAGCAGCGCCAGCTGGTGCCGCGCCAGCCAGTTGTGCCACTCCGGCAGCTCCAGCGCAGTAAAAAATTTCGGGTTTTTAAAAACTCCACTTCGGTGGAGTTTTTTTGTGCTATACTTAAAATATGGATATTCTCTTGGGAATAATTGGAAAAATAAAAAATACCTATCTGCCGGCCTATTTCAAATGGCTGACGGAAAAACTGAGCAACACAGAACCATTCTCAGTACTTCTATTTTCAGTCATAGCGATTTTCGTGCTGGTGATTTATGTCTGGTTTCGGAATCGGGACGGAGACATTTGATGATTGCCTGTAATATCGAATCGTGTTAAAGTGTAGTACTGAAAGATAATTGAACACCAAGTACCTGTAAAAGGGGAAGCCTTTATCGTTGGCGAAAAATTCGCCAAAATTTCCAATTTCTAATTTCTAATCAAATTTCAAAATACTTAAAAATATGCAGGAAGAAATTGTTATCAGGGGAGCAAGAGAGCATAACCTGAAAAATATAAATTTAAATTTACCCAGGGGCAAATTCATTGTATTTACCGGTATTTCCGGGTCGGGGAAATCGACACTGGCTTTTGATACTATTTTTGCCGAGGGGCAAAGGAGATATTTGGAAAGTTTGTCGGCTTATGCGCGGCAGTTTTTGGGGCAGATGGAAAAGCCGGATGTGGACTATATTGAAGGCCTTTCGCCGGCCATCTCCATCTCGCAAAAATCCGCGTCGCAAAATCCGCGTTCGACTGTGGGCACGGTGACAGAAATCCATGATTATCTGCGCCTGCTCTACGCCAAGATTGGCATCCCGCATTGCCCGATCGACGGGCGAGAAATTTCCAAGCTTTCCACGGATGAAATTGTCAGTAAAATTTTAGACCTGGATACCCCCCTTCCGTCTCCCCTTAACAAGGGAGGAAAGAGGGGGGTGGTGGTTGAAATTCTTTCTCCTGTCGTTCGTTCCCGCAAAGGCGAATACTCGACCATGCTTTTGGAAATGTATAAGCGTGGATTTTCGAAAGCTTATGTCAATGGCAAAAAATATGAACTTAACCCGAAGACTAATATTCCATTGGCGCGCTATAAAATGCACAATATTGATATTGTCATTGATGAACTGGAAATCAGCGACCAAAATATTTCCAGAATCTTTGAAGATGTGGAAAAAGCATTGAAATTGGCAAATGGGTTGGTAAAAATTAAAATTATTGACCCTCATCTGTCCCGACATTCCAGTCGGGACACCTTCTCCCTGAAAAGGGAGAAGGGCAGTAATGAAGAGTTCATTTTTAACCAGAAATTAGCTTGTCCGGAGCATGACGTTGAATTTCCGGAACTGGAGCCACGCTTGTTTTCTTTCAATTCTCCTTATGGCGCCTGCCCGACCTGCGAAGGCTTGGGGACCAAGAAAGAAATTGATCCGGACCTGGTAATGCCGGATATGACTAAAACAATTTCCGAGGGCGGGCTGGCGCCGTGGAATTTTAAAAGGAACAATTATTATGGCGGTGTAATTTTATCGGCGGCTAAATATTTTCATATTTCCGACAATGTGAGATTGAAAGATCTGCCAAAAGAAAAATTAAATTTATTATTATATGGTGCGCGGGATGCTGAGGATATGATTGCGGAAAATGATGCCGAAGAAGTGCCGATTACCATTCGCGCCAAAACCGGCACCAATTGGAAATTCTCTATGTCTTGGCGGGGCGTGGTCGGATTTTTGCAGGACCGCTATTTCAAAACTGATTCAGACGCGGTGCGCGAAGGCATTGAAAAATATATGTCGCAAAATCCGTGTTCGGCTTGTCATGGGATGCGCTATAAACCAGAAACTTTATTAGTTACAGTAGGCGGGAAAAATATTCATGAAATTTCGGCTGTAAGCGTGAGCGATTCATTGAGATTTTTTAAAGAGCTAAAATTAAATAACAAAGAAAAACAGATTGCCGGCAAAATTTGCAAAGAAATTGTGGCGCGGCTGGGTTTTTTGGACAACGTTGGTTTAAATTATCTGACTTTGGCGCGTTCAGCCAACACTCTGGCGGGCGGGGAAACGCAAAGAATCCGCCTGGCTTCGCAAATTGGGTCACAACTGGTCGGCGTGCTGTATATTTTAGACGAACCGTCGATTGGTCTCCACGCGCGAGATAACGCGAAACTTTTGCACACGCTTTTGCAACTGCGCGACATCGGAAACACCTTGATTGTGATCGAACATGACGAGGAAACAATGCGCGCAGCGGATCATCTGGTGGACATCGGACCGGGCGCTGGAAAGTTAGGCGGGGAAATTGTGGCTGAAGGGTCGCCGGCTGAAGTATTGAAAAATAAAAATTCTCTTACGGCCAAATATTTATGCGGAGAACTGGAAATCAAAGTGCCGCAATTCCGCCGGCCGGTGAAAAATAAAAAATGGCTGGTGGTGCGGGGAGCGCGGGAGAATAATTTGAAAAATATAACGGTGGAATTTCCGCTCAAAGTCATG
>Ga0209048_10004997_pt1 | contig 12593 bp, 14 predicted proteins | sample FrelakmetCRP12CR_FD_187146 | JGI IMG/M metagenome (GOLD analysis project Ga0209048, IMG submission 187146) | Freshwater lake sediment microbial communities from the University of Notre Dame, USA, for methane emissions studies - CRP12 CR (SPAdes)... | ecosystem: Environmental > Aquatic >... | reverse complement strand
GGCTTGCGCAGTTCCCGGGCGATGTGCTTGAGGGCGACCTCCGGCAGGTAGCCGAAGATGCCCTGGGCGAGCTGCAGCACCGGGATCAGGGCGCCGGGCTTGCCGCGGTACTCGCCGATCACCGCGTCGAGGCGCGCGAGGAGCTCTGCTTCGGTCGGTTCCTCGGCACAATCGCACGTGCGCGGCTTGGCTGCTTCACTCATGCGCTTCTCCTCCGTTTGTTTCGACCGCGATCCGCTGCGCGGCAGATGTCGGTCATGTGAGAGCTTCTTGATAGGCGACGAGGGCGGGGAGCCGCCGCGGCAGCTCGCTGCCGTGCAGCGACGTGCGCTCGTCGCCGTCCCCGAGGTTGACGGCGAAGTCGACTTCGGGGTTGGTGGCGACCATCGTGAGGATGCTGGTCGCCACGTCGCCCAGGGGCGGGCGGTCGACGTTGCCGAGGGCCATCCAGGCGCGCACGGCGACCCCTCCGAGGTCCGCTGAGCGGCCGACGCTGAGCCCGCCTCCGGCGGCCTCGGCCGCCTGGCGGAACAAGCTCAGCCCGAGGCCGGTCTTCTTGCCCTTCTTGGTCGTATAGAAGGGATCCACGGCCTCGTGCGGCGTGACGGGCAGGCCGGGTCCGTCGTCCTCGACCGTGATCACTAGGCTGTCGGCGGCGCGATCGGCGGCGACGCTCACAGCGACCCGCGTCGCGCCGGCGCGCACCGAGTTCTCGATGATGTCGAGCAGGTAGAGCGAAAGGTCATGCATCGCCCACGCTCCTGCCGTGCGCCCCGGCGAGGGCGAGCGCCAGCTCGGCGAAGGTGGGGCGCTCGCAGTGCACGACGGTGTGCACTGCGCCGATGTCGGTCAGGTAGTGGGCGTCGGACGAGTGCACGAGGGGCAGACTGTGGACGGCGAACTCGGCCGCGTCCGGGGAGCCCGGGGCGACGTGCCGCGAGAGCTCGACCGCGTCGAAGCCGGCGTCCGCGGGGAAGAGGCCGAGCTGGCCGATCACGCCGAAGCTGCGGCGGTCGATGTGGGCGGCGATGGCGAGGCCGCCGTGGCCGTGGACGAGCCTGACGACGGCCTCGACGTCGAGTGTTGTCGCCGTCGCCAGGGCGAGGGTCTCGCGGGCGCGCTCGCTGCCGTCCGCGGCCAGGACGTGCTGCTCGCCGAAGAACTCCTTGTAGCCGTCGTCGACTTGCCCCAGCGTCGCGCCGACCTCGGCGCTCGCGGCCTGCGCCGCCTCGGCGTCGGGGAAGAGGGCGACGACGTGGCACTCCTCGACGGTGGTGATCTCCATGCCGGCGAGCACCGCCAGCCGCGTACCGGCGGCGTCCTGAACGGCGGCGGCGTTGCGGGCGCTGTTGTGGTCGCAGACGGCGATCATGCCGAGGCCTTCAGCAAGCGCCCACTGGACGATCGCCGGCGGCGTCATGCCGTTGTCCGCGCACGGGGAGAGCGCTGTGTGGACATGCAGGTCGGCGGCGCAGACGTTCACGCATGGTTCCCCTTGACGCCCATCGCGTAGAGACGGCCGACGATGTCAAAGGTGTCGGCGGGCGACACGAGCAGCGAGATGCCCTCCGCGATGGCCTTGGCGCGCATGTCGTCGTCGGGGCGGCGGTCGCCGGCAAAGATCACGGCGGCCAGCTCCGCGTGGCTGGCGACGGCGATGACGTTGAGGTGCACCTGCAGCGTGACGAGCACGCTGCCCTCGGGGGCGTGCGCCAGCACGTCGCTGAGGAGGTCGGACGCGTACCCGCGCTCGATCTCGGCCTGACGGTTGCCGGTCACCTCGGGTGTGAGCTCGGTGAGGCCGAGCTCGCGGGCGATGTCCTCGAGCTTCATGACGCGCTCCCCTCCTGGGGTGTGATGTACGGGCAGAGCGCACGCACGGCGCGCCCCATGACGATGTCTTCGGCCAGCGCGGCGCACGTGGGCGCCCCGCAGACGCCGCAGTCCTTGCCGGGTAGAGCCTTCGTCTCGGCGTCCAGCTCGGCGAGCTTGCGGATGGCCACGGCCATGTCCGGGTCGAGGCGGATGCCGGGCCGCGGCCGGTAGGGCCGGGCGCGCTCGTAGCTGCGTGCCTCGCCCGGCGCGGCGCCGGCCGCGGCCGCCCAGCGCCAGGCCGCCACGTAGGCGTCCTCGCCGAGCAGCGGCGAGCCAAAGCAGCCGCCGTCGCAGATGAACGGCTCGACGCTGGCCACGCCGGTGAGCCTGCCGTCCTCGATCTGCTCGAGCACCGCCAGCACGTGCGAGACCCCTGTGACCACGAGCAGGTCGTCGGCGCCGGCCGCCTGCGGCTGCGGCGCCGGCGTCCCCTGCGCCACGCGCCGGCGTGCCGCGAGCCGCGGCAGCACCGCTGCGCGCACGAGGCGCGGCGTGACCGTGCGCCGCTGCGCGGTGGGCTGCTGGGCGAGCAGCGCCGTGCGCTGGCTGGGGCACGACACCACGTAGGTGACGTCGCGCTCGCCGAAGTCGCGCTGCAGCGCCTCCCAGGGCGAGGCGAGCGGCGCGAGGTGGGGCACGAGCGAGGGGAACTTGAGCTCGATGAGGCTGACGACCGCGGGGCAGACGGGCGAGATGATCGGCGTCGGCAGCGCCGCTGCGGCGGCCAGGTCGAGGACGCTGCGGCGCAGCTGGTCTTCATACGGGTGGACCGACACGACCTCGGCGAAGCCGAGCCCGCGCAGCTCCTCCAGCACGGTGTCGACGGCGTGGTCGCCGAAGCCGGCCAGCAGCGCCGGTGGCACAGCCAGCACGCCATCCGCCCCGGGGGCGAGCCCGTCGGGCGCGTCCAGCAGCGTCAGCGCGCCGGGGTCACAGGCGGCGATGCAGCAGGTGCAGTCCACGCAGAGGTGATGAAGGACTGACGGCTGCGCCTCGCGCACGCGCACGGCCGCCGTGGGGCACGCCGCGAGGCAGTGACGGCAGTCGCGGCAAAGCTCGGCGGCGATCCCCAGAGACGAAGGCCGCGCGCCCTGGTCGGCGGCCTCCGGGCGCAGCCCGATCGAGAAGCTCACGCGCGTACCGTCGCCGACCGCCGACGTGACCCGCAGCCGGTCGCTGTTGCGCTCGATGTTGGGCAGGCCCATGCCGGCCCCGAAGCCGAGGGCACGGGCTTCGGACGAGGCCGTCGAGAACCCTTCGCGCATCGCCTGCGGCACGTCGGGGATGCCGGGCCCGCGGTCGACCACGTCGACGTCGAGCTGGCCGTCGCTCACGGTCGCCTCCAGGCGTCCGCCTTCGGTGTGGATCACGACGTTCATCTCGGCCTCGTAGGCGGCGATCATCGCGCGCCGCACGGCGCCGGACTCGGCGCCGATGCGCTTCAGGTGTTGCTTGAGGTCGCGCGAGGCGGCGCCGGCGCCGCCGAAATCGCCGCTCTGGATGTCGTAAGCCAGGTGCTCCATGGGTCAGTCTTGCTTCTCCCCGGAGAGGTACTGGTAGATGAGCCCGCAGGTCTCGAAGACCCCAGCGGGGGAGACCAGCAGCAGGGTGCCGTTCTGGCGGGCGAGGTCCACGACCTCCGCGTCGGGCGCGACGTCGTTCACGAAGCAGATGCCGGGAACGTCCATGAGCTCGGCGACGCGGAGCATCTGCACGCTGGCCAGGTTGCTCACGAGAAGGGTCTGATCGGAGGCCTCGTTGAGGAGGTCGCTGACGCGGTCACCGGCGTAGATCCTGGCGACCTCGGTACCGCCGGGGCGGCCGGGCGTGATGACGCGGGCCCCGATGCTGGGGGCCAGATCCTCGAGTTTCATCTTCGACCTCGCGAGCAGGGATTCGAGTTTCTTGACCATCGGCTCGATCTCGCCGGCGCCGTTGGTCTCCGGTTCCTCGCGGCCGCCGAGGCGCGCGAAGTAGGCGGCGGATTCGAGCGCCGCGGTGATGTCCATGTACTCCACGAAGATGTCGTTGGGGAGGTGTAGCGGCACGGGCGCGAAGCTGATCAGGCTCTTGACGCCCGCGCGCACGAGCGTGTCGGCGGCCTCCTGGGCAGCCTCTCCCGGCACGGTGAGCACGGCGATCTCGAGGCCGAGGTCACGCACCAGGGTCTCCATGCGGCCGGCGTCGAAGCAGCGCACGCCGTGGACGACGACGTCGCTGAGCTCAGGGTCCACGTCGAAGGCCGCGACGATCGCCACCGAGGAGCTCTTGCCCTCGAAGTGCGCCAGCACCGCGCGCCCCAGGTTACCGACCCCCACGAGCGCGACATCCTGGCTCACCGTGCCGTCCAGAAAGCTGCCGATGCTGGCGATGCAGGCGTCGACGTCGTAGCCTTTGTTGGGACTGCCCGAGTAGCCGATCACCATGAGGTCGCGGCGCACCTGTGCGGCGCTGACGACGGCGTGCCGGGCCAGCTGGTGCGAGTAGATGCTCTCGACTCCCTCAGCTCGCAGAGACGACAGCAGCCGCCGGTAGCGGCTCATGCGCGACACTGTCTTTCTCGACACCACGTCGACTCCGACTCCCCCAGAAACGCGGTCACTACGTTCGTTACAGAACACACACTGTGAAATCTGTCACGATTCTCCACCCGGAGCCGGCCCCTGTCAACACGGCGCGTCTTGGACAAGATGGCTAAACAGGGGCCGTCAAACGTGTCGGCCGCGGGTTGACTTGGCCCGGGGGAGGTGAGCGCCGGTTTGTTAGTATCGCGTTGAGCCATGGGGAGGTGTGATCTTCTCTCCCGGGCGCGGCGCCGCTGCGCACGCCGCGCCGTCACTGTCGGCAGTAGGGTCTTCCTTGGAGGTACATCCATGACGGACAAGCCCGCCCACATGAAGCACATGCCCCATTTCCTCGGCCCGGTCGCGCCGATCACGATCGACCACGCCGAGGGCAGCTGGGTCTACGACACCGACGGCGGCAAATGGCTCGACTTCGTCGTCGGCATCGCCGTGGTCAACACCGGCCACTGTCACCCGAAGGTCGTGAAGGCCGTGCAGGAGCAGGCCGCGAAGATCCCGCACGCCCAGATGAACATCTACCGGCACGGGCCGATGCTCGAGCTCGCCGACAAGCTCGTCGAGATCCTGCCTGACGGCATGGACCAGGTCATGTTCGCCAACTCGGGTGCCGAGGCCGTCGAGAACGCTGTCAAGCTGGCCAAGCAGGCCACGCGCCGTCCCGGCATCATCGCCTTCCAGGGCGCCTTTCACGGCCGCACCCATCTCACGATGGCGCTCACCGACTCGGCCGTGCACTACCGCGGCCATCACGAGCCTCTGGTGCCCTGCATCTACCACGCGCGCTACTGCTACCCGTTCCGCACCCCGGCCAGTGAAGACCCGACGGCCTACGCTATCGAGGACGTGCGCCGCGTGCTGCGCGCCGAGATCTACGGCGACGACGTCGCCGCCATCATCGTCGAGCCCATCCAGGGTGAGGGCGGCTTCATCGTGCCGACCAAGGAGTTCATGCACGAGCTGCGCGCCATCGCCGACGAGATCGGCGCGTGCCTGATCATCGACGAGATCCAGGCCGGCATGGGCCGCACCGGCAAGTGGTTCTGCCACGAGCACTACGGCGTGAAGCCGGACATCGTCACCCTCGCCAAGGGTATCGCCTCCGGCTACCCGCTGGGCGCCATCGCCGCGAGCCACGAGCTCTGGGACAAGTGCCTGCCCGGCTCCATGGGCGGCACTTACGGCGGCAACGCTGTGGCCTGCGCCGCCGCCGTCGCCACCATCGCGGCGATGAACGAAGACGGCATGCTCGCCAACGCCGCGAGGCAGGGCGAGAAGCTTCTCAAGTTCTGGCAGGCGAAGCAGCAGCGCTACCCGGTCATCGGCGAGGCCCGTGGCAAGGGCCTCATGCTCGCCATCGAGTGCGTGCAGCCCGGCTCTAAGGAGCCCAACGCGGCCGTGGCCAAGGCGTTCATCGCCGAGTGCATCAAGCGCAAGGTCGTCGTCATGGGGGCGTGTTCCATGGGCAACGGCGTCCGCTTCCTGCCGCCGCTCAACATCAGCGACGCCGAGATGGACATCGCCATGGGCGTGTTCGACGAGGCCGCCAAGGTCGCGTTCGCCTGATCGGGACGCCGCCTCACCGGCAGTCCTTGGAGGGGCGGGGCGCTTCGGCGCCCCGCCCCTGCAGCGTTTCGAGCCGCGCTCGGCCCCGTGCTACACTGCGGGCGATGAGCTCTTCCCAGTCGCCAGCCCCCCGGTTCACGACGCACGTGCGCGTGCGTTACGCCGAGACCGATGCCGCCGGCCACGTGTACTACGGCGACTACCTCACCTACTTCGAGGTCGTGCGCGTGGAGTTGCTGCGCGCCCTCGGTCACCCCATCACGGAGATCGAGGCTCGGGGCGTGCTCATGCCCGTGGTCGAGGCGCGCCTCAAGTACCTGCGGCCGGCGCGCCTCGACGACCTGCTCGCCGTGTCGCTGAGCGTCGAGTCCATCGGCCCGGCCTCGTTCGCCTGCGACTACGAGGTGACCCGCGACGGGCTCCTGCTGGTCTGCGGCTGGACCCGCCTGGCCGTCTGCGAGCGCGACACCGGCCGGTCCATGCCCATGCCCGGCTGGCTGCGCGAGCTGTTTGGGCGCATCCCTGCGACGGCGGAGAACGGCGCGTGAGCGACGTGTTCCCGCCACAGCCCCCCGATGCGCCCGAGGCGCCGCAGCCGCCCTCCGGCGACGGTCTTCCGCCGGACTTCGAGACGCGGCTGCCCGACGACCTCGAGGTCAAGCACTGCTACCGGCACCCGCAGCGCGAGACCGGCGTGTCGTGCTCCAACTGCGGGCGCCCGATCTGCCACGACTGCATGATCGAGGCGCCCGTCGGCTTCCGCTGTCCCGAGTGCGTCAAGGAGCAGAACGTCCGCGGTTCACGGTCCAAGGTGGTCACGCGCGCCCAGACTCGCTCGCGCTGGGGCGCCGCCGGCGGCATCACGTCGGCTGGCGCGCCGGTGACCAAGGTCCTCATCGGCATCAACGTGGCGCTGTTCCTCGCCGAACTGCTGTTCGGCGCCGTGGGCGCCATGGGCGGAGGGTCCACCGGCATGCTCGTCGACATGGGGGCGCTGGTCCCGGCCTACGTGGCGGTGAAGCACGAGTACTGGCGCCTGTTCACGGCCATGTGGCTGCACGGCGGTCTGCTGCACGTCGCCTTCAACATGTACGCGCTCTACATCGGTGGCTCGTACCTCGAGATGATCGCCGGCAAGGGCAAGTACCTGGCGATCTACCTCGTCGCCGGCGTGGCCGGCAACGTCGCCGTCTACCTGCTGGCCGCCCCCATCTCGGTGACCATCGGCGCCTCCACGGCCATCTTCGGCATCTTCGGTGCCCTGTTCGCCTACAGCCTCCACAACCGCGACAGCGCCGTGGGACGCGCCCTGAGCAGCATGGGCACCGTGATCCTCATCAACCTCGTGATCACGTTCGTCGTGCCCGGGATCTCCTGGCAGGGCCACGTGGGCGGCCTCATCGGCGGCGTGCTCGCCGTGGAGGCTCTCACCTGGTTCGGGCGGCGCGACCTGCGCGCCCCGTGGGGCGCCCGCGACGCCGCGCTTCTGGCCGCCATCGTGGCCATCCTCGTCGTGGCCGTGGTCTGGCGGACCGCCAACTTCCCTCTGGCGTGAGCGTTTCCCGCAGCGACCCGGCGACAGTCGTGAGCAGAACCATCCCCCAGAGAGTCGCCGTGAAGCAGACGCTACTCGTGGAGCCGCGCGCCACCCTCGTCCCCACCGCCGAGGTGGCGGGCCGTCTGGCCGGCCTGCAGGCCGGCCTCGCGCTCATCACGGAAGCCCCCGAGCACATCCGCCAGCTCGGCTGAGAGGAGACATGGAGCAGCTCACCGCAGACGTCTGGGTCCACGGCATCGACGCCGGAGGCTTCCCCACCGTCGCCGCGGTGGCGCTCGCGCCCACCCGGGCCTTCGTCATAGACACGCTCATGCGTCCTCAGGACATGGACCCCGTGCTCGAGCTCCTGGCGGCGCGCGCCGGCTCGCGCCGCACCGTGGTCGTGAACACGCATCACCACTGGGACCACGTGTACGGCAACGCCGCCTTCCCCGGCGTCGACATCGTCGCCCAGAGCGCCTGTCCGCGACTGATCCTCGCGCACAGCAACACCACCGAGGAGTCCGTGCCGCGGCAGCCGCCGGAGGGCGTGCCGCTGCCCACCATCACCTTCGGCGACCACCTCACGTACAGCGACGAGCCCGAGACCGTGCATCTCATCCACGCGCCCGGGCACAGCGAGGACTCGCTCGTCGTCTTCCTCGCCGGCGCGCGCCTCCTCCTCGCCGGCGACGCGCTCGAGTGGCCGCTGCCCAACTTCGCTCAGCGCGACGGCAAGGACGCCTGGATCCACACCTTGCGCCAGCTCAAGCAGCTGCCCGTGGACCTCATCGTGCCCAGCCATGGGCCGGCGATGGGCAGGGCGCTCATCGACGCCAACGAGCGTTACATCAACGAGGTGTATGAAGCCGTCGCCGCGGCGAAGAAGGCGGGCGCCGGCCGCAACGACCTCGATCTGCCGGCAGCGGCGTTCCTCGGCGCCGACGTCGTCCTCGACGACGTCTATGCGGAGGCGCATCGCGGCAACCTGGTCTGGGCGTGGGACGAGGTCTGAGCCTGGCCGACAGGGCGCGTGCGGCCAAACTGGACATTCTTTTCCACTTCGTGTACAAAGAGGAAATGAAGCTCTCCACTCAGGCCGACTACGCGGTGCGCGCCGTCTACGAGCTCGCCCGCCACGAACCGGGCGCCGTGCTGCACACCGGCGACATCGCCGCCGCGCAGCACATCCCCAGCGCGCGCCTCGCCAAGGTCGTCCAGGACTTGGCGCGCGCCGACGTGGTGCGCACTCAGCGCGGCCAGCAGGGCGGCGTCATGCTCGCGCGCCCCGCCGAGCGCATCTCGGTGCGCGACGTGTACGAGGCGGTGGAAGGCCCGATCCTTCTTTGCCGGTGTCGCCAGCGGGTAGAACCGTGCGGCGACCATGTGTGCGACACCCACGAGTTCTGGAGCGGTGTCGAGACGCTTCTCACTGAGGAGCTGCAGACTGTGACGTTCGCGGCCCTAGCCGATCCACGGCGCCGAGCGCCGGGCACACGCGGCCGCCCGCAAGCGACGAGGAGGTGACAACAGATGACTGAGATCAAGGAGCAGGTCGAGCAGGCTCTCGGCGACATCCGTCCGGCCCTGCAGGCCGACGGTGGCGACATCGAGCTCGTCGACGTGAAGGACGGCGTCGTCCAGGTACGCCTCCAGGGCGCCTGCGCCGGCTGCCCGATGTCGCAGCTCACGCTGGCCAACGGTGTGGAGCGGCACCTCAAGAACGTCGTGCCGGGCGTCGAGCGCGTCGAGAACATGGCGGGCTGAAAGCCCCATCGTTCCGCGGCGGCCGGCGAATTACCGAAAGGTAACTCGCCGGCCGCCGTGTTGTACAATGGGAGTTCACGTTCGTACTTGGGCGTATACTGCTGATTCCACGACCACAGGTCCGGATCCGTGCGACCCGGCCGCCAAGGAGGGGCTGCATGCGAGGCACCGACGACCATTCTCGCGCCGACGAGTACCACGGCCGCGAGGCCGTCAAGCGCAGCACCGAGGCGGCGTATGAGGAGTTCGCCGCGGACGTCGTGCCGGCCGCCGAGAAGACCGACGCCGACCTCCGCGATCCCTCTCTCTACATCAACCGCGAGCTCAGCTTGCTCGACTTCTTCGAGCGCGTCGTGGACGAGGCTCGCGACTCCAACAACCCGCTGCTCGAGCGCTTGAAGTTCGTCGGTATCGTCGGCTCCATCCTCGGCGAGTTCTTCATGGTCCGCCTCGCCGGTCTGCGCCAGCAGGTCGACGCCGGCGTCGTGGAGGTCTCGGCGGACGGGTACACCCCGCAGAAGCTTCTACCGCTGGTCCAGGAGCGCGCCTGGAACCTCATGAAAGAAGCGCGCGCCTGCTTCAGCGAGCTGCGCCCGGAACTCGACGCGGCCGGCATCCATATGGTCGACTACGCGGCGCTCGACGAATCTCAGAAGGCGGCCCTCGACACGTATTTCGCCAAGCAGGTCTTCCCGGTGCTCACGCCGCTCGCCTTCGACCCTGGGCGGCCGTTCCCGCATATCTCCAACATGAGCCATAACCTTGCCGTGCTCATTCGCGACCAGAGCGGCGAGGAGCGCTTCGCCCGCGTCAAGGTGCCGGGCTCGCTGCCGCGTCTGGTGCCGGTGCCTACCCCGGCCGGCGCGGCGGCAGGGCCTGCCGAGGAGTCTGCTGAGGCACCGCAGCTGTGGTTCACCTGGCTCGAGCAGGTCATGGCCGCGAACCTGCAGTCCCTCTTCCCGGGCATGGAGGTCCTCGAGTCGCACCCCTTCCGCGTGACCCGCGACGCCGAGCTCGCCATCCAGGAGCTCGAAGCCGACGATCTGCTCGAGACCATCGAGCGCTTCGTGCGCCGTCGGCGCTTCGGCTCGGTAATCCGCGTCACCATCGAAGAGCAGATGCCGGAGCGCATCCGCGGCATCCTCAGCGAGAACCTCGAGCTGGGCGAGAGCGACATCTACACGGTCAAGTCGCCCCTCGGCCTGAGCAGCCTCTGGGACCTCCAGCGCATCGACCGCCCCGATCTGTCGTATCAGCCTCTGGTGCAGTCCACGCCGGCGGTGCTGGACGGCGCTGAGGACGCCGATATCTTCGCCGCCATCCGCCATAGGGACATCCTGCTGCATCACCCCTACGACTCGTTCGATCCGGTCGTGGACTTCGTGACCGCCGCTGCCGACGACCCTGACGTGCTGGCCATCAAGACCACGCTCTACCGTGTCGGCCGCAACGCGCCGGTCGTCGACGCGCTGATGGAGGCCGCCGCCAACGGCAAGCAGGTGGCCGTTCTCCTCGAGCTCAAGGCACGCTTCGACGAGGAGAGCAACATCGGCTGGGCCAAGGCTCTCGAGCGCGAGGGCGTGCACGTGGTGTACGGGCTCGTGGGTCTCAAGACGCACTCCAAGATCATGCTCGTGGTGCGCCGCGAAGGCGAGCGTATCCGCCGCTACGTGCATCTCGGCACGGGCAACTACAACAGCGTCACCACGAAGTTGTACACCGATCTCGGCTACCTCACCTGCGACGAGGACCTGGGCGCCGACGCCTCGGCGGTGTTCAACCAGCTCACCGGCTACGCCACGAGTGGCGACTACAGCAAGTTCCTCGTGGCGCCCGCCACCATGCGCCGCGGCATCGAGGAGCGCATCGACCGCGAGATCGCGCACGCGCAGCGTGGGGAAGAGGCGCACCTGATCTTCAAGATGAACTCGCTGGTCGACAAGCCGCTGATCCGCCGCCTCTACCGGGCGTCGCAGGCGGGGGTCAGGGTCGAGCTCAATGTGCGTGGCATGTGCTGTCTGCGGCCCGGCGTCAACGGCGTGAGCGACAACATCAGCGAACGCAGCATCGTCGGCCGTTTCCTCGAGCACAGCCGCATCTACTGGTTCCGTAACGGCGGCGCCGAGGAGGTCGTGATGGGGAGCGCCGACATCATGCCGCGCAATCTCAACCGGCGCGTCGAGATCCTCTTCCCCGTGCAGGACCCCGCGATCCTGCGACGTGTGCGCGACGAGATCCTGACCGTCTACCTGAACGACAACATGAAGACCCGCGTCCTGCATGCGGACGGTTCCTGGGAACACATCTGGCCGGGCGAGGACGAGGAGCCCCTCAACGCCCAGGAGTGGTTCGTGGCGCAGGCGCGTGAGGCGGTGCGCAAGCAGGAGGACGAGTGACGCTCCGCCTCTACTTCCTGCGCCACGGCAAGGCGTGGTCACGCGCAGACTGGCGCGGGGACGACGATCTGAGACCGCTCACCGACGCCGGCGAGGCGCTCGTGCGCGCCGAGGGGCGCGCCCTGAAGGCCATGGGGCTGGCCCCCGACGTCATCGTCACCAGCCCCCTGGCGCGAGCGCGCCGCACCGCCGCGATCGTCGCCGAAGAGCTGGGCATGAACGACCGCTTGGTCGAGGACCTGCGCCTGGCTCGTGGTTTCGACGCGCACGGGCTGGCCGAGATCGTCGCTCGTCACGCAGACGCGGCCGGTCTCATGTTCGTGGGTCACGAGCCCGATTTCAGCGCCACGGTCGCCGAGCTCACGGGGGGCGGCCGCGTGGACTTCAAGAAGGGGAGCCTGGCGCGCGTCGACGTGAAGGGCCCCGAGCTCGACGACGGCATTCTGGCGTGGCTGCTCACGCCCGCCCAGATCACGGGAGAGTGACGGCGTGGAAGTAGAGGCCAAGTACACCGTGGCGGACGCGGCTACGCTCGCCCGTCTGGCGAAGGCGCCGGCGCTCGCCGGCTACGACGTCGAAGCCGGCGAACGCCGCCGCGACCGCGACACCTTTCTCGACACAGCCGATCGGCGCTTTCTTGCCGCCGGGTACTACCTGCGACGCCGCGAGACGGGCGGCGGGGTGCGGCTCACGCTGAAGCAACTTATCACCGGCGACGCCGGCGTGTTGCGTCGCGAGGAGCTCGAGGCGCTGGTCGCGGCCGACGCGCCGCCGGCCGAGTGGCCGGGGGGCGAGCTGCGCGAGCGCGTCGAGGGCATCGCGCAGGGGGCGCCGCTGGAGCCGTTCCTCTTCCTCGAACAGGAACGGCTG
>Ga0209048_10004996_pt1 | contig 12594 bp, 8 predicted proteins | sample FrelakmetCRP12CR_FD_187146 | JGI IMG/M metagenome (GOLD analysis project Ga0209048, IMG submission 187146) | Freshwater lake sediment microbial communities from the University of Notre Dame, USA, for methane emissions studies - CRP12 CR (SPAdes)... | ecosystem: Environmental > Aquatic >... | reverse complement strand
GGCTGACGGGCACTTCCGCCTGGGCTTACGTGGCAATCACACAGTGGATCCTTGGCATCCGCCCGACATACGATGGTCTGCAGGTCGCACCGGTCATCCCGTCGGCGTGGAGTGGTTTCGAAGCAACGAGAATCTATCAGGGAGTCCGGTATCAGATCAAGGTCGAACGGCGCAAGGTTGGTGAAAGTGTCAGGTTGGAAGTTGATGGCCGTCCCATCGAAGGGAATGTTATCCCCATCCCTCCACCAGGAACGGAAAATGTAATTATTCATTTGATTGTCGAATAGGTTGCTTTAAGTAAGGGATAAGATCATATGCGTCTTAAAATAGTTGTTGTTTTGTTGGTCGTTTTCCTGCTTTCGGCTTGCGGCCAGGCGGGTTCCACCCCTGTACCCCCAACCGATACAGCCAGGCCAACAGCCAATTTGACTATTCCAACCGCAATTGTTCCAACTAACAACCAGTCCGTCTCAGCCCAGGTCGAAAACCTGCTGGGACAGATGACATTGGATGAGAAGATCGGCCAGATGACGCAGGTTGAAAAGAACAGCCTCAAGCGGGGAGATATTACCAAGTATTCCATCGGCTCGATCTTGAGCGGCGGGGGCGGTTCCCCATCCAATAACACTGCCCAAGCCTGGGCAGAAATGATCGATGGATTTCAGCAAGAGGCGTTGGCAACCCGCCTGGGCATCCCAATGATTTATGGTGTGGATGCTGTCCATGGTCATGGAAATTTGCACGGTGCGACAATTTTCCCCCAGGAAATTGGTCTGGGTGCCACCCGGGATGCCGGTCTTGTTCGCCAAATTGGACAGGCTACAGCCGAGGAGATGCTGGCAACTGGCGCTCAATGGAATTTTGCACCGGTGGTGGCTGTCCCGCAGGATATCCGCTGGGGCCGGACATACGAGTCTTATGGTGAAGATCCCGCTTTGGTGAGTGAACTGGGAAGTGCCTTCATCCAGGGACTTCAATCCCTGCCGGATGGATATGTTCCCGCCGCGGGTCAGGACCTGTACCTGCTTGCAACACCCAAGCATTTCCTTGGGGATGGCGGCACAACCTTTGGCACCTCAACCCAGGTCATCTTTAAACCTTACCTTCTCGATCAAGGTGATATGCGTTTTGACGAAACCGCCATTCGAAACTTGTTCCTCCCTCCCTACCAGGCCGTGATAGACAGCGGAGCAAAGAGTGTGATGGTTTCCTTCAGCAGCTGGAATGGAGTCAAGATGCATGCCCAGAAGTATTGGATCACGGATGTGCTTAAAGGCGAACTTGATTTTCAGGGATTCGTCGTCTCCGATTGGGGCGGCATGGATCAGATCAGCAGCGACTACTATGAATCAATCGTTGCAGGCATCAATGCCGGTATAGATATGAACATGGTTCCCTATGATTACATCCGGTTCATCAATACGATGAAACAAGCTGTCCAGAATGGCGATATTTCTGAAGAACGCATAAACGATGCCGTGCGCCGCATCCTGACGGTCAAGATGGAACTTGGCTTGTATAAACATCCTTACGCCGATCCGTCCCTGCTACAGACTGTCGGTTCGGATGCGCATCGCATCCTGGCACGCCAGGCTGTCCGTGAGTCGCTGGTATTATTGAAGAACAACGCTGCCACTCTCCCAGTTGCAAAAAATACACGCCTGATCTATATTGCCGGGCAGGGCGCAGATGATATCGGCATGCAGTGCGGGGGTTGGACCATAGAGTGGCAGGGCAAATCCGGTGACATCCAGCCCGGTACAACCATCCTGCAAGGAATTCGAGCCGCGGTATCGTCAGGTACTCAGGTTGTATACAATTCCAATGGCAAGTTCGATGGCATGGCTGACATTGGAATTGTCATGGTAGGCGAGCAGCCTTATGCCGAAGGAGTGGGTGACGCCAGCGACCTAAACCTCTCGCAAGCAGACGTACAAGCCATTACAAACCTGCACTCCCACAGCCAGAAATTGGTTGCCATCCTCCTTTCCGGGCGCCCCCTGATCATCACCGGGCAATTTCACCTGGCAGACGCCTGGGTGGCAGCCTGGCTCCCGGGTACGGAAGGCGCGGGAGTGGCTGACGTCCTGTTTGGTGATTATCCTTTCATAGGGAAACTTCCCTACACCTGGCCACGCGCCAATAACCAGTTGCCCATCAACAAAAATAATTCTGCCAATCTGACTGGCTGCGCTGCTCCACTATTTCCCTTTGGTTATGGATTAGGTGAGGCTGGCAGCCAGCCAATTGAATGGCTGAATTGTCCGTAAAATCGGACGAAAAAATAATTATCCGGGAAAGAGACTGTGAGCGATATGAAACTTGTTTTTCCAAAAGGTTTTATCTGGGGAGCGGCTACCGCATCCTATCAAATTGAAGGTGCCTGGGACGAGGATGGTAAAGGCGAAAGCATCTGGGATCGCTTCTGTCATACTCCCGGAAAAGTGGATAATGGGGATACAGGCGATGTGGCCTGTGACCATTACCACCGCTGGCGTGATGATTTGACCTTGATGAAAGAGCTTGAACTAAAAGCCTATCGGTTCTCGGTTTCCTGGCCGCGAGTCCTGCCTGCAGGTCGCGGGAAGATCAACCAGGCTGGCATCGATTTCTATTCCCAACTGGTGGATGCGCTCCTGCTTGCGGGGATTGAGCCTTACCTGACTTTGTATCACTGGGACCTGCCCCAATCCTTGCAAGATGAGGGCGGCTGGCCGGCGCGCATGGTTGTGGATGCTTTTGGTGAATATGCGGATATTGTCAGCCGTGCATTGGGAGATCGGGTTAAGAATTGGATCACATTAAACGAGCCATGGGTCAGCGCATTTGTAGGCTACCGCGATGGGCGCCATGCCCCTGGACACACCGATCTGGGTGAAGCGATAGCCGCTTCTCATCACCTGCTGCTTGCCCACGGACAGGCTGTACCTATCATTCGCAATAACTGTCCAGATGCAAAAGTGGGCATTGTGCTAAACTTCTCCCCACAAGTGCCTGCCTCTCCAAGTATTGCCGATAGAGACGAGGCCAACTGGATGGATGGTTCCATCAACCGCTGGTTCCTCGATCCGTTGGTTGGTCGCGGTTACCCTCAGGATATGGTCAACAGTTTTGGCAATTCGATGGAATTTGTTCAACCTGGCGATTTGAAAATCATATCTATGCCTGTCGACTTTATGGGTGTCAACTATTACACGCGCAATATTGCCCGGGCTGGCAATGTCAGCGAAACAGATAATGCCCGGCGCACAATTTTTCGTAGCGACGAAATCACCGAAATGGGCTGGGAAGTCTACCCGGAAGGCCTCTACAATATTCTGGGACGATTGCACTTTGACTATGCTTTCCCTGCCATCTATATCACTGAAAACGGTGCCGCCTTTCATGATGAAGTTGGTCCCGATGGGCGGGTGGATGATCCCGCTCGACTATCATATATCAAGCGCCACTTGGAAATGGTAAACAAAGCTATCCACATTGGAGTTCCCGTGAAAGGTTATTTTGTCTGGTCCCTGCTTGACAATTTTGAGTGGAGCTTTGGGAATTCCAAACGCTTTGGGATCGTTTATGTAGACTACCAAACAAAACTGCGTATTCCCAAATCCAGCGCAAAATGGTACCGGCAAGTGGCTTGCGAGAATGCTATTGGCTGAAGAAGAAAGACCAAATGATGTCAGGGTTAAATTACATGCTGTTTCCTCCTTCCTTCTTCACTTTGATGCATGCAGCCTGCTTTTGTTAAAGAAATAAAGAATCAAAATTTTAAATTCGAGGACTGAATGAAATCCAATAAACAACGCATTGAAACACTGCTGTCTCAAATGACCCTGGACGAAAAACTTGCCCAGATCGGTTCCCGCTGGATATTGGAACTGCAAACAAACGGAAAATTGGACCCGGTCAAGATAAAAGCCAAACTTGGTCAAGGTATTGGACAGATCACTCGCGTTGCAGGTGCATCCACGTTGGATCCAGTTTCAGCCGCGAAAGCTGGAAATCAAATCCAAAAATTCCTGGTTGAAAAGACGCGCCTGGGCATACCAGCCATTTTGCACGAAGAGAGCTGTTCGGGTGCCATGCTTCTGGGCGGCACAGTCTATCCGCAAATTATAGGGTTGGCAAGTACTTTCCAACCTGAACTGGCGGAGAAGATGACCACGGCCATTCGCAAGCAGTTGCTGGCGATTGGCGCCCGCCAATCATTGGCTCCGGTACTGGATGTCTCACGTGACCCGCGCTGGGGCCGCACAGAAGAAACCTTTGGCGAAGATCCCACCCTGGTCAGTCACTTTGGCATGGCATATGTGCGCGGTTTGCAGGGAGAAAATTTGGCTGATGGTGTCATGGCCACCGGCAAGCATTTCATCGGTCACAGCCTTTCACAGGGCGGACAGAATTGCGCCCCAGTCCATGTAGGCAAGCGTGAACTGTATGATATTTTCCTCGCCCCGTTTCAGGCTGCCATACGCGATGCAGGCCTGGCATCCATCATGAACTCATACCCTGAATTGGACGGAGAAGTGGTTGCCACGTCGCGCCTCATCCTGACCGATTTGCTGCGGGGTGAACTCGGCTTCGACGGCCTGGTCGTTTCGGATTACGAAGCTGTCCTTATGATCCACAACTTCCATAATGCGGCTGTCGATCAATCCACCGCAGGGCAATTGGCACTAAAAGCGGGAATAGATGTCGAATTGCCGACTGTTGCTTGTTACGGCGATCCGTTAAAAACCGCTCTCGAAGCAGGCGACCTTGACATCGAGATTATCAATACAGCTGTGCGCCGTCATTTGCAGAAGAAAATTGAACTTGATCTGTTTGATAATCCCTATGTGGATGAAGACCGTGTGCTCGAGGTATTCGAAACACCCGAACAGCGGGGGCTGGCGCGTGAGATCGCCCGCCAGAGCATGGTCTTGCTCAAGAATGACGGCCTGCTGCCGCTCGATAAATCCATCCGGACGCTGGCTGTCATCGGCCCGAATGCGGATAACAGCCGCAACCTGCTGGGTGATTACTCCTTCGAAGCCACGAAAGAGTTGATGACCGTACTCCCCATTCCTGATTCGTCCTTCGCTGACTGCGATGAGGAAACGCTGGCCAGGCATGGTATTCGGGTTGACACCGTGTTGGAGGGAATCAAGGCGGTCGTCTCCCCTGAGACGAAAGTGATATCTGCCATAGGCTGTGCCAATCTGGGTGCCGACACCAGCGGCTTTGACGAAGCCATCAAAATAGCCCAACTGGCCGATGTGGTTGTGCTTGTCCTGGGTGACCGCTCCGGGTTGGTGACGACTTGTACGACTGGCGAAACCCGCGATTGCGCCGACCTGCGCCTTCCCGGCGTGCAGGAAGAGCTGGCTAAAGCCATCCTGGCAACAGGTAAACCCGTCGCTGCAATATTAATTACTGGACGCCCGTATGCCATCCCCTGGCTTGATGAAGGCGCCAAAGCCATCCTCGAGGCCTGGCTGCCTGGCGAAGAAGGAGGCGCGGCGGTTGCTGACGTGCTCTTTGGCGATGCCAACCCTGGAGGGAAATTGCCTGTCACGTTTCCACGCCACGTTGGCCAGCTGCCAATCTTTTACAACCACAAACCATCGGGTATGAAATCGCACTGGTATGGCGATTACGTCTCTGAGAAGGCCGCACCGCTCTACCCGTTTGGGCATGGACTGAGCTACACAACCTTCGAGTATAGCGACTTGTCGATTATTCGGATGCCTGCGAAAGGGAAGATACGCGCCTCGGGAGGCGAGATCGTGGTCATCTCGCTGAGAGTCACCAATACCGGCAGGGTCAGGGGGGATGAAGTTGTCCAGCTTTACATCTGTGACGAAGTTGCCAGCGTCCCCCGGCCGATGAAGGAATTGAAAGCATATACGCGCCTTAGGCTTGAACCCGGTCAATCCAAGACCGTCACCTTTGGCCTGCCTGTTGCACAACTGGCTTTCTACGATGCCGATATAAATCTCGTTTTTGAACCCGGCTGGATATTGGTCATGCTCGGCAGTTCCAGTTCCGACATCCGCCTGACGGGAAGATTCGAGATCCTTGGCGCGGGTAAAATACCTGTCAAAAAGCGGGTGTTCGTTTGCCCGGTGGAAGTTCGGTAACCAAAATAACATCTCTTTACGGTTGCATATTGAAGAGAACCTCATCGCTGTAATTTGGTTCGTTGGGAAGTGACCATTACCAGGAAATTGTATAGTAATTTAAGAGATTGTATATTTTCGTGTTCATTCCATCCTCCCGCAGTGTCTTCATCCCCCCGCTGGGAGTGAAAGACACGGGGAAACAATTCTAAAAGGAGGTTCTGATGGCTGATTACATGTCCAAACCCGAACACAAATTCACCTTTGGCCTGTGGACTGTCGGTTCACGCGGTGCAGATCCGTTTGGTAGCGCTGTTCGTCCTCATAAAACCCCAGCCGAATTGGTCTACCTGCTTGGCGAAGTCGGCGCATACGGTGTCAATTTCCATGACAATGACCTGATCCCGATCGACACCGGCCCCGTCGAAGCCGAAGTCATCAAAAAGGAATTCCGTAAAGCGCTGGCAGATACCGGTCTTGTTGTACCCATGGCCACCACCAACCTGTTCAGTGACCCAATCTTCAAGGACGGTGCCTTCACCTCCAATGACCCCAAAGTGCGTGCTTACGCTCTGCAGAAAACGATGAACGCCATCGACCTGGGTGTGGAGTTTGGCGCGAAAACCTATGTGTTTTGGGGCGGGCGCGAAGGCACCGAAACGGATTCGAGTAAAAGCGCGGTCGAGTCCATCAAGCGTAGCCGCGATGCCATGAACTTCCTTTGTGAGTATGCACTGGACAAGAAATATGACTTGAAATTTGCCCTTGAAGCCAAACCCAACGAGCCGCGCGGCGACATCTACAACCCGACCACTGGTCATATGCTGGCCTTCATCGCCACGCTTGAGCACCCCAAAATGGTCGGCGTCAACCCCGAGGTGGCGCATGAGCACATGTCAGGCATCAACTTCATGCACGGGGTTGCCCAGGCCTGGGAAGCGGGCAAACTATTCCACATCGACCTGAACGACCAATACCCCGGTCGCTACGACCAGGATTTACGCTTCGGCTCGCGTGACATTAAGGCCGCTTTTTACTTGGTTAAATTCCTTGAGGAGGTCGGCTACAGCGGCAGCCGTCACTTCGATGCGCATGCCTACCGCACTGAGGATTATGAGGGTGTCAAGGATTTTGCCCGCGGCTGCATGCGTACTTACCTCATTCTGAAAGAGAAAGCTGCCCAGTTCAATACCGATAAAGAGATCCAGGCGCTGCTGGCGGAAATCAACGCCAATGATGGTTCAATGGACCAGTATTTCGGCAAATACAACCCCGAAAAAGCCAGGGCTCTCAAGGTCCAACCTTTCGATCGTTCAGCCATCAGCTCAAAAGGTCTGCAGTACGAGCACCTCGACCAACTAACCATTGACCTTTTGCTCGGGACACGCTAAACCATGCAAAGGAAGAAATGTTCCGTGGCATCTCTTCCTATAAGGTTGTTGAATGAACACTACCAAATTCCTTGATTTTGATTGCGTCAACCTTGAGAACACTGCTCTCAACCTGCTGGTTACACAGTCGGTGGGACCCCGCGTAATTTCCCTGCGCTTAAATGGCGGGGATAACCTGTTTGCAGAACTGCCGGATTTCGTGACCGAACGCCCGGATGGCAGCATGTTCCACTTTTACGGCGGACACCGCCTTTGGCACGCCCCGGAAAACATGCCTCGCACCTACATCCAGGACGATGGTCCTGTGGAGGTCGTCCCGACGAGCAACGGTCTCTCCGTCACACAACCGGTCGAAGCCCAGACTGGGATCGAGAAATCCATTCTTATCTCGTTAGTGGATGAAAAACCACAGGTTATTCTCCGCCATACATTGACCAACCGCGGTCTGTGGCCGGTAGAGTGCGCGCCCTGGGCGATCACCCAGCTTAAAACAGGCGGGGTGGCGATCCTGCCCCAGTCGCAACAACAGACCGAGATCCTTCCGAACCGCTCGCTGGCGCTTTGGCCCTACACTGAAATTGCTAATCCGCAAGTAAGCTGGGGGAACCAGCACATCCTTATCCGCGCTGAAATGCAGGGGAGGGCATTCAAAATTGGTTTCCCAAACCTGCGTGGGTGGTTGGCCTATTGGTACACGGGAACCTTGTTCGTCAAGCGGGCGGCTTTCGACCCGCAGGCGGTGTATTACGATTTCAACAGCTCAAGTGAATGCTATTGCAACCACCGGTTCATCGAGTTGGAGACCCTGGCACCCATCAGCACGCTGGAACCAGGTGCCTCCGCCACGCATATCGAAACTTGGGAACTTTACGCCAACGTGGACTTCCCTGCGGATGAAGCTGCTGCGCAATCAATGGTTAAAGAACTTGGATTGGAGTGAACAGAATGGCCTGTTTCATTGGCATTGATACCTCGACGACCGCCACCAAAGCTCTGCTAATGGATGCGAGAGGGCAGGTTCTGGGCGTGTCTATTAATGAGTATCCCTACCAATCCCCGCAACCCCTCTGGAGTGAACAGGATCCCGCCCTGTGGTGGCACGCCACTATCAAAAGCATCCTTCAAGTGATCGCCAAGTCCGGCATGGATGCGGAAGCCGTCAAAGGCATCGGCCTGACCGGACAGATGCACGGGCTGGTCTTGTTGGATGAAAAGGGGGATGTATTGCGCCCGGCGATTTTGTGGAATGACCAACGCACCGGCGCGCAGTGCGATGAAATTCGCCTCAAACTTGGACGGGAGAATCTGATCCAGATCACCGGCAACGATGCGCTGACGGGTTTCACCGCTCCAAAAATCCTTTGGGTACAGGAACATGAACCAAAAATTTGGAAACGGGCACGGCACATCCTGCTCCCAAAGGATTACCTGCGTTACAGGCTGACGGGTGATTTCGCCTGCGATCGCGCCGACGGAGCGGGCATGATCCTGTTCAACCTGGCTAAACGCGACTGGTCGCCTGAAGTGCTCGCCGCGCTCGACATACCTGCCAGCTACCTGCCAAAAACTTACGAAGGGACGGATGTCACTGGTGCTCTTTCGACAGAAGCGGCTAGTGAACTTGGATTGCCGGCAGGCATCCCGGTATTCGGCGGTGGCGGGGATCAGGCCGCTAGCGCAGTCGGTACGGGGGCTGTTCGCATGGGAGTGGTATCACTCAGTCTGGGCACATCCGGCGTGGTATTTGCTACCACCGATGGCCCGGTCATCGAGCCGGAGGGCCGTTTGCATGCCTTCTGTCACTCCTTGCCTGGCAAGTGGCACCTGATGGGCGTCATGCTATCCGCTGGAGGCAGTCTACGCTGGTATCGCGACACCTTTGCTCCCGGCACTGCTTATGACAAGTTTTTGGAACCAGCTGCCAAGGTCCAGGCTGGCAGCGACGGTCTGTTCTTCCTTCCTTACCTGACCGGCGAACGCACGCCGCATCCCGACCCGCTGGCACGCGGAGCCTTTGTAGGACTGACCGTTCGGCATGGCTTTGCTCACCTCACTCGGGCTGTACTCGAAGGCGTGTCTTTTGGATTACGCGATGGATTTGAATTAATGAAAAGTACGGGGTTGGATAAGATATCCCAGGTACGCGTGACGGGCGGCGGAGCGCGCAGTCCGCTTTGGCTGCAAATTTTGGCAGATGTACTCCAGGCAGAGATGGTAACGGTCAACACCACCGAAGGTGCAGCTTACGGGGCTGCGCTTCTGGCTGCCACTGGAGCGGGTCTTTTCTCGTCCGTTGAATCTGCCTGTGATGCGACCATCCAGATCACCGGGGCCACACGTCCGGGTAAAGCTCAGGAAACTTATCAGAGGTTGTATCCCATGTTTCGTGATCTGTACCCGGCATTGAAACCCACCTTCAACAGGCTGGCATCCGATTAGGCACGCTTTATTACCTATTTTCCAGTTTATCCAGCACCGCCATCTCTTCGTCAACTGTCTTCACCTCCCCATCCAGCCATGCTTCGCGTAAGCCGCGCAGGATGGACTTGTACCCTGGTCCCGGCGGCAGGCCGCGCTTTTTAAGGTCGTGACCGGTCGTCTTGGGTTTGATATGCCGCCAGGTTTCAAGATATTTCCGCAACTGCTGTTGCGCTGGGTCAGCAGGCAGAGCCAGAAAGACAGCCTGGACCGCTTTGAGTGGGATTTTATCCAGAACCGCGACACATTGGCTGGGCTTTTTACCGGAGAGCGAATTCAATTCCGCCAACAGGCTGGAGGCGGCCAGCATCAGTTCTTGCAGCCCAGAGTCAAAATGCAGACGTTTTTCGATACTCTCCAGACCAGGCCGCGGCACATCCATTAACCACAGAGTCCAGCCAAGGCTGCGGCGGGATGGAGGCCGCTCAAGCACCTGCGCAGCAGCCAACCCATTCACAAAACGCGTTTGGGTGGCACGCTTCCATTCCAGAGCGGGATGCACCGCCGCCAGGATGCCCAACTCCGCCAGCCGCTTTAATATGGAGGCGGCAGTTTCTTCTTCCAGGATCAAATCCAACTCGTGTCGGACGCGCTCGGCAGAGAGACGATTAATATGCGGACATGCATCCGGGATGAGCATCAACGTCTCAGCGGTTATCTGGAATCCATAGCGCTGTTCGTAGCGGATCACGCGAAACATGCGCGTTGGATCATCCGCGAAAGAGGCGGGATGTAAGACACGGATGAGGCCTGCCTGCAGATCTTCCAGTCCGCCCAGGTCATCGCGCAATTCTCCGAAGTGCTCCCCATCCAGGCGCAAGGCCAGCGTGTTGATTGAAAAGTCGCGGCGCTGCAAGTCATCTGTCAGTGTGCCGGGTGTAACGGTCGGCAAGGCCCCCGGGAGTTTGTAAGATTCTGAGCGGGCCGAGATTAAATCCACAAACTCAGGCAGGCCATTTTCAGGAGGTGGAAACCACTGTGCGGTTCTGAAACGAGTGTGCACAGTCACCTTGCCGCCGTGCCGGGAGGCCATTGCGCGTGCCAGCCCGATCGCATCCCCTTCAATGACCAGGTCAAAATCCAAGCCAGGTTGTCCGAGCAACAGGTCGCGCACGAACCCCCCGACGATATAAAGCGGCAGGCGCTGACGGGCGGCCTCATCGGCAACAGATCGAAGCAGACTGCTCTGTTCGGGTGTCAACGCCTGTCTCAGGCGGGTGGACAGATCAAAATTTGTCGGACGGGAAAAGGTCATGTCAGCCTCTTGGAAATCGCTATAATTGTAGCATATGGACGGTCGTGAGTTTACCAGAAAGCAGATCGAATCGCTCGGAGGACGTCTCCTCGAGGGTCAGCCGAACGCGATTGTCTGTTATCGTCTCCTGCGGGATGTGCTTTGCCTCACGCCTGGTTGCACGGACCTGGAAACGGCCCGCCTCCAAATGCTCTCCCATCCCTGGGTGGCAGAACTGGCGCGTGAGCAGCACTCCGACGGCACCTGGGGCCGCTTCCACTCGATGGACTCGACCGTCAAGGCCCGCTTCCCCACCAGCGAGGTTGCCATCCGCCGGGCACTGGCACTGGGGTTGGACAAGGACGCCCCGGTCCTGGTACGGGCAGTCGAATTCCTGCGAAAAGTCCTGGAAGGGAAGGCCGCCTGGTCGGACCGCGTGGAAAAATCCGAGGGCTGGCCGATTGGGATGGAAGCCATCACTGCCGCCACGCTGGCGCAGGTCGACCTGTCGCATCCAGCCATCCTTCCAGCATGGGAATACTGGGTTGGCATCGCCCTGCGTTCCTTCTCTAAGGGAGCGTACGACCAGTCCGCCGAGTGGAAGGCGCATAAAAATGTGCACGGCGTAGGCATTCGTTACCTGCGCAGCCGCTACGTTCTGACCTTGCTGGGCTCCCGCAGCGCGGACTTGCCCCCCGCTCTTGACCGCCAGATTGTGGATTGGATCTGGAACGACCCACAAGGCATCGGCTACCTGGGCGCAGACCTGCAGCACCCCAAATTATTCCACGTCTTCCACTGGCTTGAGTCACTCGAAATCCTGTCGCACTTTCAAAGCAGTCACGCGCTCGTGGGAGGAGCGCTGCCTTGGTTGTGGGAACAGCGCAAAACCGACGGGTTGTGGGATTTCGGTGCCAAGCTCAGTAAATCCTTCTATTTTCCCTTGTCGGATGATTGGCGGAAGACGGGAAACCGTTCCGTGGATCATTCGACGCGGGTATTGGCATTGTTGAGTGGCTATTCTGATAAATAGCGCCAGGAATTCCTTCCCGGTCATTCGTAATCGGGTATAATCTGCGCCATGAAGTTGAACCCGCTCCCGGCCCCTAGCACTCAAAACCAATCCAGGTCTGGTTAGGTTCAGTTCGTCTCGCACATCGGCGGCTCCCAGACTTGAGGAGCCGTTTTTTATTGGATATTGGAGCATTGACGAGTGTTCGTTGGCGACTGGTGATAAATAGAGAAGGAACGTACAATGGAATTGAAAGATCTGACCGGGAAGATGAACGCCTTCGTCAATTCGAAGGGCTGGTATGAGCCAGACAGTAAACGTCCGCAGACGCTGCGCAACCTGGCCATCTCGCTCTCGCTGGAGGCCAACGAAGTGTTGGAACAC
>Ga0209048_10004995_pt1 | contig 12595 bp, 10 predicted proteins | sample FrelakmetCRP12CR_FD_187146 | JGI IMG/M metagenome (GOLD analysis project Ga0209048, IMG submission 187146) | Freshwater lake sediment microbial communities from the University of Notre Dame, USA, for methane emissions studies - CRP12 CR (SPAdes)... | ecosystem: Environmental > Aquatic >... | reverse complement strand
CGCGGACCTCATCGCGCGGGTGCCCGGCCTCCAGGCCATCGCTGAGATCGTCGCGATCGACCGCGGACCGACTCCCGCCAGCCACTTCTCCTTCGCCGACGTCCTGGCGATCGGCGCTGCCATCAACGTGGCGCTGGCCGACCCCGGCCTTGCGGGTGTTGTCGTGGTACAGGGGACCGACACGCTGGAAGAGACCGCCTTCGCCTGGGACCTCTGCCACGCCGATTCCCGGCCGGTCGTCGTGACCGGTGCCATGCGCAACGCGAGCGAGCCCGGCTGGGACGGGCCCGCGAACCTGCGCGCCGCCGTCCGCGTCGCGGCCCACCCGGTGGCGCGCGGAGCAGGCGTGCTCGTCGTCCTCGGCGGGCGCGTCATTGCGGCCGACGACGTCGCGAAGCGCCACAGCACTGCGCTCGATGCCTTCGCGAGTCGCCTCGGCCGGCCGCTCGGTCGGGTGGGGGAACGGCGCGTGACGCTGCGCCCGCGCGGACCGCGCCGGGAGATTCAGCCTGCGCCCACCGCGGCCGGCGGCCCCGTCGAGATCGTCGTCGCCGCCCTGGAGACCGACGGCCGGGCGCTGGATCGCGCGATCGCAGGCGGAGCCCGGGCCGTTGTTGTGGCCGCGACCGGCTCCGGAAACACTCACCCGGACCTCCTGCGCGCGGCAAAGGACGCCATGGTGGCGGGGATTCCGGTGGCACTCGCCAGCCGCACGGGCGCCGGTCCCGTCGGGCCGTTCTACGCATTCCCCGGGGGAGGGGCCACGTGGCAACGTGCCGGTGCGCTCATGGCGGGCTCGCTGACGCCGGTCCAGGCCCGCGTCGCGCTCGCGCTCGGACTCGGCGCAGGGCTCGGGATCGAGCGGCTCCGCCAGCTGCTCGCGGACCCCACCGGCGATGCCGCCCCGCATGAGTTCAGCACGGTATCCTCGCCCGCAGCAACCCACGGAGGACGAACGTGACGAGCGGCATGACCCCGGCGAAACGCGAGCTGAACCATCGCCTCGAGACGATCAGCTGGGGCCTCTTCCTGATCATGCTGGGCGGCTTCGCCCTGCTCAGGGCCGTGCCCGAGGGGACCTGGCTGATCGGCGCCGGCGTCATCATGCTGGGGCTCAACGCCGTCCGGCTCCTGCTGGCGATCCGGATCGGCTGGTTCACCGTGATCCTGGGGACGATTGCCCTCCTCTCCGGGCTCGGCAGCGTCTATGGCATCAGCATCCCGGTTGGGCCAATCCTGGTGATCCTGATCGGATTGGCGATCATCCTTCGCGCCCTGGACCGTTCGCGCTGACGGGGCCGTCCGGGCAGGCCCGGGAGCATGCGGTATCCTGAGCACGGAACATCGGGCGGTTAGCTCAGTTGGTTAGAGCGCATGCTTGACATGCATGAGGCCAGAGGTTCAAGTCCTCTACCGCCCACCATCGAATCGAACGCGTCGAACGGGACGCGCCCCCCTCGCCCGGCACCCCAGAGAGCGGCAGGCATCGGCTGGAACCTGCGGCGGCCACCGGCGGACGGGGCACCACCCGCGAGCGGCCGGAGAACCGGTCCGGGATCCGCCCGTTAGCGCGGCACCTGTGAGCGCGCGACCCGGTGGTCGCGAAATCGGGTGGAACCGCGGGAGGCCGCAGCGGCCCTCTCGTCCCGGGTGGACGAGAGGGTTGTTCGTTTTCAGGGAGGCACACGCCATGGCGGACCAGCAGCGACCCGGCGAGGCGAGCGCGATCGGCATCGCCGATGACGACGACCTCGCGTTCGAGGCGCCCGACCGGGGCTCGGCGGAGGAGCTCCTGGACGCGGGCGCCCATGCGCCGCTCGATTCGATGCGCCACTCGGCGGCGCACGTGATGGCGCAGGCGGTCCTGGCGCTCTTCCCCGGCGCCCGGCTGGGCATCGGGCCCGCCATCGCGGACGGGTTCTACTACGACTTCGAGCTGCCCCGACCGCTCACCCCGGACGACCTGGCGGCGATCGACGCCCAGATGCACGCAAGCATCGCGGCCGACCACCCGTTCGTCCGCCGCGAGCTGCCCTTTCACGAGGCTCGTGCCCTGGCGGCCGCCGAGGGCCAGGCGTACAAGGTGGAGATTCTCGACGACCTCGCCGCGAAGGCGGCAGCGGCCGGCGAGGCGCTCCCGGTCACCACGTTCTACGAGCACGGCCCGTTCCGCGACCTGTGTCGCGGGCCGCACCTGGCGTCGACCGGGCTGATCGGCCCGTTCCGGCTCCTCGCGGTGGCCGGCGCGTACTGGCGCGGCCAGGTGTCCCGGCCGATGCTCCAGCGCATCTACGGCACGGTGTGGGAGACCCAGGAGGACCTGGACCAGTTCCTGTGGCGCCGCGAGGAGGCGAAGAAGCGCGACCATCGCAAGCTCGGCGCCCGCCTGGACCTGTTCAGCTTCCACGACGTCAGCCCCGGCGCCGCGTTCTGGCACCCGAAGGGCTGGCGGCTCTACCAGACCCTGCGCGACGCGATGCGCGAGATCCAGGACCGCCGCGGCTACGAGGAGATCTACACGCCGCCGCTCGTCCACCAGAAGCTCTGGGAGCAGTCGGGTCACTGGGAGCACTACCGGGACAACATGTTTCTGGTCGAGGCCGAGGGCCAGACGTTCAGCCTCAAGCCCATGAACTGCCCCGAATCCACGTTCATCTACCGCAGCCGGCTGCGCTCGTACCGGGATCTGCCGCTCCGCCTGTCGGAGTACGGCGTGCTCCATCGCAACGAGCTCTCGGGCGTCCTGTCGGGCCTGACCCGGGTGCGGCACTTCGTCACCGACGACGCGCACATCTACGTCCGGCCGGACCAGATTGCCGCCGAGATCGAGGGCCTCATGGGGGAGATCCGGGAGGCCTACTCGTGGTTTGGGCTGACCCCAACGCTGACATTCGGGACCCGGCCCGACCAGGCGCTCGGCGACGTTGCAGTCTGGGACGAGACCGAGGCGATCATGCGGGCGGAGCTCGAGCGCTCGGGCCTGCGGTACCGCGTGAAGCCGAAGGACGGCGCCTTCTACGCGCCGAAGATCGACATCCAGATCACCGACGCGCTGGGCCGCGAGTGGCAGACCGCGACGATCCAGGTGGACCGGGTGATGTTGCCCGAGCGCTTCGACCTGTGGTACATCGACGAGGCGGGTCGCCAGCAGCGGCCGGTCGCGATTCACCGCGCGATCTACGGCTCGCTGGAGCGCTTCATCGGCGTCCTGACGGAGCATTTCGCGGGCGCGTTTCCGTTCTGGTGCGCCCCGGTCCAGGCGATGGTGATCCCGATCGCCGATCGGCACGTTGAGCCTGGACGCGAGCTGGCCGGCGTCCTGCGCGGTCGGGGCCTGCGGGTCGAGGTCGACGACTCGGACAGCCGGATGCAGAACAAGATCCGGTTGGCCCAGGAGCAGAAGGTGCCCGTGATGGTGATCCTGGGGGACCGGGAGGTGGAGGCCCGGATTGCCGCCGTCCGCCGTCGGGACGGCAGCCAGGAGCAGGGCGTGGGGTGGGACGACCTGGCCGCGCGCCTCGCGGAAGAGGCAGCCTCCCGCGTCGTGTGACGAGGGGCGTGTGGTATCCTCCGCCAGCGTATGGCGCCCGCTGGCGTGCGTGCTCCGGCACGCCGTCGATGGGCGCACGAATGACCTCAAAGCACGAAGGGGCCGACGATAAGCCGAGAGTTGCGTGTCAACCAGATGATCCGGATCAGCCAGGTTCGGGTGATCGACGAGGAGGGGACCCAGCTCGGCGTCATGGCGACGGGCGATGCTCTCCGACTGGCACAGGAGCGCGGCTACGACCTCGTCGAGGTTGCGCCGACCGCGTCGCCGCCCGTGACGCGCCTTCTCGACTACGGCCAGTACAAGTACGAGCTGTCCAAGCGGGACAAGGAAGCCAAGCGGAAGTCCCGGTCGGTCGAGTTCAAGGAAGTCCGCCTGAAGCCGAAGATTGGCGTGGGCGACTTCGACACGAAGGTCCGACGGGCAATCGAATTCCTGGAGGATGGCGACCGGATCAAGGTAGCCGTCCAGTTCCGTGGCCGGGAGTTGACCCACCCGCACCTCGGGCGGGAGCTGCTCGCGAAGTTCGCGGACCAGATCAAGGATCATGGCGTCCTGGAGCGGGCGCCGCTTCTCGAAGGAAAGTCGATGCACATCACGATCGCGTCGACCCACAAGCCGAAGCCGCGCGAGGCCGCCGGCGGGGCACCTGCCCCGGACGATGCGCCCGAGCCGGACGAGACGGAGGGTGCCGCTCCAGCGGCACCCGAGGGTGCCGCCCCGGCGGCCGCGATCGACGCAGCGGGCTCCACGCCCGCCGCACCAGCGGGAGAGTGAGGCCAGCGTGCCGAAGTTGAAGTCCCACAAGGGAGCCCAGAAGCGGATCGGGGTGACCGGGAGCGGGAAGCCGATCCGCGTCAAGTCGTGGCGAGGCCACCACCTGGAGCTGAAGTCGTCGCGGCGAACGCGCCGGTACGACGGGAAGACTGTGCTCGGCAGCGAGCACGCAAGCCAGGTCAGGCGCCTCCTCCCGTACCTCAAGAAGGGCTGACCCATGGCTCGCGTCAAGCGCGGTGTCACTGCGCACAAGCGCCACAAGCGGCTCCTCAACGCATCCGAGGGCCGCAAGGGCACGCGCTCGCGGCTGATCAAGCCGGCCCACGAGGCGCTGCTCCACGCGCTCGCCTACGCCACCCGTGACCGCAAGGTCCGCAAGCGCGACTTCCGCCAGCTCTGGATCATCCGGATCAACGCGGCGGCCCGGATCCACGGCATGACATACAGCCAGCTCATCCGCGGCCTCCGGAAGGCCGAGGTCGAGGTTGACCGCAAGATCCTGGCCGACATCGCCGTCCGGGACGACGGCACGTTCGGCCGGATCGTCGAGGTTGCCCGCGGCGCCTGAAGGCACGGCCGGGCCTCGCGACCCGGTCCCTCCCGCGCCCCCGGGACCCTCGCGCCGATCGTCGAGCGCGGGGGTTCCTGATTCCGAACCAGCAACCCAATTCCGAGCCAGCGGCCCAGCCGTCCGGGTTCCCCAGGAGGAGCATCTCCGCTCGTGGACCTCGCCACCCTGACCAGCCAGCTCCACGCGCTCGGTGACGAGGCGCTGCCGAAGATCGCGGCTGCCCCGGACCTCGCGGCGCTCGACGAGCTCGACGTTGCCTACCTTGGGCGGAAGGGCGGCGCGCTTTCCGGCCTCATGCGCGGTATCGGGCAGCTTCCCGTTGACGACCGACCCCGCGTCGGCGTCGCGGTCAACGAGGTTCGAGAGGCTGTCGAGAGCGCGCTCGCGAGCGCCCGGCAGCGCGCGGCCCAGGCCGCCCTGGCAGAGCGCCTTGCCGCCGAGACCGTGGACGTCACGACGCCCGGCCGGCCGATCGCCCGCGGGAGCCTCCACCCGATCCAGGAGACGATCAGCCGGATCGCCGAGATCTTCGGCCAGTTCGGCTTCGTGAGCTACGAGGGACCGGAGGTCGAAAGCGACGCCACGAACTTCCAGATGCTCAACATCCCCCCGGATCATCCCGCCCGGGACCTCTGGGACACGCTCTACGTCGACATCGACGGGGGTCTTCTCCGGACGCACACCTCGCCCGGTCAGATCCGCGTCATGCAGGCGGAGACGCCGCCGATCCGGGCGCTCCTGCCGGGTCGCTGCTTCCGCTACGAGGCGATCGACGCGTCGCACGGGTCGGAGTTCTTCCAGGTGGAGGGGCTCATGGTCGACGAGGGAACGAACCTGGCCGACCTCAAGGGCCAACTCGTCGAGTTCGCGCATGCCATGTTCGGCGAGGGGACGGCGACGAGGTTCCGCCCCGGCTACTATCCCTTCACCGAACCGTCGGTCGCGTTCGACATCGGCTGCCTTGTTTGCGGCGGCCCGGGCTGCCCGGCCTGCGGGCGAACCGGCTGGATGACGATCCTGGGAGCGGGGATGGTCCACCCGGTCGTGCTCCAGTACGGCGGAATCGACCCGGAGCGCTACCAGGGCTTCGCCTTTGGGATGGGCGTGGAGCGGATCGCGATGCTCCGCCATGGAATCGGCGACGTCCGGATCTTCCTCGACAACGACCTCCGATTCCTGGAGCAGTTCCGATGAGGGTCCCGCTCGGCTGGCTCCGCGACTACGTGGACCTCGACCTCTCCCCGGAGGCCCTGGCGGAGCGGCTCACGCTGCTGGGGTTCGAGGTCAAGGGCCTCGAGCGCTGGGGCGCCGAGTGGCGCAACGTCGTCGTCGGCGAGCTGCTGACCGTTCAGAAGCACCCGCGGGCCGACCGCCTCTGGCTCACCAGCGTCCGCGTGGGGGCGGGCGAGCCGCTCCAGATCGTGTGCGGCGCGACGAACATCGCACCCGGCCAGCGGGTCCCGGTGGCCCTGCCGGGCGCGCTGCTGCCCGGCAACCGCGCCATCGAGCGGACCGAGAAGATGGGCGTCGTGAGCAACGGGATGCTGTGTTCCGGGGACGAGCTCCGGCTGAGCGTGGATGGCGAGGGGATCCTGATCCTGCCCGCAGAGACGCCCCTCGGCATGGCCCTCACGGACCTCTACGGCGACTGGGTGCTGGACGTGGACGTGAAGCCGAACCGCGGCGACGCGCTCTGCCTGGTGGGGCTGGCCCGCGAAGTGGCGGCCGTCACCGGCGGCGTGGCGCGCTTCCCGGAGATCAGCCTGCGCGATGACGGCCCGCCCGTTGGCGAGGTCCTCGCGGTCGATATCGAGGACCCGGAGCTGTGCCCCCGCTTCGTCGGGCGCGTGATCCGGGCGGTCAGCGTCGCGCCCTCGCCGGAGCAGGTCCAGCGGCGCCTTCTGGCGGCCGGGATGCGCCCGGTCAGCAACGTGGTGGATGCCACGAACTACGCGATGCTGGAGCTCGGCAAGCCCACCCACGCATTCGATGCCAGCGCCGTGGCGCGCGACGCGGTGGGCCGGGCCGCCCTCATCGTACGGACGGCCCGCCGCGGCGAACGCCTCGAGACGCTCGATCACGTGGGACACGCGCTCTCCCCGGAGACGCTCGTCATCGCGGACGCGAACGGCCCACTGGCGATTGCCGGGGTCATGGGCGGGGCCGCGTCGGAAGTGGGGGAGTCGACGGCCGACGTGATCATCGAGTCCGCGGTCTTCGATCCCGTCAGTATCAGGCGGACCGCCTTTCGGTACGCGCTTCGCTCGGAGGCCAGCCTCCGCTTCGAGAAGGGCCAGGAGTCCCGGCTTGCCCGGATCGGCGCAGACCGGGTCGCCGGGCTCATCGACGCGTGGGCCGGCGGCCGCATCGCCGCCGGGCGAATCGACACCGCTCCCGACGAGCCCTCGACCGCGCGGGTCGGGTACCGGCCGGCACGCGTGGACCGGCTCCTCGGGACGAGTCTGGGCCCCGACGCGCAGGCTGCCCTGCTCGCGCGCGTCGGCATCATCACCGAGCCCGCGCCGGACGGGACGGGGGTGGTCATCGCGGCCGGCGCGACGCCGCGCAGCGTCCCGGTTGTGCCCGGCGAGGCGCGCGACGCGGTGGTGCCCACGTGGCGCCGCGACCTGCTCATCGAGGCCGACATCGCCGAGGAGATCGTCCGCCTCGCCGGCTACGAGACCGTCGCGGGAAAGACGCCGGACACGGCCATGCCCCACGTGCGGCCGAACCCGCTGGAGCGGCGCGACGCGCTCCGGCGCGCGCTCGTGGGCGCGGGGCTGACGGAGGTCGTGACGCCGGCACTGGTCCCCGCATCAGCGGCGGCCACGCTCGGGTGGCCCGTCCTGGCCGCGGAGGGCGTGCCGGGGGAGGCCGCCGTGGACGGCCCCATCGTAACCGTGACGAACCCGCTGTCGGAACGCCACGCCGTCCTGCGGCGTGGCCTCGTGGGGAGCCTGCTGGACGTCCTCGCGCTCAATGAGCGGCACGGCCGGGGCGACGTTGCGATCTTCGAGGTCGGCAAGGGATATGCGAAGGCGCCCGACGGCGCCCCGGCCGAGTGGTGGCGCCTGGCGTTCCTGTTGGCGGGCTGCGCCGGTGCCACGGCCTGGAACCGGCCCGAACGCCCGTTCGACCTTGACGACGCCAAGGGGATCGTGGACCTGCTGGCCCGGGTCCTGGTGCTCCCTGACCCTGCCTGGGCGCCGCACCTCGACGGGCCCCCGCTGCATCCGGGACGCGCCGCACGCGTCGTGGTTCCGGGGGCGCTCGCCGGGCTCGTCGGTGAGCTCCACCCGTCGGTTCTCGCGGCGTGGGACCTGCGCGCGGAGCGCGTGCTCGTTGGGGAGCTGGCGGTCTCCGGTGTTTCGGTGGGCCAGCTGGTACCCATCCGGGTCCTGCCGGTCGGGCGCTTCCAGCCGCTCGAGCGAGACCTCGCGCTGGTGGTGCCGGAAACGCTCGCCGCCGCGGACCTGGCGGCGACGCTCCACGCGGCCGGCGGCGACACGCTCCGGCGAGTCGCGCTCTTCGACATCTATCGCGGCGCTCCGCTGGCGGCCGGCGAGAAGAGCCTTGCCTGGCGCGTCGTCTTCGCCGCCGACGAGCGGGCGCTCACCGACGAGGAGGTCGACGCGCACGTCGCCCGGCTGGTCGCTGCGGTTGCGGCCGCGCACGGAGCTCGTTTGCGCACCTGATCGTGACGGCGCGGCGGAGGTCCGGTTGCGGGAGCACCGGGTGCGGACGTATCCTTGCTCGCGATCCGCCGAGAGTGATCGAGGTGGGCCTGGTCGGCGCCATCTGCGCGCCGCTGCACGGGGAGTCTGCGTGGACGTCGTCGGCGCCATCCGGAGCCTCAACCTCTTCGACCTGCTCGTGGTCTTCTTCGTCTCTGGCTTCTTCGTTGCGGGGTTCGTCCAGGGGACCTTGCGGAGGTTGATGGGCCTCGCCATCCTCGTCGTCGCTCTCCTCTTCGCCATCAACCTGCGTGACCCGCTGGGATCATGGCTGGGCCAGTACTGGACCCAGTTCCCGAGGGAGTACTCGACCATGCTGGCGTTCGGCGGCAGCTTCGTCGTGATCTACGTGGGTGGCTCCATCCTGGTCCAGACGTTCTACCGGCGAACCACCCTGTTCAAGCGATCTACCGTGATCGACGAGATCGTGGGCGGGCTCCTGGGGATCGTCCAGGCCCTCCTGCTCGTGGGTGCCCTGATCATGATCCTGGACTCGTTCTTCCGGATTCCGGGCATTGGGTCGGACCCGGACGAGATTGGGTTCTTGCGCGACGTCTACCGCTTCTACGATCCGTCGCAGACGGCCATCCTGTTCCGTGACGCGTTGATCCCTGCCTTCCTCGCGCTGTTCGCCTGGATCACGCCCCCGGGGCTCCGGGACCTCTTCGCCTGAGGGAAAGGGCCCCGGCGGCGGGCGAGCGTGGACGGGATCCGCAAGCCGACCTCGCGAGCCTCCTGGCCGGCCCGGTGGTTGCGGCCGCTCGCGGGCTGCTTGGCGCACTGCTGATCCGCGACGACGGGCGGTCTGTGCGAACCGGGCGGATCGTCGAAGTGGAGGCCTACGGGGGACGCGAGGACCTCGCTTCGCACGCACGATCCAGGCGGACGGCGCGAAACGCCACGATGTTCTCCCCGTCGGGCCAGGCCTACGTGTACGGTGTCTACGGCATGCACACCTGTCTCAACGTCGTCTGCGGCCCCGCCGGCCGTCCAGCGGCGGTTCTGGTCCGGGCCGTCGAGCCGCTCGTCGGGGTTGCGGCGATGCGGGAGGCCCGTATCGCCCGTGGGCTGGCGACGCGGCGGCTCGACCGCGCAGCTCCGGCGGCGGCAGCCGATCGCATTGCGCACCTGCCGGTTGCTCGGCTCGCAAGCGGGCCCGGCAACGTGGGCGCGGCCTTCTCCGTCGAGCGGGAGGACGACGGCCTTGATGTTCTCGACCCGGCGAGCTTGCTCCGCCTGGAGCCGCGGCCGCCCGCGGAGTCTCCGCCGGCCGTCGCAATTGGGCCCAGGATCGGGGTCGGCTTCGCGGGCCCGGAGTGGGCCTCTGCCCGGTGGCGCTTCTGGATCCCGGGCAGCCCGGCGCTCTCCGGCCGGCGAGGAGCCTGATGGACGCGAAGTCGATCGCCCTCCTCGAGTTCCCGCTGATCCGTGAGCGACTTGCCGCCGCGGCGGGGTTCGGACCTGGGCGTCGCCTCGCGGCGGCGCTTGCTCCATCCGCGGACCGGGTGATCGTGGAGATCGGCCTGGACGAGACCTCGCAGACGCGCGAGCTTCTCGCCGAGAAGCCGCAGGCCGGCATCGGGGGAGCCCAGGACATCGGGCCCGCGGTGGAACGCGCCGCCCGCGGAGGCCGCCTTGATGCCGCGCAGTTCGCGGCGATCGCGGCGACACTCGAGGCGGGCTCTCGGCTGCGCGACGCGCTGGCCGGCGATCGGCGGCCGTTGCTGAACGCCCTGGCGCGCGACCTGCATGGCCTGCCCGCCCTGCGCTCCACGCTCGAGCGGAGCTTCGACCCGGTCGGTGAGCTGCTGGACACGGCGTCGCCACGCCTGGGTGGCCTGCGCAGGGCGACGCGGCTTGCCTACGAGCGCCTGCGGAGCCGGCTGGATCAGCTGGTCCACTCGACGGACGTGGGGGCAGCGCTCCAGGATCCGATCATCACGCTCCGCAACGGCCGCTATGTCGTGCCGGTCCGCGCCGATGCCCGCAGCCGCGTCAAGGGGATCGTCCACGACGTCTCCGGCACCGGACAGACGCTCTTCGTGGAGCCACTGGTGGCGGTCGAGCTGGGAAACGCGTGGCGCGAGGCGCAGGTGGCAACCCAGCAGGAGATCGAGCGGATTCTTGACGAGCTGTCGGCGCTTGTCGGAAGCCAGGCCGGGCCGCTTGGTGAGCTGCTCGGCGCGCTGGCACGCTTCGACCTGTGGAGCGCGAAGGCGCGCCTCGCCGAGGAGATGGACGCGACCCGGGCGGAGGTGGGCGTTCGCCCGGAGATCATCCTCAAGGGCGCTCGCCACCCCGGACTCGCGGGCCGCGTCGTACCCATCGACGTGGAGCTCGGAACGGACTTCCGGGCGCTCCTGGTCACCGGCCCGAACACCGGTGGCAAGACCGTCACGCTTCGAACACTGGGCCTGCTGGCGCTCATGCACCAGGCCGGCCTCCACGTCCCGGCGGACCCGGGGAGCCGACTCCCGGTCCTGCGCGACGTCTTTGCCGACATCGGCGACGAGCAGTCGGTGGCGCAGTCGCTCTCCACGTTCTCCGGCCACCTCAGATCGATCGTGCGGATCACGGCTGCCGCTGGTCCCGGCACGCTGGTCCTGCTCGATGAGCTCGGAGCCGGGACCGACCCGACCGAGGGCTCCGCGCTGGCCCAGGCGCTGCTCGATCATTTCCTGCGGGCGGGCGCGCTCGTGGCGGCGACGACGCACTATGCCGAGCTGAAGGTCTATGCGCACGTGACGCCGGAGGTCCGGAACGCGTCGGTCGAGTTCGACCTGGAGTCCCTCAGCCCAACCTACCGGCTTCGGATCGGCCTGCCCGGCGGCAGCCAGGCATTCGCGATCGCAGAGCGGCTGGGCTTGCCGTTGACAATCGTCGACGATGCCCGCGGGCGGTTGACGGAGGGCCAGCAGGCGTTCGAGGAGACCCTCGCCTCGATCCGTGCGGCGGACGTCGCGGCGCGGACCTCGCTGGACCGGGCCCGGGCCGCCGAGACCAGGGCCGCCGAGGCGCAGCGGATCGCCGACGACGAGCGTCGTCGCGCCCGCCGAGATCGTGACGCAGCGGTCGCCTCTGCGCGGGCGGACGCCGAGCGGCTGGTGGACGACCTCCGCGCCGAGATCCGCGGCGCGCAGCGCCGCATGGAGCGCGAGACCGTCACTGCACCCGCGCTCGACGAGGTCATGGAGCGGGCGGAGGAGCACCTGGCACGACTCCCGGAACCGGCGCCGGCACCAGTGGTGGCCGCGCCGACGGCGCCTGTCGACTGGCGCGTTGGGGCGCGGGCCCGGAGCCGGACCCGTGGCTGGGAGGGCCGGGTCGTGGCATTCGATCGGGGCGGCCGCCGGGCCACGCTGGAGGTGGGCGGCATGCGCGTGACGGTTGCGGTCGACGACCTGGTGCCTGCGCTCCTTGATGCAGCGCCGGGCGGCCCGGCCCGCGGCGGAGGGCCGGAGGAGGCCGCCTCCGGGATCACCGCGCTCCGGCTGGATCGTGCCCGGACCATCGCTTCGTCGCTGGACATCCGTGGGGCCAGGGTGGACGAAGCGCTCGAGATTGTTGGGCGTTACCTGGAGGACTGTGCCCTGGCCGGGCTGCCCAAAGCCACGATCATCCATGGGCACGGGACCGGAGCGCTCCGCGACGCGGTCCGGGCGGCCGTGGCGACGCACCCGCTCGTCGGGAATGCACGCCCGGGGGAGCGCGGCGAGGGCGGTGACGGCGCGACGGTCGTCACGTTCTAGGTCAGGAGCCGCGAGGGCGGCTCAGGGCAGCGGCCGGGGCTTGCCTGCGCGGTCCCCGTTGCCCGCTGCCGGCCACGTTCACGCGCCCGGCGGGGGGAATGAATCGGATGGGCCCGGGCTGGCGAACGGGTCGAAGGACGGCACCGGCTCCAACGACGGCGACGGCTCCGGCGACGGGACGAAGAGATCACAGGTCTCCGTCGGCGGGAACGGG
>Ga0209048_10004994_pt1 | contig 12596 bp, 10 predicted proteins | sample FrelakmetCRP12CR_FD_187146 | JGI IMG/M metagenome (GOLD analysis project Ga0209048, IMG submission 187146) | Freshwater lake sediment microbial communities from the University of Notre Dame, USA, for methane emissions studies - CRP12 CR (SPAdes)... | ecosystem: Environmental > Aquatic >... | reverse complement strand
GTCGGCGTAGGGCCGCCAAGCCTCGCCCATCCGGGCGTCAAGCCCGTCGCGGCCCCAGTCCTCGGTGCGCTTGGCGATCTGACCGGGAGCGAAGAAGAACGCCGGGGCGGGGCCGGGGAGATCGGCGGGGGCCGTCGCTTCGTGGTCCCAATGGGTGCCGCCGACCGTCATGCTGTGGGCCAACTGGTCACCGAGGTGGGTGTGCACCGCGTGGAGCACGTCGCGATTGCCGGCGATGTCGACGAAGACCGAGGGGACGACGGACACCTCGGCCACGTCGTCGTAGGTGACCACCCGGTCGTACACGCCGAGCGTCTCGACGAACGAGACGTTGCCCGGCGAGGTCAACCCGACCACTTCGATACCGCCACGGGCGAGGGCGAGGTACGCCACCCCGATCGCCGTCTTGCTCGACGCGCTCGACACGACGAGCTGGCCGGCGCCGAACCAGCCGTTGTCGACGAAGAAGTCGTCGACGAGGAAGGACGTGAAGAACAGGGGGAAGAGCAGCATCTGGTGGTCTTCGCGATCGGTGCGATGCACCGGGTCGGTGGACACCCGGAGATAGCGGTTGTAGGCGCCGGCCATGGCCTGGCGATGGGCGGCGAGGTCGGTGATGCCGCGCTCGTCGGCCCGGCCCGGGGTGAGCACGACCTCCGACGACATGGGGAAGTAGCCATAGAGGCGTTCCCCCACCGTCAGGTCGTCGCTCCGCGACTCGCTCACCTGCCCGAAGCCCCACACCGGGATGCGACCCCACGGGGTGGCGTCAGCGGCGCTCTGGCCGTCGTCGGGGCCGGCCGGAAAGAAGTCCCAGTAATGCAGCGCATCGCCGAACACGGCGTAGGTGATGTTGTTCGTCGTGAACGCGAAGCCCTCGACGAGAACCCGCGCCTCGCCCTCGGCGAGCGGGCTCCTGTCGCTCCGGAACGCCCGCACGCGACGCAGGTCGTCCCGAACGACCTCGATGTCGACGACCGCCTGCGACTCAGACTCCGCCACGTGGGTTCCCCCGTGCTCGACTCGATGGCTCCCCGACCCTGCGCCGAGAACAATTGACAATTATAGTGTCAGAACTTAGGGTGGCGCAAGTGGGAACTGTCAGAAAGACTGTCAGAAACAGCGACACTGTCAGAAGCCGCGCGGCCAGAGCCACAACCCTCGTGGCCGGGCTCGCCCTCGTGGTGGTAGCCGGCGCAGCCTGCACCCAGAAGGAGTCGGACGTGTCCGAATCGACGAGCTCCACGTCCGCCGAGGCGCCGAGCCCGGTCGTGCCCGCCTCGGCGATCCCGGTGGCCCACACGCCGGCGGGCGGTTACGGCACGACCATGCCCTCGCCCGTGTTGACCACGTGCACCGAGCCCCTCAGCGCCGGTGCCCCCGACCTGCGCGGCATGTGGAAGGCCGTCGCCATCGAGGTCAACGGCGAGCCGGCGCCCGCCGACCACCGGGCCTACGGTCACGTCGAACGGATCGAGCAGTGTGGCGATCGCATCGTCATCACGGCCGGGGGTGTCGTGCACGACATGCGGTGTGACGACACCGTGGAGAACGGCGTACACGACGTGGCCGAGGTCGACTACGCCACACCGATCTCGGTGGTGTGCACGTACGAGAACGGCGTCCATACGCTGCGCCCGGTCGGGCTGCCCGTCGAGGTGAAGCGCTACCTCGACGGCGACCAGCTGATCTGGGAGTACCTGGGCTTCACCGCCCGGCTCGACCGGATTGGGCCGCCCGAGATGACACCACCCGCCACCTGAGCAGGTCGCTCCACCCGACCGTCTCGACCCACGTTCGCCCAAGGAGACACCATGACCGACACCACACGACGAGTGGCCCTCGTAGCCGACGGCGGCTTCTACGTCGGGCCGGCGCTGGCCCGCCTGCTCGCCGCTCGCGGCCACGACCTGGTGCTGGGCGATCCGGCCCCCGAGTTGGTCGCCGAGCTCGAGGCGGCCGGTACCGCCGTCGAGGTGGTGACAGGTGTGCGCAACCTGGCCAAGCCCGAGTCGGCACCGGCCCTCGTCGAGGCCGCCATCGCCCGATTCGGCCGACTCGACAGCGCCGCCGCTTTCTCGGGCCAGATCGTCACCGGCCGGTTCGTCAACTCCAGCCTCGACGACCTGCGCAAGGTGGAAGCCGGCTGCCTGGAGGCGCCATACCACTTCCTCAAGGCCGCGGTCATCCCAATGATCGCGCAGGGTGACGGACAGATCCTGGTTATCACCAGCGCCGCCGGCGCCCGCCCCACGCCCGGCGCGCCGCTCTACTCGGCACTGCGGGCCGCGGCCACCATGCTCACCAAGAACGTGGCCGCCGAGGTCGCCCGCAATGGCGTGCAGGTCAATGCCGTCGGCACCAACTTCATGGACTTCCCCGAGTTCCTCGCCGCGTCGGGCGCCACCGACCCCGAGATCCGGGCCAAGATCGAAGCCCAGGTGCCACTCCGCCGGCTCGGCACCATGGACGAGTTCGCCAGCTTCTGCATGCCCTACATCGACGGCACCAGCCGTTTCACCACGGGCCAGTTCGTCGCCTATGCCGGCGGCTGGGCCTGATCACGGGGGACCCACATGACCGACCTCACGCTCGACTCGCTGCAACGCCGCATGGCCGCCATGCACTCGCTCTACTACCAGGCGGTCGACACGATGGGCCTCGAGCACGTGAACCACTTCGAGCGCGAGGGCGTGCTACCCATCGCGTTCTCGCTCTTCCACTACACCAACATGGAAGACGCCAGCTTCATGATGATCACCGGCATTCCGCCCGTCTTCGACGACGAGTGGCAGGCCCGGATCCAGATGACCATCGCCGACCATGGCAAGCACCGCACGGTCGACGAGATGATCCACCAGCGCATCGGCGACTACGAGGCCTTCAAGACCTACCAACGCACGGTGTTCGACCGCACCGAGGCGTGGCTCGCCGACCTCGACCCGGCCGAGTTCACCAGGGTGCTCATCCCCCGGCCGTTCCCGGACATGATCGCCTCAACCTACAGCGCTCGGGTCGCCGGACCCGAGGGCATCACCGTGCTCGACGGGACCGAGTGCTGGCTCTACCAGCACGGTCTGCGCCACATGGGCGAGATCGAATTGGCCCGCGGGCTGGTCGGCCTCGGCGGCATGACGAGCTGAGGGCGAGGACTCCCGTGGACGTCGAACGCACCCCCGACAGCCGGCCGCTCAGCCGGTGAATCCGGCCAGGCGCGGGGTCCGGTAGCCGCGTTCGAGATCGAGCAGCAGGCGCTTGCGCTCGATCCCTCCGCCGTAGCCCGTGAGGGCGCCGGTGGAGCCGATCACCCGGTGGCAGGGCACGATGATGGCGATCGGGTTCCGCCCGTTGGCGAGGCCGACGGCGCGAGAGGCCCCCGGTCGGCCGATGCGGGCGGCGAGCTCGCCGTACGACTCGATCTCCCCGCACGGGATCTCGACGAGCGCCCTCCAAACCTGCTTCTGGAACTCGGTGCCCTCGAGCCTCAGGCGGAGGTCGAAGTCGCACCGATCGCCGGCGAAGTACTCCTCGAGCTGCCGAACGGCCTCGGCAAATGCGTTCGGGGCGGCAACCCACTCCGCACGACCCTCGGGAGGGTGAGCCTGGTCGCGCATCAACAGGTGGGTGAGCACGTCGCCCTCGCCGGCCAGGGTGAGTACCCCGACCGGGCTGCCGACGGTTCGATATCGGATGTGCGTTCGGGCTCGGGTATCGGTCATGACGGTGCCTCCGGAGGCCACTGGTTGATCGAGTGGGTCTGGGTCGCCCACAGGTACTGCACGGCGTAGGACCGCCACGGCCGCCACCGCCCCGCCCGGGCGGCGAGGTCCGACCCGTCGCCAGGGAGGCCGAGACCGTCGAGCGCACGCCGCACGCCGAGGTCGCCCACCGGGAACGCGTCGGGATCGCCCAGCGCCCGCATGGCGATCGTCTCGACGGTCCAGGGGCCGACGCCGGGGAGCGCCGCCAGCCGTCGGCGAGCCCGGGCCCAGTCGGCGCCGACGCCGAGATCGAGGCGCCCGGCCACCAGGGCGGCGACCAGTCCCATCAGGCACCGGTGGCGGGCGGCGGGCAGGGCGAAGGCTGCGGGGTCGAGGTCGGCGAGCTGCTCGGGAGACGGGAACAGGTGAGTGAGACCTCCCGCAGGATCTTCGATCGGCGTGCCCCACCGAGCGACGAGCCGCGCCGCGTGGGTGCGGGCGGCTGCGGTCGACACCTGCTGGCCCAACACCGCTCGCACGGCGAACTCCGACTCGTCGACGGTGCGCGGGACGCGCCGCCCCGGGGCTCGCCGGACCAGGGCCGCAAGTGAACGGTCGGCCCGAAGCAGGTCGTCGACTGCGACCGGGTCGGCGTCGAGATCAAGGAGGCGACGGCAGCGGGCCATCGCCGTCGGCAGATCACGCAGGTCGTCGAGGGAGAGCCGACAGGAAACGTGGTCGGGACGGGGCGTCAGCGCCACGATCCCGGCCCCGTTGGGAAGGCGCAACGTCCGCCGGTAGGCGCCGTCGCGGTACTCCTCACAACCGGGCACCGCGGTCGCCACGAGGTGCCCGAAGAGGTTGTCGGGGCACAGGGGCCTCCGGAACGGGAGGCGCAACGAGAGCAGCCCGGGTGCGGCCGGACCCCGGGTGGCGCGGGCCCGCGCCCGCAACTCGGTGGGTGTGAGCGCGAACACCTGCCGCACGGTGTCGTTGAACTGCCGGATGCTCGAGAAGCCGGCGGCAAAGGCGATCTCGCCGAACACGAGCGAGGTGGTCTCGACGAGCACCCGAGCGGTCTGGGCCCGTTGGGCCCGGGCCAGAGCGAGTGGTCCGGCGCCCACTTCGACGACCAGCAGTCGCTCGATCTGCCGGGTGCTGTACCCGAGCTGGCCGGCCAACCCGCCCACCCCTTCACGGTCGACGGCGCCATCGGCGATCAGGCGCATCGCCCGGGCGGCGAGGTCGGCCCGCATGTCCCACGCCGGAGACCCGGGGCTGGCGTCGGGCGAGCACCGCTTGCAGGCACGGAACCCGGCCCGCTGCGCCGCCGCGGCCGACCGATAGAAGGTCATGTTCTCGGCCTTGGGCGTGCGGGCCGGACAGCTCGGCCGGCAGTAGATGCCGGTGCTGAGAACCGCGGTGACGAACCACCCATCGAAGCGGGCATCCCTCGACCGCACGGCGCGGCGGCACCGCTCCACGTCGTCGATCACCTCGTCGGCCATCCCGTCAGGGTGTCACGGGGACGGCATCCCGTCTGGCGGGTTTCCGACATCGCAGTGGGAACGGTCCGACGGGCCCTAGTCTTTCCACTACCTAGACACGGAGGTCAAGAAATGGTTCTTGCGGAATGGGGGCTCGGCCAGGCGTTCATCGTCATGCTCGAGTTCTTCCTCTTCTTCATCTGGATCTGGCTGCTCATCCTGGTGTTCAGTGACATCTTCGCCAGCCATGACATGGGCGGCGTCAGCAAGACGATCTGGATCATCTTCGTGATCGTCGTCCCCTATCTCGGTGTGTTCATCTACCTGATCGCCCGGGGCGGCAAGATGCAGGAGCACGCGATGCAGCGGGCCAAGGCTCAGGACGACGCCGCGAAGGCCTACATCCAGCAGGCTGCCGGCACCAGCGCCAGCCCGGCTGACGAGCTCGCCCGTCTCGCCGATCTCAAGGCGCAGGGCGTCATCGACGACGCCGAGTTCCAGCGTTTGAAGGCCAAGACGATCGGTAGCTAGTCGTCGAGTCGTACCGAGGGGGCCGGGAGACCGGTCCCCTCGGTACGTCCGAGCCCGGCGCTCCCCTGCCGATCAGGCCAGCTCGACCAACTCGAGCATCTCGTCGCTGAAATAGTCGAGCGTGCCCTCGGGCATGGTGAGCGTACGATCGGGCTGCAGGGCCCGCACGAACTCCGTGTCGTGGCTCACGATGATCATGGTGCCGCCCCACCCGGCGAGGGCCGAACCCACGGCGACCCGCGAGCCGGGGTCGAGGTTGTTGGTGGGCTCATCGAGCAGCAGCAGGTTGTGCCCGCCGGCCACGAGCTGGGCCAGCGCCAACTTGGTCTTCTCGCCCCCCGAGAGCGTGTCGGCGTCCTGGAAGACCTTGTCGCCCTCGAGGCCGAACATGCCCATGAGCGAGCGCAGCACCTCGTTGCCGAGCGCCGACGAGTCGCCCATGTGATCGAGGAGACTCTTCCCCGACGTGATGCCCTCGTGCTCCTGGGCGAAGTACCCGATTCGGGCGCGGCCGTCGAGGTGCACGTCGCCGAGGTCGGCCTCGAGCCGACCGGCGATGATCTTGAGCAGCGTGGTCTTGCCCGCACCGTTGAGGCCCATGATGACGAGACGCTCGCCCCGGCCGACGTCGAACGACACGTCCTCGAACACGTCGAGGCTGCCGTAGGACTTCCACAATCCGGTCGCGTCGAGCACGGTGCGACCGCACGGCGGCGGCTCGGGTAGACGGACGTTGAGCACGCGGCGACGGGTGGGGGCCTCCACCTTCTCCTCCGCGATGCGCCGGGCCCTCGCGTCGAGGTTCTTGGCCACGCGAGCCCGCTTGGCGGTCTGGCCCCGCATCGAGTCGGCCCGCTGGGAGAGACGGGCGATCTCCTTGGCCTGGCGGCCCGCGAGTGCGGTCAGGCGCTCTTCGTCGAGCTCACGCGCCGCGAGGTACTGGGTGTACGTGCCGCGGTACTCCACCAGCTCACCGGTGGCTTCCTCCTGCTCTCGGTCGAGGTGGAGCACCCGGGTGATGGCCTCGTCGAGCAGACCGAGGTCGTGGCTCACCACCACCAACGCGCCCCGGTAGGACCGCAGGAACTGCAACAGCCAGTCGCGGGCGTCGGCATCGAGGTGGTTGGTGGGCTCGTCGAGCAGCAGCAGCTCACTGCCGGCGAACAAGATGCGGGCCAGCTCGAGGCGGCGGCGCTCGCCGCCCGACAGGGCGCCGACGGTGAGGGCGAGGCGGTCGGCCGGGAGACCGAGGCCATCGACCAGCCGGTGCACCTCGGCCTCGGCCGCATAGCCACCGAGCTGCTCGAAGTGCTCCTGGGCGGCCGAGAAGGCCGCGATGGTCGCGTCGGAGGCGTCCTCCTCCATCGCGACCTGCAGCTTCTCGATGTGCGCGGCCGCCTCGTCGAGGCCCCGGCCCGACAACACATGGGCCAGGCAACCGGTGTCGGGGGGCACGGCGTCCTGGCGCTGGTCCTGCGAGAGGTAGCCGGTGGCGTCGGAGCGGCGCACGGTGCCGGCCTTGGGGGTCGCGGCCCCACCGAGCACCCGGAACAGCGTGGTCTTGCCGGCACCGTTGCGACCGACCAGACCCACCTTGTCGCCGGCGCGCACGTCGAACGACACGCCCTCGACGATGGTCTTGGCCCCGATCTCGACCGTGAGATCGCGCACGGTCAACGTCATGGGCGGATCACCGCTCGATGCGCACGTGTTGGCGGAGATCGCGCGACGAGGCTCCGACGTAGAGGTCGAACGCGCCGGGCTCGACCACCCAGGCAGCGTGCTGCTCGTCCCAGAACGCGAACGACCGGTCGTCGAGCTCGAACCGCACTTCGGTGGTCTCACCCGGGTCGAGCTCGACCTTGGCGAATCCCTCGAGCTGTCGCTCGGGGCGGGGGACGCTGGCATCGACGTCGCCGACGTAGAGCTGGACGACCTCGCGGCCCCGTCGCGCACCCGTGTTGGTGACCGCCACGGTGACCGTGGTCCACCCGGGGCCGACCTCGACGGCGGGCTCGCCGTACCCGAACGAGGTGTACGACAGCCCGTGACCGAAGCAGAACGCGGGCTTGATGTCGTTGGCGTCGAGGTGGCGGTAGCCGACGAACACGCCTTCGCCGTACACGACCTTGCCGTCCGAGCCCGGGTACCGGCCGTACGCAGCCGTGTCCTCGATCCGGGCCGGGAAGGTGATCGGCAACCGTCCCGACGGCTCGGCCGCACCCACCACCATGTCGGCGAGGGCGGTGGCGCCTTCCTCACCCGGGTACCACAACATCGCCACCGCGGCCGCGTCGTCGGCCCAGGGCATCTCGATCGGCGCACCGGAGTTCACCACCACGATCGTGCGCGGATTGACCGCGAGCACGCGACGGAGAAGCTCGTCCTGATCGCCGATGAGGTGCAGGTCGGGCCGGTCCTCGCCCTCGGTCTCGGTCTCGGCGTTGGAGCCGACGACGACGATGGCCACCTCGGCCGCGGTGGCGGCGGCCACGGCGCGCTCCATCGCATCGGGGACGGCCGGGCGCGCCGCGCCCAGGCGGAAGCCGGCAAGCGGGATGCCCGCGTCGGCGACCAGCTCGACGACGAGGTCGTACTCGCGTCGGGCATCGAGCTCGACCGGCGCGGCCACCGTGCCGTTGCCGAGCCCGACGAAGAAGCTGTCGTCGGTGGGCTCGACGTTCTCGACCACCACCTCGCCGTCGAGGAGCACGCGAGTACGCCCGAGGTTCGCCACCCCGAGCTGCCAGGGGCCGCTCACATCGGGCCGGAAGGTGGCCCGGGCGCGTACCGAGCAGGACGCGATGTCCACGCCGGGAGCGGGGTCTCCGAGAGACACGAAGCGGGCCTGGCCGAGCGTGTCGGTGCCCGCCGGTTCGCCCGCGAAGGACGGGTTGGCGAAGTACTCGAGGGTCAGGCCTCCCCCGACCAGGCGGGGGTCGATCGGCGGGAGGCCGTCGTCGATGCGACAGCCCGCCTCGTGCACGATGTCGACACCGGGAAGGCGCGAGCGCAGTTCGTCGACGAACGACGCCACCCGATAGGGCACGACGGCGGAGCTCCCGCCGCCCCCTGTCTCGATCAGATCGGCATTGGGCCCGATGACCGCGACCCGCGACAGATCGCCGGCACCGAGGGGCAGCACGCCCTCGTTGCGCAACAGCACCGTGCCGGCGATGACCATGCGATGGGCGAGGGCACGACGACCCGGGTCGTTGTCCTCGAGCTCGTCGGCACGGCCCACCCCGTCGAGCAGTCCCGTGCGGGCCATGAGCCGCAGGATGCGCCGTGCGTGCTCGTCGAGCACATCCTCGTCGAGCTCGCCCGCCCGTACGGCCGAAGCCAGCTCGGATCCGAAGAACGCGGGCATCCCCGGCATCTCCACGTCCAGGCCGGCCACGGCGGCATCGATCGTCGAGTGGGTGCCGAACCAGTCGGACACGACCACGCCGTCAAAGCCCCATTCGTCCTTCAGGATCTCGCCCAGCAGCCGCGGGTGCTCACCGCTGTACGTGCCGTTGACCTTGTTGTAGGCCGACATCACCGACCACACCCCCGCCTCGCGCACGGCGGCCTCGAACGGTCGTAGGTGCACCTCGCGCAGCGTGCGATCGTCGACCTCGGCACTGATGGTCATGCGCTCGATCTCCTGGTCGTTGCAGGCGAAGTGCTTGATGCAACAACCCACACCCTCGGCCTGGACGCCCCGGACCGCGGCGACGGCGAGCCGCGAGGTGAGGAGCGGATCCTCGGAGTACGACTCGAAGGTGCGCCCGGCCAGGGGCGTGCGGGGGATGCACACCGTCGGACCCAGCACCAGGTGCACGCCCTTGGACGCGGCCTCGCCCGCGACCGCGGCCCCGAACTCGCCGACCAGGTCGGCATCCCACGTGGCCCCGATGGCCATGCCACAGGGGAACGAGAGCGACCGACGGGTGCCCATGCTCTCGCCCCGCACCCCCGACGGACCGTCGGACATCTTGAATCGGCCGATGCCGAGCCGTTCGACGGCGGGCAGGTGCCACACGTCGTCGCCGCCCGTGAGCGATGCCTTCTCGTCGAGGGTCAGCTCGGCGAGCAGGCGCTCGACGCGGTCGTCGGCCGTGGCGTCGGCGTTCAGTCGGGTCGTCACGGGGCACTCCTCGGGCAGGGACAGCGGGTCCACAAGGCTACGGCCTGGCCGCCCAACTCCGCTCTCGGCCGGGGCCACGGCCTGGGATAGTGGGGCCATGAGCACCGCGCCGCCCTCCCCTGTGTCCATCCCCAGGCCCCAGTTGTCGATGGGGCTCAAGTCGTTCTCGCCCAACGACCCCGGCGGCTGGCAGCCGATGCTCGACCTGGCCCGGGCCTACGACTCCGCCGGCATCGACCGGCTGGTCGTCTCGGACCACGTCGTGTACGGCGAGAACCTCGACGCGTACGGCCGGCCCGAGATCGGCGGGTCCGAGGGCGGCAAGCAGCCCACCGGGCCGGATGGCCACTGGCTCGAGCCCCTCACCGTGTTGTCGGTGGTGGCGGGCCTCACCAGCCGGGTGCGGCTGGGCACCAACATCCTGCTCGCCTCGTTGCGGCGACCGATCGTGCTGTCGAAGACCGCCGCGACCCTCGACGTGCTCTCAGGTGGGCGCCTCGACCTTGGTGTCGGCGTGGGATGGCAACGCGAGGAGTACGAGGCCGCCGGCCTCGAGTTCGAAGGCCGGGGCAAGCTCCTCGATCACACCCTCGACGTGTGCCAGACGATCTGGCGTGAGCCACGCGCGACCTACACCTCTGAGCGGCTGCACTTCGAGCACATCCACTCGATGCCCAAACCGCTGCAGCCCGGCGGGGTGCCCATCTGGGTCAGCGGCACGGTCAACAAGAACGTGGCCCGGCGCATAGCCCGCTTCGGAAGTGGCTGGATCCCGTGGGGGCCGGCGGCGAAGGACATCCGCGCCGGCATCACCGAGATGTTCGCCGCGGTCGAGGCCCAAGGCCGTGACCCCGTCGGGTTGCAGGTGGTCGGGCACCTCCCGATGGTCCGCGACGCCCACGGCCGACCCGACCTCGCCGCCACCGCCGAGGGAGCACCGGCGTTGGCCGAGGCGGGAGTCACCGACGTGCGAGCGTCACTACCGCTCCCCCAGGACCCGCACGCTGTCGAGGACACCCTGAGCGAGCTCGTGCAGGCCTTCCGCCAGGCGGTCGGCCGCACCGCCTGAGCAGAGGTCCCGACCAATGCGGGTCGGTTCGCGACCGCGTTTCGATCAGCCGACGGGGAGCACCGGCGGGATGCGATAGCTCCCGTCGAGCACGGCCGGGCGGGGCAGGTAGAGCCGCATCATGAGGTTGAACGGCCCGGCCGGCGCGGGCAGCCAGTTGCCCTCCTGACCGGCCGGTGGGTCGTGTTGGATGATCAGGTCGAGCGAGCCGTCGGGGTTGCGTGTGAGCCCCGGCGTGCGGTCGCCGAGCGCGTAGCGGTCGATGGGATTCGCGGTGAAGAACATGTCGGGGCCGTAGAGGGTCACCGACCAGAACGCGTCCACCGGAGGAAGCTGGCCGGCGTCGAAGTGCAGGCGATAGCGGCGGGCGCCGTCGTAGGGCACGCCGTCGCCGTCGACCGTCGAGCGCGGATACACCGCCTCCTCCGGCACGTTGGCCCCCCAAACGACCTTGGCCACCGCTGCCCGCTGCAAGAGGTCGTCGCCGTAGCGGCCCACGTCGAACGTGACGAGCCAACCGTTCACCACGTTGCGGGTCTGGTCGAGGTGGGCATCGATGCGGCGCTCGCCCTCCACCGAGGCGTGTTCAAGCGCGTCTCGCGCCGCGGGATCGGTGAGTTCGGTGCTGGGGTGGCGACCCGGACCGATGCCGAGCGGCGCCAGGCGGGCCATCAGGTCGCGCTGGGCGTCGGTGGAGGGCGGGTTCAGCGCCAGCGCATCGCCCAGCTCGTCGAAGAAGCCGATGCCGGCCCGCGCGACGTCCTGGGCGGCACCCGGGGGCGCCGCGAGCGAAGGCACGACGGGCGCCGAGGGATCGAGCGGCACCAGCGAAGCCTGCTCTCGGATCGCGGCGACGTTGGCGAGGTCGGCCTCACCGTTCACGAGGAACCGGCCGAGTAGGAACAGCTGTGTCGTCGGCGCGGCCACCTGATGGGCACCCGCCGGCACGGTGCCCGACCAGCCCGGCGGGGTGATCACGAAGGTGCCGCCCTGGCCCATCGTGGCCCGGCTCCCGACGTAGGCGAAGGCCTCGGTCCACGGGTCGAGCACCTCGTAGGTCCAGTACCGGTCGGTCACGTCGGGCACCGTGAGCACCATCGGCCCTTGTCGAAGATCGAGAACCGCGGGCGAGTACAGGGTGTCCTGGTTGGGAGCCACGATGAGACGGGTGTTGAGCCCACTCAACTGCGTCTGCCAGTAGAGCCGGTTGACACCGATCGCCTGGCCGAACTTCTGCAGCGTGCGCTGCGACACGACGAGGGGGTAGCCCCAGACGTAAGCCTGGGCCGCGAGCTCGTCGACGGGCGACAGCTCGGCGACCGACACATCGGTGCTGCTGGCCCCCGCGGTCGGCGGCGGCCGCGTGCTCGACGAGCACGCCGTCCCCAGCACGAGCACGACCACGGCGACGGTCCGGACGAGCCGGTTGCCAGCGGACACGGAAGGTCTCCGACCATAGGGGGCGAAGCGGAACCAGCCGTTCGCATGCTACATCAACCCCACCGCCGGTCGCCAACGGGAGGGAACGCGGCGTGCCCGATGCCAACACGCTGCTCGACCTGTTGCCGCTCGCCCTGGCCGTCGCGGTCAGCCCCGTGCCGGTCGCGCTGCTCATCGTGGCGCTGCTGTCGCGCCGGGCCCACGCCAGCGCGCTCGCCTTCCTGACCACGTGGGTG
>Ga0209048_10004993_pt1 | contig 12599 bp, 15 predicted proteins | sample FrelakmetCRP12CR_FD_187146 | JGI IMG/M metagenome (GOLD analysis project Ga0209048, IMG submission 187146) | Freshwater lake sediment microbial communities from the University of Notre Dame, USA, for methane emissions studies - CRP12 CR (SPAdes)... | ecosystem: Environmental > Aquatic >... | reverse complement strand
TTACCAACCTAATCACATCTCTTCTTCTTTCTTAAGGAGGTAGGTCATGGGCAAGACGATGTTAGGGGTCTTCTTCGGCCTCGTGATGGTCGTGGCTGGGGCATCTGCAGCGTTTGCGCTCCAGGCAGGCGGAGTCGAAATCGGAGATTTGGAGACTGGCTCCGTCGTAGGTCAGTCGTTCAAGGAGCTGGATGTCGATGCCCAGCTGTTTGCGATCGAGATTGGAAACTTAAAGACGTGGTATCCACCCGTCACGATCATCGATTTCAAAGTTCGGCCTGGTCGTCCTGTCCTGCTCAAGGTGACGAATAATTCCGCTGCTGACCATGGATTTGAGATGACTGATGCGACGAATGCCGGCGCTCCGACCGTGATGAAGGCCCAGGTTGTGTTGAAGCCGGGCGAAACCAAGTATATCGGGATCCCGACCAGCGACATGTTCTATGCCACGCAGGGTAATACGCTGACCTATCGCTGTCACCTGCATGCGGCGCATGTCGGCGGCAAGATTCTTATGCTCAAGTAATAGTTTTTGGCAGATGTGAGTGACCGCCGCCCTCTCCACGACACCGCGGAGAGGGCGGTGGTTTTTTTACGCCATGGGCAATGGATTGGTGGCGAAAAACAGCGGTTATACTTCTTCTTCGGCTCGGCAGTCAGCTCCCGGCTCGAGCGGAATACTCTGGACCCCTCTGAGTTCTCCGGCCACGATCAGCAGCAAAAAATGGTTTAAGGTGGGCTCCGTCTCGCGCCGTTCGTTCACGATGGTGTGCACGTCCACGATCATTTCATCCCCGTCCCACCGGGTCTCATTGATCACCCAATAGTGGCCGGTCGCATCGGGGAACTGTCGAGCCACAAACGTTTCGATGATGGTCCCCACGTCGCCGGTATTGGCCTGCGCTAGCATAGGTATTGTGAGGATTCCGCAGAGCGCGCCAATGATGACCCACTGATGCCGCATGTTTCACCTCCATGAAAGGGCGAGAAAACACGGGCGGCTCCTTCGAGACAAGAGGGAGCCGGATGGTCACTCAACATTTAAGTTAATTCTACTCTTGGGAGGGGAGGAAATCTATGAAAGGGGCGGTTGTGGACATGACCGTAAAAACAGGAAGGCCCTGCTTCTCATGAGAAAAGCAGGGCACTTCGTTGTTGGACTAAAAGCGATGAGATGATTAGTTGCGCACGCCGCTCCAGACTTTCGCCGCATCGATCGTCTTATCCGGATTAAGCGTCCTCGCCTTTTCAAGCAGAACTTCCGTCGTTTCGGGATAAATAGGGTCAGCAATGCAGCAATTATCGACCGGGCAGACCGCGGCGCACTGCGGTTCGTCGAAGTGTCCGACGCACTCGGTACAGCGGTCGTGCGTAATCACATAAATACTATCGCCGACTCCCTGGCCATCGCCTACATGATTGCCCTTCGTTTCCGCGTCGCTGCGAGTTTCAAAGATCGCCTCGTTCGGACATTCGGGCAGGCAGGCCCCACAGGAGATACATTCATCGGTAATCAGCAGCGCCATGACCCTCGCCTCCTTCTCACTACAATAGAAGAGACACACACGGTTGACAAATCCGCCCCGTCACGACCATTATGCGTGCCGCGACCTGAAGGCCATTCTAGTCTGCTGCTCTTTTCCAAGTCAACAGAACGGCGCCTGCTCAGAAGGCCTAGATTCCCTGTATTAATGGGCCTTTGGGCCCAGGGAATCATCGCGAGTCGTAAGATGGAATGTCTATGGCCACCCCACCGGTTAGCGATCGGGAACTGAAGAAGAAGCGCATCATTACGCTCGTCCTCATGGCGATTTTCTTGATGAGCGCCTCGTTCTTTCTCATCGATCGAAAAGAGGAGACCACCATTATTGTCTCCTTTCCGAACGGCCGTGAGCTCGCGACGGAAGTGGCGGATACGCCGGAGAAGCTGCTTTTCGGTCTCGCCTTTCGCGAGACGTTGCCAGCGAATAGTGGAATGCTTTATATCTTCGAGTCAACCGGCCAAAACCATATCTGGACGAAGGAGTATCGGTTTCCGGTGGACATGATGTGGATTGATGAAAGCCATCATATTGTGGGGCTCAAGGAAAATGTCATTCCCTGCCGGGAAGATGATTGCCCCAAGTATAGTTCCTCTCCCGACGCGGTCCGCTATGCGATCCAAACAGAAGCGGGCTTCATCAAGCGGGAAGGGATCACCATAGGGCTAGAGTTAAAATATACGCTTCGGATGTAATGCGAGCAGCTTGGTGGAAGGTATGAAGAGAGGTGTTGGTGCAGCATGCTAGAGGGGTTTCAATCCGTCGCCCGCGTCGAGGAACTACCGCCTGGGCAAGCAAAAGCCGTCATGGTGAACAATCGAGAGATTGCACTCTTCAATATCGACGGGACGTATTTTGCCATCCATAATCTTTGTCCCCATGAGGGCGGTCCATTGTGTGAAGGGCGGGTGAAGGGTTTTGTCGTGGCCTGTCCGTGGCACGATCTGGCATTCGACATTCGCAACGGGCAAGGGACGGACGGGGGTGGATACTGTGTGGGAAGTTATGACGTGCGGGTGGAAGGCGCGGAGATTTTTGTCGGGCCTCGGCGAAAACCATAGCATGATCAGGCGAATAAATAATTAAGGAGCGGGTTTACGAGTAACGGACGATGAGTACGACATCCTTCCACGACCATGACGGCGCTACGCACTCGGATGGGGCCAAGGCTATTGAGACAACCCTTGAGCATCCCATCCAGATTCATCTCTGGGAAGACCGAACGCGAGGGGAGATCTGGGTTCCGACCTATGATCCTACGGGGCTCACGTTGCTCGCCGACGACTACCTTCGCATTGCCGGGAATAATGCGGTCGACAATGGGCAGCGGACTTTCGAGTTTAAAGCGGTCAGGCCGGGAACTCATCGCGTGCTGTTTGAAAAACGCATGGGGTGGAAATTCACCGCCGAGGATCGGCGTGTCTTTGACGTGACGGCCTCTGATTCCTCGCCTCGGAGGAGTGCGTAATCGTGCCGGATGTGGCCTTCGTCAATGGAATGTTTGTGCCGCTGGCCGAGGCAAAGGTATCGATCGAAGATCGAGGTTTTCAGTTCGGCGATGGCGCCTATGAAGTGATCCGCACCTACAAGGGGCATCCGTTCGCACTCGATGCCCATCTGGCTCGACTCGAGCGTAGCGCCACAGCGCTTGATCTGACGCAACCCCATTCCCGCACTGAATGGACCCGCCATGTCTTAGAAGGGATCAAACGGGCTGCCTATCCTGAGGCCAAAATTTACATTCAGCTTACTAGGGGTGTCGCTCCCCGTGAACACACCTACTCAGCTGAATTGGCGCCCACGGTTGTCATGACGGTTCGTGAGTTCCACTCGCTCGACAGGTCAGTACAAGCTGCTGGCGTAGAGGCGATGACGACCGAAGACATCCGATGGGGCCGTTGTGATATCAAGAGCGTGAATCTTTTGGCTAATGTGCTCGCGCGCCAGCAGGCCAAACAGGCCCGGGTCTTCGAAGCTATTTTGGTCAAAGAGGGATTGGTCACTGAAGGAGCCGTCAGCAACGTGATGGTGGTCCGGGGGGGGGCGGTGATGACGGCCCCGGAAGGGCCGCGCATTTTGTCAGGAGTCACGAGGGCCGTCGTGTTGGAGCTGGCTCGGAACGAGGGTCTGCCGATTCAGGAACGCTTTATCTCGGAAGCGGAACTGTGTGGCGCTGACGAAGTTTTTCTCACGGGAACCACGGTCGAGGTCTTAGCCGTCGTTCGGGTGGATGGAAAGGTCATTAAGGATGGGCTGCCCGGACCGATCACTCGACGACTTGCCGAAGGCTTCATGAGGCTGGTCGGCTAGCCCCTTGCTTTGGTATAGGGGGCATGCTATGGTCGCGGGACTGGAAGTGGGCTCAGGCCCACTTTTTTGTTTGAACTCTTGAATGAGCTATCCACAGAAGCAGGGCTAGGGGTGTCGGTGAAGGAGTCCCGACCGGTCGTCGATCGCATCAGCGAGGTGGTATCGCCCATTCTCTGGGCATTGGGCTTAGAATTGGTCGACGTCGTGTGTGTGGGGCAAGGTGCACGGTCAGTCGTTCGCGTGTACATCGATAAGTCGGGCGGCGTTACGGTAGACGATTGTGGGCGCGCACATCTCGCGATCGGTCCGGCCTTGGATGTAGCTGATCCGTTCCCCCATACCTATACGCTGGAAGTCTCCTCGCCTGGGCTGGATCGGGCCTTCAAACGGATTCAGGATTATCGCCGGGCAGTGGGGAAGCAAGTGAGCGTGAAGCTCAGGCAACCGATCGACGGACAGTGGCGTGTGGTCGGGCTGTTGACGGATGTGAATGAACAGGGAATCACGGTCGTGGTGAGCGATTTGCGTCCTGAGCGGACGGTCATCCTTGAGTTCGGCTCGATTGCGGAAGCGCGTCGTGTCGTCACCTTTTAGGCCGTACCGGAGTCGATCACCGCGGTATCAAGCATACCGCCTGCATGGAGTGTGGCTGCAGGGTTAGTCGTTGGAGAGTGAGCTATGAATCGAGAATTGATTTCAGTCATCGACGAACTCGGTCGGCAAAAGGGTATCGAGAAGAGCCGAGTGATCGGGGCGATCGAAGCGGCCCTTCAAATGGCCGCCAAGAAGCGTTTCGGGCAGGCTGAGAATATTCAAGTCGAGATCGACTCCAAGACCGGTGAGATCTCAGTCGTGTCGAAGAAGACCATTGTCGCTGCGGTCACCAATCCGAAAACCGAGGTCTCGCTTCAGGAAGCGCGCCAGTTCGACAGCGAGGCAGAGGTCGGCGACGAGATCGGGTCGGTCATCGAGATGAGCGACTTGGGACGGATCGCCGCACAAACCGCCAAGCAAGTAATCTTTCAGAAGGTCCGTGAGGCCGAATGGGAAGCGGTTCAAAAAGAATACTCTACGAGGCAGGGAGATCTGGTCAACGGCATCATTCTCGGGATGGAGCGCCGGAACTATCTGGTGGATCTTGGTAAGACCGAGGCGGTGCTGCCGATTCAGGAGCAGATTCCGCGGGAAACCTATCGCCGCGGTGATCGGGTGAAGGCCATGCTCTTGGAAGTGCGCCGGACTCCGAAGGACGTCCAGGTCATTTTGACGCGGAGTCACCCGCAGTTTGTCTCGAAACTCTTTGAGTTGGAAGTGCCTGAAGTGCTCGAAAAAATCGTCGAAATCAAGTCCATCGTACGGGAGCCTGGCGACCGGACGAAGATTGCCGTGACGTCTCGCGAGAAAGCGGTCGATCCGGTCGGGGCCTGTGTGGGGATTAAAGGTTCGCGGGTTCAAGCGGTTGTTCGCGAGCTGCGCGGAGAGAAAATCGACATCATTACCTGGACCTCCGACCCACGCGTCTTCATCGCGGAGGCCTTGAACCCTGCGAGCATTGAAAAGGTCGGCGTCGATGAGGAGAAGAAGTCGGCGTTGGTCGTGGTTGCGGATTCCCAGCTGTCGCTAGCGATCGGGAAGAATGGCCAGAATGTGCGCTTGGCCGCCCGTTTGACCGGCTGGAAGATCGACATTATCAGCGCGACGGAATACGAAAAGGAAAAGGCCGAGCGGGATAAGGATATCAAGGCGGCGTTGGCGGAGGAAACCGAGGCGATGCATCAGCAAGAAGAAGCCCGGGAACAGGAATTAAAAGCCCGGGCAGAGTCGGAGTTGGATGCCAGGTAAAAAAGAACAGGTGTCAAATCCTCATGCGCGTTTACGAATTGGCTAAGCAGCTCGGGATGGAAAACCGTGAACTCATTCCGGAATTGAAGCGGATGGGTATCAGTGTCGCATCGCACAGTAGTGCGTTGGATGACGAGGTGGCGCAGAAAGCGTTGGAGAAGCTCAGTCAGAAAGTCAAGGCTCCCGCGAAAACGACGGGCAAGGAGGCTGATGCAGGTCGGGGCGAGCGGAGCAAGACCGCTGCTCCGGTGGCGGAGGAATCCTCTAAGTCCGACAAACGCCGCATTCTGATCAAGCGCAAGCACACCGATGAGGCTCCATCGGAAGAGGTCGCGTCTCTACCCGAAGTTGAAGCAGTCGGTACAGGCGGAGCGGCTTTCAATACGCTGGTAGTCAGCCCGCCTTCGTCGCATCCCCAACCTGAGAAGTCAGCCGCTGCGCACGTTGACCTGACGGTGACGCCTCCTGTAGGAAGCACGATCGCTCCGCCGCCAATCACCGCCGCCAAGCCCGCCGTCGTGCCAAGCCTCGATGTGATCACAGGAAAAAAGAAAACCCTCTCACTTGAAGAGATTCAAGCCGAGGGTTTGAAAGAGAAGGCAAAGAAAGCTCGCAAGCCAGGCCGTACGCGGGAAGAAGAAGAACTTCGGCTTCGTGAGGATGCGGCTCGCTGGCAGGATCTTCGCGCCATTCCACTGCACCAGCGCCGTGACGACCGCAGCAGGCACGTGCATCACGCCACGCCGGGGGAAGTCACCAAGCCGCGGAGGAAGAGCTTCAAGCTTACGCCCGGCATGACAGTGAAGGAATTTGCCGAGTTGATCGGGCAGCGCCCTGCCGACATCATGCGCAAGCTGATGGACATGGGTCAGATGCTCACGTTTAATCAGACGATGAACGTCGATGCGGCCCTGATCATTGCGGAGGAAAACGGCGTCAAGATCGATGTGTCGCTGGAAAAGGCTGGAGAAGATTTGCTGGACGAAGCCGCGCAGACGGAGGAAGAGGTCCAGCTCGAACCGCGGCCCCCGGTCGTGACGATCATGGGCCATGTCGACCACGGCAAGACCTCGCTGCTCGATGCCATCAGGCAAACGAAGGTGGCGGAAGGCGAGGCCGGTGGGATTACGCAGCATATCGGCGCCTACACGGTTGCGGTACGAGGGAAGCAGGTGACGTTCCTGGACACGCCGGGTCACGAAGCCTTCACCGCCATGCGAGGTCGTGGCGCCAAGATTACCGATATCGTTATCCTGGTTGTAGCAGCAGACGATGGAGTGATGCCGCAGACGATCGAAGCGATTAATCACGCCAAAGCCGCGTCCGTTCCGATTATTGTGGCGATCAACAAGATCGACAAGCCTGGCGCCAATTCCGATCGTGTCAAAAATGCCCTGTCTGAACATGGACTCATTTCCGAGTCCTGGGGCGGTGACACGATCATGGTTGAGGTCTCGGCCAAAGAGAAGACCGGCCTGGACACCTTGCTAGAGATGATTCTTCTGCAGTCCGAAGTGCTGGAGCTCAAGGCCGACCCGCATCGCTTGGCTAAGGGTGTTGTGGTGGAAGCCAAGCTGGAGCGAGGACGTGGCCCGATTGCGACGGTGCTGGTTCAGAGCGGGACGCTTCGCGTCGGCGATGTGTTCGTCGTCGGGATTTTCAGCGGGAAAGTTCGCGCGCTGATTACGCATACGGGAGCAAAGGTGCAAGAGGCCGGTCCTTCTATTCCGGTAGAAGTGGCTGGGCTTCCTGGTGTGCCGTCTGCGGGCGATGTGTTTCAGGTCGTCAGGGACGAGCGGGTCGCGCGCGAGATTGCAGAAGATCGAGCTCGTAAGCAGCGAACGGCTGATTTGTCTGGGTCAGCGAAGGTCACACTCGACGACTTGTTTGCCAAGATTAAGGAAGGGTCTGTCAAGGAGCTGGCACTGGTGATCAAGTCTGACGTCCAGGGGTCGGCGGAAGCGCTCACGGCCGGCGTCGAAAAACTTGCGACCGCCGCGGTCAAGCTGCGCGTCATTCACAGCGGCGTCGGCGGGATCACGGAATCCGACGTGTTGCTGGCTGCCGCGTCGAACGCCATTGTTATCGGGTTCAATGTCAGGCCGGAGCCGAAGGCCGCTGACCTCGCCGAACAGCAGGGCGTCGACATCCGCCTGTACACCATTATTTATGATGCGATGGCCGAGATTAAGGCCGCGATGGAAGGGCTGCTCGAACCGACGCTCAAGGAACGGACATTGGGTCGTGCCGAGGTCCGACAGGTCTTCACGGTGTCTAAAGCGGGCGTCATTGCGGGGGCCTATGTGGTGGATGGCACGATTACCCGTGCGGCTGTCGGAGTTCGGGTGCTTCGCGACAACGTAGTGGTCTACGAAGGGAAGCTCGGGTCGTTGCGCCGCTTCAAGGACGACGTCCGTGAAGTGCAGCAGGGCTATGAATGCGGGATCAGCGTCGAGAATTTCAACGATATCAAGGCCGGGGACATCATCGAAGCCTATGCAGTCGATAAAATTGCCGCAAAGCTCTAAGGCGTGAGTCTGCCCTGTGGGTATCATCGTCGGACTTTGTACGGTCGAGCTGTTCCTCCCCGAGAGTCAGTCGTTGAAGGATAAGCGGCAGGTGCTGTTGAGTCTCAAAGATCGATTGCGGGACAAGTTCAATCTCTCCGTAGCCGAAGTTGATGGGCAGGATCTGTGGCAGAAGGCCGTATTGGGACTGGCCTGCGTGGCCAACGAAGGACGATACGTCAATCAAGTGTGTGACCAGGCGCTGAACCTAATTCGGAGCGTCCGGGCGGTGGAAATCGTCCAGTCTCGGGTGGAATTGTTGTGACGGCGGCATGCCCTGGTGGAGTGCACGGTGGCCAAGACGGGATATCATCGAGCCGATCGTGTGGCCGATCAAATCCGCATGGAAGTGGCCGATATCCTCATGCGGAAGATCAAGGATCCGCGCGTGCAGTCCGTGACCGTGACCGACGTCAAGCTGACCAGTGATCTGCGGATCGCCCGGGTGTTTGTGACGACTATGAGCACGGAAGAAGAAGAGCGGAACGTTTTCGCCGGGCTGGAGCAAGCCAGCGGGTTTGTGCGTGGTGAGCTGGGTCGTCGGCTCTCGCTCCGGTATCTGCCGGAGATCGTCTTTGCCAGGGATGTCAGCGGGCCGAGAGGCGATCGCGTGTTGAAGTTACTGGACGAGCTCCACGTCAAAACGGAGGCCGAGGACGGGTCGTCCGAAGAAAAGACGGGTTCGTAGCATCGGAGACGTGATGATGGATCTCGCACAGAACTGTGCCGTCGTCGACGGCGTGCTGACAATCAAGAAGGAAGCCGGCTGGACCTCCCACGATGTCGTAGCGAAGGTGCGGCATCTTCTCGGCGGAATTAAGGTCGGTCATGCCGGGACCCTCGATCCTGCCGCAACGGGAGTTTTGCCCGTGCTCATCGGCCGGGGAACCCGCATTGCTGAATATCTTGTTGAGTGGGATAAAGAATATCGTGCCGTGCTTCGCCTCGGTGAAACCACTGGCACGCAGGATGCGACGGGAACGGTGCTGGCGAGCCAGGCGACAGATCAGGTGACATCAGAGGCGATTCATGAGGCGATCGGTCGATTCCGCGGGCCGATTGAGCAAATTCCTCCGATGTATTCAGCGGTGAAAGTCGCAGGGGTTCCCCTCTATAAGTCTGCTCGCGCGGGCAAAACGATTGCACGGGATGCGCGAACCATCGTCATCCATACCCTTGAGGTGCTGGCGATTCAGGGACGGGATGTGACGTTGCGCATCGTTTGCTCCAAAGGGGCCTATGTGCGGACGCTTTGTGCCGACATTGGGGAAGCCTTAGGTGTCGGCGGCCACATGTTGGCGTTAGAGCGAACGAGAGTGGGTCCCTTGACGATCGGCCAAGCGCTGACAGTTGATGAGGTGGTTACCCGTCATGCCCTTGGTCGGTTGGGAGACGATCTGTTGTCGCTGGATTTGGCGTTGGACCGATTTGCGATTGCGGTGGTGGATGAACAAACCGCCGCTCGCGTAGGACACGGAGCTCCTGTGCCTGCGGCCAAGATCCTTCGTTGGGAGGGAGCGGCCCATAGCGAGCGCATGCCAAACGCGCCGGTCCGTATCCATGATACCGACGGACGTTTGTTGGCGATCGGGAAGTGTCCGGAGACTTCGGGAGATGCGCTCAAGGTTGAGAAGGTGTTGATCGATCAGGACGTATGATCCTCCATTGCGGATGAAGGAAAGGAACAGGAGGGAAGGAACCCATGGCATTACTCAAAGAAACAAAAACTGAGTTGATCAAGCAGTATCGGCAGCATGAGACGGATTCCGGCTCGCCGGAAGTCCAGATCGCGGTGTTGACTAACCGGATCACGTATTTGACGGAACATTTTAAGCTCCACAAGAAAGATCATCACTCGCGGCGTGGCCTGCTCCTCTTGGTCGGGCGTCGTCGTCGTTTGCTCGACTATCTTCGCGGCGTCAGCGATGCACGGTATCGTGCAGTGATCGAACGATTGGGCATCAGAAAGTAGTATCCCGTCTCGCTGTCGCGCCAGGAGGCGCAACAGCGAGCAGTAGTCGTCAGTCACACAGGTGAACACGGACAGAGGCTGGAGTGTTTCGTCTCGCTCGAGTCTCTCTCTGTGGGCATCTGTGGGGCCTAACCAGAGGAGACTCAGATGGTACACACAGTTGAAATAGAGGTTGCCGGTCGCACGCTGCGACTCGAGACCGGTCGTGTGGCGCGACAAGCGGACGGGTCGATTTGGGCCACATACGGTGACACCGTCGTGTTGGCAACGGCCGTCGCGTCACAGGTCGCCAAGCCGGGCATCGATTTTCTTCCCCTCACGGTCGATTATCAGGAAAAATCCTTCGCAGCTGGAAAGATCCCCGGCGGGTATTTCAAACGGGAAGCGCGTCCATCGGAAAAGGCTGTGCTGACCAGCCGGCTGATCGATCGACCACTCCGGCCGCTCTTTCCTGAGGGCTATTACTTCGAGACCCAAGTCATCGCTTCAGTCCTCTCAGCGGATCAGACCGGCTCGTCCGACATCCTCGCCATAATCGCCTCCTCTGCTGCGCTTACCGTCTCGAATATTCCGTTCGACAATCCTATCGCAGGTGTGAGGATCGGTCGGTTAGACGGTAAGTTCGTGGTCAATCCAGATCTTGAGACGGTGGCGAAGAGCGAGCTGCAACTTGTCGTGGCGGGGACGGCTGATGCGGTCATGATGGTCGAAGCAGGGGCGAACGAACTGTCCGAAGCCATCATGCTCGAGGCGATCGAACTCGCCCATGCCGAGATCAAGAAGATTGTGGCCAAGATTCGCGAACTGCAAACCGTTGCCGGCAAGCCCAAGCGGAAGGTGGCGAAGGAGCAGATCGACTCCGCGCTCGCGGCTCAAGTGAAGGCTTTAGTGGCGCAAGGGATCCGCGATGCCATCATGATTCCGAACAAAGCGGCCAGGCAGGAGCGTTTGGACGAGGTCAAGAACGACGCTGTCCAAAAACTCAAGAACGCGGACGATCCGAATCGGGAGCGGCACGTCAAGTTGGTGTTCCATGAACTGGAATATACGGAAGTCCGGAACATGATCCTGGAAAAAGGGTCGCGAGCGGATGGACGTGGCCCGACTGATATTCGTCCGATCACCTGCGAAGTCAGCGCTCTGCCTCGGACACACGGCTCCGCGATCTTCACCAGGGGCGAGACTCAAAGTTTAGCCGTGGTCACTTTGGGGACTTCGGACGACGAACAGCGGATCGATGCGTTGGAAGGGGAGTACATGAGGACGTTCATGCTCCATTACAATTTTCCCCCGTTCAGCGTCGGCGAGGCGCGGCCGCTTCGCTCGCCGGGACGCCGGGAAGTGGGCCATGGTGCCTTGGCGGAACGGGCGTTGGCTCCGGTGGTTCCAAGCAAGGAAGCGTTCCCCTATACGCTTCGCATCGTGTCCGATATCCTCGAGTCCAACGGGTCCTCTTCGATGGCGACCGTTTGTGGCGGGAGTCTTGCCATGATGGATGCCGGCGTGCCGATCAGAGAAGCCGTTGCCGGGATTGCGATGGGATTGATCAAGGAAGGCGATCGGGTCATGATCCTCTCCGATATTCTCGGGCTGGAGGATCACCTGGGCGACATGGACTTTAAGGTCTGCGGCACCAAGCAGGGCGTGACGGCATTGCAGATGGATATCAAGATCGGCGGCATTACGTCGGCCCTGATGCAGAAGGCCTTGGAACAGGCCAAAGCCGGCCGGTTGCACATTTTGAATTGTATGGAGAAGGCGCTCCAAGCGCCAAGAACCACCCTGTCGGCCTATGCGCCACGGATCTTCACGATGAAGGTAAAGCAGGACAAGATCCGCGAGATCATCGGTCCGGGCGGCAAAACGATCCGCGGCATCATTGCGGATTGCGGGGTCAAGATTAATGTCGACGACAGCGGAACCGTGACGATTGCGTCGGTTGACGGAGCCTCAGCCGAGAAGGCCAAAGAGATGATCAGTCGGATTACCGAAGAGGTCGAGATCGGGAAGATCTATATGGGCACGGTTCGGAAAATCATGGACTTCGGCGCCTTTGTCGAGGTCCTGCCGGGAACCGATGGGCTGGTGCACATCTCGCAGTTGTCGCACCATCGAGTCCAGGCAGTATCCGACGAGGTGAAGGAAGGCGATCAAATCCTGGTGAAGGTCCTGGAAGTGGATCGGCAAGGAAAGATCCGCCTCAGTCGCAAGGAAGCTATGCCGGCTCCGACCGTGGCTGGTGCGCCGGATCCGTCCGCCAGGTAGCTGCCTTGTATCGCAAGCTCGTCCTGGATAACGGGGTGCGGGTGGTGACTGAACGGATGCCGACGCTCAAGTCGGTCACCGTCGGCGTGTGGGTCAACGCCG